>OFGK01000481.1_pt1 | contig 35378 bp, 36 predicted proteins | sample 1521771 | NCBI WGS metagenome assembly OFGK01 (sample SAMEA3504088, study PRJEB24116) | mouse gut metagenome | biome: mouse gut; feature: mouse-associated habitat; material: faeces | place: Denmark | collected 2011 | reverse complement strand
ACTATGCAAATATGAATGTTGACACTTCTCAATCTCATAGAAACATACAGTTTAAGAAATGCGATTGTACCTATAACGATAAATTGAATGAGATGATAGAAAGCAAACAAATATCCCTGCATCCATTGTAAGAAAGATATTTGATTTATGTCTTAAAGGTTTAGGACCTTCACAGATAGCAACCAAATTAAAAGAAGAAAGAATATTACGACCATATCACTATTGGAAGAAAACAAAAGGCAAGCCAATATTAGATACCGAGTCTCCATATAGTTGGGATGCAAGGATAGTGGCAGATATATTGGAAAAGCAAGAATATGTGGGTGATACAGTTAATTTCAAATGTACTACTAAATCATTCAAAAACAAGGAGAAAATACTTCGTCCTAAAGAAGAATGGGTAATATTTGAAAATACACATCCTGCTATTATTGACCGTGAAACCTTTGCTATTGTTCAAAAGCTAAGAGAAAACAGGTGCAGAAGACCTAAAAGCGGAATAAAAAGCATGTTAGAATTTCGCCTCTTAATATGCAAAAAACCCCGATATAATCGGGGTTTCACGGACTGACATCTATTTTGTAGTCCTAATATGGCAGAGGTATAAGGATTCGAACCTTAAATGACGGAGTCAGAGTAACTAAATCACTCTCTAAGACCAACCATTTCAAGCCAAATTTTATAGATTGAGTCTCTCAAAAGTCTCTTACTAATTAATTTTTGAATATTTCAAAATATTGAAAATTATAATACCCCTTTTATATAGTGAGATAATATTTCCACCCACTTCTAAACACGAATAATTAGTCTCTCCATAATCTCTCAGCAAGAAGATTTTTAGTTTTCAGTAGATCTTAGCCTTTTAATTTGTTTGTCAAAATCTGAATTTATTCTTTGAGTTTTATTGAAAACCGTATACTCTTCCATTGCTTTTTCTTCTGCACGCTGTTTTGATATTTTCCCTTTATTTTCAAGTATCTTATATCGTCTGAAAGACAAAAACTCATTTACACTCTTAGAAAAATCCTCCATTGTAAAAACATATTCATCTTCAATCAAATCTTCAACATAGTCAAAGTATCCCGACACTGTTCGCTCAAGTCTCCTGATTTGTTTTTCATCAAGATAGTTTTTTGCGATTGTAACATCTGATTTTAAAATTCTGCCATTAGGTGCATTTTTCCAAGTAGTAAGCCCCATGTTTTCTTTTGAACTATCTGCTGAATTATACACAATTTCCGCAGCAGTTTGTCCAGTAATTGCAAAATGGAACTTGTTCTGTATCATTGCATAAAACTCTTGAGTTATTGGTGACTTCTTATCATAGTCAACGCTACACTCAGCAAAAATATCGGTTATCTGTTGCCAGATCCTTCGTTCACTTGCACGGATGGAGCGAACTCTTTCAAGAAGTTCTTTAAAATAATCTTTACCAAAAACGCGTTCCCCTTGTTTTAAGCGTTCATCGTCAAGCACAAAACCTTTTTTGATATACTCTTTAAGCACATTCGTAGCCCAGATTCTGAACTGAGTGGCACGACGAGAATTTACACGATAACCAACCGAAATTATAGCATCAATATTATAAAAGTTTGTTGGTTTTGTAGTATTAGAAGAAAATTCGGAAATTCCGAATTTTCTCATAGCCATATCTTTATCAAGTTCTCCCTCATTAAAAATATTAGTTAAATGCTCACTTATATTGGATTTGCTTGAGTCAAAAAGTTGTGCCATTCCTGCTTGCGAAAGCCACAATGTTTCATCATTAAACAAAGCATTTATTTTAATATCCTCTTCGGGTGTTTTGTAAATCAAAAATTCTAATTCATTCGGCATAATATTACCTCAAATTTGTTATTTGTTTTATTTTATCAAACTAATCATAATATAGCAAGATATATAAATTAAGACAGTAAAAAATCCTGCCTTATGGCAGGGTTTTAGTTGGATTAAAGCATTATTTTACCCTATGATTTCTCATATAATTTTTACAAATTATATATTTATTTTGAGCATACAAACAATATAAGACTATGAGATTCTGAAAATTTATTTTTAGACATAATAGTACTAATATAGTCGCATATAAAACGGTAATATATAAACAAGACTAAATAAACAAATAATTACTAGTTTACAACAAGTCTAAAATTTCACAGCCCAAAGCAACTGATAACTTTTGTAAAGTTTCAAACTTAGCTGATTTTATATCCTTTTGACGCTGTTCATAAGCTTGAATTGTTTTTATGTTTATCCCGCTCATATCAGCAAGCTGTGATTGTGACAATCCCATTCGTTCTCTCTGTAATTTCAAATTCGTTTGATTGTTATTTTTCTTATTGTTCAAAACTTCAATAAACTTTTCAATCGGTGCCTCGTGCAGTGTTTTATACATATTTATGAGTTCCTCAAAACTTACAATTTGATGTATAGATTTGTAACTCAAACAAGTTGCATTTTGGTATTGTGCTAATGCCCACCCTACCCAGTATTCTGGAGTACGGCCAAGCCTTGGTAATGGTTTTGTGCATTCAATGAATTTACCTACAGATGACAAAACATCATATACAATTTCTTCCCCGGATTTGCCTACAACAAATTTAGGATTGCTATTTTCAAACTGTTGTGCAACACCGCTACAAATAAACATATCCCAATACTTATCACCATTCAAATTACAGTAATTTACTGCAAAATCAAACATTGTACCGAGAGTATCCATAGAATTTTCTAAATTATATATATAATTTGATGTTTTCATTTGTAATCTTCTTTCTTATAATATCACGAACAAACATGCCGTCATCATCAATAACATTTCTATCTGTATCCAAATACTGCGTTTGAGCATCAATATTGCGCTTTTCTCTTTTAGGAAAATAAATATTGCTATCAGCAAACTCTGTTTTACTGTCAAGATATTCCACTTTTTTAAATGCCTTTTCACTTTTTAAAACTACTTGTTCACCCAATTTACCTAATCTCATAGCATTAGACAGCTGTTCAACCGAAATTGCATTATTTACAAAATCTCTGACAAACGAAAAATACGAATCATCTGCACGATATCCGATAATTATGTCATATTTGCTAATATCAACATCAAAATTTTTGATAATATACTCCTTTGCTTGATTCGCAGCCGGTAGAGAAGTATTTACATGTCTATTCTTTAATAGTATAGCAAGCCAATTTAAAATATTATAATTATCATCTGATAAATTTAATATATTCAATCCATCAGTTTCAATAGAATATGTATTAGCATATCCGTCTTTCCCCTTTTCATAACAAGCCCATTCTTTGGCAAGTTCAATTATTTCAGTACAATAAAAACCTAAACCATAATCATTATATGATTTTCCTAATCCGTATTGAGGCAAACCTACAATATGGTCACTACCGTGATAAATATATAATTTGCTCATATTATCATCTCCAATCGTATTGTACCACCATAGTGGTATAAAATCAAGCATCGCATTGTAAAATGATTGCACTTGCGAATTAATAAATTTTCTAAATTTTTTTATTATTGTAAATTATTTTATCATTGATTGCGATAACTATTATCTACCTGTGCACTAAAGCTACAGCTAAAAATACCACTTTGTTGATAAAGAAGAATTAATATGGTATTATATTTACAGTTAAAATTATTCCGCTAGACAGGAGAAATTTGTATGGGAACAATTTTTTTGGCAGGAGTATATGGAGTTGGAAAAAGCACTATAGGTAAGAAATTGAATTCACTTACCAATATCCCGTTTTATTCCGCTGGTGATTTAATCAGTGAAATTAATGGTGAAACATATGGCGCCAACAAAGTAGTTAAAGATAAAAACAACAACCAAATAATACTATCAGAAGCGGTTAATAAAAAATTGAATATTGATAGTAGAATCCTATTAGCAGGACATTTTTGCATATTCGATAAAGAATGCAATATTGATATATTACCAATATCAGTATTTAAGCAATTAACTATTGAAAAAATCATATTACTCGAAGCAGAAAATACAACTATATTTAATCATATTGCCAATCGAGATTCCAAGGAATACTCCATTGATTGTTTGAATAATTTAAAAATAAAAGAAAAAGAATGTGCCATTAATACAGCAAACGAACTTAATGTTCCGTTATACATTCATCATATGGAATTCAACGAGTCTGATGTTTCTAATTTGATGGAATTAATTATATAAACAAAAACGACCTGCAAACAAATATCTGTTGCAGGTTGTTCTTTTTATATATAGACAAATGACTGAGGTGCACACTTAATTCCATAATTAGATAGACTTTTAGGTTGTTCGTATTTTATTACATTCGACAATTTATATGCAACCGCTTTATCTTTATTTTTATAATATTTATCGAAAAATAATTTGGTTATCCCAGAATATTCAGATGTTATGTCCCAAACACTTTCAGGTTTATCAACAATTACATCATCAACATCAGCTTCCCCAACAACCTTCATAACAGGAAATGTTGAATAAATCACAATTTTATCTACCTTTTCCTTGCATTGAATTTTGCGAAACTCATACAGTTTTTTACCGGTCAATATATTATCAACATGTTCTGGATTAATTGATAATAATATTCTGCACATTTTTGTCACCTAATTCTAATATTTTTTCTAATTCACTTCTATTATAATCAATACAATATGGATATTTTTCAAATAATCCATTTGAATGTAATTCATGATGAGTAATGTTGTGACCTTTGCCAAAATATGAATTATACACCAACTCAATAGCTACAATATTTCTTTTTTTATTATAGATATCTTCTAACTCATCTTCAGGATATACAGTTTTATTACCAGCAAGATAAAAAAATTCTTCAAGCGTTTTTTGAGGAGTAAAATTGCTTTTTATTATAGTAATTTTACTAATAGTACACAATGAAGTAATAACAGATTTATAAGTTTTTTGTCTTTCACCAGTATACACTCTATAAATAAAAACAGGCATTCCTATTCTATAATTTAAAACAGAACTAGGAGTTGCAATAAAAACTTTAGTTATACCATTACCTGCAGTTATTTCCGCAATATCATTACTATTCCCAAAAAGTTCAGAATATGGAAATAATCCATCATGATAGTGATCTTCTATAGGAATAACACCTGCTGCTGCAACACTATTTGATATGTAAGGAAAACATTTATATGGATCACTAAAATCTAAACTTCTTTTATTTTTAATAAAAACGCATTCTCCTCTTGCATTTTTTCCTACACATTTAAATCCAAATCTGTCAAATAGATTTATTAATTCAGTGTGTTTTTCAAATGCAGTCACATATATTTCTTCTATATTATCATTTTCGTTTAATTGTTGCCAATACCATAATGCAACACCTAAAGCGCCTTCACCTAAGCGTCGAGAACGAATTCTTTCTGACAACTTTAATGTTCCTATCTTAAGACGCTTTTTAGCCGGCAAAACACCACCAATAATATTAATAGATTCGTTTTCAGACTTTAGATAAAGAAAAGCACCAACTCCAATAGAATCATTATATACCAATGCTGATTCATTGTTATTTACTTTCTTTTGAAACCAATTACAAAACTCAGGATAATCATTTTTTAACGAATTAAAAAAATCATCATTTAAATTTACATCACTGAACTTTTTCCATTTAAATTTACCGGCCATAGTTCCTCCTAAATATCTTAATAATTGTATCACAATTGTATAACAAAAACAACCGTAATAATTAATATGTTCAAAAAATTGTACTGTGAGACATCATAATTTGATGTTCTTTCATTTAAATCTCCAAATATAATAATTCTTCACTATATTCCACCAATAGCAATTTAATTTTTTATTATTGCTATTGGTATTTCAATTTCATTTTACTTTTTTCTAATATAGTATAGCGATATCATAACTATCGAAACAAATCTGATGCTATTTAATCAAAAAGATTTAATTGGAACATCAATTCTATTCCTAGCAACACATACACCATTCTTAACTAGATAGCATTCAACATAGTGTGGTCCTTTAAAATTTGTACTCTCCTTTTTAATTTTTGAATTTGTTTTTTCAATATTTCCCCTAATCATGTTTCTTCGAATGGCCTCTTCTCCAACATTTCTAACCTTCCAATAAATCTCATAAGGTTCTTTACAATCTGTATTCACTATTTTAAAAGTTAGTTTCTTATCTAGTGCTAAATATCCTTCTGTAAGCAATATTATCGATAACAATCTATCTCTAAAACCATTTTGACTAACTGTACAATCTATTTTTAAAGAATATCTAATATCCACTGGAAATTTATTTTCAATAAACTCTTCTGTATTATTGCAGTTGAACTCAAAGGATTTTGATACATATGTAGATGAATCATTAGAATATACAGTTCCAAACAATTCGCTCAAAGTATCCTCAACTGTTTCATTTTCAATTGATTCTTGTAACTTTTCAAATGCTTTTTCCGCTTTCGAAACAAATTTTCCATTATCAGAATTATAAACTTGTTGATTGCTCCCTACAGCATACCAATAAGTTTGTTCTTTATTTTGAGATTTTAAGTAATCAAAAAGTTGCAATAATATTTCTGTGTAATCCTCTATACTCTCATTTGCAAAATAATCATTATCATAAAAGAAATTATACACTAATGTATCAATAAGCAAACCACCGAATTTGAAACCTATATTATTCTTCCAACATCTAACCATCCTACAAAAATCAAAATATTTATTATTTGATTGATTTTCACAGTCAAGACATTCTGCTTGTTCACTTAATGGATCTGTTATTTTCCATGAACCACCATCATGAGTATCTGGATATTTAAATCGACTATCTGATTGCTTAAATGCTGGAACCAACTCTATTATGTATTTATTAAAAGCTATTACAACAACTTGTCCATCTCCACTAATATCAGAATTAGGATATTTTTCCAACAAAGAATTTTTGACATCCTGTAGCAAAGCTGATTGTCCGTTGCTCTCATAATCGTTGTATTTAGTATATATTTCAGCAGGTAAATCAAATAATATATCCAAATCACTATTGCTATTAACCGCTGTTTTTCTTCCTACAGATCCCACAATATACATATGAGATTCACTATCATCGCTTATATCATAATATACTTTATTTAACTTTTTTGCGATATTTCCTGTCGTAGTTGTTATATCTTCAAAATTTTTAATTTTAATATCATCACAAAAACTATTAAAATCACTCGCCATTCTCATTACTCCCTTCTCTTAAAGATCTTGGTAACATCAAATCTATTTCCCAATCTTCAAAAAACTGTTCTTGATTATTCTTTAATGCTTCTTGGGCTTTCTCATACGCCTTACTGCTTGTTGGTTGTGAATTTTTGTAAATTTTATTGGTTTGTAGCAACAACTCATCCCGCTTTTTTACTATTTCTTCTGTACTTAAATTATCAAATTCTGATAACAATGAAACATAGTTTTCTCTAACTAACCACAACTGATTAGCCGTATTATTATGAGAAGCTATACTGCAAACCATATTTTCCTCATTAAGAATTGAAGTTATTACAAATAATGCAGTAGATATAACAGTACCTAAAACAGAAACAATCTTTGCATTAGAAAAAACTGCGCCAATAAAACCAGCAGTTGACAAACCCGATAATGATAACTTAACAATTTTTAACATTTTTGTGCGATTATTAATAATTCGAGTTTCTTTATTATGGCAAGTATATGTGTATACTAATTTTCCGTATTCATCACGAATCTGTATTCTAATATTCTCTCTAACTCTATTTATATCATTCAAGCAAATTTCACCTCTATATATTTCATAAAAATTTTTCTACTTTACTAATTATATCTTCATCTTCAAGCAATAAATCATTGGCTTAATCAAATGCAATTTTGATAATATAATGGTATTTATTTTCTAATACTAATAACGACCTTAAAAATCCATTTTGTTTTTTTGTAATAATTCTTTTCAAATAAGTATCTCTATTAATTCTCAAAATGTCTCCTCTTTTAATTTTTTGCTTTTACAGCACTTTTTGATAATCAAATCATAGTTTTTCAATTTTCAAGTTTTATTACAGGATAATAGTAGGTGTAAATATATTGGTTATACACCAAAAAATATAAAAACCAAACCAAATAAACAACTAATAATAATGCCAAAAAAGCACTCATCAATTGATGGGTGTTTTTTGATTGCAGTTTAATAAAGGATAATCAACAATTATCCTTTAAATTAGGAGGACGAAATGAGTAAACAAATTTTCGATAACAAGGGTGAAATATATGCTAAATATCGCCCATCATATCCTAAATCATTGTTTAACTATTTACAATATAAACATGATTTAAACTCTAATAGTAAAATAGCAGATATTGGATCTGGTACAGGAATATTCAGTAAATGTTTATCAGAATATTGCAATACTATTTATGCCGTGGAACCAAATGAAGATATGAGAAATGCAGCAAAAAAAATCATTTCAAATTATCACAATATTATACCTATCAACGGAACAGCAGAAAACACTACACTTTCTAATAAAAGTGTGGATTTTATTACTGCAGCACAATCTTTTCATTGGTTTGATAGACAAATTTTCAAGACTGAATGTAAAAGAATACTTAAACAAAACGGTAAAGTTATTTTGATTTGGAATTGTCGCGATGAAAATGATGATATTGTTTTATCAATTGATAATATAAATAGAAAATATTGTTCTGATTTTAGTGGATCCACCAACGGAATGCGAGGTGAAAAAACAAAAAATGATTTCAGTAATTTCTTTTTGGACCAATATGAAATTAAATTATTTGAAAATCATTTGGAATTTAATGAAGAATGTTTTATTGGCTGGCATTTATCAGCCTCTTATTGTCCGAATTCAAATGAGTCAACTTATTTTCCATATATAAACGAATTAAAAAACTTTTTTAATTCTCATTGTCAGAATGGAAAAATCATAATACCCAATTACACTAAACTGTATATAGGAAATATATAAAAAAGGAGTTTTGTTATTATGTCAAGAATATTATTTTTAGCACAATTCGCACCAACTGAAGGCAAAATATTAAATATACCAAAAACACCAGAAGAAAAATTTTATGCCGAAACATATCATTGGAAGATAATCGAAGCAATGAATAAAATGGGTTATGATTTTGATACAGCAAGTGATGTGGATTATTTGATAAAACATAAAAATAACTATGATTTGGTGTGGTCAGTATATAATCGCCTCAATTTTAAAAATAGTGAAATTTTCGTACAATCATTATGTGAATACTTAGGATTAAATTACATAGGTGCATCACCAAACATTAGAGCTCTTATAGAAGATAAAAGTATGTCAAAACAACTTGCCGAGCATCTTGGAATTCAAACTGCAGATTGGGTAGTAGCCTCAAAAGAATATCCTTTAAGTAAAACTCCTCCATTTTTAGGTAAGTATTTTGTTAAGCCGAGATTTGGTAGTGCGTCTATAGGCATCAATGAATCTTGTCTCTGTAATTCATGGGACGAGGTATTGAATAAATCCGAGCAATTTTTCAATGAAGATATCGATATTATAGTTGAAAAATACATTGAAGGTTTATGCTATGGCGTTTCGATACTTAATTCAAACCGTGGTGAACCTCTTATTGCTAAACCTCATTATACTGTTTCAGATAAAAGTGGCAACATTATGACACACTCACAAAAACGATTTGCAGAAGAAGGAATGAAACGCTTTAGTAGTTTTGATGAGACTTTAAATAAGCAGTTAACATATTTAGCAAAGAAATACTTTTCAGAAATTCAACCCTGTGATTATTGTCGAATTGATTTTATTATTGAAAAAAATAGTTTAACACCTTATTTCTTAGAGGTTAATGCACTTATGAATTTAGGAATAAAAGGTGGTTTCGTTAATAGCTTTTTAGAAGAACATTTCAATTCTTATGATGAGTTAATTGCCTATATTATTGAACTTGGATTATCTAAAGATAATAGTAAATCAACATCAAAACCATGATAAAATATCGGACCAGGAAGAAATAATTTGTCAAAATCTTCTTCACAATATTTAATACTATTTTCAAATCTGTATTTATATTCATTATATAGAGCATTTGCTTGTTTTTCGTTTCCTCTTAATGGATTTTCTTTTATATACTCTAACAAATTCATATTATTTTTTCCATTCATATACTCAACAAGAATACGGTTAATATAATAATATATTTTTGTTGGTTTTACATTTGAGTTTTCTATGTGAGCGGAATATATTTTTTGTAAAAGCATAAGTGCTTTAATAGGACTTGTTTTTGCAATATACAAGGATAAATTTATCTGTGAATATATGTATGGCGTTTCAGTCGTACCTTCTTCATATATGATTGCATTAAAGTATTTTGTTGGATTGCTATGACCCGTCTTTATAAGATATATTCCATAATTAATGTTTAAATATAAATACCTTGTATCATTAAACTGTAAAATTCCCTCAATTTTCGAAATTAAACTTTCCAAAATCTCTCTTGATTTTTGACAATCATGTGCTAAAAGATATCCAACATAATTTGACATAGTTCTATTATAATTTACCGGATCTGTATTTTCAAAATTAAACAAGCATAGTTCATAGTTTAATTTTGCTTCATCAATATTATCTATATAATAGCTAACATTTCGTAATAGGTAATAATAATATTTCGAGTTCGAAAACTTTTCATAATATAATTCATTTTCATTATCTTGTAATATTTTAATACCTAAATTAGATTTGTTTTCATTAAACAAAGCAGTAAAATATATAGCTGTTAATAGACATTTTTCATTACTATTTTTGCTGCTATCAATTAAAGCTTTTAGTTTGTCTCCATAGTTTTCTCTATGGAGTCGCTCATCTAATAATGAAGAAAGTATCAAGTATTGTCTGCATTGTGAAAATTGTTTGTGTTGAAGTAATAGAGTTGATGGCATATCATAAATTTGCATATTATAATACATTGAACAAGCCTCAAACAATTCACTCTTATTACAACTTAACAGCATATCAAGGTATTTTAATTCAATACAATTTGCGTTTTTTTCTTGCTTTAAAAGAAGAAAAATATATTTTTTTCTTTTATTATAATCTCTGGTCAAATTATCTATTGCAAATTTTAATTGTTCTATTGTCAATATATTTATATTAGACTCAAATGCATTCAGGATATATGCTGTAATGTATAATTTATCTGATTGTATAATTTTAATATTTGATGATGTAACGATATTCTTATTCAATGAAATAACATTATCATTAATTATAATTAGATTTTTCTCCTCAATCTGTTTTAATGTATTTTCAAAATCGCATTGAGGATTAAGTTCGTAAGCATCTTGCATATTAGTTAAAATATCTAGTACAAGTTTTATACTCAATTTGGTTTTAACTATAAGTAGGATTTTCAAGATTGTAAGTGTAGTATTATCCATTGCTTGAAAATCCATATTAAAACCTCTTATATAAGAAATGATAACATGAATATTTCGGTTATACTCTTTAAAGACTGTCATATATTCGTCTTTAAATTCTGTTCCATAACATTCAAATAATTTTTTTATTAACATATCATTGGGTCTGTCGAAACACGTGTTGATTTGCCATGTATTAAATTCCGCAGATGATAGTTTTGATAATGCTTCTGTACCACCATTTAATAAAGTATTTTGTCTCATGAACATGATTTTTATAAAATCATAATTTATTACAGATGCAAGAAAATCTATAGAGTTTTGATCTAGATTATCAGTATTATCTAATAATAAGCAAATTGTCTCAATATTCTTTTTTTCGTTAAAACGATTTAAAAGTTTAATTAATGCTTTTTCTATTTTATAATCAGAAATATGTTCCAAATCAACATCAATACTGTCAATTATTGCTTCAATTACATCTGCTCCTAACCCTGCTATATTTATATAAGGTATTGCATCTATATTACGAATTAATGGCAAAAGAATCTTTTTAACAACTTCAACAGTCTTTTTCTTTTTTATAAAGGTGTTGAGCATATTTTCATTATAACCTGATAAAATTTGTTTAATAATTTGTTCTGCAATTCTATCTGTTCCGTTACAGTCAATATAGAAACATAAATTCTTTTCATTACATAAATCTTGTTGTAATTTTTTTAAAAAGTGAGTAATTCCACTGTTATTATAATAATTATATATAGTAAAATCATTAGATTTTATAGCGTCTTTAGCTTCTTTTAATTCATACTCACGTGAGGTAAACTTAAACTCATTCATTATGATTCCATTTCAATTTTAGGATAATTGTTGATTATCCTTTACTTAATAATATAATTTCTCTATTTTTAAATAGCACATAATGCTAATTAAATCTATACAAAATGCAAAAATGCGTATTTTTCGTGCAAAATTGCATATTTTGATAAAAACATCTGTCATTTTCAATCGACTTTTTATGTATTCTCCGTCATAATTGATTTATCAATATACGGAGGATTTTTTATGTTTAATTTAGTTGATGAAAAGGACAAATACTTGATTGCTTGTAAGTCCTTGAAAGGTTTAAGTGACCTAACTCTCAAGGCATACAAAATTGATTTAAAACAGTTTTGTAATTTTATAAAACAGCGTGACTGTTTTGATAAGAACGAACTCAATTCATATATCAATATGCTGCATAATCGGTACAAACCTAAAAGTGCCAAGAGAAAAATTGCTTGCGTGAAAGCATTTTATAGATATATGGAAATTGAGGACATTATTGATTTCAATCCATTCCATAAAATTATTCTTAAATACAAAGAACCGATTAAATTGCCACGTACAATACCTCTAAATTGCATTCAAGATATGTTGAATTATTCCTATAAACAACATTCAATTGCTATTACTAAGTATCAAAAAGAGGTAACGCTAAGAAATATTGTTGTTCTTGAATTATTGTTTTCTACCGGAATGAGAGTTTCGGAAGTTTCAAATCTAAAAGTATCTGAAATAAATCTTGGTGATAATACAATTCGTATCTTTGGCAAAGGTTCAAAAGAACGAATTATGTGCATAAGTGATAATTTATGTAAGACGATAAGCAATTACCTGATCAGCCGTTCGCAGGAGTCTGATTACCTATTTATTAATAGGCTAGGTAATCGCTTATCTGAGCAGTCCATACGATATATGGTTAATGATTATGCAAATGCTGTTGGCGCACCATTGCACATTACACCACATATGTTCAGACATACTTTCGCAACTGAACTCCACAATGAAGATGTGGATATACGATATATTCAGCAATTTCTCGGACATAGTTCTATTGCAACTACACAGATATATACTCATATCAGCACAAGCAAAACCCGTGAGATATTGGAAGCAAAGCATCCGAGAAACAAGATGAATTTGTCCCTGTAAAATATATAAATTTACAGTTTTAATATAGGCTTAATATGCTAATTGTCAATACAAAATGCAAAATTGTTCATTTTTTCAACAAAAATGTATCATTTATATGTCTTGACAAGGAAAAATAACAAAATTTTGCCTTTCATATATATAGTGTCAAAAGATCAAAAAGGTAACACAAAAAGTTTAAAAAATTTTAAATATTTTATATTTGCTTATTAAAATACCTTTCTTCATACTGATTTGGAGATACATAATTCAAATAAGAATGTGACCTTTTAATGTTATAAAAATTGACATATTCATCTACAATATTTATCAATTCTTTTTTGGATTTTATATTGAAATAATGGTTAAAACATTCTATTTTGAAATTTTGGAAGAAGGACTCTATGACTGCATTATCATATGGCGTACCCCGTTTGGAAAACGATTGTATAAATCCATACTCATTTATCAAGTCACCAAATGATTTAGATGTGTAGTTAGAACCTCTGTCACTATGAAATACTAAATCTTTGTGAACACCACGCGCTTCAACCGCTTTCTTTAGTGTCAGATTTATCAAGCGCTTGCTATTACTTTCACCTACTGAATGAGCAATTATTTTTCTGGAGTACAAATCCATTATGACGCATAGAAAATAACACTTCGGGCGGTTTTCATCAATCTGTAAATATGTAACATCACTCACCCACGCCTGATTAGGTTTATCCATATCAAATTTTCTATTCAGCACATTCTTCTTTTCACTATTAAGAAAAGTATGATAATTCTTGTCCATTCGTAAACTCCTTATATGTTCCTCTTCCATAATTTTAAGAATCGTATTTTTACTTGCATTAAAGCCACGGTTCTTTAATTCGGCAGTTATCTTATTCGCACCATAAATATGATGGAACTCTTGATCAATTTTTTGAATTTCGGGTAACAACTCTTTTTTGCGTTTTTCGTGTAAATAGTTTTTACCCTTACCTCGCTTTTGATGATTATGAAAAGTACCCCGTGCAACATCCATAGCATCACAAGAAGCATTAATACCATATTCTTCCCAAACTTCATCAATAATTGATAGCTTTTCTGTTAACGGGATAGCTTGAAAAAAATCAGCCTTGTGAATAATTCCTATCATATCCTCAAGTCTTTTAATTTTTCTTCTCTGCGAATCAATTGTCTTTTGCATAGTCGTAATTGAAAAGCATTCTTTTGATGAGTTAATCCATTCATATATTGTACTTCGACTAACTCCCGTGTCCTTATGAAGTGTAGGAACACTGTCTCCGTTGATGTAACGACTTACCACATCTTTTTTGAATTTGTCATTGTAATACATATTTTGTATTACTTCCTTAAAAAATATTTTTGACGCCTTCTACTCTTCTTACTCAGCCGTTTTAAGTAGTTCGAATCCTTGACCGAAAAAGAAAAAGAGGCTTAGATTTCACATTTTACTGCGAAGTCTAAACCTCTATCCTATCATTTAGTCCCCTAAAACACAAAGAAATCGGCAATCTACTCGAACACAATGGTTCGAGAGATTAAACCGATTCAATCTCTCAAACATCTCTTGCCAATTTAATTTTGAATGTAAAAAACACAAATTTTTATTATATTATTTAAATAGGTAATGACAAACTAATACTTTAAAATTCTAATTCTTATATCTTCTTGTTTTTAGAACCATCAATAGTTATATAATGATCTTTATCGTCATAATTATTAATCGAGTCATCTGAAACCAATTCAAATACGAGAAAATCGGTCAGTTTCTCAAACTGAAATGGTTTGAGAAACTAAACCGATTCACTTTTGCATTTTTGTTAAACATATTCTAATAATTTGTAAATGATCAAATAAAAAAATGATAAACTAACTCATAAATTATCATTTGAAGTTGTTCAAAAGCAAATATTTATAAAAATTTCGCCAAAATGTTTAAAGGCTTTATAAAGCATTGCGAACTAAATAAAATCATATATAAATAAATTTATATTATGGGGATAAACAAAATGAAAAAAATTCTCTATTATAACGAAAATACATTCTTATCGTCTTTTCCTTTTTTTTCTGATTATATAGGAATATATAAAGAAGATGATGACAATATAAAAAATATAGTTTTAAATAATATATTTGTAATTGAATACCGAATGTTTAAAGGAAAAATATTATTTTCAGATTATAAATATCTTAATAAAATATTTAAGATAAATGATTACAAATATTTTAATGAACAAAATAAATGCCTAGAGTATATTAAAAATCAAATTAATAAAAACAACTATGTAGTCTCAGTTCTTAAATTTAACAATCTTATATTTGATAAAAAAATTGCAATTAATAGTACACATACTTGGTTAATTTATGGTTATGATGACTCTAAAAACGAATTATATTTATCAGGTTACTTAGAAACCAACGGATTATTCAAAAATACAAAATTCAAAATAAAATATGAGGTTTTTTATGAATCAATTCCTAATCCAAAAGAATTAAAATTATACGAAAATAATCTTATGAACAATCATACATATAGCAAATATCCAAATGAAATTTCATTAAACTCTACCCAAATTCGAAAAAATTTAAAGCGCCAAATAATGTTTAATCCTATTAAACCGAACAAAGGATTTACAGCAATATTATTTTTAATTTTAGATTATAGTATAAAATTTCTTTTCAAAATAAATAAAAAACATAATATAATTGCACTAAGAACCATGAAAACTATTTGCGAACATTTTTATTTATTGAATAATATTTGTAAAAGATACAATTTAAACATAGATATATTGGAAAAATCCAAAAAAATATTAAGTCGGGCAAATAAACTTTTATTATATGTTATAAAATGTCGAAAAATAAACTGTTGTGAACTAAAATGCAATGAATTCATATTCTTTAGAAAAGAATTAATCGGTATTATGAAAGAAGAATATTTATTAATAAAATATATTATTTTTAATAAATTAATTTGAAATTTTTAAAATAAATAAAAGAAAAAATGAAATTCCCCTATGGTAGAATAGAAAAAGCTACCATAGGGGAATTATTACACAAAGAATATACAGATACATAAGGGAATATGAAAAAATTAAAAGAGCAAGGGAAACAAACGAAAAATACACAAAAAAGTTGGATAGACCAAAGCTGCTTAACCCAATATATAATCCAAAGTAACGAAAGGAAAAGCAGGCGATACTTTGCACAATAAAGACAATTTATATAAGAACAACATCACACTGTCAATATCAAGACGAAGTAATCCGTATGACAATGCTTTAACAGATAATTTTTCAACACTTATAATTGAGTATATCTACAGGGTTAAACCGTAGCCTATGAGGAGGATGATTTACTCATAGGTAACCACATAAATTTTTACATACCTAAAGTTAATTTTGATTTCCTTGCCTGTACTACCAAGATGCTCGTTCATCCCACTCTGTAGCATTGCCTCAAATATACCATTTAAAATATTCTGCATATCTTCTACATCCTTTAGCTAATGCTGTTCAAATTTGTTTGGTCAAATTTCTCCGGATATGTTATCCTTCCCTTTTTTCTCTTTTTATCTTTCTTTTGTTCTATCACCTTTCCTCCTAATGCAAAAAGTGTGTAAGTTATTTTTTCTAACTTACACACTTTATTTTACATCTTCTGAAAACTAGTCTTCTACCTATGACACCCCTTTTTGTGCTGCCTACACAATTTAGGTCATTTTATTTTGAATAATTTTTTTAGATATCTATAATAATTATCGTTAGTGGTATATACTTGTGATTTTATAATTACTGATAGTGTCGAGCTTGCGCATTCCATAATGTTGCGTATTCACCATTCTCAATTAGCAACAATTCTTCATGTGTACCACTTTCAACAAGTTGACCATTTTTTAATACGATTATTTTTTCACAAAATCTACAAGAAGATAGACGATGGGAAATAAATATAGTGTTTTTATTTTTAGATAATTCATTGAACTTCATATATATTTCACTTTCTGCTATAGGATCTAAAGATGCAGTTGGTTCATCTAAAATTATAATAGGAGAATCTTTATACAATGCTCTAGCAATAGCAATTTTTTGTCCTTCGCCTCCTGATACATCAATTCCATCTTCATCATAAGCTTTATAAATTGCCTGATTTAAACCTTTTGGAAGTTTTTGAACTCTAGAACTTACACCTACTTGTTTTAGAGTTTTCCAAACTTTTTTAGAGTTATAGTTTTTTTCTGTAGAAACATTTTCCCCAATGGAGAATGCAAACAAGTCAAAATCTTGAAACACAACCGAAAAAAGACTTTGATATTCTTTAATATCAAATTCTCTGATGTCAATATTGTTTAATAGAATTTCACCTTCATATGAATTGTACAAACCGCATAATAACTTTATAATCGTTGACTTTCCGCTTCCATTCATACCAACAATAGCACATTTTTCACCCGGTAGAAATTCTGCTGAAAAGTTTTTAAGAATATATTTTTCAGTATTTGGATATTTAAATGATACATTATTAAATGTTAATGTTAAATCAGTTTTAACAATTTCATGTGTTTTTTTCTTGCCGTTTAAATAATTTGTATTCATTTCTAAGTATTCGAGTTCTTGCTTCAAATAACTATTATTACTTTTTAAATAACAAAATTGTGTTATTGATAATGTTATCGTGGAAACCAAATTAGCTATTATTCCGTAAAATTCCACTACTTTTCCAATTTCTATACTTCCTGATAATGCTTTAAACCCTACAAATGTGTAAATTAATAGACCCATAATCACGGATATTAATGTTGGGATTATTCCATATGTAATACTCGATTTATAAATCTTGTCTCTTGAGTTTTTTAGTGGATAGATTATTGTACGTTCTAATTCTTCATTTATCAATGAAACGCCAGAATAAATTCTAATATCTTTACCCGCAGCATTTTCATTAAATACTTTTTCAGAATAATAGTCTAAGAAAGAATCACATCCACTACTCAAATTATATGCGTCAAAAACAATTTTAGAGTTCTTTTGATTTGCAAGTACAATTGATAAAATTAGTATAAAAATTAGTAATGAAAAAACTAAAGTAAATGCTGGAGTATTTACTAAATCCAAAACGCCTAAGTTATTATGTTTAATAGCATTTGTAGTGTACAATTGAACAACCATGAAAACAGCTACAGCAGTTGATACTAAGCCTGACAAAATTTCGCCAAAACTTTTGGCAATCCACATTACACCGGTTCCTTTTGAATTAGTGTTTTCTGTAATTTGAGCGCGTAGTGATACGAGTGCTGGACTTTCTGCTTTTTCATATTCTAACGACAATGCTTTTTTTGTCAATAATGCCTCGTGTTTATATGGTGCAGAAGATTCTAGGATTAAACACTTTCTTTTAACAATATTTGCAATTATATCAATAACAAAATTGATTATAACAAATATTATTACTTGTGTATAGAGTGCATTAATTGATTTATTTTGAGTTAATAGTGTTATTATTTTTCCGGCCATATATATTGTTGTATATATAGATACGGATTTCAAAACAGAATGGAAACATTTCAAGAGCAGATAATGTGACCCAAAAATACTATTTACAATATTTACTCCATCCAAAAACACTTTAAAATCTTTTTTCATTTTTAACAAATGCGTTTTCATCCTTGCCTCCATTTTTGTAATATTTCCCTTGCATTTTATACATTTCAGCATATTTCCCGTTTAGTAACATCAGGTCTTCATGTGTTCCTTCTTCAACTACTTTTCCGTTTTCTAAGAGGATGATTCTATCACAGAACTTTGTTGAAGCTAGTCTATGTGATATGTATATAGAAGTTTTATTTTCAGTTAATTCTCTATATTTTAGATAAACATGGTTTTCTGCTATAGGATCTAAGGCTGCTGTAGGTTCATCCAATATCATTATAGGTGCATCTTTGTATAATGACTTTGCTAAACATAATTTTTGCAATTCACCACCTGAAAAAGATACTGCATTCTCATTCAATTCACGCACCAATAACGATTCATCTTTATAAGGCAATGAAGCTATTTTTTTTGATAATTCTGATAATGTCAAACATTCATGAATTTTTTTATAATCTATGTTTTTTTGGTTTTGCAATGCTATATTCTTAGATATGGTAGTGGGAAATAAAACGGTATCTTGAAACACTGTCGTGAATTTTTTGAATAATTCATCAGAATTATACGAACATATATTTTTACCATCTATATATACTTTACCACTGTCTGGATGTAACAACCCAGTAATGATATTAACTAATGTCGATTTACCGGCACCATTTATTCCTACAATTGCAATTCGTTCCCCATACTTAATGGAAAATGAAATCTTATTTAAAACTGGTTTTTGTGAATTTTCATAAGAAAATACCACATCCTTTAAAATAATTGCATACTTCTCCTTCTCATTAGTATTTTCACAATTGATATTTTTTATGTCTCTGTTAGGTAAATTTAAAAATTGTCTATAATCCTCAACATTATGAGAGCATTCTATTATTTTCGACAATGATTCTATTAAGTTGCTTAACCAAACACTAAATCCTGTTATTGCACCAAAGCAAAGAGTAAAATCACCTATTGTCATATTCGTTAATAGTTTAATTTTAATTAAATATAAATATGCACCTAAAATCACCGCATATTTTAATATATCTTGTAAAACATTGTTTGCAAATAAACCATTACTCTCCTTTGTGTCATATTTCAAGTTATCTTCAATATTTTCATCTATTTTGTTAAGCAAAAAATCAGACATATTATAGAGTCTAATATCTTTAGCACTAGCAAAATCTTTTGTTTGAAAAGTTAAATAGTTTAATTTTAATAAAATTTTTGCTTTCTCTTTTTTTATTTTAGTTTTATATTTTTGCAAAATGCCCCAGCCCAAACCACTTAAGGCATAACTACCAATCAATATAGGAACAAACCAATAATTAAACCTTGTAATTATTAATACAAACGAAATAAAGCCTAAAATAGATGAATACAATTTTTGATTAAGTTCAAGGAAAGTCGGAGCTCCAGTATTATGATTACTAATTGCAGAAAAAGCTTTTCCCTTGAGAATTCTTGTATTTCCATATTTAAAATTATTGTAATCCATTTCAATTAATTTTGAAAAATAAGAAAAACGAAATAATTCCATTCGCGCAAGATCATACCCTCTATTTGTATACGATTCGCAATATTTATTTAAAAATTGTAGAACTAATTGTATTGAAACAAAAAGTATTATATTTATAATCATTGTTGAAGGATTAACTTTTTTTTCAATACAATCTAAAACTATTTTTGGTAATATAGCGGTAATTAAAGAAAGTAATACATCAACGAATATAGAACTTATTAATAGCAGAACATATTTTTTGTCATATTTCCAGTGTTTAGAAGTAATGTATTTTAAATTACTGAAGTAATTATATTTTTTTAATTCCATCTTAACCTCCTTTCTTATCTAAACCAAAACCTTAAACAACTATTTTTATAATACTTTTTTCATAACAATATTTTGCATTATTTATAATTAGTAAAATCAGCTCTAATCTAAATATTATATCTTTGTTTTTTCGTTAGTATAACGAATGCGTGCTAATTTTTTTGCAAATTCATCGCAAGAGTAAAAGTCCTTTTTTTCCATATACACCATTCCAGGGCATCTATCACACTTGGTATAGTAAGCGCATTCATTACATTTTTTCAAGTCTTTATTGCGTATTTTTTTAATTTGGTTTAAAATTGGTGATTCATACCAAATATCTTTTATATGCTCATTAAATATATTCCCAATTTTACAAAAGAACGAATTGCATGGATACACATCCCCAAACGAATCTATAGCAAATGAATAAAATAGTGCTGCACATGGTACATCGTTCATATGTAAATGATCATTTCTATTAATTGAATCTATTTGAGGTAAAAGTTGTTTTAATGTTTTATCACAAATTCTTAGATTTTTTGGACTTTCGTCTCCGTCATTTTTTGAAAAGATAAGAGGAGAGGTTAAAAATTCATAGTTGTTTTCTTTACAATATTTATAAATTTCCATATATCCTGAAGCGTTTTTTTTCATTAATGGAGTTTTTATTCTAATGCTGATATTGCTACCATCAAAATATTTAAGATTTTTTAATAGCTTATTTAGTGAACCTTTAACCCCAGTAATAGAATCGTGTATTTCTGGATCCATAGAAAAAATGGTAGTGGAGAATTCAGCAATATTCAAATTTACTAATTTTGTCACTTTACTTTTATTTAGAAGTGTTCCATTACTTAACAAAAAAACTCTCATTTGATTTCTTCTAGCAAGTTCTATTATTTCAAAAATATCTTCTCTAAGAAATAGTTCTCCTCCTGTTAGTGAAACATTCATTATTCCAAGTTTTCTTAAATCTCTAAATAGCAGTTTTATGGTTTTAATATCCAATCCTTTATTTGAATGTGATGGTAAATAACAATGTTCGCAATTTAAGTTGCATTTTGTTAACAACTCTATCATAACACTTACAGGTCTGTTTTTTATAAATGCTTTATGATAAAAATAATCATACATCATTTTCTGTTCCATTTTTATTCCTCAAATTCTATTAATTTTTCTTTAATTAAATACTGTAGTGATTGTTTTATTCCTTCTTCATCTATTTCGTTTTCACTCATTTCAATAAGATTTAATTTATCCAAAAAAACTCCAAAATCATATTTTTGAATAATACTTATCCACAAATCTCGTTTGATACCTTTTAACAAATACATTTTTTTCTTTTTTTCTGAAAAAACAAATATCATATCATCAATATTTGTCCATGAGATATCATTACAAACTTTTAGTTTGGTATAATCCATAATACTTCTCCCCTATTAAGTCGATAAAGGCAGATGACACCATCATCCACCTTTATCTTGCATTAATTACTGACCGTTACATGTACCCTGGTTACATTCACCCATATAGAAAGATACGAGCGCTTTTTTTGCAACGATATTTTTAGTTAATTTTTTCATAATATCACCACCTTTCGTTTTTGTACTAATTGTACTTTTTATAATCAATTATTGCTATAAGCAATAACTAATCACAAGAATTAGTTATTTAATAGTATTCTTTGAATAGTATTAATATTGGAAAACGACTCAGCATCTAACAGTTCATAAGGTATTTCAACATTAAATTCTTCTTCTAAAGATATAATACATTCAATGAATTTCATTGAATCAAGCTCTATTAAATCGCCATTTTCATTAATTTTCACTTCATTTTCTTCTAAACATTTTTTTATTCTTTCTAAATTATTCATATTATTTCCTTTCTATCAAAAAAAGTCTATTATGTGTTGACAAATTGAATCAATACAGTCATCATTCATACAAAACACTGGTAATCCGAATTTTTGTTTTAATCTATCTAACAATTCAATTTTTTCATTCTCTGACATTTCCTTATATCCATAACCAATTCCTGATTTAGTTTCTATAACTTTAATAGGAAATACTACAATTACCTCTACTCTTCCCATATCAATTGAGTTTAAATAATTTATAGTATTCTCAATATACGAAATATCATCGTGCGGATTTACACATAATATATACATATCCGCTAATACACCCAGAATGAAAGCATATTGGGCTAATGCAAAATTATTAATTTGCGAATTATCATAATGAATCGTTCCAGATTGACATCCCGTTATTAATATATCCTTACCGGAATTACCGATATCCCAAACCATTTTATTTAATATACTTATTGATTCCCAAGGATACAAATCCAAATTCGCATGATATCCAAAATGAAAAACATAGTCTGCACCCAATAGATACCCTGAAGGTTCTGTCGAAATTGAGCCAACCATATAACCTTTTTCCTTTAATGCAGCTATGATTTGTTGTTGTAATGTAAATTTCCCTTGTTTTGAACTTGTTCCAAAGACACCAACAATAGGTAAAGTTGATTTGTATAATTTTAATGAATTAACTGGAACATTTTTTCTCGTAACTTTTGGATAAAAAAAGTGTTCATCATTATGTTTCAGATCTTCAAATGAATAAATATTTTTATCAAACTTCTTAGCTTTTTCAATTATAAAATCCTTGTATTTAATTTTGCGTATTCTAGATAAGTCTTCGGTGCAAGAAAGAATAATTGTATCAAAATTTTCGTTCCAGTTAATATGTTTGAAAGGTTTAATTTTATATCCATACAATTCAGCACCTACTTTTCCACAAATAGGATCATCATAAATGTCAATTATTTCAAAATCTAATTTATCTTTAAATCTAAGTAGAGCATGCGTTTCTTTATTAATAGGGAAAATTATTGCTTTTTTGATTTTAAAATTTGGTTTTACAATCGGTTCACTATTAAAATATCTTTTCTTTCTAGTATGTATCTGTTCTATATTTTTAATTGAAAACGGTCGAGCTAAAGTTTTTGAAACTAATCCAGAAACATAAGCACAAGCAAAACTAGTTCCCTTAATTAAAGTCTTTTTGTCCAACCATTCGACTCTAAAATATTTATTAGGAACCAATACTTTCACAATATTATTTTCAAGTAAAACCAAATCATCTTTGGTTTCATAATCATTAAAAACATCTACACCAACCACACTATCACAAGCAGCAGGATATGAAACAGCTCCATCATTATCAAATGCCGATATAATCAACATCCCTTTTTCTGTTATTTTTTTGCAAAGGGCATTTAATGAAACATATTCGTTGGTATAAACAATACCTGCACTTATATTTATGATATCAGCATCAATATTTTTTAAAATGTAATTTAAAGAATAAATCAATGCGGATTCATCTATATTAAACTGTTCATTATTTATCCGTATAGATATAATTTCAACATCATTATTTACTGAACAAATAATACTTGCAACAGCTGTTCCATGCCCTAGTAAATCAATACTATCCTCCACATCCATCTGCCATTTTTCGTTCACTTGATTCAACACATACGAAATCGTTATATGATTTTTTACTGAAGATGATCCTGATATTCCAGAATCAATTATAACTACTTTGGTTTTCATTTTTTACTCCTCAATGTTAATATATTGACCGATAATAAATTACTTCGTCGATTTTAGCCAATCTTACAAGAATTTTATAAGATAAGTTGCGCATTTTTTGTTCTGTTTCTTCGTATATTTTCCGGCAAATCTTAGTTTTTTTTAGTAACAAAACATCAAAATCTAAACCATTATAATTATCATAAACAAATTCACAGAAATCATTTGTAATTTCATTGATTATTCGTTTTAGTTTTTTATATGTTTTTTCATATTCAATTAGTAATGTATCATTCCCAAAAAAATGATAATATCTATTTCTAATAAACTCTAATCCATTAGTATTTTTTATACTCAGTTGTTCTCTCACAACATTTAACGCTCTATATATTTGTTCTATCTCGTTATTTTTAAAACTATAGTCGAAACTATGTTCAAACAAGTATGAAAGATTATTCGTTTCAAAATTTTTAATCAAACCATCTTTTTTTACTTTTCCAGTAATACTTGTTAAACTATTTATGGTAAGTTTGCTTGTAGCCATGTAGGGCGTATTATTAATTTCCCATTTTTTAATATTTTGAAGATTGTTCTTTAAACTCTGAATACTGGAATAAGGATTAAAATTAATGAATCCATACTCTACTTCTAACCAATAATTTTCAATTAGTTTATCGTGATTGTTATTGAATAAACGCAAACAATTATAATTATCAATTAATGAAGCTGTTTTTCTGTAAAGCTTAAGCTCTGTTTCATTGAAACTTTCTATTCCAATAAACACTTTCCCTAATCCAACACTTTTTAAAAGACATAATACATCTATAACCTCTTCATCAATTAACTCTGCTCGCAAATTCATCGTAAATTGTACCCAATAGTTTTTTGAGTTTAAGATTTCGTATAAATCAATTAATTTTTCTTTTAATTCTCTCCCACCAAAAGTTGGATCAGAAAAGGTTATAAATTTACAATCATACTGTTTAACCAACTCATCAATTTCTTTAACAATATCAATAATTGGTCTATATTTTATATTTTCATCTCTATTTAGGAATAAACTATTTCTATCACAAAAAGTACAATATCCCTCACACTCTCTAGTTCCAAACACATGAAAAAATCTATTTTTTTTCTCTTCTATTATTCGTTTAGGGGCATTAAAATCAATTGACTCATCCAAAAACTCTTTTTTCATATTTATGGACAACTTGCCATTTTTTAAATATGCTATTCCGGGCACTTTATGATAGTCTTCTTCTTTAATTATAGAATTACATAATCCATTAAGGACGCTATCACATTCTCCTAAAACCGCTATATCTATACTTGTATTATTTAAAAGCAATTTTTCATACAGTTTTGTCGCTAAACCCATACAAACAATATTTATAGATTGTTGATTTTTTTGTTTAAATAAGATGCTTGTTTTTTTTAGCAAATCATAACAACCATAGGATAAGAAAAATATGTTTATGGATTTGTCAAAACCTATTGTTTGCATTATAGGTATTACATCCTCATCTTTCCCCAAGTAATATGTTGCTAACTCAATGTTTGAATTAGATATTGAGTTTATACCATACTCTATATCTAATTCATGAATTTCGTTCTTAGAAAAATATACACAATTTGCTTTTAACATAAACTTCATCCAATTTTCACTCGTTTTTCTAAAAAGAGCATACACTATTTTTATGATAAGTTCATATACACAAGCATTTATGTTTATTATTTCTGCAACTTCGTTGCTTGGATTAACTGTTTTGTATTTAACATACATATAAAAATAGTGCAACAGAAAAGTGAAAGTAAAAATATTTTTTTATAATTACAAACGATTTTACTCCTAATCAGCATTTTTTCTCAACGAATACGAATTTACTGTTTAATAATTTGACATAATTTGATATAATACTGTTAAATTATAAATATTTATGGTGAATTATGAGGATATTAATTTGTGATGATGAGCAAAGATATTGCCAAATTATAAAAGAATATGTTTTAACAAACTTTGATGAAAACTCTGAGAGTGTAATTGAAACTTTTAATTCTGCTAAAGAGTTAGTTTCATTCTGTCTAAAAAACGAACCCGATATCTTGTTCCTTGATATTGAGCTTGGAGATATGAATGGAATTGAATTGGCTAAATATTTACGCAGCGAGTTCCACTCTTTGATAATTGTATATATTACTAATCATCCTAGCTATGTATTCTCCTGCTTTGAAACAGAACCTTTAAATTTTTTTAAAAAGCCCATTGATAAAACAGAATTCAACAAAACATTTCAAAGAATTGTCAAAAAATATACTGAAATACATAAATGCATCCCTATTAAATGGCAAAACGATTCAGTTAATCTTGAAATAAAAGATATTTGTTATATTGAAGGTTATAACAGACATCTAGTTTTTCATTTGTATAACGGGGATAGTTATGAAGTAGTAGGAAAAATTGATGAAATGTATAACTTTCTTAAAGTACATGGTTTTGTTAAATCTCACCAAGGATTTGTAGTTAATATGCTGCACATCAAAGATTTTGGAGAAAGTGAAATCCATATGAAAAACGGTAAGACTGTTTTAATGAGTGTACGCAAAAGATTAAAAACAAAGGAAGCATATTCCGATTATATAAACAGGAGGTTTTAATGATAGTTAAATACATATCCCTTATATTTGGAGCAATATTTGAAATATATTTTATTAATACATTTGCAAGTATATTTTCACAAAGGAAAAAGATTAGCAAATTTCATTTTTCAACAATGATAATTATTATAAGTTTATTTCATATTTTCACTTCTGTGTTTCTTAGTGGTATTAGCTTAGCACTTTGCTCATTATTAACAGTATTTATAATAAATCAGTTGTATGAAACAAAACAGTATGTCAAAATTATTTTGACTATTGGAATATCAGTGATCAATATAGCAAGTGAACTTGCCGTTAATGGAGTTTTGATGATAATAAATAGTGATAATTATCTAGATACAAATTCTGAACCACAATTATTTTCTTTAGGATTATTATTGTCTAAGTTCGTTGCTTTTGTAATAATTATTATTTCTAAAATGAGCAAACGAAAATTTAGTGTAAATAATCTTAATCCTAAATACTTAATTGTGTTAAGTATTTTACCAATAACAACAATTTTTATAGGAATTCTAATGTATCAAATCATTCTAATCATAGATACCGTATCATTAAAAATTGTTTTTGTATTCGCTAATATGTTATTAATAATTTCAAATATTATTGCATTTGAAATTATTAGAAATCAAAATCATTTAGCAAAATCTGAATATGAGTTAGAACTTTTAAAAGGCAATGTTAACGAACAGATGAAGCATTATAATGACTTGAAGTCATCTCATGAAGAAATAAGACAACTGCGCCATAATATGAGAAGTATCTGTATTGGTACAATTGCAGAATTAAAAACCGGTAAGACAGAAAATGCTTTAGAACAATTACAAAATAGTATTAATATCATAGAAAAATCAAGTAAAGTTATTGATACTGGGCATCCTTCAATTGATTCCATAATTGAAAATAAATTGAACAGATGTGACGAATTAAATATAAATGCTAATCTCTCATATCAATATACAGAACCTATCACCATCAATGAAATTGAAATAGCAGTAATAATCGGGAACATACTTGATAATGCAATTGAAGCCAGTGAAAAAATAGCCGATATAAATAAAGATATTTGGGGTTCAATTACAGTCGATCGGCAAAATATTATAATAAACATTAAAAATACTGCTATGGATTCTAATAATCTAAAAACATCTAAAATTGACAAAAAATCTCATGGTTATGGATTAAAGAGCATATCTCATATTGCAAAAAAATATAATGGATATGCTAAATTCTCTTTTAGTGATAATATTTTCACATCATATGTTATATTAGAAAACTAACACTTTTGTATTTTTAATCAACGAAATTACACAAAACTATAAATGATATGAATTAAAGCACTATTGTATAGATAGTGCTTTTTATTTTGGAGAAATTACTAATGATTGAAACTTTAGCAAAAAAATTAACAACCAAATTCATCAACAATAAAATTATCAAATCTGAAGATCGCGAAATATATGATTATTGTTTTGAAACAACAATAGTTATTTTATTTAGTTACAGTTTATTATTTATTCTTTCAATAATTTTTAATGAATTTATTTCCACACTTATCTTTATTCTTTCATTTTCTTCATTTAGAAAAGTCTGTGGTGGCTATCATGCTGATAATTATTTAAAGTGTGGAATAATGTCTCTGGCAAGCTATCTACTCTTAATATTGATAATTAAAAAATTTAATATTATATTTGAAATTGCAACAATTATCTTAATTCTTGGATCAGTTGTCATAATGTTCTTATCTCCTATTCAGGATGACAATAAACCATTCACAGAACAACAAAAAAGAAGATTTAGAGTAATAAGCAGAAGTTTAGCTGCTATATTAATCGTAGTATTTGTTATTTTAGAAGCATTCGGTTTACATAGTTTAATGGCAAATAAATATTACTTTTCATTTTGTTACGGAATAGACTTAATAGCATTGTCATTGCTATTAAGTAAAATTGAAAGGAGGATAAAAGATGCAAAAGTTTAAAAATTTCATAATGAAATTTGGTAGTACCTTTGCTGCATTAGCATTAATAATAGGGATATCAACATCAAATTCTGCTTGTTTTATTGTATATCATCAGCCTAAAGAACCAGCAGCAATGAACAAATTCAAATTTTAAAAGAATACGGAGAGGGTCCACAAAACCTTCTCCGTATTCTTTTATTAACCAATGTAGTTATATACTGAACGGTAATATATAAACAATACTCAATAAACAAATATTAAAATCCGTTGTACACTATTAATTTATAATATCATTTACTGAAATCTTGAACTTTTCTGAAATACCAATAAGTTCATCAAGCTCTATAAATCTCTTTTTTAATAATATTGAATCTAAACATTGTTTATCTATATCAATATACTTTGCAAAATCCATTAAACTCATTCCACTATTTTTTATAAGATTATTTATAAAACTAATAATGTTCTGTTGAAAATCATTTTTAACTTTTCTAATTGAACGATATGTAATTTTAGTATCATTATTTTGCAATACGTTCTGCCTTAATCTATCTAATATATTTTTTTCTTCTATCAGTCCCTGTCTTTCCAATTCGGACAACATATCCTGATCATTGAATTTGCTATCCAGCAATAATTCTAGGTTAATACCATAAATTCTCGAAATAAGTATAAGAATATCACACGGTATATCTGTTGCTGTTTTTTCAAAAGAAACATACTTATATGATGATATGTTTAAAAAAGATGATATTTCTTTTTCAGTTAAACCTAATGTTTCACGAAGAAACTTTATTTTTTGATTCATAATTAAACCTCATAACTTGGTTATATATTAACAAAATATTGACTATCTGTCAACATTTGACAAACAGGCAATTAAATAAAACTCGTAAATTGTCTATACTATATATGTATCGAAAAGAGGTGCTGATTATGGAAACAAATTATTACAGACAAGTCATTAAAGAATATCGCAAATCACAAAAACTCTCACAAGAGAAGTTTGCAGAATTACTAGACTGTGACACAACATATATAAGCCATATTGAAAATGGAAAAAGAGAACCCAGCATCGACTTTTTCATAAAATTTTCAAATTTATCGGGAATATCTTTAGATTATATGCTTTGCTGTGAAACACAAATTGGCGCTCAAATTAAACTTAACGAAATTTCCGAAAGAGCAATGAGATTGTTACCTAAAGATAGACAATTTACTTTTAAAATGATGGATCATTTCTTAGACCGTTTTGAACATGATAGCAAAAAATAATACCAAAATTAAAAATTTCTAATACATTGTAAGACAAAGACGCAATAATGTTATTATAATTTAGCATTTACAACATAGAATAATATAATTATTTATAAAAATCGTAAACATAATCTGCAATAATGTTTATATTTTTTTAGTTATTTTAACACTATTGTATTTTTACTTAACGCTTGCGCAGTTTTACTTTTCGTTTTAGAACAGCAAATCTATGCTTATTTTCATGTATAGATTTGCTGTTTATATTTTATCTTATTATTTAAATATAATTTGTAGAAAGAGTGTATTCGTACACTCTTTTTTTCATTTATGGCAGCAGTCAATTGCAAGATATCCATAGCCTTTGATTTTTAACAACATTTTAAAAATCGGAGGAAATATGAAAAAGATATTAGAAATATACGATATCAGTGATGATTATCTTGATTATCAGGGAAATCCATATATTGTAGTTTTAAATCCACAATTCAAAGCTGACAAAGACACTGTAAAAAAGATATTAAATTCTCAATATACAGTCTTAACAAGTAATGAATGGTTGGATTATAAAAACACAATAACTGCCTTTAATAATAACGATGCAAAACATCGTATGAGAAAAGAATGTCCAATTGAATATTCATCATCAAATAAATTAATGCGAATCAATTCTACCGAAATTAGTTTTGATGATAATTCAAATGTTGCAAAAGCAATAAATATGCTCTCTCCCCAACCAAAAAGTAGATTTATAAAATACTATATTGACGGAAAGACATATAAAGAAATTGCTTTGGAAGAAGGGAAACATATCTCTACAATTCATGAATCCGTAGAGGGAGCAAAGAAAAAATTTTTAAAATATTTAATTTTTTTTGAAAATACCCCCGAAAAATAGACCCCCGAAATTTCTATTTTATGAAAGGACTTTTTCTTTTCATAAAACTGAATACCAATATCATAAATACTTTGGTTTGTATGAGGGGTGTGAAATCGTCTCAGCAGAAAGTATTACTGCGCCAGGATCTGTTATAGGGAGCGAACAACAGTAATATCTTTTCTCTTGCGGTGGTGCGAAAGAGATTGCAATGAAAGTACAAACTTATAATGATACTTCCGCTATGGTAGCGGGTCGCTTGGATGGGGCTGGTGAGATTCCAATGAGGATTACCAAAATCCGTTTATGATATTCCTTTAAATCGGGACAGGAATAAATGATTTAAACTACAGTTTTGCATTTTATATAAGCAAAATTGAATTACTGCTATTTTATTACATTATATATATTATTCTATTAAATACGGAGGCGATGTATATGTTCACAGGACAAAAACATAAAGAAAGATTTTTGAATGAGATTGGAACACTAAAGCAATCAAATTCGTATTTCAATAAGAAATTCTTATCAGCCTTATATACAATAACAAGTGATGACTTTTTATGGGAAACTTCAAAAAATTCCATAAAATATAATTACATAGATTTTAATCAAATAAACATAAAAGGAATTAGTGTTAATTCGCATCAATTATGGCAATTCGCTAAAAGTATGGCTTTAGGTGACGAAATGTTACTTGAAGATATAATTGATAAAGAACTATATAGTGATAAGAATTTCAAAATAATTATTGATGCAATAAAAATAGCAAGAAAAGGATTAAATTTAAATTAAACAAAGTGATAAAGGCAACTGATTCAAATCAGTTGTCTTTTACTTTTAGGAGGTGTTTTACAATAAACGAATTTTTAAGACTTGAAAGAGCCGCCAAGAGATATAAAGAACAATATCCCGAAGGAACGAGAATCGAGCTATTGTCAATGAACGATTCACAGGCAGTGCCACCCGGTACAAGAGGAACGGTTATTGTAGATGAACAAGGCAATTTATTTGTTGGATATATCAGAAGATTAACGCCAAGAGAATGTTTCAGACTTCAAGGCTTTACCGATGAACAATTTGATAAGGTTATTGCAATCGGAATGTCCGATCTGTCTTAAAAAATGTTGACTCGTATAATCTTAAATATTTCAATGTTCATTCTTCTGATTTTGCCAAAGATTATCTTAAACAGTATTTGGACGAATCCTTTCCGAAAGAATATTTGGATTTAATTAATACAAATGTATTCGGTGATAAACTATTGAAAGAATTAGATGGTGGCTATACACCATACGGCATATTGCTGAAAAGCAGTAATGAGCAGATATTTGGTAATGAAAGCAAGCATGAATTTATGCTTGCCGATTTTTTATCTCAGCATGTTCTTTTTACTGAGGACAGACTGAAAGCGGAAGAAATACCTGAAGATCTGTATAAGTACGAATTCAGATCAGGTGCAGAATATATCTATGCCACCCTTGAAGAAAAAGTCGGTGTTGACTTCTCAGGTACGATACTTTCAAAAGTTCCTTTTGACTTAGGCAAGGATGAATATATCGACCTTGAGAAAGAGATTGACGGTATCCCCGATTTTCTCGATGTTGAAATGAGTATCAAAGATTTTATCAACTCAGATTTCGACCCTGAAGAAAACGAAGATTTTGAAGAAAAATATGAGTCCGGAGGTATGAATATATGTCAGTAGAATCAATCACTACGAATGATTTAAGAAAAATGGGCGATAAAGAAGGATTAATCCTTCAAGGCTGCGGCGGCGAAATTAAGGAATGGATTGACGGTATCAATACCATGCTGACAGATGCCGGAATCCTATTGAATGGCACTAAGTTTGAAAAGGTTTATACCTTCCAAAACGATAACCTTACAAATATTCTTTATCCTTTTGATGATGTTGAACTTGATATAGGTAAACTTGCCATGTGGAGATTGGCAACACATCCGCAATTTTACGGCACTTGGTTGTCCGATTATGTTCCAAATTATCTTGGTGGTTTTGTTACAGAAAAACAAAAGCCCGATTGCGAGTTAATCGGACAAGACGGCAATATTTTCAATTTGATGGGTATTGCATCAAAGACACTCCGTGAAAATGGCATGAAAGAAGAAGCAACAGAAATGTGTAATCGTATCAGAGCATCTGGCAGTTATGACTCAGCACTCTGCATTATCGGTGAATATGTAAATATTACAGGACCGGATACTGAAATTGATGTGTCTGATTTGAATTTCTTTGATGAGCTCGAATATGACTCATGGGATTTATTCTTAAAGTATTGCGATGCTATGGGCATTGAAGTATCAGATCGTGATGAACCGGATTGGTATACTGCTAAAACAATTCAGGATAAAGTGTTGGATGTAATCATGGAATCCGGAATTAAACTCAACTTTGACAGGGATTTAGAAGAAAGCGAATCACCAAGTCTTGGTTAAATATATCTGTTACAAATTATCTTACGTGACTTAAAACAGAAAATATTATAGACATTTTTTTATAATAGTCCTATAATGTTTATAGAATAGCAAATTGATAAGTTTAGATTTATCAATTTATAGTTTTACTATAATTCATACAAAATAAAGTAAGGGTGCTATGTTGATTTGTATAAGTTTGTGAGGAGGTAGTTTATGGCAAATTCAACTGGACAAATAGGTGTAGGTCATATTTTAGAAATTGCTGCGCGTAATCAGTGGATGTTTCGTCCTCAACCCATTGATGATATTGGTATTGATGCTCATATGGAGCAAACCGAACCAACTGGGAAATCAAAACAACTTCTTGCAGTGCAAATAAAATCTGGAGAAAGTTGGTTTAGAGAAGAAAAAGATGGTTGTATTATTTTTCGAGATATAAATGAGAGGCAATACAATTATTGGACTATGAATTCTTTACCGTGTATTGTAGTTTTATATAATCCTGAGACTAATAAGTGCATTTGGCAAAAATTAACTTCTGAAACAATAAAAAGAGCTAAAGATGGGAAAGGAAAAGGGTTCCTTGTTAAAGTTCCTTTATCTCAAGTTTTCTTGGATGATTTATCAAACAAAAAACTTCTTTCTTATACAAATTTACCACAATATATTACAAATTATAATTTTTTAATGTCTCAAAAAAACTTCATGCAAATCATTAAAGATGGTGGAGAAGTAAAATTACATTCAACTGAATGGATTCACAAAAGTAGTGGCAGAGGAGAGATAGAGTTAATTGTTGATGATGGAGAGAATATTCAAAAGTATTCATATCCATATTGCTTTCCTTTTACACCATATACTATGGTTTTCCAAAGGCTATTTCCATGGGCAAATTTTTCAGCCGATGAAGATTTTTATGAGGAAAACGACGAATTTTTTTGGAAAGAATATCATTGCTACTATGATAAGGAAACAGATGAATGGTTAGTTGTGGGAGATACATTTGAAGAATACCGAAAAAAGCTAGATCCAATGCGTTGTATTGTTCATTCAGGAGAAGTTGCCGAATATATGATGAAACTTAGCTTAAATGAGTTAGGTGAATCTTTTTTAAATGTAGATAAATTTATATCACAAAATCAACCGTATTCTGAAGCAAGACCTAAAGAAGGGTGAAACATATAAAAAAAATCAAACTCAATGAGTATTCAGGGAGAAAACCATCAATTGATAAATACATGCTTAATCCTAAAGAACAGTATGTTATCGACCTGAAAGAAGAACAAGAATTTCAAATGGCAATAGTAAGTGCATTTCAAGTAATGGGACCTCCTCCGGCACTTAAAAACTATTATGCGTGGCTATTTGAAAATGGCTTTAATGTAGAAATGCCTAATCCGACAAACGAATTTGTCGCTGACTATTATGGTGTAAAACCACTTTGGAAAACTGCTTATTCACAAGGTATTGTTGTAAAAGCTAAAAATGATAGTGACTATTATATTGTCATGGAATGTAGTAACAAGAATATAGGATATAAGCATACGCAAGTTATACTCACCCTAGGTGGTTGTCTTTGAAATATCTATCTGTGCTTAGTAAAAGTTTCAACCTTTATATATAAGTCTTTGTTGAGAATCTATATTTTATATAAGAAAAAACCAGTTTGACTCAAATCTTAATATAATAAAATTAATCCGATTGATTTTTATAATA
>OFGK01000470.1_pt1 | contig 35869 bp, 31 predicted proteins | sample 1521771 | NCBI WGS metagenome assembly OFGK01 (sample SAMEA3504088, study PRJEB24116) | mouse gut metagenome | biome: mouse gut; feature: mouse-associated habitat; material: faeces | place: Denmark | collected 2011 | reverse complement strand
AGTTGTCGTATGCGACCGCCGCAGGCGCAAGAATGTGCGAAGCACATTCTTTGTTGTAGGGGGAATTGGGGAATTTGAGTTTAAAAGGAGAAAAAAGATGACTTATCTGATGTTGATAATAGGATTTATCCTGTTAATTAAGGGAGCAGATTTTTTTGTGGACGGAAGTTCGAGTGTTGCAAAGCTTTTAAAAGTTCCGGCAATTGTAATTGGCCTTACGGTGGTTGCATTTGGGACAAGCATGCCGGAGGCGTCCGTAAGTATTACCGCAGCGCTGCAGGGGAAAAATGATTTGGCGGTTAGCAATGTGATTGGTTCCAATATTTTTAATCTTCTTGTAGTGCTTGGCGCGAGTGCGTTTGTCTGTCCGATCAAGGCGAATGTTTCCGTGTTGAAAAAAGAGTTTCCGTTTTCTATTATTGCAACGATTATATTGTTGGTGATGATGATACCGCTTTCTATAAAAGAACTGCTTGGCGGAAGCGGTGAATTTATACTGGGACGAGTGGATGGAATCGTTCTTCTGGTGCTGTTTGCTGTATTTGTGGCGAATGCGGTAAGAGATGCACTGAAGTACCGTAATGATTATAAAGAGAACGAGGAAGAGGAAATAAAGGCAATGTCACCGGCAAAAAGCAGTGTTTATATTCTGGCAGGGCTTGCCGGAATTATTATTGGCGGAGACTTGGTTGTGGAGAGTGCAACAGATATCGCGAGAACCTTCGGGCTTAGCGAGACGTTTATCGGTCTTACGATCGTAGCTTTGGGAACGTCGCTTCCGGAACTTGTGACTTCTTTGGTAGCGGCGAAAAAGGGAGAAAATGATTTGGCGCTTGGGAATGTAGTGGGTTCCAATTTGTTTAATATTTTACTGATCGTGGGGGCATCCTGCGCAATTTTACCGATTACTGTGCAGATGACGGCAATTTGCGATACGATCATCCTTGCTATTGTAAGTGTCATAGGATATGGCATGACGCTTAGCAAGGGAGAAATCAGCAAAAAAGAGGGCGTCGTTTTCCTTTTGATGTATGTGTCGTTTTTTGTATATATCCTGATGAGATAACTTGACAATAAAATTTATTTTGAGTAGAATACGATTTAATGGTGGCAGTGAAAAGGAGATAAAACATGGCAAAAGAAAAATTAGTCAAAAACATTACACCACGCGATGTGGATTTTGCGCAGTGGTATACAGATGTTATTCGTGAGGCACAGCTTTGCGATTATTCGAGTGTAAAAGGGTGCCTTAATTATCTTCCGAATGGATATGCAATTTGGGAGTTGATTCAGGCGGATTTGGACAGACGTTTTAAAGAAACGGGCGTTGAGAATGTATATCTTCCAACCGTAATTCCCGAAAATCTGCTTAAGAAAGAAGAAGATCATGTAGAAGGATTTGCACCTGAGGTGGCATGGGTCACACATGGCGGCATGGAAAAATTGCAGGAAAGATTGTGTATCCGTCCTACATCAGAGACAATGTTCTGTGATCTGTGGGCGAAGACTGTACAGTCATACAGAGACTTGCCGAAGGTATGGAATCAGTGGTGTTCTGTACTTCGCTGGGAAAAGACAACAAGGCCGTTCCTTCGTTCCAGGGAGTTTTTGTGGCAGGAGGGTCATACGATTCATGCAACATATGAAGAAGCAGAAGCGAGAACGATCCAGATGCTTCATGTATACGAAGACTGCTACAGAGAGACGATGGCAATCCCATTCGTATCCGGAAGAAAAGCAGAGAACGAGAAGTTTGCCGGAGCGCAGGATACTTATACAATCGAAGCATTAATGCATGATGGAAAGGCGCTGCAGTCAGCAACGAGTCATTTCTTCGGAAGTTCCTTCCCGGATGCGTTTGGTATTAAATATATTGACAAGAATAATGAACTTCAAAGCGTATATGAGACATCCTGGGGATGGTCTACAAGAAGTATCGGTGGTCTTATCATGGTTCATGGGGATGATGACGGGCTTGTATTGCCGCCGCGCGTAGCACCGGTAGAATGCCGTGTGATTCCGATTGCACAGCATAAAGAAGGAGTGCTTGACAGAGCCTATGAATTGTTGGATGAGTTAAAGAAAGCCGGATACCGAGTGAAAATCGACGCATCTGAAAAGAGTCCTGGCTGGAAATTCTCTGAGCAGGAAATCCTTGGTATTCCGACCCGTATTGAAATCGGGCCAAAAGATATCGAGAATAATCAGGTTGTTGTGGTACGCCGTGATACACGTGAAAAAATCGTGGTATCTTTGGATGAGATCGCAGTAAAGCTTCGTGAAATTCTTGAAACGATTCAAAGCGATATGTATAAGAAAGCAGAAGAATTCCTGAATAACCATATTGACACAGCGGTCACGATGGAAGAAATTATTGAAAAATTTAAGAATAACCGCGGCTTTGTAAAAGCCTGCTGGTGTGGAGACGAAGCTTGTGAGGATGAAATCAAAGCGGTAACAGGCGGAGCGTCTACAAGATGTCTCATCGAAGACGAAGAGATGATTTCTGATACCTGTATTTTCTGCGGGAAACCGGCAAAACATATGGCTTACTGGGGAAAATCTTATTAATAAAATACGGATAGATAGAGTTAGGGGCGCAGTTTTGAACTGTGCCCCTAACTCTATGCTGTTATATTTCTTCACATGAAAAGAAGTCTGAATATTCGGAAAACAATATTTACGTTGAAAAATAAATAAAATACTAAAAATAAAACTTAAAAAAGTGTTGACAAATAAAAGACCCGGTGCTATTATAATATCAATCCCAAAGAAAACATCCGAAACGGGAACTTCATATTCCAAGTAAGATAGAATGAAAAGTTCTCCGATATATATTATTTCTGACGAGAAAGGAAATGATTGAAGTGGGGGATGTGTTTTCAGAGGAAATCCGAAATCAGGAAGAGCGAAGTTTTCAAGTAAGAAGTATTTCTTGGAAAATGAATTTGAAAGAGAGGAGGCTTTTACCCTTGGACAGTTTAGAAAATAATATTCAATATGTTGGTGGTATGGCAAATGAAAAATCCTGTGATAGAAGCCTTTACCATAGATAGAAAAAGATAAAAATCCAGTAATTTAAAAAAAGGGAACCGGAGAAGGGAAACTGGAATAGAGAATATGTAAGAGGATTTGCAGACATATTGAAAATATACCACAATTGAAAAGTTTAGAGAATGTGTAAAGAAACATAAGCTAAAAGATTTCATGATATATATTTTACCATTCAGGGAAAGGTTATAGACGGAATAGCTAAATAAGAAAAAGAAAAGGGTTTAAGACCTGAAAAGTTATAGATAGGAATAGCCGAGTAGAAGGTAAAATAAGTTCGACAGAATATATAAAATATTCGCTGAATAAAAGATGGGGCTTACAGGAATACAATATATAAATTTCCTCCGGTATATATAAAAAACATGAATTTAATAAAACTGAATAAATGATAAACCGTTATAATTTGTGAATTGTAACGGTTTATTTTTTGACATTACACAATGGCTATGCTAAACTGTATGTGTGAATTTGTCTACTTCTTAGTGTGACAAAAAAGAAAAACGCAGCCAGATAAAAACAAGAAATAAAAATAATTAATAGAGGTGAGAACGTTGGATAAATATGAATATCGCGTAAAAACAGAGCAAATGCTTGAGTATGTAAACAAGAAAGCCTATGATAAAGCAATGGAAATTGCGGATACAATAGACTGGCGTAAAGTGAAAAATATTCCTATGCTGAATTCTGTAAGTGAGATTTATGAGGTGAATGGGGAATATCAGAAGAGCAGAGATGTATTATTTATCGCTTATGACCGTGCACCAAGCAGCAGAAAGATTGTTTACAGACTGGGAATCCTTGCATTGAAAATGAATGATATCAGTGAGGCAATGGATTGTTATGAGGAATTTATAGGAGTAGCGCCAAAGGATCCGAATCAGTTCATTTTACGTTACAAGATCCTGAAAGCACAGAAAGCTCCGGTGGAGCAGCAGATCGATGCTTTGGAGGAGTTTAAAAAAGCAGAGTACATAGAAAAGTGGGCATATGAGCTGGCAAAATTGTATCATGAAGCGGGAAGAACAGCGGAATGTCTCGAAGAATGCGATGACTTGATTCTTTGGTTTAGTGAGGGGAAATATGTTTATAAGGCTATGGAATTGAAGATGCGTTATAAACCGCTGACGCCATTGCAGAAGGAAAAATATGAACAGCGTTTTGAAGACAAAAAGAAAAAAGCACCGGTAAAGGAAGCTGAGGAAAAAACTGCAGAAGAGCAGGAGAGACAAGAAGCGCCGGCAAGTACGGCAGAGGTTGAAAGCGACCTGGAAATGGCAAGTGACATTTTAGAGACAGAAGAAGAGCGGCCAGTGGAAAAGCAGATCACGGGTCAGATGAGTATCGAGGAGATTTTAGAAGGCTGGGAAGCGAAACAAAAAGAGATCGTGGAGGCGAATGAAGAAGCCAGACGAAATGAAAGCGCTCAGAAGATTATCGAGAAAGCTCAGAAGAAACTGCAGGACACAGCATCTATTTTGCCAGACGAAATACAGCGTCTGATTGATGATATTGAAAATGAAGCGGAAGGCAGTGCGGCAGAAGAAGAGCCAAAAGCAGAAGAGCCGGTCGAAGAGGAAGAAGCATTTGAAGAAGAACCGATTGAGAATATGGGTGCACTTGTAGAGTCATTAACTGTGGATGATGACGAGTACGAGGAAGAAGATTACGAAGAAGAGGACTACGAAGAGGAAGATTACGAAGAGGAAGATTACGAAGAAGCGGAGTATGAATCCGAAGAGGACTACGAGGAAGAGGATTACGAAGAAGCAGAGTATGAATCCGGAGAGGACTACGAGGAAGAGGATTACGAAGAAGCGGAGTATGAATCCGAAGAGGACTACGGGGAAGAGGACTTCGAAGAAGCAGAGTTTGCAGAAGAATCTGAAGAAATCGAAGAAGTATATGATGTCTTAATTGATGAGGCGCAGATAGAGGATCCTGCTTTTGAAGAAGTGACGTATGCGGAAGAAGAACAGGTTGAATTTTCCGGTATGGACAGCGATGATGAGGAAGAGCTGTATGATGATGACTTTAACGAAGCGTATGAAGACATTGAGGATGAAGCGGAAGAACCGGAAGAAGCTGTGACGGAAGAAGAGCCGATAGAGATTGAGGAACCGAATCCGCAGGTAAAACGTTCTCCGGGCGGCGTTGTATATGATACTGGATTTGTTGTTCAGGGGAGATATGATCTGGAAGCGCAAAGTGAGATTGGTCTTAAGGCGGGATTGACAGAAGAACAGAAGAGATTATTTTCTTATTTCGTGCCGATACGAGGTATGAGTGAGCAGTTGGTAGAAGTGCTCGATGCAGATAAGAAATGCAAAAATCGTTTTGGAACATCAAGGACAGGGAATCTGTTGATTATCGGACGTAAAGGTAGCGGCAAGACTGTTTTAGCGGTAGATGTTGTAAAAGCAATCCAGAAGCAAAGAAAGATCAAACAGGGGAAAGTTGCGATCATTACAGGGGAATCTTTGAACAAGAAAGAGCTGACCGGTATTGTGCAGAAATTAAAGGGCGGAGCTTTGATCATCGAAAAGGCTGGAAAATTAAATGCCAGAACAATTCGTGAATTGAATGATCTGATGGAAGAACAGACCGAAGAATTGTTGTTTGTTTTGGAGGAACAGAGAAAACCGCTGGAAAAAATGTTGAATTCTAATTTGGCTTTTAAGAAAAAGTTCACGTCAAAACTGGAACTTCCGGTATTTATCAATGATGAACTTGTTACATTTGGTCAGACTTATGCGAAAGAAAACGGATATCGTATTGATGAGATGGGTATCCTGGCATTATACAGCAGAATAGATATGATGCAGAAAGAAGATCATGCGGTGACGGTTGCAGAAGTGAAAGAAATCATGGATGAAGCAATTGCACATTCACAGAAGGCAAATATGAAACATTTTGTGAAGCGTGTATTTGGTAAGGGAACGGATGATACAGATAGAATCATTTTGAAAGAAGACGATTTTAGAATTTAAACAAAAAAAGAAGAAAAGGGTTTTGCAAATTTGTGAAAAAAGTTGCAAAACTCTTTCTTTTTATCTGTGGCTAAAGTATAATGTACCTATAATGCGGAAGCGAAATGGAGAGTGAGCATATGGCAAGAAAAAAAGCGTATGAAATCGGAGAACTTGACCAGTATTTGTTTGGGCAAGGAACACATTATGAAATCTACAAAAAGCTGGGTGCCCATCTTGTGAAAGATGGAAAAAAAGAAGGCGTCTATTTTGCGGTTTGGGCGCCGAATGCAAAGACAGTATCGGTAGTAGGAGATTTCAATGAGTGGGATGTGACAGCGAATCCGATGCAAAGAGAGGAACCAGTCGGAATTTATACCTGTTTTGTCCCAGGGGTGAAAAAGGATGCATTGTACAAATTTTGTATTGAAACGCAAAAAGGCGAGTATCTGTTTAAGGCAGATCCGTTTGCAAATTATGCAGAGCTGCGTCCGGGGACAGCATCAAAAGTTACTGATATCGGCAATTTAAAATGGACAGATAAGACATGGATGGAAAAGCGGGAAACATGGCGTCATACGGAATCGCCAATGTCTATTTATGAAGCGCATATTGGATCCTGGAAAAGACATCCGGGACAGGATGAGGATGGATTTTACACATATAGAGAGTTTGCACATGAGGCTACAGCGTATATGAAGGAGATGGGATATACCCATATTGAACTGATGGGAATTGCAGAATATCCGTTTGACGGTTCCTGGGGATATCAGGTAACGGGATATTATGCACCGACATCCAGATATGGAACGCCGCAAGATTTCGCATATATGATCAATTATTTTCATCGCAATAAAATCGGCGTTATCTTAGACTGGGTACCTGCACATTTTCCGCGCGATGCTCATGGATTAGCAGATTTTGATGGTACGCCGACATTCGAATATGCGGATACGCGCAAAGGAGAGCATCCGGACTGGGGAACCAAGATTTTTGATTATTCCAAAAAAGAAGTGCAGAATTTTCTGATTGGGAATGCATTATTCTGGATGGAGCATTATCATGTGGATGGACTTCGCGTGGATGCGGTAGCTTCCATGCTTTACTTAGATTACGGCAAACAGGACGGACAGTGGGTAGCCAATAAGTATGGCGGTAATCAGAATCTGGAAGCGATTGAATTTTTTAAACATTTGAATTCTGTTGTGCTTGGAAGGAATAAAGGTGCGGTTATGATTGCTGAGGAGTCTACAGCATGGCCGAAGGTGACAGATAAGCCGGAGAATGATGGTCTTGGATTCAGTATGAAATGGAATATGGGCTGGATGCATGACTTTACCGAATATATGAAACTGGATCCATATTTTAGAAAAGGATGTCATAATCAGATGACATTTGCGTCTAGTTATGCATACAGTGAAAAATATATTCTTGTACTTTCTCATGATGAAGTGGTTCATCTGAAATGTTCCATGATCAATAAGATGCCAGGACTTGGATTTGACAAATTCGCTAACCTCAAGGCGGGTTATGCATTTATGATGGGACATCCTGGAAAGAAACTGTTGTTCATGGGACAGGATTTTGCTCAGCTGCGGGAGTGGAGTGAGGCACGAGAGCTTGACTGGTATTTGCTTGGGGAGGAGTATCATCAGTATCTTCAGAATTTTACAAAGGATCTTTTGCATCTTTATAAAAAGAATAAAGCGATGTATGAGCTTGATTCTGTACCGGCAGGTTTTGAGTGGGTAAATGCAGATGACGGTGACAGAAGTATTTTCAGTTTTATCAGGCATTCAGAAGAAAATAAGAAGAATCTGCTGTTTGTATGCAACTTTACGCCTATGGCGCGCGATGATTATCGTGTAGGCGTGCCGAGAAGAAAACAGTATAAGTTGATTCTTAACAGCGATGAAAAGAAATACGGTGGGAAAGGTGAAGAACGTCCACTTGTATATAAAGCGGTGAAAGGCGAGTGTGATGGAAGACCGTTTTCGTTCGCGTATAAATTACCGCCATATGGGGTTGCAGTATTTGAATTTTAAGCAAATCCCAAAAAAGAAAAGGAGGAATAAAAAAGTATGAAAAGGAAGAAACTATTGGCGATTTTACTTGCGGCAGCTATGCTCTGTCAGAGTACCGTTGTTTCGCTTGCAGGAGCGCCTAAGGCGGTAGAAACTACTGATATCGCAGCGCAGGCAGAAGAGATTCTCTCAAAGACATATTTGGAAGAGGAACGCACTTATGATGGAACTGCAGAATCAAGATACGCGATTCCGGATGAGGACTTAGAGTTTGTGAAAAATCTTGGCAGTGCGGCGATCACGGTAAGCTTTAAGACAGAAAATACAGGGCTTATGTCACTTGCGGCAGTTAATTCAACGACCAGTACAAATCATTATATCTCCCTATATATCAGCGGCGGCAATCGCATCGGATTTGAGTTAAGAGACAGTGAGGGAGGAAATGATCACAGATATGTGGACATAGCTGATGTAAATCTTGCTGATAATAATTGGCATACGCTCACATTCATAGTGGCAGAGAATGAGGGATATAAATTATATCTTGATCAGAAAAATGTTATGAATGTGTCAGCTTCTGCCACTCATTTTGTAAATAATATGGGATGGGAACCGACTTCCGTAACATTTGGCGGAGCTAACAGAATCAGTGGAAACAGTTATCTCTATACAGGAAGCATTAAAAATGCAAAGCTTTATAATGGGGCCATTTCTGAGGAGCAGGTGATCAAAGATCATGGCGGAGCAGTATTGGAAGAGCCGGTTCTTACATATGGACGCAGCGTAATTAACGGAACGAACGAAGGGATTGTGGCTAAGGATGAAGACGCAGCAGCGGTTGCTGCACTTACACAAGGAAGCTTTTCATTCGCATATAAATTGGATAACTTATCCAATGGTTTGAATGCATTGTTTGCGTTGTCGCAGAAGGATGCAGAAAACGGATATGGCGCAATGTATATCAATCCGGCAAATGGAAGGATCGGTATGGAGGTAAGAGATGGTTCTGGTCATCAGTTTGTGACAGCTGCGGATGGAGCTATGAACAATACGAATTGGCATACGGTAACGGTTACCTTTAGCGGAGAGGAAGTTGTCTATTATCTGGATGGTGAACTCGTAGGTTCGAATTCGGTGGAAGGCGTTCTTACCGGAAGTACATGGACACCGGACGCATTGTCTATCGGTGGTATTCAAAGAGCAGGTTCTAAGTGGGCATTTGGCGGAACGATTAACAGTGTACATGTATATGACTATGTGTTAAATGCAGATGAGGTTCGCCAGTTAAATAGAGATACAAAACCACAAGACCTTCCGGAGTATGAAGAAGGCGTAGTGAAGACGGAGGAATACGGCATTTTTGATATGGGAGATCAGGATGCTTTCAATTATCGTATTCCGGCGCTTGTTACAACAAAAGATGATGTCGTAATTGCGGCAGCTGACCAGAGAAATGATCATTGGTCTGACTGGGGAGATATTGATACAACTATTAGAATCAGTAATGATAAAGGTCAGACATGGAGTGATTTCAACAAGGTGATCGATTTGAAGTCTCAGCCATATGATACAGGAGCACAGTCGGCGTTCTTGATCGACCCGGTTATGATTTCGACAGAGTCCGGACGTGTCTGGATGTTGGTGGATATGTTCCCGGAATCTACAGGATTTTCGTCTATTTCAACCGCAGGTAATGGATTTGTTGTGGCAGAGGATGGAAAGAGTTATCTTGAACTTTCAGATGCACAGGGCAATAAATATACGCTTCGTGGAAGTGAAGTATATGACGCAGCGGGGAACAAGACAGATTATAGGGTAGACGAAGGGTCCGGCGAGAATGCATATCATAACAAAGGTGATTTGTATGATGGCGAAGAATATGTGGGAAATATTTATTTGAGCAGTCAGCGTGCCGGAAATGATTCAGCGCCGCTGCAGATTTTGAGAACATGCTATTTGTGGCTGACATACAGTGATGATAACGGGCAGACATGGAGTAATCCGGTGAACGTAAGTGGACAGGTTAAGGAAAGCTGGATGAAATTCTGCGGTACCGGTCCTGGATTTGGTATAGAGCTTAAGAATGGCGAACATGCAGGACGCCTTGTATTCCCGATTTATTATACCAACAATTCAGGTTTTCAGTCCTCTGCATGTATTTACAGTGATGACAATGGCGTGACATGGGAAAGAGGAATATCTCCGAATGATGCAAGGGGCGAAGATATGGGAGATTCCCAGAATCCTGAATTTAGCCAGCAGCTGACAGAGAGTCAGATTATTGAGTTAAACAGCGGAAATCTTCTTCAGTTTATGAGAAATACAGGCGGAAACGGAAAAGTTGCAGTCTCAAGAAGTACGGACGGTGGTGAGACATGGAGCGCTCCTATTAATACAGATGCTACAGAAGTATACTGTCAGTTGTCCGTATTACATTTTGGAGTGACAGAAAACGGAAAAGACAGAGTCATTATGTCAAACCCGGGCGGAAGCGGAAGAAATAACGGAACGCTTCGTATCGGTGAAGTGACTGAGACGGAGGATAGTTTCAGTGTTCAATGGACGGAATCGAAGATGTTTGCTCCGGGAAATTATGCATATTCTTGTTTGTCTGACATGGGTGAGGGCATAATGGGACTGCTTTATGAAAAGGCAAATACAATTAAGTTTACATCTTTTAACATTGATTTCATTAAGAGTGAAGTGAACTTATTAAACCCAAGGATTACCTCTGTAAGCTATGATGTAGTAAAAGAGACAGAGCATAAGTCCACGCTGCCAGGTGATACTTATATGTTCACTGCGAACATGGATCAAAATGTGATTGTGGAAGGAAATCCGCAGTTGCGTTTCAGATTGAATGGGGAAGCGCGTTATGCAGACTATGTATCCGGCGGAAATAACGATACAGCAGTGGTATTTAAATATGTGGTGAAAGATGGCGATGAAGGGCAGATTGCATTCCGGGGACCAAAGATTATCTCTGATGAAAATGGTTCTGTAAGGAATGAGGCAGGATTGTCTGTAAGTTCTACGGATATGGAAGTAGACTTAGGATATATCGGGCAGGATCCATCTGATGATGAGAGAGATATTCCGTTAGATGGAGTCACAGCAACAGCGGGAGATTATCAGAGCGGAGAAGGTCCGGAAAGAGTACTGGATGGCGACAGCAATACTTTATGGCATACGGATTGGAATGGCGGACTTGGAAGAGAAGATCATTGGATCACGCTAAATCTTGGAAAATCTATGTTAGTGGATGGTATCAGATATCTTCCTCGTCAGAGCAGCGGAGACAATGGTAAAATTACAGAATATAAAATCCAGGTAAGCAGTGACGGTGAGAACTGGGTGGATGCGGCACAGGGCAACTGGAATACAGACGCAGCATGGAAAGCAGTGTCCTTTAAGGCGGTAGCAGCACAGTATGTAAAACTTATTTCCCTGGATGCAGTGAGTGATCAGGCAGACAATGATTTTGCATCGGCAGCGGAACTTCGTGTGACGGGTTCCGAGGAGATTCCGGTAGGGCCGGTGGAAACAGACAAGTCAGACTTGGAAGTCCTCTTTGCTTATGCGGGAGAGCAGATGGCAAAAGACGGGTATACAAGTGTAATCCCGGCAGTAAGGACGGCATTGGAAGCAAAATACCAGGAAGCAGAGACGATTTTAGCGGATAATACCGTAAGCCAGGAGGAAGTCAATCAGGTATATAAAGAACTGCTTGCACTGGTACATATGCTTGATTTTATTGGCGGAGACAATAAGCCGCTGCAAACTCTGGCAGATGAGGTGAGAGATTTCTATCTTCCAAACATTGATAACTACACAGAAGAAACTGCGGCGGCACTTCAAAGCGCATATGCGAAAGCCTTGGAAGTATTGCAAGATGGCGAAAATGCATTAGCAGGAGACATCGATGCTGCTACAAAGGCACTTCAGAAGGCAATTGATGAGCTTGTGGAAGAAGAAGTAAAAGTAGATAAGAGCAGATTGCAGATGCTGGTAGATCAGGCGAAAGCAACTGATACAAGCGGTTACACCGAAGCAAGCGTGGCAACGATGCAGGAAGCATTGGCGCTTGGTGAATTGGTTCTTAATACAGATGATGTCAGCCAGGGATTGGTAGATATGGTAGCAGACGCATTGGAAGCAGCGCTTAACGGATTAGAGGTCAAAGTACCGGAGAAAGAGCCGGCTGATAAGAGTGAATTACTTGAAGTATACAACTCGGTAAAAGATACCAAGTTGGATGGCTATACAGCAGAAAGCGTACGTATATTCAGTGAGGCTTTAAAAGCAGCCGAAGCAGTGCTTGCGAATGACAATTTGACCAAGGATGACCAGGCTGTGGTAGATAAAGTGACAGCAGTGCTTCGCGCCGCGTATGCAGGTTTGACGCTGGAAGCGCCTTCAGTGAATAAAGACGCACTTAAGAAACTGATTGATAAATCTGTTCAGTATGCAGAAAATGAAGCGTTGTATACACCGGAAAGCTATCAGATATTCAAAGCAGCATATGATGCAGCCCTTGAAACATACAGTGATGAGACGGCAACACAGGATGCTGTGGATGCAGCAAGGGTAACATTGGAAGCGGCAAGACGTACACTTCGTGAGATTCCAAATAAGGATAAGTTAGAAGAACTCTTAGGAAAGATCAAAGAAGTGGACTTAAGCCTTTATACAGCCAAGACTGCAAAAGCTGTGAAGGCAGCTTATGCACAGGCAGTGGCAGTCTTCGAAGATGAGAATGCGACACAGGTCCAGATTGATCAGGCAGTGAAAGCATTGGAAGAAGTGACAAAAGAGCTGAAAAAAGAGGATAACACAGCAGTATCAGGCGGTCAAAAGTCAGAGGATGATAATAAAGTTGCTTCCGATAATTCCGGAAAGACAACTACGACAAACAGCAATAATAAGACTGTAAAAACTGGTGATGAGGCTCCGGTCATGATCCTGGTTATAATGGCAGCGCTTGGATTGGCAGCAGCAGTCTTTACAAAAAGAAAACGTTATGATGTATAAAAAATAATAAAAAACGGGCGCCGCATTTTATGTGCGGCGTCCGTTATTTTAACGTATTGCCATGATTTAAAATGCGATATACTTCGCAAAAAGAAGCACGGCAGGTTACCATCTTTTTATTCAGGCAAGGATTGTGATACATAAGATAGCAAAGTTTTCGACGAAAAGGAGAACAATGTTTCAATAGATTCACTCCTTGTGCTTTTATAATAATATATGCAGCAGTTATTTCCTTTTTGCAATCAATTTGCAGATTGGATTGCCCAGCGCGGAAAATTTTGCTTCATATTCGGTCATGATATTACCAATATTCATGTATGGGTCGTGGTGCAAATTATGTGTATGTTTTTCCAAAACATAGCCGGCTTCGACTACTTGTTCCAGAGAAAAATCGAACAGCGCAATATTGTCTGTCTTGAATTCCACAATTCCGTTATGTTTTAATACCTGATCATAGCAGGAAAAAAAGCGCGTAGAAGTCAGCCGTCTTTTTGCATGGCGTGCTTTGGGCCATGGATCGGAAAAATTAAGATAGATTTTGTCGATTTCTTCCGGTGCGAATACTTCCGGGAGTGTAGCTGCATCCATGCAGATAAAACGGATATTCGTTAGAGTATTCCATTCTTCTGTGTCGAATTTTTCTAATCCGCGCAGCAGCACGCTGGTATAGCGTTCGATGCCGATGTAATTTATATCTGGGTTTTGTTTGGCAAGGGCGAGGATAAATTGTCCTTTTCCCATGCCAATCTCAATATGCAGCGGATGGTCGTTTTGGAATACATTTTTATTCCAGGAGCCTTTCATGGCAGTTTCATTTTGTATGACGCAAGGGTGCTTTGGTACTTCCTCGGCAGCCCTTGGAATATTACGAAGTCTCATAGGTCTTCCTTCTTTCTGAATTATGGTCTAAAATATAAACGGGTATTTATCCCTTGGGGATAATCTTATCATATAAAAAGTAGAAGGTAAAGATTTCTTGCACGAAGAAAAGAATTTGAAATTGATTTAAAAAATCACTTGCAATCCTTGGAAAACTGTTATATAATAGCATTCGTGTTAGGAAAGTAATAAATTGAATAGCACAGAATGCGCGATTAGCTCAGTTGGTAGAGCACCTGACTCTTAATCAGGGTGTCCAGGGTTCGAACCCCTGATCGCGCAGTAGGTCACTGTTTTTGCGACGTTGAAGGTCGTGGGGATGGTGATTTTTTTGTATTAGAAATGAAAATGGATAATGGTGATTTTTTTGGCTACACTATAGGTAGAACATCGCAGTATGGGAGGGGAAAGATGAGGATACCAAAACATGTAGCAGTGATTCCGGACGGAAATCGCAGATGGGCTGTGAATCATAAACTCAAGAAACAGGAAGGATATGATCATGGTTTGGAGCCGGGATTGAAAGTGTTAAAAAAGGCGATAGAATATGGAATCAGTGAAATCACGTATTATGGATTTACGAAAGATAACTGCAAACGGCCGAAAGTACAGCAGCAGGCATTTCAAAAAGCATGTGTGGATGCGGTGAAGATGATCGAGGAACAAGGTGATGTATCGCTTCTGGTGCTTGGAGATTCGGAATCGGATAATTTTCCTGAGAATCTGCTTTCTTATAGAGAGCGGCAGGATATAGGAGAGCCAAAGATAAAAGTGAATTTTCTTGTAAATTACGGATGGGACTGGGATTTGAAAGGAATGCGTTCAAAAGAAATTCCAAGGGTGGATCTTGTGATCCGGTGGGGGAATATGAGAAGGCTTTCGGGAATGCTGCCAATACAGTGTGTATATTCTGATTTTTATGTGGTCGAGCGTTGTTGGCCGGATTATCAGGAAGAAGACTTTGATAAGGCATTGTTGTGGTATGATAAACAGGATGTGACCTTAGGAGGATAAAATGATAAAGACTTGGATTGCAGATGTGACGCCGCTATATGAGACGGAAACTTATCGAAGATATTATTGTCTGGTTCCGGATTTTCGAAAGGAAAAGGCAGATAAAATTACGGTATGGGAGAAAAAGGCGCAAAGCATCGGGGTATGGGTGCTTCTGCAAAAAATGAGGCAATACTATAGTTTGGATGAGCAGGCGAATTTTAACTTGTCACATTCGGGGAAATATGTTTTGTGCTCTGTAGATGATAGCGGTACGAAGGGAGCAGAGGTCGGGTGTGATGTAGAGATGGTAGGAAGATATCATGCCAAAATAGCAAACAGATATTTTGCGGAGGAGGAGATCGACTGGATCAATGGGAAACAAGCATTGGAGCGATCGGAACGTTTCTATCGCATATGGGTATTGCGGGAAAGTTTTTTAAAAGCAACCAGGAAGGGAATGCAGCTGGACATGAAGACGTTTGCATTTCATATGAAGAATATGGAACAAAAATGGGAACTTTCCAGGCAGCCGAAAGATTTTGGGAAAAAATATTATTTCCAGGAATATCGAGTTGGAAATGGGGAAGCGAGAGCAGCGGTGTGTGCTGACAGATGCGAGTTTTCAAAAACGATGAAGAGATTTTGCTTTTAGAAGGGAAATCTTTTATTTGAGAGAAGTCTGTGATATAATTTGAAAATATATGAAGAAAGAAAAGAAGATAGACGAGGTACATATGAAAATTAAGGATAGAAATAAATGGAGAAGATATAAACGGCTCATTGCTAAGAAAATAAGGGGGATCCGGAGTATCCCCAGAAAACAGAAAATTTTGACGGGGATTCTTGTGCTTTTGCTTATTACAGGAGTTATTTTAGGGAATACATTCGGACGGACGGCAGCAGAAAAGGAAGCAAAGAAGAAGATTGCCGCGGCAAAGAAAGAAACAGAGCAGGTGAAGGCTGATTGGGAAGCCGAAAAGGAAGAAGCAAAAAAAGAAGCGAAGAGGGAAGAGCAGATAAAGCATGAGGAGGAACGTCCATGGAATCTTGTTCTTGTCAATACATCTCATCCGATGCAGGATGGATATGTTCCTGAACTTGCAACGGTTGGAGATGTGCAGGTGGATGTAAGGATCAAAGACGCTTTGGAAAAGATGCTCAAAGATGCCCGCAAGGCAGGAGTGAATCCGATTCCCTGCTCCGGATATCGTTCTGTAGAAAGACAGACTCAGATTTTTAACGAGACGGTACAAGGCTGGCTCGATAAAGGAGAAAACTATTGGACAGCATATGATAAAACATCACAGGAAGTACAGCTTCCGGGAACCAGTGAGCATGGTGTGGGACTTTCTGTAGACATTATATCCAATCAATATAGCAATCTGGACGCAGGACAGGCAGATACTCCGGAGGCAAAGTGGCTGCAGGCGAATTGCCAAAAGTATGGATTTATTCTTCGTTATCCACCGGATAAACAAGATGAGACTGGCATTATATATGAAGCTTGGCATTATCGTTATGTTGGCGAGGAAGATGCAAAGAAGATCATGGAATCAGGACAAACTTTGGAGGAATATTTAAGCGAGACATATTAAGTACATATAAGCGATAAAAGAGTAGAGTGCGGTGAAGAGATAAGAAGAGGCGAAGCAGCCGGAAAGAATATGTGGAAGAAAAGGAAGGCAGGAATTTCAAGATGAGCGGAAACAAAGAAAAGGAGCAAGGCGTACCGGCGTATAAAAGTGTTGTAATAGAGGAACAGGCAGAATGTGAAGAGGCAGCAGCTAACGAAGCCATGGAGGCCGAGACGGTTGGGGAGATGAATCCATATACACGCAAGGAGTATGAAACCAACAGTGTTCGTATACATCCAAAAAGGATCGGATATGTGCAAGTATATGACAGAGGGGAACACAAATGGAGAGATATGACGGAGTGGGCATTCTTAGGATATCAGGAACGCAAAAAGGCACTTCTTGGAAACGCTTATAAACCACCGATTTATTTAGATTAGAATCTGATGTAAATGAAAATGGATTGCGGTAAGACGCAATCTATTTTTGTACAAGAGGAAGGATAAAATAGTATGGAATGGCAGCAATTATTATCAGAAAAACGATCGAGGGGAAGAAAAACACCTTATAAATCAAACGATTTGAGAAGTGAGTTTGAAAAAGATTATCATAGAATTATAGGGAGTGCATCTTTTCGAAGACTGCAGGATAAGACCCAGGTATTTCCATTGGACAAAAGTGATTTTATCAGGACGCGGCTGACGCACTCGCTGGAAGTATCTTCATTTGGCAAGTCACTAGGACAGAATATCGGGGAAAATATATTAAAATACAATTTGGATCCGGGATTTACACCACGGATGAAAGAAGACATTTGCCATATTCTGCAATGTGCAGGTTTGATCCATGATATTGGAAACCCGCCGTTTGGACATTTTGGAGAAACGGCAATCCGGGAATGGTTTCAAAAAAGAATACCAAAGATGCATTATAACGGACAGGTGTTGGAAGAGATGCTGACCCCGTGGATGAAGGAAGATTTTTATCATTTTGAAGGAAATGCACAGGCGCTTCGGCTGGTAAGCAAGCTCCATTTTCTTGTAGACGAATATGGGATGAATCTTACCTATGCGTTGCTGAATACGATCGTGAAATATCCGGTATCTTCACTTGGGATCAATCAGAGCAGCGGGGACATCAAAGAGAAAAAGATGGGTTATTATTATGCGGACCAGGCTTTGTTTGAAGAAATCTCAAAGGAGACAGGAACGCTTGGAAGGCGGCATCCTTTGACATACATACTGGAGGCGGCAGATGATATCGCGTATAAGACGGCAGATATCGAGGATGCATTTGTAAAAGGATTTATATCTTATTATCGCCTGTGTGAGGTGCTGCAGACGATTCCCCGAAAGGAAGGTGAGACGCATCCGATCGAGATGCTTCAGAGGCAGTATGAGCATGGGAAGGAGCACGAGGTGAAAGATCCGGAGACTTATGCGGTGAAAAACTGGATTATCCGTATGCAAAGTTTATTGATCAATTGTGCGACCTATGGATTCACGTCGAATTATAAAGCGATCATGGAGGGAGAATACAAGTATGACTTGTTCCATGGAACATTTGCCGAGACGGTCATGGAAGTTCTTGGAAGGCTGGCGTATGAAGAAGTATTTTGTTCGCCGGAGATCTTTAAGATGGAGGTGACGGAGTCCGTAATCATTAATTTCCTTATGGATAATCTTGCCGAGGCATTTTTGTATTATGATACGGATAAAAAGATGTCTTCACGGGCGGAACGCCTAGAAGCGCTTGTGTCTGATAATTATAAAAATGCATACCATCATCAGGCAGAAGGTAAAAGCGAAGCGGAAAAGCTGTATCTTAGATTTTTGCTGGTGACAGACTATATATGTGGAATGACAGATAGCTATGCTAAAAGATTATATCAGGAATTAAATGCGGTGATATAAGGATTAGCGGAAAACTTTTGGTATTTTTGTGTGCGGATGTGCATAAGCTGTCAAGAAATAAAAGACAGCCGCCAGATAGAAGCGGTTATGGGAAAGGCAGTTGTTATGGAGCGAACCGTAAATTATGTATATGCATATCACGAAGGAAAGAGAATCCGAAATGCGGGATTTGTCAGGAGAGCAGGAAAGGAAGGGAACTTTCTGCTGATTTTGCAGTTAAGGGGGATTACACCGGCAAAGATGTTGAAGGTATATGCGCTTTTTGAAGAAGAGGAAGAGGGACGAAAGATTTTTCTGAAAGAATTGAGCGCACCTATGCCAGTCCTTTCCATACAGTTGGAATTGAATGAAAGTTCTGTAGAGACATATAGTACGCCGCAGGAAATCAAGGGGATTTTGATTGAGGATGATGAGGGGAGGACTTATATAGGTCTTTGGGAACAGGTTGCGTTTGACAGTGTGCAGATTTTTCCTGCCAGGCAAAGAAGAGAACTTAAAGAAGCGGCAAAACCCGAGATGGATGCAGAAGTACCGGCAGAAGAGCCGGCTGAAAAAGAAGAAGATGACGGGACTCTTACCATAGAAAAAGGTGAAGAAGATGACGGGGCTATTGTCGTAGAAAAAGATGAAGAAGATGATGGGGATCTTGTCATAGAAAACGAGGAGAACGTTGCTGCAGAACAAGAGGATGAGGAAGAAGAACAGAAGCTGAAAGAGCAGTCTATGGGGGAGATTGGGTGGCAGAAGATTACGAGAGAGGATATTGGACGGTTCCCGCGATGTGAATGGAGATTAGTAAATAATCCATTTTTGATGCATGGATATCGCAATTATCATTATCTGGCGTTATCGAAGGAAGATGGAAAAACAATTCTTGGAGTTCCGGGCGTTTATGCGAAGCAGGAAGAACAGGCAGCACGGGCTTTTGGTTTTACGATGTTTAGACGGGCAAAGGAAGCGCAGGAAGAAGATGAGAATTTTGGATATTGGTGCAGGTTCGTGAGAACTGAGATTGTATAAAATAAGTATGGAGACAGATATGTATACACAGGATGAAAAGTACATGAAAGAAGCAATAAAACAGGCCAGGAAAGCATATGCACTTGGTGAGGTGCCGATTGGGTGCGTGATTGTATATGAAGGGAAGATCATAGCAAGAGGGTATAACCGTCGGACAATCGATAAGAACACGCTTGCCCATGCCGAGCTTTCGGCGATTCGCAAGGCGAGCCGGAAACTCAATGACTGGAGGCTGGAAGGCTGTACAATGTATGTGACGTTAGAGCCTTGTCAGATGTGTTCGGGGGCGATCGTGCAGTCGAGAATTGATAAAGTGGTTATCGGCTGTATGAATCCGAAGGCAGGATGTGCAGGTTCTATATTGAACTTGTTACAGATGGAAGAGTTTAACCATCAGGTGGAGATGGAAGTCGGTGTGTTGGAAGAAGTGTGCAGTCAGATGCTGAAAGAATTTTTTAAAGCGCTGCGTGAGAAAAAGAAAGAAGAAAAGAAAAAAGAAAAGGATGCAGGAACCGTTGACATTTAAGCAAAAATGAGTTAAAATGAGTTCTCGTGCAGCCGGGGTGTTAGCGGTACCTTGAACCTACAATCCGCTATAGTAGGGGTGATGTTACATGGAGGGCGTTTTCTTGTGGAGCTGCCCTTGGTACGTGGCGTTGATGTTTGGGTCTTACGCGACGAGACTCTGTGAACCGTGTCAGGGTGGGAACACAGCAGCACTAAGCAGAATCACTCGGGTGCCGTAAGGGTGCCTGGGCTGAGTTAACGGCCAAGGTAACGTCTGGGGGAATTCGTTCGAAGTGTAACGCACGAGAAAAGAAAATATAATCGTATTAAGAAAATAGAATTAGAAGAATTATAATAGAGATATGAGATGAGAGGGGCTGTCAGGATTGATATGCTCCTTTTGTGCATTACAGAGACGGGGCAATGGATAAGAACCTGACAAAAGGTATCAAAAAAGTGAGGAGACATTATGCGTATTTTATTAGCAGCAATCAATGCGAAATATATTCATTCTAATCTGGCGGTGTACAGCTTGAAAGCATATGTCCGAGCGGAAGAAGAGATTCAGATTGCGGAGTACACAATTAATCAGCAGGTGAATGATATCCTGATGGATCTGTATAAGAAGAAGCCGGATGTGCTTTGTCTTTCTTGTTATATCTGGAATCGTATGTATGTACAAGAGATTGTGCATGAGATAAAGAAGATCATGCCCCAGCTTATTATATGGCTTGGGGGTCCGGAGGTGTCTTATGACAGTAAGCGCGTATTAGAAGAGCTGTCCGAGGTCACAGGAGTGATGAAAGGCGAAGGCGAAGAGACGTTCCTCGAACTGGTAAGGCATTATAAGGGGGCGCCTAAAACTCTGGCGGATATTTCGGGAATTACTTTTCGCGATGAAGCAGGGAACATTGTGGAGAATCCATGGCGCCCTGTGATGGATTTGAGTCTTGTTCCGTTCGTCTATGAAGACATGGAGAAATTTCAACATAAAATCATTTATTATGAATCGAGCAGGGGATGTCCGTTTTCTTGCAGCTATTGTCTTTCTTCAGTGGATAAGAGTCTTAGATTTCGGGATATGGAGCTTGTGAAACGAGAGCTGCAGTTCTTTTTGGATAAGAAGGTGCCGCAAGTGAAATTTGTGGATCGGACGTTTAACTGCAAGCATGAACATGCGAAAGAGATTTGGAGATATATTTTAGAGCACGATAACGGCGTGACGAATTTTCATTTTGAGGTGTCGGCAGATATTTTGGATGAAGAAGAACTTGAATTGCTTGGAGAGATGCGTCCGGGGCTTGCACAGCTGGAGATCGGGGTGCAGTCTACCAATCCGGATACGATACGGGAAATCAAACGGACGATGAGATTTGAGAAAGTATCAGATGCGGTGAGAAGGGTCAATGAGAGCGAAAATGTACATCAGCATCTGGATTTGATTGCAGGACTTCCGCATGAGGATTACAAAAGTTTTGGAAAGTCATTTGATGATGTATATAGATTAGAACCAGAGCAGCTGCAGCTTGGCTTCTTAAAGGTGCTGAAAGGCTCTTATATGGAAGTGCAAAAGGAGACGTATGGGCTTTTGTATCAGTCAACGCCGCCGTATGAAGTGCTAAGAACGAAGTGGCTCTCTTATGACGATATCATACGCTTGAAACAGATAGAAGAGATGGTGGAAGTGTATTACAATAGCCGGCAGTTTATGCATACGATAGCGGCACTTGGCGAAGTATTTGATTCACCGTTTGCGCTGTATGAAAAGCTGGCAGGATATTATGAAAAGAATGGATTGTTATCGGTAAGTCACGGAAGGGCAGCCAGATATGAGATTTTGCTTGATTTTATCAAACAATATTTGGAAGAGCAGTGTAGGGAACAGGCGTGGGATGCAAAACATGTCGAAAAATATCGGGAGCTTCTGACTTATGATTTTTATCTGAGGGAAAATGCAAAAAACCGTCCGGCATTTGCGAAGGAAAACAGAGCAGAAAAAGAAGCATTACAGGAATTTTACCGAACGGAAGAGGAAGAACGAAAGTATCTCAAAACATATGATGGATATGACAAGCGCCAGATGCGTAAGATGACACATATTGAAAAATTTATTTTGTTAGAAGAAAAGCCGTTCTATGTGTTGTTTGATTATAAAAACCGAAATGCGCTGGATCATCGGGCATGGACAATAAGATTAGAAACGTTATTGCAAAATGAAGGTAAACAGTATAAAATGGACAGCAAATAGGTTGAGGTGATGATATGAACTTTTTCAACAATAAAAATTTTAAGAGGATTGCAGCGATCGTGATTTTGGCAGTTATCGCAGCAATGCTGATTACGATGGTCGTGCCATACCTGGCATAATCACAAAAAGGATGTACAAGATACCATGAAAATCGGAAAAGTACCGCAGACGGTAATCAAGAGAGTTGTTTTAAAGAATGTAAAAGAGAATATGGAAGAGAACCTATTGTGCGTTCAGGTTACAAAATACGGTAATGATAAAGAACTTTGCACATATGTCGTATATGAAGCGGCGAATGAGCTTTTAGCAAGGGGAGTAGCCCCGCGCTGTATGCAGTTTACGATTCTTTTACCGCCATATGCCTATGAATCCAGACTAAAGGCGATGAGCGAGGCGGCTGCAGAAGCGGCTAAGACGTGCCATATAAAAATCTCGGAAATCCATGCGGAAGTGATGCCGCATATATCCGCAGGGATCGTGACGGCTGCCATGCAAGGGGAAGTGCTAGAGGAGCTTTCGGTGCTAAGAAGCCCGAACGATGATGCCGGGAATGATATTGTACTGGCAGGAGCTGTCGGATTGGAAGGAAGTATCCGGATTCTGAAAGAGAAGGAAGAGGAGCTTAGAGAACGCTTCATACCGGCATTCTTAGATGGACTTGCAAGGAAGAAAAAGGAGCTGTATCGGGAAGAATTGTGGGAAATCCTAAAAGGCATTTCGGATGTCAATGTAACACAGATTACAGACGGAGGAATTTTGGCGGCGCTTTGGAGGATCACGAAAGAGTGTGAGTGGGGGATGGATGTAGATTTAAAAAAGATGTCTATTTGCCAGGAAACCGTGGAAATATGTGAACATTTCCGATTGAACCCTTATCAGCTTGCATCTTCCGGAAGCTTTTTGATATTGACGAAAGATGGAGAAGGGCTGCAGGCGAAGCTTAAGGAGGCGGGTATCCGCGCTTCCGTGATCGGACAGCGAAAAGCAGGATGTGACAAAATCATAAGAAATGGCGAGGAGATGCGTTATCTTGACCGTCCGGCTCCGGATGAATTTTTGAAACTATTTTGGAGAGAAGGAGAATAAAAAATGAGAGAGCAGATATTAAAGTATATTGAAAAGAACAGTCGTGTGAACTTAGGCGAGCTTGCAGTGTTGCTTGGAACAGACGAGGTTACGGTTGCAAATGAGATTGCTGATATGGAAAAAGAAAAGATCATTTGTGGTTATCATACCTTGATCGATTGGGAAAAGGCCGGACTTGATGAAGTGACGGCGCTGATAGAGGTTCGTGTAACTCCACAGAGAAATCAAGGATTCGAGCGTATTGCGGAGAGAATCTATAATTATCCGGAGGTAAAATCTGTATATCTCATTTCCGGTGCGTATGATTATCTTATCACGTTAGAGGGTAAGACGCTGCTTGAAATTTCCAAATTCGTTGCGGAGAAATTGTCTCCGATCGAGGGAGTACTTAGTACATCGACACATTTTATTTTGAGAAAATATAAAGATCATGGAACGATTTTAGTGAAGAAAGAGAAATCAGAAAGGGTACTGGTGATGCCGTAATGAGGAATCCATTATCAAAATTAGTAACAGGAATAGAGCCTTCCGGTATTCGTAAATTTTTTGATGTTGTCAATGAGATGGAAGGGGCAATTTCGTTAGGCGTAGGAGAACCGGATTTTGATACGCCGTGGCGGATCAGGGAAGAGGGAATCTATACACTGGAAAAAGGGAAGACATTTTATACGTCAAATGCCGGATTAAAAGAATTAAAAGAGGAAATCTGTAAATACTTAGAAAGAAAAGCAGATGTTTCTTATGACTATGTGCACGAAGTGGTAGTGACTGTCGGCGGAAGCGAAGGGATTGATATTGCGCTTCGCGCGATGCTTGATCCGGGAGATGAGGTATTGATTCCGCAGCCAAGTTATGTCTCTTATCTGCCATGTACCGTACTTGCGGGCGGCGTGCCGGTAGTGATTCCTTTGCAGGAGAAAAATCAGTTTCGTCTGACGGCGGAAGAATTAGAGGAAGCAATTACTGATAAGACAAAAGTACTTGTACTTCCGTTCCCGAATAATCCGACGGGTGCGATCATGACAAAAGAGGATTTAGAGCCGATTGCGAAGCTGGTAGAAAAATATGATTTGTATGTGATCTCAGATGAGATTTACTCCGAGCTTACATACGGGGAAAAGCATGTTTCTATCGCAAGCCTGCCAGGAATGAAGGAGAGAACCATCTTGATCAATGGATTCTCCAAAGGATTTGCAATGACAGGGTGGAGACTTGGTTATGCGTGTGGTCCGGCGGTGATTATCGAGCAGATGCTAAAGATCCATCAATATGCGATCATGTGTGCGCCGACGAACAGTCAGTATGCGGCGATCGAAGGACTTAAGAATTGTGATGACGAAGTGGAAGAGATGCGTCAGGCTTACAATCAGAGAAGACGTTTCTTGGTTCATGAGTTCAATAAAATGGGATTACAGTGTTTTGAACCGTTTGGAGCGTTTTATATTTTTCCTAGCATACAGGAATTCGGGATGACTTCCGAAGAATTTGCCAATGCATTTTTGCAGGAGGAAAAGGTTGCGGTAGTGCCGGGAACTGCATTTGGAAAATGCGGAGAAGGATTCCTCCGCATTTCTTATGCGTACTCGCTGGAGGATTTAAAAATCGCGCTGGAGCGTCTGGAGCGATTTATTACAAAGCTTCGTGAGCAGAAGGGGAAATAAGCGATGTTGAATATTGTATTGTTTGAACCGGAGATTCCGGCAAATACCGGGAATATCGGGCGTACCTGTGTGGCAACAGGAACGAGGCTGCATCTTATCGAGCCGCTGGGATTTCGTCTGAACGAAAAGGCGTTAAAACGTGCGGGAATGGATTACTGGAATGAGTTGGATGTGACTACATATATTGACTATGCGGACTTTCTGGAGAAGAATCCGGGTGCGAAGATTTATATGGCGACAACAAAGGCTTCTAAGGTGTATACTGAGGCGGAATATGAAGATGGATGCTATATCATGTTTGGGAAAGAAAGCGCAGGAATCCCGGAAGAGATTCTGGTACAGCATAGGGAAGACTGCATTCGCATTCCGATGTGCGGGGATATCCGTTCCTTGAATCTTGGGAATTCCGCAGCAATCGTATTATATGAGGCGCTTCGCCAGAATAATTTCGCAGGAATGAATACGGAAGGTCATCTTCACAGACTTACATGGGAGTAAAAATCATAGACAATATTTGGAAAAGTGAGTATAATTAGGAAGGAAATAAATTATGAAGGTTAATAAAAGTGAATATCGTGCATTTGCATTGGTTTCACAGTTTAGCATGAGTATACTGATTCCGCTTATTATATGTACGTTACTGGGTTCTTTTTTAGAGGAGAAATATAAAATTCCCGTGGCGCTCCCGTGCATTATCCTGGGAATGCTGGCAGGTGGAAGAAATGCCTATATTCTGATAAAGCATATCAGTGACGATATGGGAGGTAAGAAGGAGAAGAAAGACGATGAAGAGAGCAAATGAGACGTTAAAGGAGCTGCTGGTCGGGATTGGCATATATGGCGTGGCGGCGGAGATCATTTGTCTTATCATCGGCTATGATATTCTTCATGTATCAGCAGGTCTTTTGGTAGGAGTGCTCACAGCAGCCGGTATGGTGATCCATATGGACAGAGCGCTTGAGGATGCCCTGGATTTGGGAGAGGAAGGGGCGCTTGCACATATCAAAAAGACATACCTTATACGCATTACAGTTGTTTTTCTTATATTGGGAGCAGTTGTGTATTTTAAGATAGGCAACGTGTTCGCAGTACTTGTCGGTGTGATGAGCCTTAAACTTGCGGCTTATATGCAGCCGGCAGTGCATAAATTTATGGCATCAAAAAAATCTTAGAAAAGGAGGTTGAGAATGTGGGAAGCGGCTTAGGAATATTAGCTGCCAGAGAACCTGATTTTCAGATTCACGGTCTTTTGAAATTTGAACTTTTCGGACAGGAACTATGGCTTACGACGACACATATCAGTGTTCTTATTGTGTGTGCGGCACTTATTATTTTTGCCATAATCGTAAAAGCAAAGCTGAAAGATACAGAAGGAGAACCGGGCAGTCTGCAGAATATTGCAGAAATGGCGGTAGAAGCTTTGGATAATATGGTCTGTGGAAACATGGGGAGTAAAGGACTTTCTTTCCGTAATTATATTGGGACGCTTTTTTTCTTTATTTTGATAAGTAATTTGTCGGGACTTGTAGGATTAAGACCCCCGACGGCAGATTACGGTGTCACATTTACACTGGGTATTTTTACTTTTATCCTAATCCAGTTTAATAATGTAAGATACAATAAGGGAAGGGCATTTACTGACTTGTTCCAGCCAATACCGCTCTTATTTCCAATCAATTTGATTGGCGAGCTGGCGGTTCCGTTTTCTTTGTCCATACGTTTGTTTGGTAATGTGTTATCGGGAACGGTTATTATGGGATTGCTTTACGGACTGCTGAATCAGTTTGCGCTGGCATGGCCGGCGGTTTTACACGTATACTTTGATATATTCTCAGGATGTATTCAGACATATGTGTTCTGTATGTTGACAATGGTATTTATCACAGATAAAATACCGGATTAATTAAAAAAATATATTTTATAGGAGGATTACTATTATGAGTCAAATTACGAATGAAGCTTTAATCTTAGCATGTTCAGCAATCGGTGCGGGTCTTGCGATGATCGCAGGTATTGGTCCTGGTGTTGGTCAGGGTTACGCAGCAGGTCAGGCGGCCGCAGCAGTAGGAAGAAATCCGGGAGCACAAGGAGATATCAGAGCAACGATGCTTATGGGGCAGGCCGTAGCCGAGACAACAGGTCTTTATGGTTTGGTTATCGCTTTTATTTTACTTTTTGCGAATCCATTATTGGGAAAACTCTAAAAAACAGCAAGAGTAAAATAGGAGGAAGGAGGCTAAGGCTTGGAGCGTTTATTTAACTTGGATGCGCAGCTTCTTTTTGATGCATGTATCATGGCGATTGCCATGTTTGTACTGTTTACTTTGCTTTCCTATTTCTTATTTGAACCGGTTAGAAATATGCTGGAAAAAAGAAAACAGCGTGTAGTCTCGGAACAGGAAAATGCAAAGAAAGAGCATGAAGAGGCTTTGTTATATAAGGCAGAATATGAAAAGAAGTTAAGAGAAGTAGACAAAGAAGCGCAGGAAATCATAAGTGAGGCTCGTAAGAAGGCGATGAGACAGGAAACGTCTATCATTGCCGAGGCGCATAAAGAGGCAGAAAGGATTATTAGCCGTGCCAATGCGCAGGTTGAGCTTGAGAAGAAGCAGGCGTTGGACGATATGAAGCAGCAGATGATTGCGATTGCTTCTATGATGGCTGGAAAAGTTGTATCATCTTCGATTGACACGACCATTCAGGAAGAATTGATTGACGAGACATTGAAAGAAATGGGTGAGAACACATGGCTAAGTTAGTTTCGAAAACATATGGAGACGCCCTTTTTGAAGTTGCTTTGGAAGAAAATAAGGTGGATACCTTGTTCGAAGAAGCTTATGCGGTAAGAGAAATTCTTGCGGTAAGTAAGGAATTAAACCAGCTTATGGATCAGCCAAAGATCACAAAAGAAGATAAGATAAAGATCATGGAAGAGACATTTGGAGAAAGGGTTTCCGGAGAAATCACAGGGCTTATAAAGCTTTTGATTACGAAGGGGCATTATCAAGATACAGTGGATGTCTTGGATTACTTTATCGGATTGGTAAAAGAAGAAAAGAAAATCGGAATTGCGTATGTATCCTCGGCGATTGCATTGTCTGGGGCACGCAAGAAAGAGATAGAGAAGAAGCTGCTTGATACCACGTCTTATGAAAGCTTTGAGGTGCACTATGAGGTGGATGAAAGTTTGATAGGCGGTATGGTGATCCGTATCGGAGACCGTGTGGTAGACAGCAGTATCAAGAGTAAGCTTTATGAGCTTACGAAAGAATTGAAAAAGATTCAGGTTGGTGTATAGGCTGACCGAAAAGTAGAATATATGGAAAGAGGGTGGATTCGCTCCATGAATTTAAGACCAGAAGAAATCAGTTCTGTGATCAAAGAACAGATTAAGAGATATGCGTCAGAGCTTGAGGTGTCTGATGTGGGAACGGTTATTCAGGTGTATGATGGAATCGCACGTATCCACGGTCTTGAGAATGCGATGCAGGGTGAACTTTTGGAGTTCCCGGGTGAAGTATATGGAATGGTACTTAACTTAGAGGAAGACAACGTTGGTGCGGTACTTTTGGGAAACCAAAAGAGTATCAACGAAGGGGATACTGTAAAGACAACCGGAAGGGTTGTAGAGGTTCCGGTTGGAGACTGCATGTTAGGCCGTGTTGTAAATGCACTTGGACAGCCGATTGATGGGAAGGGCCCTATTCAGGCAAAAGCTTTCCGGCAGATTGAAAGAGTAGCATCCGGTGTTATCGCACGTAAATCCGTAGATACGCCGCTTCAGACAGGTATCAAGGCGATTGACTCCATGATTCCGATTGGAAGAGGTCAGCGTGAGCTCATCATCGGTGACCGTCAGACAGGAAAGACGGCAATCGCAATTGACACGATCATTAACCAAAAAGGACAGAATGTAAAATGTATTTATGTTGCAATCGGGCAGAAAGCTTCTACCGTTGCAAATATCGTACAGACATTGAGTGAATTTGGGGCCATGGATTACACGACGGTTGTTGCGGCAACTGCGAGTGAGCTGGCACCGCTTCAATATATTGCACCATATTCAGGATGTGCCATCGGAGAGGAATGGATGGAAAACGGAGAGGACGTACTTATTATTTATGATGATTTGTCCAAACATGCGACCGCATACCGTACCCTGTCCTTGCTGCTTCGCCGTCCGCCGGGACGTGAGGCTTATCCAGGTGATGTATTCTATCTGCACTCAAGACTTTTGGAGCGTGCGGCAAGATTGTCCGACGCGCTTGGCGGAGGTTCTCTGACAGCGCTTCCGATCATTGAGACGCAGGCAGGCGATGTATCTGCATATATTCCGACCAATGTAATCTCTATTACGGACGGTCAGATTTATCTGGAAACAGAGATGTTCAACGCAGGTTTCCGTCCGGCGGTAAACCCGGGTATCTCAGTATCCCGTGTGGGTGGTTCTGCACAGATCAAGGCAATGAAGAAGATTGCAGGTCCGATTCGTATCGACCTCGCACAGTACCGTGAGCTCGCATCGTTTGCTCAGTTTGGTTCCGAACTGGATGCAGATACCAGCGAACGTCTGGCACAGGGCGCACGTATCAAAGAGATTTTGAAGCAGCCTCAGTATAAACCGATGCCGGTAGAATATCAGGTTATTATCATTTATACGGCAACGAAGAAGCATCTTCTTGATATTGAGGTGGATGATATCTTACGTTTTGAAAAAGAATTTTTTGAATTTATCGATATAAAATATCCGGAGATTCCAAAAGCAATCCGTACAGAAAAAGTCATTTCTGAAAAGACGGAAGAAAAGCTTGTAAATGCAATTAATGAGTTCAAGGCAGAATTTAAATAGAAAGGGGTGATCTGTCATGGCATCTATGAGAGATATTAAAAGACGCCGTATGAGTATACAAAGTACGCAGCAGATTACCAAAGCCATGAAACTCGTTTCTACTGTAAAACTGCAGAAAGCAAGAGCAAGAGCAGAGAATACCCAGGCATACTTTGACAGTATGTATAAGACAGTGACTTCTATGCTTTCTAAGACAAAGCATATAGAACATCCGTATCTTATGAAGGGAGATTCTGACAAGATTGGGATTGTTGTCGTGACATCGAACCGCGGTCTGGCAGGCGGATATAATTCGAATATCATAAAGCTTGTGACGGGGCAGGATTTTGATAAAGCGAAGGTAAAAATCTATGCGGTTGGCTCTAAGGGTGTGGACAGCCTTGTAAGAAAAGGGTATGAAATTACTGCGGATTATTCCGAGATGATCGAGGAACCGGTATACGGGGATGCAAAAGAGATTGCGAAGCGTCTTCTTACGGATTTTACGACAGGAGAAATCGGTGAGATTTATCTTGCGTATACGTTCTTTAAGAATACGGTTAGTCATGTTCCGACACTGATGAAACTGCTTCCGATTAATCCGGAGGAAATGAATGTGAAAGAGGAAGTCGAAGAAGACGATGACAAGCTGACGCTTATGAATTTTGAGCCAAATGAAGAGGAGGCGCTCAACCTCCTTGTTCCGAAATATATGTCGAGTATTCTCTATGGAGCGTTTGTAGAAGCGGTTGCCAGCGAGAATGGGGCGCGTATGCAGGCGATGGATTCGGCGACGAGCAATGCAGAAGAAATGATCAGCGACTTAGGTCTGAAATATAACAGAGCACGTCAGAGCTCGATTACACAAGAATTAACAGAAATTATAGCCGGAGCGGAAGCAATCGGTTAATAAGGAGTGGAAAAATGGCAGAGAAAAATATAGGTAAAATTACCCAGATTATCGGTGCCGTTCTGGATATCAAGTTTACGGAAGGAAAGCTTCCTGAAATTAATGAAGCGATCAGGATTCCGTTAAAAGAGGGAAAGCTGGTGGTAGAAGTATCACAGCACCTTGGCGATGACACCGTAAGATGTATCGCCATGGGACCTACGGACGGTCTGGTAAGAGGTATGGATGCGGAGGCGACAGGTGCTCCTATTACCGTACCGGTGGGTGAAAATACGCTGGGGCGTATGTTTAATGTACTCGGCGAGCCGATTGATAATCAGCCTGCGCCGGCAGAAGTGGAATATACTCCGATTCACAGGGCTGCGCCGGAATTTTCGGAACAGTCAACCCAGCAGGAACTGTTAGAGACCGGTATTAAGGTTGTCGACCTTCTGTGTCCTTATCAGAAGGGCGGTAAGATCGGGCTGTTTGGCGGTGCCGGCGTAGGAAAGACGGTGCTTATCCAGGAGCTGATCCGTAACATTGCCACGGAGCACGGCGGATATTCCGTATTTACGGGCGTGGGAGAGAGAACCAGGGAAGGAAACGACCTTTACTATGAAATGAAAGAATCCGGCGTTATCGATAAGACGACGATGGTGTTCGGTCAGATGAACGAACCCCCCGGGGCAAGAATGAGGGTAGGTCTGACAGGACTTACGATGGCGGAGTATTTCCGTGACAAGGGCGGTAAGGACGTTCTGCTCTTTATTGACAATATTTTCCGTTTCACACAGGCAGGTTCCGAGGTGTCCGCGCTTCTTGGCCGTATGCCTTCGGCGGTAGGATATCAGCCTACGCTGCAGACGGAGATGGGCGCGCTGCAGGAGAGGATTACATCCACAAAGGATGGTTCCATTACATCGGTTCAGGCAGTTTATGTGCCTGCGGATGACTTGACCGATCCGGCTCCGGCGACAACATTTGCGCATCTGGACGCGACGACGGTGCTTTCCCGTTCCATCGTGGAGCTGGGTATTTATCCGGCGGTTGATCCGTTAGAGTCCACATCCAGAATCCTTGATCCGAGAATCCTCGGTGAGGAACATTACAAGGTGGCAAGAAGCGTGCAGGAAATCCTTCAGAGATATAAAGAATTGCAGGATATCATTGCGATCCTCGGTATGGACGAACTTTCTGAGGAAGATAAACTGGTTGTTTCCAGAGCAAGAAGGGTACAGAGATTTTTATCCCAGCCGTTCTATGTGGCGGAGCAGTTTACCGGATATGATGGAAAGTATGTGCCGATCAGTGAGACGATCCGCGGCTTTAAGGAGATTCTGGAAGGAAAGCATGATGATATTCCGGAGAGCTACTTCCTGAATGCAGGTACGATCGATGATGTACTGGCCCGCGTGAAATAGGGGGTGAGCGTATGGCGGAGACAAACGATTTTACGCTGAAAATTATTACCCCGGAGAGGATCTTTTATGAAGGTCCTGTGAAAATGGTGGAATTTAATACGGTCGAGGGTGAGATTGGCGTGCTGCCGGGGCATATCCCGATGACGGTTATTGTGAAACCGGGCGTGCTTACGATCACGGAGGAAGCGGGAGAGAAGCAGGCTGCGCTCCATGCGGGGTTTGCGGAGATTCTGCAGCATCAGATAACGATCCTGGCAGAAATCATCGAGTGGCCGGAAGAGATCGATATAAGCAGGGCCGAGGAAGCAAAAGGAAGGGCGGAGGAAAGGCTTCGTGAGAAAAAGCCTGAACTGGATACCGCAAGAGCGGAAATCGCACTGCGGCGCGCTCTTACAAGAATAGAAGTCTTAAAGTAATTGAAAATAACAAAAAGCACAAAAGACACCTCTGCTGCATATGCTAAAATAAAGCAGCAGAGGTGTTTTGTTTATGCCAAGAGAAACTATTTTACCTTTTTATATGATTTATCCGCTGCCCTTAGGCGCCCAGGAAGAGGAAGCCATGATGCGGGATCTGGAATATATGCAGCAGCTTTATCCGGCGGATGCAAAAAAATACCAGAAGAGAATTGCGGTAGTTCTGGATACCATAGATTATGACGGCAGCCTGATCTATGATGAATTTCCATGCAGATGGCAGATGTATAGGCTTTGTCAGAGTATTGTTGCGGTTTTAAAACGGGAGGCTCAGGATGCGAAGGAGGAGATTTCGGCGGAAAAATGGGCATGGATAGAGGAAATGGTACAGATTTTGTTGTATTATGAGGTGTATAAGAGACGGCATACACATAAAAATAAAATAAAACCGGTTGAGGTTTTAAGGAAATACAGGTAGAATAAAGAATGTTATATGTGCGGATGCCGGGATGGAGAATTTTATTTTCTTCCCGGCTGACTGTGGCATCCTGTTGGGAAAGTTTATGTTAACATGTATTCACGTGCGGAGATATAACTGATGGACATGCTTTGGAAAAATAGAATGGGAGTTTAGATGAAAAAGTCGGTTTTAAAAGGGGTTTTCTTTGGTGTTGTTTTGTTTGTGGCACTGATTTTGTTTGAGACGGTGATGAATCTGGGGAATACGGATATGACGGCGGCGTCTTATCCGCTTGTTTATATGAATGTGTCCGGTGAACTGGTGAATTGTCTTCATGGGTACAGACGGGAGATGGAAGCCTCTTATATGCGGGATACGATTACGCCTCTTGAGAATGGCAGAGATCTGGGAATTACCGTGGAAAAATTTGGGACAGGCATTGAGGGGCTTTCCTATCAGATCAGAAGCAGTGATGGCAGCAGGCTGATCGAGGAGACGGAGATTACGGAATATGAAGAGTCGGAAAGCGTGCTGACGGCGGATTTCACGGTGAAGGACCTGTTGGAAAAAGGGAAGGAATATAATCTTATTATCTGCCTGCGCCTGTCAACAGGCAGGGATGTCCGGTACTACACAAGGATTCTTCTGGGGGAAGATTATCATGTGTGGGAGAAGGTGGACTTTGTGAAAAAGTTCCATGCGGATACCTTTGACAAAGAGCATGTGGAAGAAAATCTTTCCATGTATCTGGAGTCCAGCAGGGAGGGGGATAACAGTTCTTTCAGCAGAGTTGATATCCACAGCAGTTGGAGTCAGGTGACCTGGGGGGATCTGAGGGTGGAAAAAGTCTCTGAGGCAGTGGTGGATATCAAGGAGATGATGCCTCAGACGGCTTCTTTTCAGGTACATTATGAGGTGAAGATTCCATATGAAGGCAGAGAGGAACATTACCTTGTCGCAGAGTATTATCGGATACGTTATACAAGCGACAGAATGTACCTGCTGGATTTTGAGAGGAATATGCATCAGCTTTTTGACGAGAAAAAAAATATTTATAACGGCAACAAAATTTCCCTGGGGATTCAGATGCCGGATGGCGTGGAGCTGACGGAGTGCGACGGCGGCAATATTTTTGCCTTTGTGGTAGGAAACCGGCTGTTTTCTTATAATGTGGCGGATAATAAGCTTGCTCTTTTGTTCAGCTTTCAGGGTGAGGATAATCACGACAGGAGGACCGTGTACCATGCGCATCGTATCAAGGTGCTGAACGTGGATGAGGCGGGAAATGTGCAGTTTGTTGTTTACGGTTATATGAACAGAGGACATCATGAAGGGGAAAACGGTGTGCAGATAAGCCATTACAACAGCAGCCAGAATACTCTGGAGGAACTTGCGTTTATACCCTATACCAAATCTCCTGAATTGTTGGAACAGGATATGAATAAGCTTTCCTTTGCGGGAAATAACAACCGTTTTTATATGATGGTGGACAGCGCGGTTTATGAGATGAATCTTTCCTCCAGGCAGTGCCGTACAATTGCGACAAATCTGGACGGCGAGAGTTTTCGGGTTTCCGAGAACGGAAAAATGCTTGCATGGGTAGAGAAAAACGGAGAATACGGAGCCCAATCCATGCAGTTTATGAATCTGATGAGCGGAAGGCGTATGTCGGTGGAGGCGGGCTACGGGGAATATGTGCAGCCGCTGGGATTTATGGGCGATGACCTGATCTATGGTATGGCGAACCGGGAGGATGTGGCAATGGACAACTCCGGCAGGATATTTTTCCCGATGCACACGGTTCGGATTCAGGATGAGGGGGAAAATATTTTAAAAGAATACACAATACCTGACACATATGTCACGTCGTGTGATGTGGAGGATAACCAGATCATGCTCTACCGTGTGAAAAAAGTTGTGGAGGAAGGAAGCGGCGAGCTGGTGTACATGGAGACGGGTAATGACCAGATCATGTACAGTAAGAAGGAGGATGTGGGTAAAAATCTGGTGGAGACGATTGTTGTAGATGTGATGGAGACGCTGACACAAATTGCGGTGAAGAGCAGTATCAATACGGATACGCTGCAGCTTCTGACACCGAGAGAAGTGCTGTTTGAGGGAGAAAATCAGATCCTTCTGCCGGAACAGACAGATGCGGTGAGAAGATTTTTTGTCTATACCATCTATGGGCTGACGGGGGTATATACCGAGGAGGCGGCGGCAGTCAACGCTGCCTATGATGCGGCGGGCGTTGTGACGGATGACACCGGAAACTATGTGTGGTACAGAGGAAACCGGGTGACAAGAAATCAGATCATGAAAATCACCGGAGGAGACATGGCTGACGATACGACCAGCCAGCTTGCGGTCTGCTTGAATACCATTCTGGAATTTGAGGGCGTAAACCGCAGTACACAGTATATGCTGGATACTGGCATGACAACGGTGGATATCTTACAGGAAAATATTCCTGATATCCGGGTGCTGGATCTGACCGGCTGTAAACTGGATGCGATTTTGTATTATGCCAATCAGGATATTCCTGTGCTGGCAACCTTGCAGGATGGGAGCGCCCTGCTGGTTATCGGCTTTAATGAGCTGAATATTGTGGTGATGGATCCGGCGGACGGGACGGTGTATAAAGTTGGTATGAATGACGCGACGGTAATGCTGGAGGAAAATGGAAACAGGTTTATTACGTATATGAGAGTTGGGGATTGATAAAAATAAAATAGTAATATAGCATACCGCAGCCGCTGGCTGCAATCAAACTATAAAAACAAAAGAATCATCCTATTCGTAGATGCACGTGCTATAATGCACTTATACGGTATCTGCGTACCAATCCATCGGGAACTAAATTCCCCTGCAAGCATTCATACGAAAGGATGAT
>OFGK01000456.1_pt1 | contig 36466 bp, 33 predicted proteins | sample 1521771 | NCBI WGS metagenome assembly OFGK01 (sample SAMEA3504088, study PRJEB24116) | mouse gut metagenome | biome: mouse gut; feature: mouse-associated habitat; material: faeces | place: Denmark | collected 2011 | reverse complement strand
ACATGACATGTCGCTACCTTGAACCGCCGACTGAATCCCATACCCCTAGTAATATAAAAAAACACTCCATGTAGAGTGTCATTAACTTTTAAGATAGTGAGTAATAGATACATCCAGTCTATTATGTCCGAGTGCTTGACTTAATACATATATATCATCACGTTTCCAGACATTACCACTTCTATCTTTATATACATCACTTTTTATTTCTTTAGTAACAGTATTTCCGTCTTTATCTTTTTGCGTCTTTAATTCACGTCTTTCAGGATAGTTTTTTAATATTTCATTCCTTAATTCCTTATTATCCTTTATTTCATCATACAATCCTTGACAGTATTCACGTCTAAGACCATGGACATCAATTTCTTTAGGAATATGATTAAAAAGTCTTGTCTTTCCATCAGCTTTTGCCTGTTCAATAATGTCTCTTACATCCTTTTCATATTTCTCTAAAACAGGAGTAAGTCTATCTCTACCACCTTTAGATTTTTCAAAAAAGACATATAATTTACCGTCTACTTCTCTAAAGTTATTAACACATAATTTAGAAATATCTTTCCTTCTTGAACCTGTCGCAATAGAAATAGTAAAAACGTCTTTATATTTTCCATCTCTGGTTATATATTTATCATTCTTTGTTTCCCCTCTGCTTCTTGTTATCTGGTCTGGTGTCCTAACTGGAAGTTTTATATCTATCTGTTTTCCATACAACATCCCAAGAGCAGAGCGTTCCATTTTAACAGTATAAATACTTTTTCCATCATCTAGCCTTTTCTGAATATACTCTATTGCGTATTGTTCAGTCTTATTTATATCATCAATTTTATTTATTCCTTTTTCTTCTTTTAACCATTTAGCGTATTGAGTACATTGTTTTAAATAGGTTTTGTAAGAATTAACGCTATAGATTTTATATGTACTTTGTCCAAATCCTAAATCTTGTTTCGCTAATTTTTTACTCTGTCCAAATGAAGTTTTATCACTCAATGTTTGATGGAATAGACGTTCAACATCTTTTTTTCTTCCCATTATTATCACCTCTTTTCTTTTTAGTTTTTCAAGTTAATTTTGCTCTGTTGAGTTTTATTTTACAATGTCCTCATTCCGACATTGGTCAATAATGACACACGCACTTTTGAAATGTTTGCGCTCACATTTTTGCAAACATCCAAAACATTTTTTATCAAAAAATAATTTTGGATGATTAATAAAGTTGCTCCATTCAGTATAGATTTAATAGTTACTTTTTTTCGCTTCTCCTTCCTTAACACTTTTTTATAAAAACGCTGTTTGACGTTTCAATCTTTACTTTAAATGGTTTCGCTGTCTTTTAAAAAATTATAAAAACTCACAGCACTCTTTGTTTTTAAAACACTTTATAATCCATAAAGGATTATTTTTATAAAAATTAACTTGTTACTTATATTTTACCTCAACTTTTGTCCATATCCAAAATCTCCTTTAGAAAAATATTAAAGCGTATTATTTAAGTTAAAGCGTATTATTTAAGTTAAAGCGTATTTTATGCGTATTATTTTAATCATTGTGTATTGTCTGATTTAATGCGTATTATTAGTTATTACGCATTTAATACGCATTAATTTTGATAATGCGTATTAATTCTTTTATGCGTATTAATTTCTTATTTTGTATTGCGTATTATCTCATTTAAAACGCATTAATTCTCTTAATACGCATTAATGGATTTTATTTTTAATACGCATTATTTGATTAATGTGCATTGTTACTTCTTGTGCGTTTTAAACCAATTTTTGCACTGATTTTTTAACATTAATTTTTATTCAACCGCCCTAACGGGCTTTATATCTTTCAAAAAAGCACCAAATGGCGCTTTTTTGTTAGGGGTAGATTCAGCGACGGCAGAGCCGTCACTTCATCAACCCCACGACCTTTTGTTGGCAAAAGCTCGTTTACCTACTAGCTAAAGCTGTAGGTAACCACCTTTTTTTATTCATCATGCCGACTTTCTCCCCAGCATGAGAGAATCATTTTCTCATTCTCTCCATGCTTGCCAGCGTCATCATAATGATTGCTATATCCTCATAAATCCTTTACAGATTTATATACAGATATAGCTTTTGTATGTTCTGTTCCGCCCATACAAAAAAGAGCCTTTCGGCTCTTAATTTTTTAAATCCCTTAAATGATTTTTACGTATTCCCAGATAGTAGGAATCCATGTATCAATTTCTGAAAGTGGTCTATTAAAACATTTCTTCCAAATAATATCCGCATATTTTCCATACCGTTCTAATACGTTTTTTTCTATTGTGTTTTGAATAGAAGTGCATAAATCACTTATAGAGATTTCCCCAATTTCGTCTCTTAAAAAGTATTTTTTATACATACATTTATGAAACCTTTCTTTGCAAACAATTTGTTATTCTGTTCCTTCTACATCACAAATATTAAGAATATACTTTGTTGCTTTTTCTGCTTTTGATGAAGCAGATACAATAAACTTTACATCATTTTTTAATACTGCCAGCCAGCTTTGTATATAAGCAGTATTGTTTTTAAAGCTATTGCTTGTTTCAATGTTCAGTATATTCAAAATGTTTGCTGCCCCAATTTCTGCAACTAATTCTTCTTTAGAATAATCAGTAGAGCCAAACGAAACACGCTTGTTTTCTTCCATCCGATTACAGCGTGATTCTTTCATAGTGCTATGTACTGATTCATGTGCAAATGTAGAATAATACTCTTCAACGCTTTTGAATTGTTCTAAAAGTGGAAGATGAATTAAATCCCTAGAGGGAGAGTAATAAGCATCATTACTTTTTTCATTTACCAACTTGATACCTTCTCTTGTGATATAGTCCATCAGGATTTTATCAACCTCTTCAATCGGTTCTAATGTTGTTGTAGTCTCTTCTTCTGGAAGTGGTTCAATACCATCAACTTGTGAGATATGGAATACATTGTAATACCTTAAAAGAGGAATCTGTTTTCTTTCTTCTTCACCATCTTCATTCAATTCAACAATGTTTTGAATCTTCCAGAAAACAATGATTTCAGACTTTTCACCTTTGCGAACTTTACCGCCTAAATCTGTCCACTGTTTAAATGTTGCGTATTCGCCATCATGCTTTAACATCATTTGATTTAACAATGAATAAGACTTTTTTGTAATGCGATTGAAAGCACCACTTCTTGTACCAGTCCAAGGTTTTTCCCAAGGAATAATACCCTGTTCCAACATATCAATAATCCTGTTAGTAACCATTTCATAGACGTTGTTTTTCATGGTAATTTCTCCTTCTTCTTTTTTATAAATCACTTTTTTGAGTAAAAAATAAGAGAGAAGCCGAAGCTATCTCTCTTGCAAACAAATTATTCAGTTGTAATTATTTAGTCCACAATTTTGTATCTGGCAGAATATACGAGGGTGTTACAATGCCAACCACTTACCCATTCTAAATCACCATATTCTGTATGAATGATACCGAAAAATTGGAATTTATCAAAATCATATTCAATTCCCGCTTTGTCTAAATATCTAGGCAAAACATCCTTCGTTGTGGAAAATTCATCGCATTCGTCAGGTTTTATTGTTATATAGTCACCTTTCTTTGTTATGTTACATACAAAACCTTTAAGTGCTTTCTTAAAAGCAAAATAATTTTCTCTTGTCATTTTAATTTCTCCTTTTATTTATATGCAAGTTAATTTATTTTATTGTTCTATATATAGAATACACATCAGATTCTAAATATACAACAAATCCTAAAATTTATTTTTAGTATTTTTCTATTTTGTTTAAAGTTGTTTCGCTGTTATGTTATTCTAATCCAGCACTACTAAACTCTAAACTACAGTCTCTTTACAGTTCACAATATCCTTGCGAGCGATAATATTCTCTGAGGACTTTTTACATCCTGTAAACATGAGAGAGGTGCAAAAGCACAATATAAAAAATAACTAATTAACTATATTATACAACATAAGTTCCCTAAAACAAAAAAGAGAGCCGAAGCCCTCTTTAATCATTCATATAAACCCTAACAGGATTATTGTTAATTGTATAAGCGCAGCAATAACGGATAAATTCACTAATATTCATTTCCCTATTTTTTGCTGCCTGTTCTATTACCTGTTTATCGGTTTTGCTTATATGTAAATGTATTTGTTGTGTTTTAGTTTTCATGTCAATTTCTCCTTATTTTGTATATCTCTTTTAATACTTATATTGTACCACCAGAGATATGTAAAACCAAAATTTAGGCAATAAAAAAGGCTCATTTCAGAGCCTTAATTTGTATCATCATCTATTTGTTTTTCTATCTTTTGTAGTTCCAATTTATACAAAGCACACAAATACAATAAATCCTTTATAATCCTGTCTGCTTCTGAATTAGGTTTTGGATTATAATTGGCACGAGAAATAATTTCAGATTGTATATAATCATTACTGTAATCATTCCAGCTACCATCCAGTAATCCGCATGGGTCACCCACATCTGGTGGAATATAATCAGGTACTTCTTCAAATCCATCAGGAGTAATTTTGCCCCATTTTCCACCTATACATACAACAGGAGAATCTTTGCAAATTATAGTATAATCATATGCTCTTCCATCCTTTAAACAATTAAGAAAATCTCTTTTTTCTTGTGCTGTTGCATCAGGGAATCTCTGCATAAATTCTTCAATCTGTTTAAGTATATCATTCATTTATTTATTTACCCTCTAAAGCATCTTTCCAGTATGAATCCATAAGAACATTTAAGACGGCATTGTCTGTTCCATTCTCATATTTTTGTTTGGTAATTTCAAGCTGTATGGCTTCTTCTGCTCCTTCTTTCATAAGTCTCTTTTTTTCTTTCATCAACTCAATTCCCTTTTGTCTACGTTTAATATCATCCTCTGTTTTTGCCTGTTCTTCATCTGTAGTAGGGATTTTCTTTTTAAGCATCTGAATCACGTCCAGTATTTCTTGCTGGTCTAAATCATTCATCAAATTTGCAATCTGTACCATTCCATGTATTTTGACATTATCAAGACGATTTAAAGTGTCAAGCTGTTTCTTTTCATCACTCTTTAAAACAAGTCTATCCTTTTCAATCAGTTCTTTTATATCTATATTTTCGGTACTTGCTTTATATCCATTATCATCTGATATTGTAAGATATTTTTCAATTAAATATTGCTTTTGGCTTGCCCCACATTTACAAGAAATATGTGGATTGATGAAATATACGGTACCTTGTTTTCCACTAACTCTAAAATACGGAAGAATGAAATTTCTTTCCTTTAAAACTCTGATAGCCCTTTTTGCTGTATCTTGACTTCTTTTAATTGCTTTAGCTAATTTTGCAGTAGATACAATATATGTATTATTGTTTTCCATCCTTGTTATCATTAGATAAAATATTGCTGAAGCTGCTGGTTCTGTAATAGCTAATTCAGCTAACTCAGATTGATATTTTATGTTTATCTGGACAAAATCTTTATTCTCTGTTTTAATTCCACCCAGCGCACTTGATTTAGTATAAGTGCCAGTTGATTCATTCATATGCTCTGCAAAGTTCTCTGGTTTGCTTGCATATGTATTGTTGAAATCCTTTTTTTGCATATTAATAATCTCCTTATTAACCAAAAATCAAATAAAAAAACACTTCTAAAGAAGTGCAGTATTTGACAATTCATCTATAATGGAGTATTATTTATATATACTTAGATGAATGGTTTTTTTAATACTCATGTACTTCTTCTAAAAATAAAGAGTTTGCACCTCTTTATTTTTTTGCCTTTTTATTTATTTTTGATATTTGTTTTATATATGTTTTTATTAATTTGTAAAGTAAAAAAATAATTATAATCTATATATTAAATAGATATAATAGAAGGGTTTTAGAAACCCACTAAATTCAATACTTTTCGTTCAAGGTGGTGTCATGCCGTGTCGCCTATAGGCGACATGACATGTCGCTACCTTGAACCGCCGACTGAATCCCATACCCCTAGTAATATCCAACTTCTTATACCATTATATCCTATTCTTCTAGTATAACAAAATAAAGAGGGAGCAGCAGCCCCCTCAACTTTTAGTTTTCTTCATCTTCATCTTTTTCAGTTTCAGGAATCATATTTGTTTTAATATAATTCATCAAGTTTTCAGGTGTAACACCAAACTGCTTGTAATTATAAGCTATAGTATTTACACAATCATTATAGCAAAGTTCATCAGCTTTTGCTGGAAGTCCGCTATTACCTTTTAGGATACGTCCTGTCTCTTCATCAGAGTAATCTTCATCAGGATTGCAATACTGCTCATTAAAGAGAGTGTTTACCTTGTCTTTTAAATCTTCAAACATATGCTCTATAACAAGTGCATTGTTTGTATCATGTTCCTGTTTGAGTGTTATTCTTCCTTCTTTAACAGAATCGGGAGTAATATCAATCATCTCAATCTTGCCATCTGTTTCAAATGGCTTAAATTCCATCTGTTCAGGAATGTTAATAATACCACAACTTTTTTTAATAAAGTCTGTTACTGTAAGGCCATGGAAGTTTGCAAAGTTCTGTAATGTATAATACTGTCCATCAGTTAAACGAACACCAACACGGTGACTAAAATTAGTTTTTTGTTTCATTTATTTATCTCCTTAAATTTGTTTTAATCTCTTTATAGTTTTTTGTCTGATGAGATTTCCTTCTCTCATCTTCTAAATATATGTTACTCTTTATAGGTGTACAAAGTCAAATTTTTAAATGGTAAATATTTCACAAAATTTTTAATTAAAAACAGCTATTTATTTGTTGAATATATACAAAAATGAATGAGATTGCATTTTCAGATTAAGAAATACAGAATTGTCCATTACTGAAAATTTCACGATAACCACGGCGATTTCATGGTTTTAGACCACTATATCTTGTGGTTTTAACAAGATTCAAAACACTATATATAGTATGCTAAAAAAGAAGAGTTTCAGGCTCTTCTTTTTCAGGCAAATTTATTGTTCCCTTATCTCAAACAGGTCTCCAACTTCACAATCAAAATATTCGCACAGCTTTAACAGAAAGTTTGCATCTATCCGCTGAAATTCATCCCTGTAGTACCTGTTGAAATTAGTTCTCTCAACTTCCAGCGCAGAACATACTTTCTTTTTCGTCAATCCTCTTTCCTTCATCAGTTCTTCTAACCGAATGTGTAAGTATTTCATACCGTTCATTCCTCTCTTTCAATCATTATAGTAGAAGCATCCCTAAAATGTAATTCTTTATGTAGACAGCTTCATATAAAGAGGTTATAATAAGGATGTCTATATAGATACACCAGAAAGGGGATAGTCAATGGAAAAAGAAGTTTTTGAAATTGTAACCGAATATCTTACAAATGAAAGGCTCTCTAGGATTATGGGAGAGGACGAGGAATATCGAGCAGCACTTACACATGAGAAAGAAGCCTATTTCAAATTGGACGTTACCTTATCAGACGAGCAAAAAGAACTTATTAATATGTTAGGTGTAGCACAAGGAGAAGTAGCTGCAAATGTAGAGAGAATAACATATCAGCAAGGCATGAAAGATATGTATGCTCTTATTATGTCATTGCGAGATATAGCAGACAGGAGATGATTACATGGAAGAAAGCGTTTTAGAACTGATAACACAAGCACTAACAGAGAATCGGATAACTGATAAGGTCTACCAGAGTGAGGAATACAAACGAGCAAAAGAAGAAGAGGGGAAAGTCTATAATACACTAATTAGCGACTTGAATGAGGAACAAAAACAGCGATTAGATGATTTCATAGGCAGTACAACGTGGAGTGCTGCTATATGGGAAAGAATGGCATATCAACAGGGAATGAGAGACTTTCTTGAATTGCTTAAATCCTTATTATAAAAGGCAAGAGAAAACATTGTGGAAATATGCATAAGTGGCTATGTAGTCATGGATAACTCTATTCACAGCACATGGAAAAGCTAAAGTGCAGCTTTCCCACATCCTCAAACAGAGTTACCCACAATTCCATAAGATAGCCAGTTATACACATTACCAGCAATGCCGACTATGGCGGAATCCCACTCCATTCTTCATAATTCTTTTTTTGTATTATTTGTTTCAACTTGTCGGATATAGTGCTAAATTATTATTTTAGGCAGACTTTTGTTGCTGCTTATGGGAGAAAATAACCAATAGCAACTTAAAGTTGCGGAATTGTCAGAGCTGAATGATAGACATTTTGAGCCATTATGCTACTATGGGCGAGAACAAGGAGGAAAAAATATGACATTCGGAGAAAAGCTGTATAAGCTACGGAAGTCACAAGGACTTTCACAGGAAGCACTGGCAGAAAAATTAAACACAAGCAGACAGGCAGTAAGCAAATGGGAAAATAACAATGGTTATCCCGAAACAGAAAAGATAATCTTAATCAGCAAAATATTTCAAGTGAAATTAGATGACCTATTGCTTGATGACAGGGCGATTGGTTCAGATAATGAAAAAAAATTACAGGAAGAAACGAAAGGGTTTTATGTAAGCAGGGAAACAGCAAATGGCTTCCTGTTCTATTACAAAAGAAAATTTTTGCTGTTGGCAACGGCATGTGGAATTGCGTTAGGCTGTAATTCAGTATCTTATACTTCTACGGAACATTACTTTTTTGCTTCCAGTGTTGCGCCAATACTTACAACCATATCTATTATGCTCTTACTTGCTGTTGTGATCTACATTGCGTTGAAACAAAATCCGTATAGGGTTCTTCGGAAAAAGGAACTTGTATTTGCGGAGGAAGTGCGAAAGGAAATACAGGAAGAATTTCTTAAAATGAAGAAAATGTTGGTTGGAGGTATTGCGCTTGGTCTTTTGATATTTGTAGCTGTTGGCAGTGGTTGGGGGCTTCCTGTATTTGAGAGTATGAAGTATATGGATATACTGTTTTGCATTACTCTCTCCATGATTTTAAGCGGTATTGGCAGCTTTATCACATTTTTCTGTATAGGAATTTACTGGTCTTATTCCATACTGCTCCGAAATCAGAATGAAAAAAATATCTGATTTATTAGAATCCAATATTTAAGCAGAAGAAAGGAATGGTGGGATATTATGGCGAGAAACCATTTTATTGAGGTTAAAAACCTTGTAAAGAATTATGGCATGGGAAATATAAAAGTTACCGCTGTTGACAATGTAAGTTTCCATGTAGATAAGGGGGCTTTTATTGGAATCATGGGTGCTTCCGGTTCGGGAAAAACGACCATATTAAATATTCTGGCTACCATAGACAAAATGTCTGACGGGCAGGTTCTTTATGACATGGCTGATATTTCCCAAATGACCGAGGAGGAATTATCAGATTTCCGGCAGGAAAACCTTGGATTCGTCTTTCAAGACTATAACCTGTTAGATACATTGAGTATTGAAGAAAATATCATGCTTCCTATGGCTCTTTGCAGGCATAAAACGAGCACAGCTCGTTTGAAAGAAGAAATTGAAAGCAGAGTAAAGAGTATATCAGAAACTTTACATATCTGCGACATTTTAAGCAAATTTCCATATGAAGTGTCTGGCGGTCAAAAACAGCGGGCGGCTTGTGCAAGGGCACTTGTCAATAATCCCAAACTGATTCTTGCTGATGAACCAACGGGGGCACTGGATTCAAACTCATCTGCTATGCTTCTTCATACTTTACAGATTATGAACAGGGAATTAGGAGCAACGATTTTAATGGTAACACATGATGTATTTTCAGCCTGTTATTGTGAAAAAATATTGTTTTTAAGTGACGGTAAGATATGCTCTGAACTGGAACGGGGAAATATGGGTAAAAAAGAGTATTTAAACCGTATTCTTGATATGCAGTCCAAAATCGGGGGTGATGATATTTATGCTGAATAAACTTGCATTACGAAATGCCCGCAGGCTATGGAAAGATTATCTGAATTACTTTCTAACCTTGTGTATGATAACAGCCCTCACTTTTTCCTTTCATTCTTTGCTGTTTTCAAAGGATATTTACGAAATGATTCATTTTGGAAACAATGGGGAGCTTTCTACGGCAGGAACAATGTTAGTTACATTTATGGCAGTTTCCACAGTGGCAATCCTTATTATTGTTGCATGGCTGATAAACTATATGACACGTTTTATTTTAGAAAAAAGAAGCCGGGAATTTGCAATTTACTTATTATCGGGAATGAAGAAAAAGCAGATTGCAGCCCTTTACATGAAAGAAAATTTCTATCTTGGAATATCCGCTCTTTTTGCCGGATTGCTTTTGGGGAGCGGGTTACAGCAGATATTATTTTATGTTTTTTATAAAAGTATCGGGAAAAATTACAGGGTAAATATAGAAATATCAGCAGGAAGCATCTTATTGACAATTATCCTGTATGGGGCGTGTTTTATGATTGCCCTTTTTCGGAATAAGAAGAAATTCTCCAATATGGAAATCATAAGTCTACTTAACATGGACAGGCAGAATGAAACAGTAAACGAGAAAAGAAATGCTATATGGAAGTGGTTATTCTATCTTTCCATGGGAAATGTATTGTTTTTATATTTTCTCATTTTTACCGGAAGGATAACAAAATGGGCGGCAGTATTTGAAATGATTGGGCTTGCCTTTACATTTTACTTTTTCTATTTAGGGCTTTCGGCTTTTTTGATGAAATATATAAAAAGCAAAGGGAGCTTGATTTATAAAAAAGACTGTTTGTTTTTAATGCGTCAGTTTTCCTCTAAAATGCGGAATACGTGTTTTGTATTGGGAACACTAAGCCTGTTATTTATGTTTGCTTTAGTAGGAAGTTCACTTGCATTTATGCTAAGTGATTATCAAAACAAGCAATTAAATGTGGAATATCCCTTTGATATTATTTTAATCAGTGACAACACAGAAAACGATTTTGTCAAAGAAGAAACACTGATAAATGAAAATACCGTTCCACGGTCGACACTGAAATATTGTGTCTATCAAAACGGAACAAGTGAAATGGTTGATTATCTGTATCAGAATTTAAGGTTATTTTCCGATAAGGACAGCGATCCGGCTATGGCAGAGGGAAGAAAAGCTGCTGCTTATTACGATTATGATGTATATATGGGAATCACTGATTATAACAGTTTACGGAAAATGCTTGGGCTAACGCCAGTTGCCTTGCAGGATAACCAATATTTAATCCATATGCCGAACCGTGTATATCAAGAGATTAAAGACAGGAACGAAAAGCCCCAGAACAGTTTACATATAGGGCTGGATTTTGCAGGATTTAAGACGGAGGGTTTTGCACAGAACGGGCATAATGGAACGGATTTTTTACTGGTTGTGCCGGATAAAAAACTTGCAGGAATGAAAAAATATTTTTCACTTATGGCAGTTATGGCAAGCGGAAATGTGCCGGAAAATTTATCAGAAAGTCTGTATGAATCAGCCGGAAAAATAAGAGGGTATGATGAATTGGCTGATTATATAAAAATCGGAAGTGAGGAACTTTTTTTAATGCCCGCCACAATACAGGTTAAGAGCCGGGAAGTCTTGGAACTAAAGTTTTTAATGAGTACCTTGTCATTTCCGCTATTTTATATAGGACTGGTATTTTTATGCGTAGCGTTTACTGTCCTTTCCGTCCAGCAGTTAAGCGATTCCAATAAATTCAAATTCCGCTATCAGATTTTGAACAAACTGGGAATGGGAAAGAAAAAAATCAGAAACGTAGTGGCAAAACAACTGTTTATATATTACTTATGCCCGGTTATCTTATCGGTTATTATCAGTGCGGTATTTATATTGTATGCAGGACGGCAATTTGTGATATACACAGGTATCCACACAGAATGGATATTATATTTTGGTATTTCATTCGTTAGTTTTCTTGGGATATATGTCTTGTATTTTGCAGTAACGTATTTCCAATTTAATAAAAACATCGAGCCATAATCTAAGAGTATTGAAAACCAAAGAAATATATTTTTAATGGTGCTTAGAGGGGCAATGGTATTTCAAAATACAATCGCCCCTTTTCAGCATAAATGCAGCCGTAAACCATGCACCGCCCCATGTGGGAAAAAGGGGGAAATTTCTATGGATTGCACAGAAGCATACAGGGAACATATCATGTATACTTTCAACGCCTTTTGCAAAGTTGTCATACGCTATGCCGCTATCAACGCATGGCGCGACAGGAGCAGACAGCGGCAAAGAGAAATATCCTTGTGAATACCTCACAGAAGAAAAGTTCTACCCCCCCTAAGCACATCAGACGAATATTTCAAAGCACCCTACGAAGAACACCCCGTTACGATATGCGGTCAGACAATCATACTCACCAATGGCGAGCTTGCCACCGCCCTGTTATCTTTGCCGGAGAAAAAGCGGGAAATCATCTACCTTTACTTTTTCGGGCATTATACACAGCAGGAAATCGGGGAAATGTACGGAAGCTACCGGAATACAGCGTGGCATCATATACTTCACCGAGGGGAAAAACCTTTTCGGACGTGACCGCCACCCCAAAGAATGTGACTGCCAGCGCAAGCACCGGGAAAAGCAGGAAGCCGCCGACAAGGAGCGAAAACATCGTGACACCGTGGAGGACTTGAAACGCCGGGGATTTTCCAATGCCGCCATGCGCCAGTGGACTTTTGACAATGACAACGGCAAATGCCCCCAAATGGATAAGGCGCACTTCTATGCGGCGCATTGGGAGGAAATGAAAGCGGAGAATATCGGCTATCTGCTATGGGGCAAGGTAGGCACGGCTTTTCCACTAGATATTTTACTTTGGCGGCAACGGTGGTGGTCTTTCCTGCTCCCGCCCCTGCAATCACCAGACTGTAATCCTCATCGGATTCTTTCTCCGCCATAATTTCTCATGATTCCCTAACTTTTCTCTAATCTCTTTTATTCTCCAGAGCGGGATTGTAACAACTTGATCTTAGTTTTTCGACTGCTCAAAAGACACACTGCCTCTGTATGCACCCCCTGACAGAACTGGTCGCACACTCTCCCCTTCTTCAATTCATATCCCCCATCACAAAGCACCCTCAGATCTCTTGCCAGCGTCGCGGAATCACAGCTCACATAGACGATCCTCTCCGGCCGCATCTTTAAAATCGTCTCCAGGCACCGTGCATCGCAGCCTTTTCTGGGGGGATCCACCACGATCACATCCGGGTGGCACATATCCTCTGCGCCTGCCTGAATCTTTTCCCTCTCTCTCTCATAAAACTCCGGCAGCACCTTCTCCGCCTCTCCCACAAAAAACACGGCATTGGTAATCCCGTTCTTCCTCGCATTTTCGCAGGCATCCGCCACTGCATCGGGAATCACTTCCACACCATAGACACGCCCCGCTGCCTGTGCGAGAAACAGTGAGATCGTACCGATGCCGCAGTACAGATCCCACACGGTCTCCTTCCCTGTCAGCCCCGCATAGGCGAGCGCTACGGAATACAGCTTCTCCGCCTGCCTAGAATTCACCTGATAAAAAGAGCGGGGCGAAATCTCATATGTGACACTCCTGTCAGTTCTTACAAATTCCCCGCCATCTACATATAACAGGTGCATCGTATCCCGTATCTTATCTCTGCCCCAGATCGTTTCCGTCTCTGCCCCCATGATCACATTCGTTTTCTCATGATTGAAGTTCACGGAGATGCTCGTCATCCCCTTCACCATCGCAAGCCTGTCCACCAGTATGTTCTGCTCGGGGATCCATGTTCTGCCTTCCGGCACCTCCCCTGTTTCCTCTTCCCATGAATCCTTATTGTTCCGGCAAACCGCTTTCCCGCTGTTTTCCGCGCGCACCGGCTTCTGACCGTCACAGATCAGTCTCCTTCCCGCAGATCCCCGCTCCTTATTCACCACAATACAGACCATCAGCTCCCCGCTGGAAAATCCCTTCCGTATCAGCACATGGCGCACCAGTCCTTCCCTTGTCTCCTCTCTGTAGGCAGGCACCTGATACCGCTTCATATGGTCTAACATAATCTCAAGGATCTCCCGATTCTCCGGCGCCCCCAGCAGACAGTCCGTATTGGCGATAATCGTATGCGTCCTTCCCGCATAAAATCCGGTGACGATCTCCCCGTCCTTTCCGTATCCGAAGGGATACTGGGCCTTATTCCGGTAATGCCAGGGCTCCTCCATCCCTATGACAGGCTCCATGATCCCCTTTATCATCTCCGCCGGAAAGCCCCCGATCCGTATCAGATTGTTTTCCACTTTGGACTGTTTAAACGCCAGCTGTTTCTCATAGGAAAGCGCCTGGATCTGGCAGCCCCCGCACTGTCTGTGAAAAGGACAGGGCGCATCCACTCTGTCCGGAGAGGGCGTCAGCACCTCTTCCAGCCTGGCATAGGCGTACGTCTTTTTTACTTTTGTCAGCCGCACCCTCGCCACATCCCCCGGCAGCGCGTCTTTCACAAAAAGGGAAAAGCCATCGACTTTGCCGATCCCTTCTCCCTCTGTTCCGATATCTTCTATCTTCACCGTATAGATCTGATTTTTCTGGAATGTCATCCCGCTCCTTAGATCCTTTCCCGCAAAATCTGCTCTGCCCCGCACAGGCAGAGTGTTGCGCTGCGTTATTTCTCAGGCTATTGAAAACAGAGCCAACGAGAGTGCACCTGAACAGGATATTAACGCCCCCGTCCGGCAGATTGCCCCAAGGCCCCCCTGCCCGAAGCGTCACTCCAGCCTCGTGGCCGTCACATTGGACTCCAGCAGCCTGTTAAATCCAAGCCACCCCTTTTCCGACGTGCCGTTCAACAGTTCGGTAAAAGTCTCCAGTTTTGCGTCCGTATTGTCCGCAAAATTGAGCGCCACCGCTTCAATAATAGCAGGTTTTTTCGGAGAACCGAACTCAAACTCCCCATGGTGGGACAAAATACAATGTTTCAGTTCCGAGGCAAGCCGCACCGGAAAGCCCTCGATCTCCCGGATCTTCTCTCCCACCATTTCGGTACCCATAACAATATGTCCCAGGAAATTCCCATCGTCCGTATAATCGTTCAGCGGAAACGCAGAGAGTTCTCTCACCTTTCCGATATCATGACAGAGCGCCGCCGTGACTAACAGATCCTTATTCAGCTTCTGATATCTTGTACAGTAAAAATCACAAAGTTTCACCACACTCAGCGTATGCTCTAAAAGGCCTCCCACAAAACCGTGGTGAACCGTTTTTGCCGCCGACGAATTTTTAAATTTCTGTATAAACTCTTTATCCTCCACAAAAAACTTTTTGCAGAGCTTCTGCAGCCAGGAATTGCTCATCCCCTCTATGTAGCGCAGCACTTCGCCATACATCTCTTCAATATTGTATGCGCTCACCGGCAGATAATTTTTCGGTTCATATTCTCCGGGATTTGCATACCGGGCCCGCTTTACATTGATCTGCAGCGCTCCCTGGAAGCTGTTCACATCCCCATAGATCTCCACATAATCCATGGCCTCAAAGTCGCCGATCCCGGCGTTGTTGGGATCCCATATCTTTGCATCGATGGTTCCGGTCTTATCCTGCAGCGTCACCGTCTCATAGGGCTTACCGTTTTTCGTCACCGCCGATGTTTTATGCTTGCAGAGATAAATGTCAAAAATTTTATCTCCCTCTTTCAGATCTTTAATAAATTTCATAGACGCCTCCTGTCTTATTCTTCATCATATTCCGTCTGTCAAATGTACAGACTCTTTTTGTTCTTCTATATTTTTACCGGTTTACTGCTGTTCCTGTAATGTCACCATGACGGTCATTTCCTGATATTCTCCCTTTCCCTGACTCTGCCTTGCCACGGTCAGTTTTAAATTCTGTTCCGGCTGCGCTCTCATCAGTATATTTACAAGTTCTGCATAAGATGAGATATCCGCATCATCCGCCTTCGTAATTATATCTCCGTTCTGCAGTCCCGCTTTCATGGCTGGGGAATCCATATCGATATTTGTCACAAAAGCACCTCGTGGCAGCTGATATTTCTGATAGACAGTAGTATTGATCTCCATACCATGTATCCCCAGATAAACCATTTTTTCCCCATTGGAAAGCTTCTCCACAGTCTTTTTCAGCTCTGATATACCAATACCGCATAGCCTGTTTGGCATATCGTCAGTCCCGGTATCATGATAAAGGATCCCTACGATCTCTCCCCGCATATTGGCAAGTACGCCGCTGGCATTCCGACTGCCGTAAATATCCGTTGTCAGCAGTTTATAGTTGGAATCCAAAAGCCCCAGTGCCGTCCCCTGAGAAGTCACAATACCATAACTCACAGATCCGCCGACGCCCACCGGCGAACCGATCGCCATCACCGGCTGTCCCACCAGCGTCTGCCCGATAGAACTGCCCAGCACAGCATAAGTTATCTCCTGCTTCTGCTTTGCGCTGAACGCCGTCAGCGGCACCGCAAGCACCGCAAGGCCTGTGGTCTGATCTATCCCCTTGACCTCCGCCTCTTTCTCTTCTCCCTCAAAGGAAACCGAAATACTGTCCGCGTCTTTGAGCCCTTCGTAGCCGGCGAGGATCAGCAGCTCCTTTCCGTTCTCCGCCACGATCAGGCCAGAGGCCACTCCCTTATTCTCCAGCGTATCGTTAATCCAGTTGACGTCAGAAGTCACCGCCGTCACAGAGACAATGCTCTTCTCCACTTCCCTGCGCAGTTCTCCCAGAACATCGTACATCTCCTGGTAATTTTCCACCAGAAGGGCTTTGGCCGCCTCCTCCGGAGGCATCTCGGAAACTGCTCCGTCTCCCGCATGATCTGTAACGTTATAGGTTGTATTTCCAGTATTCTGCCCTGCTGTCCCTGCCGTTCCATCGCGGTCCGTTTCGCCTGCCGGGCCGGTATTTTCATTGCTTTCTGACTCTCCGGTCGATGCTGCGGAATCATCTCGGTCTGTTTCGCCGTCTGCGCTGTCTTCCCTGTCCGGTCCGTTTCCCGCCTGCTCTGTATTTCCCTGTTCTGCCCCGCCAGTCTCCTGATTCCCCGCTTCCTCTTCCCTTATGATCTGCAGTTCCTCCTCATCCGCCGCCATATCCTCCGGCCTTACTTCCTCCTCCTCTTCCGGAAACCTGACAATCTCCGCCTTTTCCTCAGGATACAACATCCTGTTGATCACAGGTTCCAGCAGCAAAAACGTAACGCATGCCACCAGACCAAACACCATGGCCATCACCACTGTGATCGCTGTTCTGCGCGCTAACTTCTTCCGGTTGACAGGTCTCTCCTTTATTTTCTCCTGTAAAAAAGTGATTTCCGAAGTGATCTCCGAATCCAGATCGGACTGCTGCATTTTGGGATCTTTTTCCTGCATAATAAACTCCATCCTGCCTGATACTTATATCACTGCTTACTTCCGGGCAGCTACTCTCCGGTTTCTAAAAATTGCCCGCCTCTTACGTTAGTATACGCGATTCCCAAAAGTCTGTAAAGTTTTTCCCATAAACTGATTGGATATGGTATAATGTCCACGAAGGCAGTGAGCAGTGCGCAAAAAGTCAGATAAAAAGATGCGTTGTGCTCGCACATAAGCAGATTTTTATCTGGCTTTTTGCATAGGGCGTACGCCCGTGAGCTCGGAAAACCTTTGGTTTTTCGAGCTTGCACTGCGGACATGATATATATCGTAACGAGGTAACCCCATGAACGATAAAGCACTGAAAGTATTGGAATTTCACAAAATTATAGAACTGTTGGCGGAGAGGGCCACATCCGAACCGGGGCGCAAAATGTGTCTTGGCCTGCGTCCTTCCGTTGTCCGCTCCACGATCGAATCCTGTCAGCAGGAGACCGAAGACGCCACATCGAGACTTCTGCGCAGAGGCGCCACAAATTTCGGCAGCAATAAGGATCTGGGATTTTCCCTGAAAGGGCTGGAGGTGGGCAGCACCCTCTCCGTATCCGAATTATTAAAGATCGCCATGCTGCTTGAAAATGTGGCGCGCGTCAAAAACTACGGGAAAGAGGACGCCCGCACGGTATCTTTGGAGGACGGCGCGCAGGACGGCGATTCTCTCACTCCTTATTTCGATGCCCTGGAGCCCTTTCACGCCCTTTCCTCGGAGATCAGGCGCTGCATCCTTTCCGAGGAGGAGATTGCAGACGATGCAAGCAGCAATTTAAAGAGGATCCGAAGAGAAAAATCTTCCACCGGCGACAAAATCCACAGCCAGCTTCTGTCCATGATAAACGGTTCCTGCCGCACTTACCTGCAGGACGCTGTGATCACCCAGCGGGGCAACCGCTACTGTATTCCCGTAAAGGCCGAGTACAAAGCCCAGGTGCCCGGCATGGTGCACGACCAGTCTTCCACCGGCTCCACCTACTTTATCGAACCGGCGGCGGTTGTGGCATTAAATAACAGATTAAAGGAACTGGAGGCAGCGGAAAAGGATGAAATTGAAGTTATTCTCGCAGGCCTCAGCGCACAGACTGCTGAACACTGCGCTGAAATTCTGGAGAACTGCCGCCTCATGACACTGCTTGACTTTATTTTTGCCAAGGCCTCCCTGGCCCTTGACATGAGCGGCTCCCGTCCGGTCTTTAATGAGGATCATTATATCAATATCCGAAAAGGGCGGCATCCGCTGATTGACAAAAAGAGCGTCGTTCCCATCGATATTCAGCTGGGGAAAGATTTTGACCTGCTTGTGATCACCGGACCAAACACCGGCGGCAAGACGGTCTCTTTAAAGACCGTGGGCCTTTTTACGCTGATGGGACAGGCCGGCCTGCAGATCCCCGCCCTCGACCGCTCGGAGCTTTCCGTTTTTCGGGAAGTCTATGCGGACATTGGCGACGAACAGAGCATCGAGCAGAGCCTTTCGACCTTTTCCTCCCATATGACAAATATTGTGCAGATTTTAAAAAATGCACAGGAAAACTCCCTCTGCCTTTTTGACGAACTGGGGGCAGGCACGGATCCCACGGAAGGCGCGGCCCTGGCCATCGCCATCTTAAATTATCTGCATGATAGAGGCATACGCACCATGGCCACAACCCACTACAGCGAGCTGAAAGTATATGCATTGTCCACAAACTTTGTGGAAAACGCCTGTTGTGAATTTAATGTGGAAACATTGCGGCCCACTTACAGGCTGTTGATCGGCATTCCCGGCAAAAGCAACGCCTTTGCCATTTCCCGCAGACTGGGACTGCCAGAACATATTATTGACGCTGCCCGCTCACAGATCAGCGAGGAGAAGGAAAGCTTTGAGGACCTGATCGCCGATCTGGAAACCAGTAAAGTCACTATTGAAAAAGAAGAAGCGGAGATCCGTTCTTATAAACAGGAGATAGAGACTCTGAAAAAACAGCTGGAAACAAAGCGCGAAAAACTGGATGCTTCCAGAGATAAAATTTTGCAGGAGGCACATGCCCAGGCCCGTGACATTTTACAGGAAGCAAAAGATACAGCCGATGAGACGATCCGCGCATTCCAGAAGGCCGGTCCCGGCGCTTCCATGAAAGATCTGGAGGCTTCCCGTCAGAAACTCAGAAAACAGATCGATGAAAAAAACAGTAAGCTGTCTATAAAACATACGCCGAAGCCGGAAAACGCCAAACCCTTAAAGGCCTCCGATGTCAAACCGGGAGATGCGGTAAAGATCCTTTCCATGGGGCTCAAGGGTACCGTCAGTTCCCGGCCCGACCACAAGGGCAATCTGTTTGTACAGTGCGGTATTATCCGAACCCAGGCCAATATAAAAGATATCATTCCGATACAGGAAAACGATGTGACCGGTCCTTCCAATTTAAGAATGAGTAAAACCGGCACCGGCAGCATGAAGATGAGCAAATCCCTGTCCGTCTCCACAGAGATCAATCTCCTTGGCATGACCACAGACGAGGCCCTGTCTCAGCTCGACAAATATCTGGACGACGCCTACCTTGCCCACCTGCCAAGCGTCCGCATCGTCCACGGCAAAGGCACCGGCGCACTCCGAAACGCTGTCCAGAGGCATCTGAGAGGCGTCAGATATGTGGAAAGCTTCCGACTCGGGGAACACGGGGAAGGTGACGCAGGTGTCACAATTGCGGTCTTCAGGAAATAGAGGTGGGAGGGGGTTGTGAAAACCGGACTCCGGGATGAAAATAAACAACATGATAATGCAGGTAAAAATCACACCATATAAACTTTTTAATAAAACAGCAGGAGGGCGCCATGGCAGTAAAACAAAAAATATTAATTGTAGATGACGACAGCAACATTGCGGAGCTGATCTCTCTTTATCTAACAAAGGAATGCTTCGAGACCATGATCGTGGGCGACGGGGAATCGGCACTTCTGGCAGTGGACAGTTTCCGCCCGAATCTGATGCTGTTAGATCTGATGCTTCCGGGCATCGACGGTTATCAGGTCTGTCGGGAGATCCGCGCCAGATCTGCTCTGCCTATCATCATGCTCTCCGCAAAGGGTGAGATCTTTGACAAGGTACTGGGGCTGGAGATGGGCGCTGACGACTATATGGAAAAGCCTTTTGACTCCAAGGAACTGGTGGCAAGAGTCAAGGCTGTACTGCGCCGCTATAAACCTGCCGTACAGCTTCCGCCGGATCCGGATATCAAATGTGTGGAATATCCCGATCTTGTCGTCAACCAGACCAACTATTCCGTCCTCTACAAAGGACATCCGGTGGAAATGCCGCCCAAGGAGCTGGAACTTTTATATTTCCTGGCTTCCTCCCCGAATCATGTTTTCACAAGGGAACAGCTTCTCGACCAGATCTGGGGTTACGAATATATCGGCGACACAAGAACTGTGGACGTACATATCAAACGTCTGCGGGAAAAGATCAATGATCACGAGAGCTGGAAGCTTGCCACGATCTGGGGCATCGGCTATAAGTTTGAAGTGAAATAGCGGGCAGTCTGCCCGTACTGCGAGTTTGGCAGAGCCAAACCCCAAAGCAGTGAAGTTCCCGAGGCGCTGCGCAGGAGGCCTGATTATGCGAAAAACTCTCTACCTGAAATTCATACTGGCATACCTTATTTTCGGCTTCTTCGGCTTTGTCGTGGTGGCTACCTTTGCGTCCAGTCTGACACTGGATCACATCAAAAAGAACCATGCGGAATCCCTCTACAAAGAAGCAATTCAGATCGCCAACACTTACGCCTCCGATCTCTACAGCAACCGCACCTCGCTGGATACCGTAAAAAATCAGATCGATGCCCTGGCTGTCTATATGAACAGTACGATCTGGATCATCAATCCCTCCGGACGCATGGTGCTTGACTCCTCTGCACCCCTCGATTTAGAAAAGGAAACCGTGATCGAAAATTTTGATTCCACGGCGACCGCCGGTTCCTATTATACGGAAGGAACATTTTTCGGTTACTTTGAAAACGATATGCTCAGCGTATTTGCGCCGATCACCTACAATTACAGGGTGCAGGGCTATGTGATCATTCATATGTCCATGGCTGTTATGGAAGACGAGGCAAACAGCTTTTTAAACATTTCCTACATTATGCTGCTGATCCTCTTTGTTCTGTCGCTGATCATTCTGATCTTTTTTACGGAGATCGTCTATGTTCCGCTAAAAAAGATCATTTCCGCCACCGAACAGTATGCTTCCGGCAATATGCACTATGAATTTTCGGTGGAAAGCGCGGATGAAATGGGCTATCTTGCGGCCTCTCTGAATTATATGGCAAATGAGATCGCCCGAGCGGAGGACAACCAGAAAAAATTCGTTGCCAACGTATCCCATGACTTCCGCTCCCCGCTCACCTCTATCCGCGGCTATCTGGAAGCCATGTTAGACGGCACGGTTCCTCCGGAACTGTATGAAAAATATCTGAACATTGTGTTAAATGAGACCGAACGTCTGAAAAAGCTGACGGATTCCCTGCTCACCCTGAATAATTTGAATACCAAAGGCGTCTATCTGGAAAAATCAGTTTTTGATCTCAACACAACGATCAGAAATACGGCGGCAACCTTTGAGGTTGTCTGTAAAAACAAATCCATCGCCATCGAACTTGTACTCACCGGGGAGGCCATGCCCGTGGAGGCCGATATGGGCAAGATCCAGCAGGTCCTTTACAACCTTTTAGATAATGCCATCAAATTCAGTCCCCAGGACTCCATCATTAAAATAGAGACCACCGAAAAGAAAAACAAGGTTTTCGTATCGGTGAAAGACCGCGGGATCGGTATCCCCAAGGAAGACCTAAAACTGATCTGGGACCGTTTCTACAAGTCCGATCTCTCCCGCGGCAAGGATAAAAAAGGCACCGGCCTTGGTCTCTCCATCACAAAGGAGATCATCATGGCCCACGGAGAGCACATCAATGTGATCAGTACCGTGGGTGTGGGAACGGAATTCATCTTTTCCCTGCCGGTGGCGGAGGAAGAAGATTAGAATTGCCTTTTATGCGTATTGTCAATTGAAGCATGCCTTTTTCTTCCTGTTACAATGTGCATCACAGCCGTCGCCGCAAGCAATCCGCCCCCCAGCAGATAAAACGCCGCATTCACAGAATAGTGGTCCCCCAAAAATCCTGTCACGGGGCTCGCCGCCACCATCAGCACCGAATAACACATACTGCCTACGCTGACTAAAGTCGCCCTGTAATCGCTGGAAAATTCCCTGTTGACATTCTCGCTGACCGTGATCTCTGAAAATCCTTCGCACATCCGCACAACGCAAGCCCCGATTAGAACAACAATAAGTACATTGCTTCCCACAAGGCAGGTTCCGATGCCGCTGATTATCCCGCAAAGCAGCAGCGCTTTTGACAGCCTGCTCCTGTTTTTTGCCGCAATTCTCGTACCAAGTGCTCCTGCAAGAGGAATCACAACTAACGGTATCCCGATAAAGCTTTTCGGCCAGCCGCAGTTTACAAGATGCTCCTGCAAATACATCATAATCAGATAGCAGGGACATCCAAGAGCCGCATCGGCAAACAGTTTTGCCATGGTCTTTGGGTTTTTCCTGATAAAAGTAACGGTTTCGCCAATATGCTGTTTCCATCGCCTGCCAAGCTCATGCAGTCCCTCTCTATACCTTTTCCCTGTCTCCTTCTCTGTCCGCAGCTTCTGTCTCTCCGTCACCGCAGGCTCCCGCACAGGCAGCACAAAAATCACGGTACACAGATACAGAAACACGCTGATATAATAAGTATACCGGTACCCCATCATAATGGCGATGGGGCTGGCCAGACAGGAAAGAGCGCTTGCCGTCCTGGCAATTAAGCTGATGTTTGACCACACTTTTTTGTAGCCGCTCTCACGGCCCGCCTCCAGCAGGCTGTCATAAATCAGCGCCTCTTCCGTTCCGGAAGCCAGATTCAGGCTGAGCGCCGAGAAGATCATGCCGCAGTAAACAAATCCCCTAAAACCTTCCAACGTCATAAAAACTGCCGAGCACATACCCACGATTCCTGACAGGATAAGCGTACGTTTCCTGCCGAACAGATCCGCCGCCATGCCGCTGGGGACCTCAAAGAGCATGCTGGTAATATGGTAAACGCCCTCCGCAGTTCCCACCTCCGCCAGAGAAAATCCTCTCTCCAGCAGAAAGATTACCCAGACTGCGTCCACCATGCGGAAAGCTAACGCAGCCTCGTAAAGGTACATCAGTACCGTCTGCTTTTTTATATCCATAATCAATATTCTCCTATCCAAATCAAACCGGAACAACTGCATTTCATTGTCACAGTTTTAAAATCAAAAATTTTGGAATCATCGCCCCGAAAAGGGCATAAAGATAGCCGGAAAGAATCAAATGTTTCCTTTAAAAATTAAAATAGTACACATTTTCCAGCCCATAGTAAAACTCCTGCCATGTCAATATACACGAATAATATCATGCATCCGGCAATCCGTCAACTTCAAATTTTTTTATTTCCCGACATTTTTATAAACATTTTTGCAGGTTTTCCTGTCAAATGCAATCCTTCCACTGCAGTCTGTGCAGTTCCCCTTCTCTCTGCATTCCCTGAAACCCATTCTGCCTGAGCGCCTCGTACAGCACCACTGCCACGGAGTTGGAGAGATTTAGCGACCGGATACTGTCAAGCATCGGGATCCTGATACAGTCTTCTTCATGCTCCACCAATATCTCCTCGGGAATCCCGGCACTCTCCTTACCGAACATGAAATAATCCCCCATACCGAACTCCGCTTCCGTATAGACCTTTTTGGCCTTTGTGGTGGCAAACCAGATCTTTGCACCGGGATGTTTCTGACGAAACTCTTCAAAGTTAATATATCTTGTAACGTCAAGATTTTCCCAGTAGTCCATTCCTGCCCGCTTAATTGATTTTTCGTCCAATCTGAATCCCAAAGGCTCAATCAGATGCAGCCCCGTCCCAGTCGCAACGCAGGTCCTGCCGATATTGCCCGTATTTGCCGGTATCTCCGGCTGATGTAATATGATGTGCATTCTTATATCCTCACCTTTATCAGAATTAACTCCTATATAAATTCCCGGAAAATATATAAAATCTTTTGCAATTTCCTATATAAAATTAGAAATAGCGGTGCCAGACAGCGACGCATTCATTCTCCTGGAATGATCTAACACTATCGCAATTTCCTATGAAAGAACAATTGCAGGGAGTCCGATACAGACTCCCTGCGTTTTTACACAGCACATATATTATTATTGACCTACTTTATGCTACGCTCCTCTTTCTCTTTCCGCAGTCTCTCCACAAAATCCCGAAGCCGCCCGATCGCCACTTTCAGATTTTCTAACGAATAGGCATAGGATATTCGCAGAAACCCTTCACCGCAGGCGCCAAACGCTGTGCCTGGCACCACCGCCACCTTCTCCTCCATCAGAAACCTTGTGGCAAACTCGTCGCTTGTCATCCCAAACTCCTGAATGGACGGGAATATGTAGAACGCGCCGAAAGGTTCAAAACATTTCAGGCCCATCTCCTGAAACTCATGTACCAGATAACGGCGGCGCTGGTTATAGGCCTCCCGCATCTCCTGTACATCCTCGTCTCCGTTTTTCAGCGCCTCCACCGCCGCATACTGGCTTGTGGTGGGCGCGCACATGATCGCATACTGATGCACTTTCAACATCTGCTCGATAATATCCGCCGGTCCGCAGGCATAGCCCAGACGCCAGCCCGTCATCGCATAGGCTTTGGAGAAGCCGTTGATCAGGATCGTTCTCTCCTGCATGCCGGGCATCTGTGCGATGGAAATATGCTTTTCCTTGTAGGTCAGCTCCGCATAGATTTCGTCGGACATCACAAAAATGTCTTTTTCCACACAGATCTTTGCAATCTCCCGCAGATCCTTCTCCTCCAGGATCGCACCTGTCGGGTTATTCGGAAACGGTAGCACCAGAATCTTCGTCTTCTCTGTGATCGCATCTGACAGTTCTTTTGCCGTCAGCCGGAAGTCATTCTCTTCCTTCAGATCGATGATCACCGGAACGCCTCCCGCCAGTACCACACAGGGTTCATAGGAGACATAGCTGGGCTGAGGGATCAGCACTTCCTCCCCGGGATTCAACATCACGCGCATCCCGATATCGATGGCCTCCGAACCGCCCACCGTGATCAGCACCTCTTTCATCGCATCATATTCCAGATTCTGCCGTCTCTTTAAGTAATTGGCGATCTCCTGTCTCAGTTCCTTTAATCCCGAATTGGATGTATAGAAAGTACGCCCTTTTTCCAGCGAGTAAATGCCCTCATCCCTGATATGCCAGGGCGTATCAAAATCCGGTTCGCCCACACCAAGAGAAATGGCCTCCGGCATCTCACTGACAATATCAAAAAATTTTCGGATCCCCGAAAACGGAATATCTACTACTCTATCAGCTAACGGATTTCTCACGGTGTCACCTTCTCTCTCGTATCCTCATATTTCTTTTCCAGAATTGTTCCATGGTCTTTGTACTTTTTCAGGATAAAATGTGTCGCTGTGCTGATCACGGTCTCCAGCGTAGACAGCTTGTCGGAAACAAACGCAGACACTTCCCGCAGTGTCTTCCCCTCCAGAGATACCAACAGATCATATCCGCCGGAGATCAGATAAACTGCATGCACTTCCGGATATTTGTAGATCCGCTCTGCGATCTTGTCAAATCCCTGTCCCCGCTGGGGTGTTACGCGCACCTCAATCAGGGCGGACACCTTCTCCACGCCCACTTTGTCCCAGTCGATCATCGTATGATAGCCGCAGATCACCCCTTCGGCTTCGCATTTCTGCAGTTCCTCAACAATCGTGGCCTCATCCACACCCAGTATCACCGCCAGCTCCTTTAAATCAATACGGCTGTTCTTCTCAATAATTTTCAATAATTGCTCTCTCATGACTGTTCCTTTCTGCTTACCAACTCAAGCGCATCCTCATAATGTTTCTCCAGATAGCGCCTCTCTTCTCCATTTATGACAACTCTGTCATTATTCTCCGTTGTCACTCCTATGATCTCCGAAAAGATCCCTTTTTCCTGCAAACCGGCCTTTACCCTGCCGCCATTGTCCGCAAGCAGCAGACAGCTTCCTTCCGACTGCATCTGGTATGGGTTCACATCAAAAAAATTGCAGATCTCCACGGTCTCCTGTCTGATCGGGATACTTTTCAGATCTATTTTCAGTCCGACGCCCGCCGCTTTTGCGAGATTCCAAAGCCCCGCAAAAACACCGCCCTCCGAGAGGAGATACATCCCTGTAATTCCCTTTTCCGAAAAGCTGTATGCGCTGCAGTCGTCGGACTTTCCGGCCGGTGCGGCCTCCGGTATCTGCCCCAGAAACCTTTTCCGGTTTTTTGCCCCCTCCAAAAAGGAAGCCGGATATCTGCTCCGCAGCTGATCATATTTTTCACATGCCAAAATTGCGGAACCGGACAGTCCCGCAAAACCGGTCATTACAATATCCATATCGCCAAACTTCTTCCGCTTTTCCTTTTCGGACATCTCCTGAAGGCCGCAGAAGTTTACAAAGAAACCGTCAGCCATCCGTTGCACCTGTTCCCGGATCTTCCGTGACGCCAGTCGGGGGCTGTCCCTCCGCAGGCGGTTGTCCCTCTGCCGGCGGCTGCGCCCCTGCTGCTGCCGCTGCCTGCTGTGCAAGGATCGCTCCAGCCACCGCTTTTACCTGATCGATGCTGCCCGTTGCTATGGCCTCCTGGATCTGAGCCGCTGCAACAGGATCCGCCGTCGCTGTGCCCACGGTTGCCGTACGCGGAACCGCCGCATAGGAGCTGCTGTTCACCTGCTCTCTGCTGACTTCCACGCCGTTCTCCTTCACCACTTTCCACAGACGCGCCTTATAGCCGATATGCACGGACTGTACATTCACATAACCTATCGGATCCCCGGTGGGTATGATCTTTTCTGCGGGCGGCACATTTTTTTCCAGTACTTCACTGATATAGCTCACTTCCCTGTTTGCCGGTCTGTCCTCCACGCCGTAGATCGTAAACGTGATCGTCTTGTCAGAAGAGGTGGTTCCCTCTATATAGATCGGATATTCCTTATTATTCGTAAATTTAAAATCCTTCCCGCCGGATTCGGAGATCGCCGCATCCTCCGAGGGCTCCACGTAGCTCACGATCATGGAGTGGTTGCTGCGCTCGTCTACCTGCAGTTCCGCTTTCAGTATCGCATTGTAAAGCGTTGTCGATACCTGACAGATTCCCCCGCCCAGGCTCTCCACAACCTGTCCGTTCAGATAGGAACCGGCCAGCTCATACCCGTTCGCCGTGGAAAAGGGCGTGATACATTCCAGAACCGAGCACTGCTCCCCCGGATACAGCGTGATCCCGTTCAAATGACCGCAGCCGGTCTTAATATTCGTCACACGGGAAGGCCCCGACGACTTGTAGGCCGTCGTCGCTGTCCCCAGCACATCCTTTACCTTGCTTAAGGTTTCCGCATTTCCACGAGGCTCATCCAACGTCACCACCAGATTGATGGATGCATTGCCATAGTCCCAGCTGTCGGTCAGATAATTTACAATGGCTTCTTTGGATTTCTCCACATCCAGCACATGCCCTGTCTGTCCTTCCGTAATCTGGAACCCGCTCTCTGTCTTTGTCAGGGAAGCTTCCACTGCCTCCTGGTTATAAGTTTCACTGAGAGAATGCAGAATGCCCTCTATCACATTTTCATCAAAAGAAACATGGAGCGGGTAATTTTGCCCTTCTTTTTTCAGATCTGCAAGAGCTTTATAACGTTGCACAATATTGCCGCGCTTTCCGAGCATCGCCGCCTCTTCCAGCGCCCCGTCATTTTCCCATGCAATACCGAACTCGCCGGCTGTCCCTACCGTATCCTGACCGCCTTCTAATCTGAGGGTGATCGGTACGCTCTGCAGGGAATCCACATAGGCAGCCACAGCGCTTTCCGCCTCCGGGATGGTCATGCCCGAGACATCGATGTCTCCGACCGTCACACCCGCTTCGATTTTACAGTCCTTTCCTGCCGCCTTCACATCTGATCCAGCGTTTAACAGGCTGACTGAAACAATTGCTGCCATAAAAATTGTTTTCCACCATTTTTGCATATTGCCCACCACATTTCCTGAATTTGCTTTACTTTATAATATCCACAGACTGCCATACAATTCAATGGATAATATCCCTAAAGTTATTCCGTTATTTTCCGAATTCTTATTGATTTTTTCACCTGTTACCCGTTATACTGAATAAAACAACGCTCTGCGCCCGCTTTCCTGCTTTTCCTTAACGGAAAATCCGCAGAGTCCTCAGATAAGATACAGCAATACTGATGCCAGCATGGCCAGAACCAGTAAAATAATGATAATACCCGAAATAATGCGAACGGATTTTTTATTTTTATTGAACATGTTATTTACTCCCATCCGGGGAACGAATTACTCTCCGGCAACTTAGATCCGCCCCTGTTACCTGCGGAAATAATCAGAAAGGATCCCCTGTATATTTGGGATAATTATATATGAAATACCCTTTTTTTGCAAGTTTTATCGTCTTTGGCTTTCTGTTTTCCTTTTCTCTGAAAAAGAGAACGAAAAACGAAAAGAAATATGTGGAGAATTTCTGGGAGCGTGAACGTCTCGCAGACTCTACCAGGCGAAAGTCCCTGGAAGCTCTGGACTATATCGCCATCCCGTTCCATGATCTGCCGATGGATGTTATGGCAGATCTGCCGGAAGTGCAGGAATTTCATAAAAAGCTGCAGGAACTTTCCGGAAAAAAGATCGTCAATTTTGCAGGTTTTTCCAACACTGAGCTAAAGCTTACTTACGGTGCGCCGAATATTCAGCTGCTCTCTGAATATGATGGAAATTTTGAAGAACTGATCACTCTGCTGCAGGAATGGGCTTCCTTTTTGCTGCAAAACTGGGGAGAAGCCGCCCAGACCTGTCCGGAAGAAGAGCGGAAACAGGCCGCAAAGGTTATTCTTGCTTACGCAGTCTCTGTGGGAAGCGATATTGCCGCTACCTACGAAAAGCTGGTGAAGCTCTATCTGGATTGCGGGGAGACTGAAAAGCTGCCTGATCTGAAGGAGAGGGCGGAAAAAATCAGGTCGCTCTCGAAGGGGCGGATTATTGCGATGATTGAGGAGGCGGAAAAAGTATAGGGCGAGATAGATGGATGCGGACGCCGGGATGAAAATATCTCTCCCGGCTGGTTCTTCCATGCCATTTCGTTTAATTTTGCAGTTGAATCGTGGTGTAGTGTGCAGCGTGGTTCAGGGGATCTCTCATTTCGTAATCGAATAGTACAAAGGTCTCTGGTTCGGCATGTAACCGTTCCAATTGTATTTCATCTATCCATTTTTCATCCCACACCGGATAAGAAAACAACTCCATATGCGTCATGCGCATCATCTGTTTGCTGTCATAGCCTTTCTCCGCATAGGATGAGAGCAGATCGGGGGTATCTTTCTCCTTCCGGTAAAAGGCCGAAATTTCCTGATAATATGCACGAATGTCCTTCGCAAAAGATGGTCTGCTCTTTGCCTTTTCCCGCAGATAAAGATCAAAGGTCAGAAGTTCCCGGAACAGTGTTTCCATTTTCCGGCATAAATCCTCGTTCCATTTCTGTTTTTCACACTGCTTTTGTATGATACTTTCTGCAAATTCCAGTATCGCCTCATAGCGGTAACTTCTGGCTGGGTTGTTTATAAAAAAGCCTTTGTCCTCATGGAAATTCGCCAGGCTTAAGAACATGTCATAAGGATCCTCAAATAATTTCTGAAGCGCCGGGAGCGTATGGGTGAACTGGCCGCTGTTATAAAACAGCTCCAGCATTTTTTCCACTTTTTTCAGTTCCTGTACATCCTCATAGCTGAGCCACTTTGTGTAGAGCACTTCATAGGGCGGTTCGGACTGACAGACAATGCCGTATTCCTCCGCTCTGTCGTACATTTCAGATCCTTTTAACAGCTTCAGAAAGCCAAGCTGCAGCTGATCCGGCCGCATGGCATAGACATCGTTGAAGGACTTTCTGAAACTCTGCATATTTTCATAAGGCAGTCCGGCGATCAGGTCAAGATGCTGGTGGATCTTGTGAAGTTTATGAATTGACATGACTGTCATTTTCAATTTTTCCAGGTTTGCCGGGCGGTGGATCGCATCTAACGTCTCCTGATTAGTGGTCTGCACGCCGATCTCCAGCTGGATCAGCCCCGCCCTCATCTGGGAGAAAAGGGCCAGTTCTTCCTCCCCCAGAAGTTCGGCCGCTATCTCAAAATGAAAATTTGTGACACCGTTGTCATGTTCTAACAGGAAGCGCCAGATCTGCAGGGCGTGCTCTCTGTTGCAGTTAAAAGTCCTGTCGATAAATTTCACCTGTTTTACTTTTCTGTCCAGAAAATACTGCAGTTCCCGCTTTACCAGCTTAAGACTTCGCAGACGCACCTGTTTCTCTATGGAAGACAGGCAGTAACTGCACCGGAAAGGACAGCCGCGACTCGACTCATAATATAGGATCTTATACCCCGCCTGCTCCCGCTCCGCCTCATTCAATTCCTCATAGTAAAAGGGAAGTTCGTCCATCAAAAGGGGGGCCCGAATTCCGAAAGATCCGCATCTTGTGACAGTCCCGGGAATCGCTGGCTCCGTCTCTCCGAATTTTTTTCTCCAGGCTGCATTCCATTCGCCAGTTTCCTCTTTCCCTCGATCCGGCTCCCGGAATTCCTTCGCTGTTGTCACTCCTTCCTCACGGCCCAATTCCTTAAGCTCTTTCTCACGTTCCACATACCACTGCAGCAGCTCCCGAAAGGTCTCTTCCCCCTCCCCTGTCATGATCCCCGTCACTTCCGGAAGCTCCTCAAATAATCCCTGATATTCGTAGGAGACCTCGGGTCCGCCCAGCCAGATCGGTACCTCAGGCCGCAGCTTATGAAACTCTCTGATCAGCCTTTTCACCATGGAAATATTCCAGATATAGCAGGAAAATCCTACTGCATCCGGCCTCCTCCGATACAGATCCGCCAGAATGTCCTCCGCCTGTTGATTGATCGTATATTCCGCCAGCTCGATATGTTCCCGCAGTTCTTTTCCCGCATAACTTCTGAGGCTGTACACCGCAAGCCCCATATGAATATATTTCGCATGAACCGCAACCAATAAAAATTTCATACCGACACTCACCCGTTTTGCTCTTATCGTTCAATAGTGTTGAACATTTCGGAATGCCTGTAAAAAATAAGGCATACCAGATTTAATTTCCGATATGCCTGTCCACACTTATACTGCATCCCATTTATTATCCGGTAATAAGGGACTGAAATACCCTTTAATGCAATTAGGGTTGACGATGCACAACTGTACATGCGATTTTTCCATAATCCCGGATTCCAGATATACCGGTTTTCCCTCTATAAAAATACCTCTGACACTGTCATATCCTTTTTTGTTTAACTCCGCATTGTATTCATGAATATGCTGAATAACTGCACAGTCTAACTCCCGCAGCAAAATATCACTGTTTCCCTTATCAGAAAAGTGTTCCCATTGTCCCGGACCCTGTTGCACTATTTTTTCTTTTGGATGCAGTTTTTAGTTAAAATTTTCAAATGAAACTTTTTTGCCTGACTGTGCTCCATATTTTTTAATTTTTGCAGATACTCTTTCATTACATTTATACAGGCTACTTTTTCACACTCAATCATTTCAACAGATGGCATTGATACGGCAAAATCTGTAGAAAGCATGTGTACATGCAAATTTATTTAACAACATTATAGAACAAATACTACCGGAATACAACAAAAACATCCTGATGACCAAAAACAAAGCGCCCTCACAATCCTCTGTGAAAGCGCCCCGTTTTTGGATTTATTATGAGAGTAATCAATCCTTCATCTTATCTTTGTTGTTCAGGATTTCAAAAACAACTGCCGCCAGAAGCACAATACCCTTGATCACCTTCTGCCAGTTGGCGTCGATGCCCATCAGGCTCATACCTAAGTTGATCACACCGATCAGCGTCGCACCGACTACCATGCCAAACACGCTGCCGGATCCGCCGTATGCGGAAACGCCGCCCACCACGCAGGCTGAGATCGCGTCCATCTCAAAGTTTGTTCCCACGGTAGAGTTCGCTGCTCTGGCTCTCGCAATAACTGCAAGGGCACTGATCACCGTCAGGATCGCCATGTTCAGATATGCCATAAACATGATCTTCTTCGTATTGATACCGGAAAGTCTCGTCGCCTCCCTGTTGCCGCCGATGGTATAGAAATACCGGCCAATGGTCGTCTTGGATGTGATAAACTGATAAATTAACACTACTGCCGCCACCCAGACTAACACCGTAGGAATACCGCCGGACAAGGCCAGCTTATAGGTAAACAGCAGGATCACGGCTACAAGGATCACTATCTTTGTGATCATCGCCGCCACACTGTCCACTTCATACCCTTTTTTCACCCTGTTCTTTCTCGCCATAAAGATCGAAACCACAACGATGACTGCTGCCGCTGCGCCAATGACAAGACAGGGGATATTCAGTACATTAATTGCTGTCTCAAAGAGCTTGCCCGAAAAAATCTTCAAAAAGCTGTCCGGGAACGGCGCAATACTGCCCGTTGAACTGTTCGCACTCAAAAGAGCTACCGCCCAGCCACGGAACGCCAGATACCCCGCCAGCGTAGCGATCCAGGGCGGAATGTTCATGTAGGCGATCAGATAACCCAGAACGATACCATAGATGATGCCCACAGCTAACATAATCAGGATTGCCAGACCCACATTCATCTCCTTCACCACCATGCAGATACCGCCGATGGCGCCCACAAAGCAGACAAAGGAGCCACAGGATAAATCGATGTTGCCGCCGGTCAGCATACACATTAACATACCCGTCGCCAGAATATAAACATAGGCGTTCTGTATGATCAGCGCGTTGAAATTAAGCGGTGTAAACATCTGTCCTTCTGTCATCAGTGTAAAGAAAAGATACACCAGAAGCAGGACAAATATCATGGTATTTTTTCGCAGTACAGATATCGCTTTATTCATTTTTTTATCCTCCTCCTTAATTCTTTTCTTTCTTGGACATGACATCAAAGATGATAGCAACCAAAAGCACGACGCCCTTTACCACACTCTGATAGTTCGCATTGATACCCATGATACTCATGCCCTGGTTGATCACGCCCATTAACGTGGCGCCGACCACCATGCCCATGATCGAGCCGATGCCGCCGTAAGCGGAGGCGCCGCCGATAAAGCAGGCCGCGATGGCGTCCATCTCATAGCCCTGCCCGTAGGTGGGCTGTGCCGAAGCCGCTCTCGCAATCGTCAGAATACCTGCCAGACCTGCTAAAAGCCCCATGTTCGCATAGGCAATAAAATAAACTCGCTTTGTATTGACGCCGGAAAGCCTTGTGGCTTTCTCGTTGCCGCCCACTGCATACAGATAACGGCCTATCGTCGTCTTTTTTGTGATATAAGAGTAGATCGTCAGGATGATCGCGATCCAGATCAGTGCGGCGGATATGCCCTTATAATTTGCCAGTTTATAAAACAGCCAGATGACAATCCCACTGATCAGAACAGTTTTTATCGCTTCTCCGATGAGGGGCGCCACCTCGTACCCCTTCGCCTTTCTGGAGATCCGGCCTTTCACAGTCAGCAGAATATAGGCTGCCGCCACCACGATACCTACCACAAGGCAGGTGACATTCAGCTCTCCGCTGCCGATGAAATCCGGCACATAACAGTCTGCGCCGCCGCCGAAAATATTTAAGAAAGCCGTATCGGTAACAGAAACCGCAAATCCCTGCAACACAACGTTGGATAAGCCTCTGAAGGCATACATGCCCGCCAGTGTCGCGATAAAGGGCGGTACTTTGATATAGGCGATCCAGAAGCCCTGGAACATTCCTACCAGCAGACCTACCACAAGCATGACCACAACCGCTACGATCATATTGCTGCCAGCCGCCATCATAGCCGCGCCGATGCCGCCTGTGAAGCAGACTACGGAACCCACGGAAAGATCAATATTACCCCCGGTCAGGATACAGCACAGCATACCCGTTGCCAGCACGAACACATAGGCGTTCTGAGAAATCAGGTTGTTGATATTCTGCGCAAACAGGATCTTTCCTCCTGTCCCGATCTGGAAAAACAGGATCACCAGAATCAGAGCAATGATCATGGTATACTTTTTAAATATATCTTTCACTTTTATGTTATCCATCTCCTATGCCCCCTCTCCCGATTTAATGATACTGCTCATGATCAGTTCCTGTGTCGCTTCCTCTGCGTTCAGTTCCCCGACGATCTTGGCCGCGTTCATAATATAAATACGGTCGCTCATCCCCAGCACTTCCGGCAGTTCCGAAGAGATCATGACAACAGATTTTCCCGCCGCCACAAGATCGTTGATAATGCAGTAGATCTCATACTTCGCGCCCACGTCGATACCCCTTGTAGGCTCATCCAGAATCAGCACGTTGGGATCCGCAAACATCCATTTTGCAAGCAGCACTTTCTGCTGATTACCGCCGGAAAGGTTGCCCACTTTCTGCTCTACAGTTGGACACTTTGTTTTCAGTTTGTCCCTGTACTCTTCCGCCACCTGATACTCTTTATCCTTGTCGATCACCATATGACTGCTGATACTGTCAAGATTTGCCAGAGAGGTATTGATCTTGATGGAATTGGACAGCACAAGACCGTTTCCTTTTCTGTCTTCCGTCACATAAGCCAACTTATTTCTGATCGCTTCCTGGGGTGTCTTTAACTGGATCTCTTTCCCGTCGAGCATCAGAGTGCCTGTGATGCCGGCGCCGTAGGACTGTCCGAAAATACTCATGGCAAGCTCGGTACGGCCCGCTCCCATCAGTCCATAGATCCCGACCACTTCTCCTTTATGTACGTTGAAGGAAACGTTGTCCACCACTTTCCTCTCGGGATAAAGCGGATGGTACACCGTCCAGTCTTTCACTTCCATGTTCACACTGCCGATCTTTACATTGTTACGCTTCGGGAATCGGTCTGTGATCTCACGGCCCACCATACCCCTGATGATCCGGTCCTCGGAAAACTCCGTGGTCTTCTTATCCATGGTCTCGATCGTGGAACCGTCACGGATCACCGTAATTTTATCTGAAACATACGCTACCTCATTTAATTTATGAGATATGATGATCATTGTCATACCCTGCTTCTTGAACTCTAACATCAGGTCGAGAAGTGCTCTGGAATCGGTCTCATTCAGGGATGATGTCGGTTCATCCAGTATCAGCAGTTTCGCATTTTTGGCGAGGGCCTTTGCGATTTCCACAAGCTGCTGCTTACCGGTTCCGATCTCCTTTACCAATACCTTGGAAGATTCTGATAATCCCACCATTTTCAGATACTTATCCGCTTCCGCATATGTTTTATCCCAGTCGATGGCGCCCTTTTTTCCCTGTTCATTGCCGAGAAACATATTCTCACCGATGGACATGTAAGGTACAAGCGCCAGTTCCTGATGGATAATAACGATTCCTTTCTGCTCAGAATCCTTGATTTTACCAAACTTGCAGACCTCGCCGTTATAGACGATGTCGCCTTCATAAGTACCGTAAGGATAAATGCCGCTCAAAACGTTCATCAGCGTAGACTTTCCGGCTCCGTTCTCTCCCACCAGAGAATGGATTTCTCCTTCTTCCACTTTCAGATTTACATTGTCAAGCGCCTTGACTCCCGGGAAGGTTTTGGTAATGTTTTTCATTTCCAACAATACTTTTGCCAAAATAACTCCCTCCAATCACTATAGATTACTCTCATATGAAAACTCAGGCGGGTATGAAAACCCGCCTGTATGTTGTTCCTTATACTGTTTCAGATAAAACTTCTTACTGCAGCTGATCCTCTGTGTAATAGCCGGAATCAATTAACAGCTCTTTGTAGTTGTTTGCATCTGCAAATACAGGCTCGCAAAGGAAGGAAGGGATCACGCCTGTTCCATTGTCGTAAGTCGTTGTATCATTTACTTCTACTTCTTCGCCGTTTAAGATCTGGCCTACCATCTTAACAACCTGAGATGCCAGAGTACGTGTATCTTTGAATACGGACATGGACTGTTTGCCAGCGATCA
>OFGK01000455.1_pt1 | contig 36479 bp, 30 predicted proteins | sample 1521771 | NCBI WGS metagenome assembly OFGK01 (sample SAMEA3504088, study PRJEB24116) | mouse gut metagenome | biome: mouse gut; feature: mouse-associated habitat; material: faeces | place: Denmark | collected 2011 | reverse complement strand
CAACGCCGCCTCACAGCGAACTGCCCCCGCAAGGGAGCAGAAAACAAAAAGAAGCATAATGGAATTGCCGCTCTTTGAGCGTGCAGTTCTAATAATCAAGAAGTTTGAAACACTCCATAAGCCGAAGCATTGGCCTTACGTTGGATATGGACACCAAGTTCAGCCGGGCGAACCCTACCGCCGTGGTTGCCAACTAACCGAAACACAGGCTGACGCACTTCTTCGCAAAGACTATTCCAAATTCTGTGCACTGTATGAGAAATATGGCAAAGACAAATATCTCCTCGCCGCCCTCGCATACAACTGTGGCCCCGGCGTAGTCAACAAATCCAGCGTCCTCCGCCTCCTCAAATCCGGCAACCGCAACATCTTCAAAGCCTACACCTCCCATTGCCATTACAAAGGCAAGAAACACAAAGGTTTGTTAACTCGGAGGCTAACGGAACTTGCCGCCCTTTTTCTCCCTTAATAACAGTCTAATAAGTTGCGTCGAAGGGATGCACTCCATTCGGGGTGTGTCCCTTTGTCGTATCTTATAGACTAAAAAACGATACACTATGGCCTCAATAAAAGTAAAATACCGACCATCAACGATTGCAGACCATGAGGGTGCAATCTACTACCAGATTATCCATGAGAGAAAAGTCCGTCAACTAAACACTGAGTATCATGTAATGCCTGATGAATGGGATGAAAACCGTTCAATGGTAACAACAAAGCAATCCAGCGAAAGGAAATCATTCATTCTCTCAATCCGCGAGAGAATCCGCTGGGATGTAGAGCGACTGACCAAAATTGACAAACGCCTTGATGCAGAAGGATTGTCCTATACCGCCGATGATGTGATTGACGAGTTTCGCAGATATGCAAGCGAATACTCATTGTTCAACTTCATGGAGAGTTTGATTATCAAGTTCAAGCAACACGGTAAGACAAGAACCTCCGAAACCTATACAGCTGCACTCAACAGTTTTAAGAAGTTCCGAGAAGACGAAGACATCATGCTCGATTGCATGACCTCCGAGATAATGGAAGCATACGAGGCATGGCACAAGCAGCGTGGCAATTCTCCTAACACCATATCCTTTTACACCCGCATTCTTCGGGCGGTCTATCACCGGGCAGTTGAGGATGACATCATCGAGAACCGCAATCCTTTCCGTCATGTCTATACTGGCGTAGATAAGACCATTAAACGCGCATTGCCTCTTCCCTCCATAAAGAAAATAAAGGCATTGGACTTATCACTCTCACCGCCATTAGACTACGCCCGCGATATGTTCCTGATGAGTTTCTATCTTCGTGGTATGAGTTTCATAGATATGGCTTATTTGAAGAAAACAGACCTTAAAAACGGATCAATTGTCTATCGCCGTCGCAAGACCGGACAGCAGCTCACAATCGCATGGGCGCCGGAAATGCAAGCCATCCTCGACAAATATCCCGACAATCCTACGCAATATTTGTTACCCATCATCAAGACAGATGGTATCAACGAGCGATGTGCCTACCGCAACATCGGTTACAACATCAATCACAACTTGAAGAAGATAGCCGACTTGGTCAGAATAAACATCCCCTTGACGATGTACGTTGCTCGCCACTCATGGGCCAGTGCCGCAAAAGCAAAGGGCATCCCCCTCAGCGTAATCAGCGAAGGCATGGGCCACGACAGCGAAGCCACTACCCAAATCTACCTCGCCTCCCTTGACACCTCAGTCGTTGACAAAGCCAATAGTCTAATCCTAAAGTCCCTATAAAACACACGAACGCCTCGGTGCTCCGGCATCGAGGCTATTTTGTTTAGCAAGCATCCAAATCTCTAAACAAGAGATACTTATTCAGTTTGCAAAGTTACGAAAAAATCTGGAAATGAGGACTAAAACCGTTAACCAAATTTATTATGTTTTACAACATATAAAGTCTTTACAGCCACTTTGTTGAGCAAATATCACGAGCGAATATCAGTATCTCCATGATTATCAGCGAGCACTAAAAAATCCCAATCTCTTGTTTAGAGTTACCTACAAACAACCAAATAGACATGACGAAACGAACCATCATATATCAGAAAATCACGGAGGCTCCCACGGGTTGTGCCCCTCCATCATTCCGTGTGTTTAGCAAATATTCAAATCTCTTAAAAAGAGATACTTAACCACGTGCAAAGTTACAAAAAATCCTTGAGAATCAGATAATCATCGGCAAAAAATCTGCTTGAGCGAAACCTCCTCTGAAGGATCTGTTTAGCGAATGGGCATCTAACTTAGATGTAACTACCTATCATTTAGTATCTAAACTTACATCCAAAACTCTTTTTAAGAGAGTATTATTAAACGACTTCATACAGAATGAAAAATAAACTAATCATAACATCCCTTATAGGCTTGGCTGCACTGTTTGGTGTAGTTGCGGTAAGTTGTGGCAGTAAAAAAATAGAAGTTAGTTCAACTCCAGTATCGTCTTCTATTCCAAATGATAACCCATGTGTCAAGGTTTTTATAGAAAATTCAGGCAGTATGGATGGCTATATGTGTGATGGATCACAGTTGAAAGATGCGGTATATGATTATGTCAGTGATTTAAATCGCAATACTAACACTACTCAACTATATTACATAAATAGTCAAATAATACCTTATAAAGGCAATTTAACATCCTATATAAAAGCCTTAAATCCAGCATCATTCCGCAAGGCTGGCGGCAATACGGCAAACACGGATTTGGGTAGTATTATTGCTTCGGTTCTTGAAACGGTGAACGATACAACTGTTGCAATATTTGTATCAGATTGTATATTGGATTTGCCGGCCAAAGATGCTCAAAAGTTCCTTACAAACTGTGAGATTCGTATTAAGGATGAGGTAATAAATGCACAAAAGAGAGTTCCTGATTTGGGAGTCGAAATACTAAAACTGGCTTCGGACTTTAACGGAAAATACTTTTATCCTAATGGGTCAGTTGAAATGCTTAAAGATGTGAAGCGTCCATATTATATATGGATTTTTGGCAACAAAAATTATCTCGCCAAACTCAATGCAGCTGTTCCACTTTCTCAATTGACGAAGTATGACCTTAGTGGAATCGTTGCATTTTCCAACCAATCGGCAGTTCCTTATGTTATCTTCAACAATGCTCTGACAAGTAAAACGATAGTTTCTTCTCATGGAGACTATCATCTCACTATTCAAGCAGATTTCAGCGCTACACTGCAACCTGATGGAATGGTACAAGACAAAAGTAATTACACTTTCAATAACTCCACGATAGTAGTAGAAGGGATTTATCCGATTTCAGATCCAAAAAGTAAATATTCGCATTTCATTAAATTCACAATCCCGAAAGGGACTACTATTGCTCAGGATTGCTTGACATTCCATGCCCCAAAACTGCCTTCTTGGGTTTCAGAATCTAATGATGAAACAGGAACTAATATAAAAGAAAATCTCAATAAAACAACAGGCATTAAATACCTTATTCAAGGTGTTGCCGATGCCTATAAGAATGAGAAAATAAGCACTACATTTAATTTTAACGTTAAACGCAAATAAATATATGGGCGAATTCTTTGGAAGTATATACTGTTGGTTTGAGGACTTTTTTGGTCTTGAACTTGCTGAGTATATGTGGGGGGCATCCTCTCCACTCTCACAAAACAATTCTTTCATCGGAATTGGATTTACCATGTTTGGCATTAGCCTTGCAGTGGTGCTAATCTATTATTATGCTGTCAATCATCCACGATTGAACAACTGGTGGGGATGGCTCATTTTCTTAGGGGCAAATGCCGTTGTAAACTTCATCGTTGGATGGCAATGGGTTCTAAAAGACAACTATGACAACAAGATGGTTGGTATAGACCCTTCGACAAATTTGCAGGTTCCATTAAACATAGGGGAATCCGAGATTCTTTGTTTTGGTGTTTCCAATATGATACTCTCAATCCTCGCATTCATAATCTTCTCCTTCATTTTCAAGTGGTGGAGTTCTAATTGTTCACGAGCACCATTCTAAACTATGTCTAAACTATTTATATTCGGCATTGGTGGCACTGGGTCGAGAGTGCTGAGATCCCTAACAATGATGTTAGCTTCGGGTGTTAAAGTCGGAGCAGACGAGATTGTGCCAATCATTATTGATCCTGATACATCAAATGCAGATTTGACTCGAACCGTTAGTCTGCTCAATAAGTATTCTGCAATTCGTGATAATCTTCAATTCAGTACAGGAAATGAGAATCGCTTCTTCCGTACTGAAATAAAGCAGATTATTCCGAACTATACACTCTTAATCAATGATACTGATGACAAATCATTCCAACAATTCATTGATTATGCGTCTATGAACAAAGCCAATCAAGCCTTGACAAAGATGTTGTTTTCAGAAAAGAATCTCCAATCGTCAATGGAGGTAGGCTTTAAGGGTAATCCAAATATTGGCAGTGTTGTTCTGAATCAAATAGCACATTCTTCCGATTTTGAGACTTTTGCAAGTGATTTTAGTGATGGAGATCGCATATTCATTATCAGTTCCATTTTTGGCGGGACTGGTGCGAGTGGATTCCCTTTGCTACTAAAAACACTTCGCACCGGCAAAAATTTTCCCAATCATGATATTATCAATCGTGCCACAATAGGCGCAATCACTATTCTTCCTTATTTCAAATTGAAACAGGATGACGATAGTGAAATTGATTCATCCACGTTCATATCAAAGACTAAATCAGCTCTTGCTTATTACGAAAGCAATATTAGCAAGAATGGCTCTATTGATGCCCTCTACTATCTCGCTGATGATGTGGCAAAGACATATGAGAATCATGAAGGTGGTTCCGCTCAACAGAATGATGCGCACTTAATAGAGTTCCTTGGAGCGACTGCTATAGTGGATTTTTCCAATAGTACCTATACGGGCACATCAAATATGGAATTGGGCATTAAGGATGGGGCCGATACAGTATCATTTAATTCGTTCTATCAAAGGATGCGTAACATGCTCTACAATCCGATGGTTCAGTTCACAATGATGTCAAACGCCCTCACGTACAAAGCCGAAACATATAAATCCAGCTCCTTCAACGCAAATAATGGTAATTTTGAAGATTTGTATAACAGCATTTTCTTCAACGACCTTACCGATTTTTTCCGCAAATACCATGAATGGCTTAAAGAGATGCGCGAGAATAAACGCTCCTTATACCTCTTCAATCTATCCTGTGGTGATAAGCCTTTTGACCTTGTCGAAGGCGTTAAGCCCAAAAGGATTTTGAGTAAATTCTCAGACTATAATCTTGTTACGGACAGACTCAATTCAGCGGTCAGGAATTGCAAGAGTAGTGGTAAGGAGAACAAATTCCTTGAGATGTTCTATCTCGGTACCCAAAAACTTGTAAAAGAAAAGTTAAGCAACTAATCACTATGTCAAAGATATTCCGATTATATAAGGAGGGCACATCCACTTATGAGGACTGGAACAACAGTCCAGCCTTTCCCTATAATTCTGCAAGTCGCGACACGATAGAAGATCCTGACGGAGCATCTGCCCGCCATGAGATTACTTCTATCCCCTCGCCATTCGCTCGCATAGACCTTATAAAGACAGCCTTTAAGGAAATCTGTAAACCCGATAAAAGAACCAGAAAAATAGCGTTAGATGGTCAAACCATTTTTCATAAGATGGTTTCGGATTCGCTTGATGTAGCGGAAATATTTTTCAATATTGATAAATATACCGGCAAGGTCGAGATTATCAAGTGGGATCCCTCACTAATGCTTACCGAGTTGGAACAATCATCTATAGCTGGACATCAGTATTTGGCTGATGCCCTGAAAAAATATATGAGTTCTGACTCTAAAACCTACAACTTCGATAAACTGAAGAATATCTACCTTCTGAATTATCTTGAAGGCCCGGATGAACTAAATATTATCGGTGCTACATCTCCTGCAACGCTGTTCTTCAGTAATGCAAATGACCTTAGTTATGTTAATGACATATTCTTTGGTGAGGATAAGCCGTTTGACAGTGAGTATCAGCCACTATACAAGCGTGATTTTGAGTTTATCAAATATTTGTTTGCTCTACGAAAGAGTATTTCCAATTTTGCAGGACTATTTCCTGAAGTTGAGGCGTATCTAAATGCAACGTATAAAGCAATTGAGGATCAAAATAAGAAGAATGAGTTGAATAGCGTAAGTGCCATCGCTCTCGAAGATTTTGATTCTATAGAGGTAAAGGATATTCAGCAGAATGATCTTGTAGAGGTATTAGGCTATACGCTCTATAAGAAGGCTCATCGTCCTGTTTCAACTTCAAGCGATTTTGTAATCAAGACCTCTAAACAGTCTGAAAATCTTCCTTTGGTTCTGCCTATTGAGGCCGGCAACCGTTATAGCCAGTTACAATATACGACAGGCAAATGGGGTAACACCAATAGAGCAAATTATAAGGAAACTGAACCAGAGTTATCAAGACGACAGTTACCATTTGAGGGCTCCATCCATCCATATCTTACAATCAGCGATTTCCTTGAAGATACAATTATCAAGGTTCCCCATGCTCTCAACACCGCGAACTATTTTGATGCCCATATCAAAATAGACAAGCCTGAACTGGCTTTTCTTCTGCCATTAAAACCCTTGTTCTTCAAATATTTCACAGTTGAAGAACTTCGAGGCAATATGCAAGACGGGAAACCAATGGTCGAAATGAAACTGCTTGCCGGTGATTCGGTAAACATAACCATACGTATTCCCATTAAGGGAGCCGGAAATATTACTTACATAGAATATTCTCGCATATACTATAATAATAGTTCAGCGGACATTCAAAATAATGCCGGCAACGTGACCGAACTGAGATTCACGGGTTTCATCATGCCGCAGGTACGCTTCAATAATGCGGCAGATGCAATCTATAATGTTTCGTGCATCCAAGCATCAAGTACAAAGATAGAACTCACATTCTATGCTGATGCTGAAAAAATCGGTATGCCGTTTAAGTCTTGCCGAAATGAGGTTCAAGAGATTCTCATAAAGGCTGAGAACTATCTTGTCAAGGGTCAAAACTTCGACTATATACAAGTTAGCTGCAACACATATAGAGGACTTATTGTGCCTGTATTTAAGCCACAACGAAACGTAGAGTCATACGAATTTTCTGTTGACCTCGGCACATCAAATACTCATATAGAATATCGCAAGAGCGGAGAGGCACCCAAAGTATTCTCATTTACTCAGAAAGACCGAGAGTTATGTGAAATGTTCATTCCTCAGAAGAATGAAAATGGCTATCTGGAAGACTTGCAAGCAGAGACGGAACTCATAGAAAAGGATTTTATTCCCGGTGAAATTGGCAACGGTGACTTTAAGTTTCCAACAAGAACCGTCCTTTCATGTGCCAAGACGGTGGATTGGAGTAAGACCATTGATCCATTCACTCTCGTAAACTTACCGTTTACATACGACAAACGCACGGATTTGTCGTATAACAACCTCAAATACAACATCAAATGGGGTAACGGGGAAGATATGCGAGTTATGGAATCATACGTCCGTACTCTAATGTTAATAATTCGCAATAAAGTATTGTTGAATAATGGAGATCTCTCCAGAACTAAAATCACATGGTTCTATCCCATCAGTATGGCACCCAAGCGCCTGCGTCGCTTAAAAGAAACATGGGATGAGGCGTACAAGGAATACTTTGGTGATGGAGTGACGAATAGCATGACAGAGTCTGCCGCTCCAATTCAATATTTCTTCAAGAGATACTCAAGGGCAACCAGTCTTGTGAATGTGGACATTGGTGGTGGCACTACGGACATCGCATTCGCGAAAGATAAGGTCATCAATTATGTTACATCGTTCAGATTCGCGTCAAATGCTTTGTTTGAGAACTCATTCTCAACTCTTGATAGTCACAATGGGATTGTGGATTATCACAAAGGCAACATTATCAAACTTCTTGAAGAAAAGAATCTGTCAGAATTGATTCGAGTATTCAACAGTACCAACAATGAACATCCATCTAATATGGCATCGTTCTTATTTGGGCTAAAGGATAATTCTCTTCCCAGAGCAGGTGGCATCAACGATAAGGCTATCGACTTTAATTATCTTCTTCAAGAAGATGAGGATTTCAAGATTGTCTTCATCGTGTTCTATACCTCGATTATCTATCACATCGCCCAGATAACGAAATCTCTTGGTTTGGACGTACCACGACACATATCTTTCAGTGGTAATGGCAGTAAGGTCATTCGCGTCATTACAACCGACTCAAAAATACTTGCAAAATATACCAAGTTAGTATTTGAGAAGGTTCTTGGCAAACCGTATGGAAAAGAACTTGAATTACTTGGTCTTGAAAAAGATTCTAATCCCAAAGATTCCACTTGCAAGGGTGGACTTATTGGGGTTGAAGAAGAGGATAGCAGGGACAAAACTATTGTCTTTAAGAGCGATTGCACCGGAATCGTTAGTAATATGGATACATACGCAACTATAACTGATGCGTATAAGGACAAGACTGTAAAGGCTGTCGAGGCATTCTTCAGATTTCTATTTGTTGATATGAATAATGCGTTTAACTTCGATAAGAATTTCGGGGTTAAAATGTCTTCATTCAAAGTTGCTCAAGAAGCAGCGACAAAAGACCTTGCAACATTCCTCGATAAAGGTATTACGCAACGTATGGAAGAAACGGAAGCCGATGATGTAATAGAAGAAACGTTCTTCTATTACCCAATAAAGGGCGTACTACAATCAATGTCCACTGAAATTTTTAACGCTTTAAGAAGTTCACAAGGATGAAAACATTGAGAACATTCATAATTATGGTCGTCCTCATTATTGGAGGAATGGCTATGACTGGCTGTGAAGATAGCAATGCTACTAACAACCCGGAATCAGTCACCACTAACGGACAATCTGAGTCACAGACTGGGGAGAAACCTTTGGATTCCAGTGAAAAAAAGCAGGTTTTAGATTCTATCAACGTTTTAGTATCTCAGATTGAATCATTATCCAAGAGTCAGGAGGCGAATGCTAATAACCTCGTCGAGGTTAAAAAGGAAATATCAGATTTGAAAGGGTCGTCTCATTTATATGACCTGATTTCGTGGGTTATTGCAGCGATTGCTTTATTAGTTGCTATTATTGCGCTAATCAGACTCAGTTCAATTCAGAAACGCGCTAACCGGCATCGTAAAGATATAGGAGAAATAGAACAAAGAGTTTATTCATTAGAACAGAAAACAAATACTGTGCCAGTACGTACTAAAACTACAAGTTCTGGCCTCAGCAATAGTGAATACACTTCATTGACTTCTCGAATATATAAAATTGAACGTCAACTTGAAAGAATGAATCAGGGCTCAGCTTACGAACCACAAAACGCAGTTATGAGCAGTCCTGTAACTGAAATAAGACGTCCTTCTGTCAACGAACAATCGGGTTATTTTGGGCTCCCTACTCAAATGTCTTTAACAGAGGCATACTTTAAGCGTTTGTCTGACATTCGTGAATCAGATTCTCGATTTACTGTTGAAGTCAGAAATAACAGAGCTGAATTCAGACCTTTGGAAGGTACCCAATATCTCAATGATTTGAAATCCAACGATTCTATAAAAATGGCTCTTGACTTTCAGGGATGTGCTCCTTCAGAAGCAACACAAATGAAAGTTATACTTCCTGGAGAAGCAAAAAAGGATGGAGATCGTTGGATAATAACCAAGAAAGCAACAATTGCACTTTATAGATAAGCCATGCACGCATTAGTACCTGTTATTATCATAGCTATCATTTGTATTCAGGTATTCTTTTTCGTAAAGAACCTGTTGCGCATGAATCAATTCAGTAAGATTTTTTCTGAAGAGTCATCGTGGCGTCTTCGTCGTAACGAGCAGACAAATCTCGTTGACGGTGTATATGGCGCAGGGAACACAATTTTTGAGTCGATTAAGAACTCAATAAATAAGTACCTCGGAAATAATTCAGGATCAGTTATTGATTTTGGTTTGCTTAAAGACGCCGTTGACCGCCATTGCGATTCGGTAGAAAACGACATTGCGACACAGACTCCTATACCTTTGTATTGGGGTCTTGCCGGAACAATGGCAGGTGTTATTATTGGTCTTACTGACTTATTGAAATCGGATGCTATTCTAACTTTAATGGGTAGTTCCGGTGGTGTCATAAATGTTGCTTCAGAGAATGCTGCATTAGGTATCAATGCACTGCTTAGTGGTGTTGCATGGGCTATGCTTGCTTCAATTATAGGCATCTTGCTCACAACCGCCAATTCACTGCTTTTTAAGCGTTGCAAACTGAAAGAGGAAAATGGGAAAAATTCATTTCTCGCATGGATGCAATCTGAACTTCTTCCAGAATTGCCCTCAGATACGTCGCAAGCATTGAATAACCTTGTCAAGAATCTCAATAAATTTAACAATACCTTCAAGGAAAACACTTCTAATCTTGGCAATGCTCTTAATGCTGTTAATCAATCATACGCAATACAGGCGGATATAATCAAAGCCGTTCATGACATGGATGTTATGAAAATGGCTAAAGCGAATGTGCGTGTGCTTCAAGAACTTAAAGAGTGTACCGACAAACTCGAAGCCTTCAATGAATATCTTGATGATATTGAGGGCTACACAAGTGCAATTCATAGATTTGAAGCTCAGTTTGGAGAACAGGCTGATAGACTGCATATTCTTGAAGAAATTAGAGATTTCTTCCGTCGTCATAAGAGCGAAATTGCAAAAACTACCGCAGATGCAGATAAGACGCTTCAGGACTCCTTGGAAAATATCAAAGAATCCACTTCTGAGAATGTCAATGAAATGCAGAAACGCTTTGTAGAACAAAGTGAACATTTCAAAAAGATACTTGAAGATGAAAAAGAAGCGTTTGAAAGATTTATGACTCAGATGAACGCTCAGTTCAGTGCCCAAATGTCTAATATGCCTCAATTGGCAAAACAACTTGAAGAGATTTCATCTATCCCGGTTCGCTTGGATAAGTTGATTGACAAGGTGGAAAAATCCAATGCCAAGTTAGCTTCTGACATTTCTTTTGCATTAAAACAATCAATGCAGACTGCAAAAGTAACAGCTCAACTTAGTAGTGATGGAGGGACAGTAATAGCCGGTCCCTCCATGCCATCATGGATGAAATGGACTGCAATTTCAGCACTGGTAATAATTGCAGCTGCGTGTGTTTTCAATGTTGTAGTTTACTTCTTCCCCAAGGAAACAACGGTACAGTCCCAGCCTACGTTTCATGAAACCGTTCAATCTACGCCTGTATCCACACCAGTTGTGACAGATACCGCTGATTCATCAGTTGACAATACTGCTAACGCTGATTCTGTTAAATAAGACTAAGACAATGGCACAGAAAAAAGAATCGTTCTTTTGGACAAGTTATTCAGACCTCATGACGAGTTTATTTTTTGTTATGTTAGTACTGTTTATACTTGTCATTGTCTTACTACACAAGCGAATGGAGGCTACCGAAGCTCAACTTCAAGCAATAAAAGAGATAGCAACTTCAACAGAAGACTTAACAAAATCTGATTATTTCATTTATCGACCGGACTACAAAAAATATGTCCTAAATGTACAGGGTAAGTACCCAAAGGGGAAGGCAGATCTCAATGATATTATAGCTCCTGACAAAGAAGAACAGCTATCAAATCTTGAAAATGCAGGAAAGGAAATTCAAAAATTTCTTTCAAATCATAGCCAAAATCAATATGTGCTAATTGTGGAGGGACAGGCTTCTCGTGACCCCTATCTCTATAACTATGAGTTAAGTTATCAAAGAGCGTTGGCACTTATGAGGTTTTGGGTTGAACAGAAAGGAATTTCTTTTGAAAACAACTGTGAAATCTTGATTTCAGGCAGTGGCGATGGTAAACTTGATACACACTCTATGCGAGAGAGTGTTGAAACCGAGAACCAACGATTTCTTATACACATCTTACCAAAGAACATCTTTGAATCAACGAATGAAAACAAGTAACCTAATAATTGCAATACTCACAAGTTTGTGTCTTGTATCTTGCGCACATAAGTCAGGCCACAACAGACCTCAGGTAGCTTCTCATTCGGGAAATTCCGAAATGAGTAATAACCAGCAGTCAAATGTTACACGTGGCAGTCAACGCAATTTGAATGTTACGGTTTCCAATAATCGTGGTGATAAGAATAAACTTGACGGATCAAAAATCTTTGCCAAGTATAATACTGCCGTATTCATGGTATTTACCTCTGATGGATACAATGGCTATCAGGGTTCTGGATTTTTCATAAACTCTGATGGACTCGCCGTCAGTAACTATCATGTATTTCATGGCACGAATATAGGTGCGGAGCAAATCAAACTTGCTAACAGTGATGAGGCATATAAGGTGGCTGAGGTAATTCACAGTAGCGAGGACGAAGATTTTATTGTTTTCCGAGTAAATGTGTCAAACACCAATTTTATCCCTCTTGCAAAATATAAGCCGCAGGTGGGGGAAAAAGTATTCGCTATCGGCAGTCCCCGCGGATTGGAGAATACATTCTCGTCCGGAGAAGTTTCACAATGGCGCGATAAGAATCTTATGCAAATATCAGCACTCATCGATCATGGTAGTAGTGGTGGAGCTCTTATCAACGAATACGGTGAAGTGGTGGGCATTACTTCTGGAACGTTTGCAGATGGATCACAAGCAAATTTGAACTATGCATGGAGCATTGATGCCATTAAATCATATATAAACTGTAAATAAATCACCTAAATCATTATATCATCATGCAATTACTTTTAGTTTGGCTAATCTTTACAGTGCCTGCGTGTATTCTGCTTTCAAAAAAGAATAGAGGTGCTGGATACTACATTCTCGCAATTCTTTTCCCTCTCATTGGGTTGATATTTGCATTGTGCTTGAAAAAGCTCAATCCAGAGGAAGAAAACGTTACACCTCCAGCTCTTGACATCACTGAAGAAAGTAAATAATCATCCTAAAGATGAAGAACTACTACGACATCTTGGGATTGTCTTCATACGAAGATTCCCAAGATGTAATTTTAGATAAGTATAAGGAAGTCACGACACAACTTAGTTCTCATGTCTTGGATAAAGATATGAGAGGACAGCTTATTGCTGTTAATGAGGCATTTTTAGTATTGTCTGATGAGGAACTAAAGAAAAAATACGACTACGCGTTGAGCAGCAACCTTGTGAACGAGGAATTGCTGAAACTTCTTGCTTCGAAACGGCAAAAAGCGGAGCAGTTTATCAACGATAAATTATCCAATGCTCCAAAGAAGAGAAAAAAGAACAAGTGGCCCGCAATTATATGTGGATTCTTTTTGCTATCAGCATTAGGAACGATTTCTCGGACTTGTTCTCAAGCATATATGCAAGAGAAAAGTTCTCATGCTGAAATTATCCAATCATTCTCAACGCCGTCTGATTGGGCTGAATATAAGATTGACAATGCTTTTTCTCTCTCTGTTCCAAATACTATGGAACTGCGAAATGATTACGACGATTACACCAGATGGATGTCAAATAACATTGGGTTAATAAGCAGTGCTGATGCGGTATTCCAACAAAAGGATTTGTCTTCAATGACAGAAGATGCCTATAATACTTATGCACGAGTGCTTATACAACATTTCTCATTTTCAGCGGGAGAGGTCGAACACCACTACGAATCTCCGGGATTAGTCTCTGAGGACTATCGAAATCTCCGGGAAATGGTTGACGAGGAAATTAAGCCATACACATATATTGAGCGTCCAACTTGGCGGTGGATTGATATAGATGGGACTAAAGCGATAGAAGGCTCTTATAGACGGAATGGAGATGATGGCCCTGTGAAATGCAAATTCTATCTTTTGTCCAACTACAGTGAAATGGCTAAAATTCTTGTAACGTTCCGAGAAAAGGATAGTGACCGATGGGCTTCAGACCTTGACAATGTCATAAGAACATTCAAATGGGAATCACCAAGATAAATACCGTCCGTAGAGTATGCTCTATATTGTCATTCTTCGTTATCATGATTTCATTACAATCATGTAATACGGAGCAAATCGTTTATGTATGTACCGGTCCACAAGCATACGCCTACCACAATAATTCAGATTGTTATTTGATGACTTCACATTGTACTGGAGCAATCAAAGAAGTAACGATTAGTAGAGCCAAAAGAGTGAAGAGAAAACCTTGTGGCAAATGCGCCAATGAATAATTATATATAGAATGATAGATAGAAACATATAAATAACTTGAACATGATTTGGTTTGGGATATATTTGGCATGTGTCATTGTTTTAGTCGCCATAATAATGGGCTTCAAGAGTAACTTGTCAAAACGACAGAAATTTTTAACAGTAGCATTGGGGCCTCTCACAATTATCGTTCTTTTTGTGGGTGTCATAGTTATTTCAATTGACCATATTATCAAGCACGGTTTTCATGATTTGTTACCTAAACGAAAAGGGAAAGCTCATCCGTTAAAAGCTGATGATTTCAAATATTGGCCCAAGGATACTATTCTATCCGGTAGTGATAAAATGACGATAGACGAATTTAATGTTAAATTCAATAAGAATATCCGTCTTGATGATGTTTATGGCCAAGCCTATGAGTCTTCTCTTACACCTGAAGAAATATTCAATTGTAAAAGTCGAATAGATGGTCGGATTGGCGTTGAACCTAATATGCCAGATTCAGAATACAAAGCCATCACGATAGCATTTGCCCGAGCTTTTGTCAGTGGTGATTATTCTACAATACAAGACAAACTATCCGATAAGACATATTTAACTCTATATAAACGCAAAACGTTTTCGGGAGCAAAAACTATCATAGAGTACTTCAAAACTTGGAAAAAGAAGGCCGATGATGAAAAGGTGTGGTATAAGGTTGATGTGGCATGGAATCCGAATCAGTGCCGACCTTCTGTATCTGTGCAAATCAAGGGATATAACAATATGGTGATTTTCTTTTTCATCAAGAATGAAAAAATTGACCATATAACTTTTGCGCCCTCACATCTTCAGGACTATGGTTGCATATATAATGATATAGACAGACCTCTGCTATCATTGGATTTTGTATCTCAATACATTACCGGGGACTCTGACACGCAAGAAAATCATTTGGTCTGTCCGTCCTGTGGCACTGATTCTGCTCTCATCGACTGGTATGATTTCTACATGGATTTAGGTCCGGTCGGATATTCCGGTAAATTGACCATCTGCCCTGACTGTGGAAGATTGGTTGAGTTAATGCCAGACACTCGGTATCGTCTTGATCCATTTCATAAAGTAAAGCAAAAGGCTCATGTAATTTCATCAACCCAATCAAAATCTTTCGTCCTTCGAATTAAAGGGCAATATACATTTGAAAACGATGACCCTTGTGAAAAAGAAAAAAATAGACAAGGTATTATAACAGCTAATAATGGAGCCAGTGAGGAAGCCCTCAAAATTTTTATAGACGCAGCGGAAAAAGGCAACCTCGATTCAATGATAAATGTCTTTACTGTCTATTGGGCTAATGAGGGACAATATAAAGAAGCAGCCGAATGGTTAAAGTATGTGGCTGGTTCTGCGTCACCGTCTCCTCATTGCTTATGGAACTTAGCTGTAATGTATTTCCTCGGAGAAGATTTGGCAAACAATCCTATAGTGAAAGATATTGACCGTGCTAGAATGTATTTGTCTCGTTTGCTTAAACTCGAAAACGATTCTCGATATTCATCGTATTTAAACATCTTCAATGAAGCGAGAAGCTTCATTTCATCCTTGGACAAGTTCAATATATTCTCCGGGGCCGGGGACTCAATCCATGACATTATAGTTAATAGCATCTGTAAAACGACAGACATAAAAGATAAGGGAGAACTATTTTTTCGGGCGAAAAGCATCCGTCTTAAAGATGGTCTTAAACTTGGGGCTTACATAGCATCGGTAAAAACAGAATCCATTGGTGATGAAAGTCATTTCTTCGTTTACAATGAGACCGGAACCGAAGAGAAACTAATACCTGAGCACCTCATTGTAGATAAAACTGCGATGGGTGCATTTCAGCTCTATCTGGTATTGACGGCACATACTGTCATGCCGGTATTCTGGCACGGTGGTTACATTGTCCGCGATTTCATCTTTAATCCTGATGATATAACAAAGATTAAGCCTATTCAAAATTATGACTTTTCCATTTTACTGAAGGATGACAATTTACTACCGAAAGTAGAGCTTGCTTCGGATAAGAGTTATGCAGACGTGTATTGCTCTTATTGGAACGATTGGGAGGGTCTAATCAGAGAACATTATCGGATTAAGTTTAACGCTGACGGAACCGCAAGCGTTGTAGCAAAGGACAAGTTCACTTTCTATAAGTATGACTGCGGCATCTGTTTCTAACTTTGAAAAAAATATGAGAAAATATATCATGCTTTATGTGGCTACAATTGCCATATCTATACTGTCAACATCTTGTTCAAACAAGGCAAAAGAAGAGAGTATTGGAACTGGAGAAGTTGACGTAAATGAAATATGTCTCGATGTTGAAAAATATAATGATGTCTGCTACTATTTTGAAGATGAATTCGACGAGGATGTTGAGAATATTGAATTTGATGACGAGTCCGGTCTTTATTTCGTTCATACTACTTCTGGTCTAACATATACCATTATGAATATGGGAGGCGGGATGTACACCATCTATGATACTAACGGCAATAGCATGACCTCTATGGACTTGGGGGGAGGTATGCGAGTTGCCAGTGACAACTATGGAAATACGTATAATACAATGGATTTAGGTGGTGGGATGAGTGTTACTACTGATAATAACGGTAATACATATAACACTATGGATTTAGGGGGCGGGATGACCATTACAACCGATAACAATGGGAATTCATACAATACAATGGATCTGGGAGGAGGCATGACGGTCATAACGGATAATGAAGGAAATTCAACCACGATTATGGAGTATTGATTCTTTAGTGATACAAACATGAATGCTATAAAGGATAAAATGCTCGGTTGCTTTTATGGGCAAGCCGTTGGTGATGCTCTTGGATTAGGGACTGAATTCCTGAATAAGGATGAAGTGCATAAACACTATCCCAATGGGCTATCGCGATACGAGAACATCATTCAAGATGCTCATCGCCGTCGCTGGCATAAAGGAGCATGGACTGACGATACAGATATGATGCTTTGCATCTTGAATGGTTTTGATAACGGTAAATTTGATATTCTTCAGGTAGCAAAGAACTTCAAAGATTGGGCCGACGGTGAGCCTATGGGTATCGGTGCCCATACATTCAAGGTCCTTGCTATGGGTGATTATGTTGAAAAGCACGATGAATGTTCGCGTCTTTGGTGGGAGCTGTCTCGACGACAAAGTGCTGCAAATGGTGCACTGATGAGAACATCGATAGTAGGATTGGTTCAGAATAATTTCATTGAACAAACAGAAGATATTTGCAGACTTACACATTATGACCCAAGATGTATTGGCTCTTGCGTTATAGCTACATCCATCATTCATAATCTCGTGTGGAATGACAAGCCCCTTTCTTATGAGGAGATCAAAAACATAGGGTCTAAATACGATGTCCGCCTCGAGGAATGGATTGATTTAGCATACAAACGTAAGTACATATCGGAATTGGATTTGGATGAAACTCATTCAATCGGCTATACATTACGAACTCTTGCAGCAGCTCTTTGGTGCTACTGGCACGCTAACTCATTTGAATCCGGACTACTTGCGGTGGTAAACGAAGGTGGCGATGCCGACACCAACGCAGCAATCTCATGTGCAATCCTCGGCGCAAAATACGGGTATAATGCAATTCCGGAGTACTACATTAAGAGCCTATACAAAGAAAGAGAGTATCGACACAAAGTAGATAATTTCATAAGCTTTGCCACCAATGAAAAAAACAGCAATTAAGAAAATAACGTTAATTTCTTTCTGGTTGTCCTTTACTCTCGGTTGTGTAATGTGCAAGCAGAACTCCACTACAAATCCAGACCCTTGTTCAGACAGCTTATTGGAAGTGGATTCTATATCAAATAATGGTATTTATAACATAGATTCTGCTATTATCTTTGGGACAAAAATACTCCTTGATGAACGATTTGCAATAAAAGAATTGTCAGATGTAGGTATATTAAAATATGATACAATTGAGGAACATAACGGACAGTTCGCCAGTGCTGTTGTAGAATTTGCCAATGTGAAATTCTGTCTCAATAAAAGCTTTTTGTTTTTAACAAGAAGACAAGATAAACAGGCAATAGATTCTTTAGTTGCTAAAATATCCCGATATTATGGAGAACCAGCCATAGATGACAATGGCGAGCCTGAATGGAACTATTATCATTGGAATTTATATGATACACTACCTGATCGACCTTACATAAGGATCCGGCCCATCCATTCAGAAGAAGGTGGTATGGTAATGACTTGGAAATTTAATACATATACAGATTTATGAAAAAGTTATTATATATTTTAATTGCATTGGTGTGTTGTGGTGGCATTTATGGTGCAACCCAATTGTTCCCCAAATCAAATGCGATTGAAAAGGCGGAGTCTTTTTTTCAAAAGAGAGATACGGTATCTGCTCTTAATACGTTGGAGAAAGCTGGCGAGAAAGGAGATATAGCTGCCTGTCGGTATCTATTCCACTATTACGATTCTGTATATGGCACTCCTGCTGACGCGTATGTAGAGGTAGAAGAAGTAATTACGCCGGATGGTGACTGGATATGGTATGGAGAACCCGATAAGAAGCCCGAAGGAGCAAGATTACCTTCTGAAGACGAAATGAGTGAAAATATTACACATGAAATTGTTGTTCAAGATACCGTGACGGGCAAAGATATACCGATACAATGGTATTGGTTGCGCAGAGCAGCCCAGTTGGGTGATGCGGAATCACAGTGCGAGTATGGAGAAGTTGCTCAATTTGCATTGGGTACTGATAGTGCTATGGTTTGGTGGGAGAAATCTGCAATGCAAAATTATCCACGCGGTGTTTTGTTTTATGGCAATGAACTCTATAATCAGGCTCTTGACAAAAAATCACAGACCATTGGTCTGAAAGCGTTCCAAGTGCTTACGAAGGCATTTGAATATGGGAAAGAACTTCCCAGTGCGGGCTGGCATCTTGGATTGTGCTATATGAATGCTGTTGGCACCTCCGTAGATTATGAAAAAGGAATAGAATGCTTGCGCCAATCTGCTAAATATGGTTATCCCGAAGCAATAATTGAAATGTCAGAGATTGGGTTGGAAGACTCTTCGTATTGGGAAAATATAGCTAAAAAGCAAGGATTAAAATGAGGAAGTTATTATATTTAGTGTTTACAGCCGCTATCATGATGACGGCTTGTAATAATAAGCCAAAGACATCGACAAACAAAACCAAAGGGTTGTCAATAGATTCTCTCGTTGTACCATATGATGATGAATATTTTTCCGCTCTGCTTCCACAAGGCTGGACATGGGCAACAGATACTTGTGAGACTTGGCAAATCAAACATATTGTCGATTCTCTTAGAATCACGTCTGGTGTTACTGAGTTCTATCCTCCAGACAATTCCTTCAAAATTCGATTAGTCAAAGGCGCAACTCGTTGGCTTGCTCCAAACAATCCTGTTTCCGATTGGGTTAGTATGATTCTTATGAGAGCCGATGCTGATTCAACATGTATATACATCAGCGAAGTAAGAGATTCCTTGCAAGTAGATGAACACGAAGCATGTAACGTCTGGACTGCATACGATTTAGGTGGCGATACGATTATCCAAGATCAATACGTTGTTATAAAAGACAAATATGATCTATATTACCTAAGTGGAGTTTTCGATTATGGTGATGAGAAATCTGACCGCCTTTGGAATAAGATATTGTCAACAATAAAACTGAAATAGCGAAGTATAGAGTCTCCATGAAAAAGAAAATAGCATTAGCTTTTGGAATATTGGTTTTAATTCTCATTGGAGTAATTGTGGTTTGCGACCGAATGGTTGGCCATGCCGCTAAGGACAGGCTTCATGACGATGTTGAGGATATTCCACATCGTAAGGTCGGGCTTGTGCTTGGCACTTCGCCCATATCTACATGGAATGGGCGAAGGAACTATTACTTTGATCATCGTATAAAAGCGGCCGCAGACCTATATAACACCGGTAAAGTTGATTGGCTTGTAGTCAGTGGTGGCGATTATCGCAATACAGAGAACGGATATGATGAGCCGGTGGCTATGCGTGATTCTCTGATAAAGCAGGGAGTCGATTCAATCCACATAGTTCTTGACTATGACGGCACTCGCACACTTAACTCAATAGCTAAGATGCGTGATGTGTATCGGCTGGACTCAATCGTAATAATTTCGCAAGAATACCATAACGAGCGTGCCTTGTATCAATCCAAACATCTTGGAATAGATGCAATCGGATATAATGCCAAGACCCCCGGTCGTCGTACATCATGGTGGCGTAATCGTGGGCGTGAGGTCCTTGCCCGCGTAAAACTTTTCATTGATATTGTCAGAGATGTGCAACCCGACATCAAGGAGTCAATGGTCAGTGATTTTACTGAGTCAAAACTGGAGTTCTTGTCAGAATCACATATACAAACAGAATATGGAGATTTAATTTGCCTGAAGCCAGATATGAGTCGCTTAACTATGGATATGATTTGCGGTGAGATACCCTCAGCCGACAACGATTCTATCGTTTTGGCTTTTGCAGGAGCTTTCACCGGGTCAACATCAGGCAAAGGACACATCAATATAGCCGGGAACCATGTTTCGGGAGGCAAGATATATAGAGGTTATCGTTGCAAGCGAAACACCGGTGCTTTCACATGGTCACCACTTTCCGGCCCTCAGTTCTTCTATGACGATTATCAATCAGCAATGGAAAAGGCAGCAAGAGAAGGTGGAATGGGCTTTGCACAGGAAATGATGATACACCATTGTAAAGGTGTGAAGACGGCTCGAAAATTGGGCAACAAGAACGTTTTCCGTGCCCTATGCCTCAACAAAGAAAACCAGTTGGCTCTATATGAGAGTCTCGGCATTGTCACCTTCGGCAACTTCATCAACGCCTTACTCTCACAAGGTGTAAAAGAGGCTCTTTACACCGACATGGGGCAAGGTTGGAACTACTGCTTCTATCGCCTTAATGCAGATGAGTCCTCCCCCAAATACCTTCACAATAAACCGCTCCCTTACGCCTCAAATTTTGTTGTATTGAAAGTAAAACAGTAATATCTTGTCACTTGAAAAAGACTCTGTATGGCACAAATTCTAAGTAAAATAAAATGTTGGATACTCAGACATAAAATTTTGCTTGTCAGTATGGTTGTACTTGTGCTGATTAAAGTGGCATGGGTAGTTTGGGGTTGTTGGAGCATTGGAAGCCAACAGAAAGAGAAAAATGATATTCTTCAGCGAAAGAATTGGCTCGTAGATAAAATTGTCGTTGAGCCTCGACAGTTGTTGAAGGAAATGCCGGGAGGATTGGGACTGCAATTTCAAGGCGAATGGGCATTGTATTCCTGCTCTATGTTTTCAAAGGCTTTTTCTAACATTTCGATTCTTTATCCCGAAACCAAACAGGAATCAATAAATACAATAGATAGCCTCATTCAGATAGTTAAATCTCCGGAACTGAGACTATATGACAAGATGCGTTGGGGAGAAGATCCGTTAGATTCGATTGCCGGAGATAAGAGCCATATATCATATCTGAGCCATTTGGCATGGATGATAGGCAACTATCGCAAAATCGGCGGAGGTGATAATTACAACGCGCTCCATGACTCACTTTGTAAAGCGATGAATCGCCGGATACTGGAGTCTGAATGTATGAATCTTCCTACATATCCCGGTGAGGACATATACATACCCGATATGCTCGTTGCCATTGTAGCGCTCACAGATTATGCCCAGCTAAACAATGGGAAATACCAAAACACCGTCAACCGTTGGATTCAACGGGCTAAATCGGAATGGATTGACAGCGAAACAGGGTTGCTCCGCTCTTTTCTCCCTCTTGATGGTAACACCTCTGTACTGTCACCAATCAAGGGATCCTATTCAACTCTCAACACATATTACCTCACGCAGATAGACTCGGAATTTGCTAAAGAGCAATACTCACATCTCAAAGAAGCTTTTCTGAAAGATTCATGGCTGACCGGATTCAAGGAATATCCCGATGGCAGTGGCTTTCTTGGAATGGATATGGATGCCGGGCCTATAATCTTCGGGCTTAGTCCGTCAGGCACAGCCTTCGGCATAGGCTGTGCCACATATTTCAACGACACTGACCTACGAAAACATCTGCTAAAAACCGCTGAAATCGCAGGTCATACAGTATCATGGAATGGTAAGCGACGCTATCTTCTCGCCAATATAGCCTTAGTCGGAGAAACCATAACCCTTGCAATGCGAACAAATTGTATAAAATAAATCTTTTAATCTACCGATACATGAGCTTTTTAGCAACAATTGTATATATCATATTAGGTTTCATTATTATTGCGATAGTATTCATCTGCATTATAGTTTTAATGATGTACTGCGTAGCTTCAGGTATTGCATACAAAAAAGAAACTGAAATTTCTGCATGGGATTATTGGGAAACTCATAAGAGTAAATCATGGACTGAACTGTCAGGCGAAGAAAAAGAAAAGATGTTGATTGCAAACCTTATAATTGCAGATGATGTAGGAGCCGTAGTAACTAAAGAAAAGCTCACTATTATGTTGGAGGAACAATTGCCAATTTCAGAACCTCATGTTGGATTAAGTTATCCGATGGATTACTAATGGTATTCGCCGCCTCTAAAGGCGGCCGAAATTTTTGGAAATTTTGAGAGTAAATCAGCGGTGCAACTCTTCACAGGGCTGCACCGCTTTGGCGTATATTACGACTATTGGCTATTTTTTCTTGGCGAGCCATTCGTCTCGCTTCTGTCGGCACTCTTTAAGGGTGGGTGCTACCACGGAGAATAGTTCGCCATACTCGGTACGATAATCATACATAATTTGTTCCACTCGTTCACCTCTATGAGTATAGTAGAAGGCTTCGTATTGCTCTTGACCTCTCTGCGTGGTCGATATTCCGTTTTGTGTCATGTGTGTCATAGCTGGTGGGGTATTGTGACCTCCACCGGTGCGGTGGAGGTCGGATTAAACTTATGCTCTCTTTCTCTCGGCTATCATCTTGATATTGTCGCTGATGATTTGGGCAATGCGGTCTTGATATTGGCAGACCTTGTTGGCAAATGCCCTGCATTGAATGATTGAGTAGTCTTTGAGGGAGATTTCAATCGTGGCGATTGTCTTGTCCTTGATTTTGGCGGTGAATACCAATGTGTTCTCTTTGAGGTAGTAGGATGATGAACCTACGCAGATGTGCTGACGGCTTCCCTCATCGTAATACTCGGCTACGGAGTTGAGGGTATGGACAACGATTTCTCCGTCTGTCATCACCAATCCGGTGTATCTGCCTTTGAGTTCCTCAAACTTGGCTTCATCTTCCTCCGCTCTCTTGCGGTCTTTCTCTCTCTGCTCCTTGATACGCTGACGTTCAGCCTTTGCCACATATTCATCGTGTACGGCTTTAAGGTCTTTTGGCGCTACCAACGTGGGGGAATGGAGGTCTCTGCCCATTCTATCCAACATCTTGATGTAGTCAAACCACATCTGCGGGTCGTCAATCTTGTAACCTGCCCTGCGTGCCACCTTGATTGTGTCCCAATATTTGTCAACCTCTTTAGGGTGGTGGCAGAGGTAGCGGAACAACCCTCCCTCTCCGGCTTTCATCAGAGTTTCAGCCTTGGGGTTGGTGAGCAACTGCTGAAACATAGTCACGGGGTGAGCGCCATAGGCATACGTTGTGTATCCGTTGCGCTTGATTGTGTCAGTCACCTTGATTCGGGGATATACCCATTGGTTGGCGATGTGCCAAAATGCGTCATTGTCGTGTCTGATTTCCAATGGAGAGCCGAAAGCGAATGAGTCAATGTAGTGACCTAATGTGCGCTGAAGCCCTACAACTGTGGTGTGTCCGTGCTTGTCAATCCAATAGGAGCCGATTTCAACAAAGCCGGGATTTGCCTTCATACCCTTGCGGAACTCCACAATCATCAGAAACATTCGGATTACTTGAAAACCCTTGACTGCGGTGATGATGTTGAAGTATGACCTCTCCCTTACAACTCGCTGAGTGGTAGCCTTGACCTCAACCTTTGCGCCACAATGTGGGCAACGGCACATTCCTTCCTCGGCTTCCCACTCGTGACCGCATATCAGACATACGGCTTTCCCTTTCTTGAATTTAAGGGCATAGTTGTCAATTGTATGGGTCAGTGCCCACTGCTTTTGGGCGGTGGTGAGTGGGCGAAGCTGCCCACTCATTGCCAATATCTGCTCTTGTTTCTTATTTCTCGGTTTCATAGTCGTATGCTTTAGAAGTCATCTCCGAAGAGATTGGGTTGAACATTGATTTCTTCACCTGCTTTCGGTGCTGTGGCGGTGTGCTTGGGTGCGGTCGCCTTCGGCTGATTCTGTCTGCGGATTTCTCGGAGTTGTTCCTCCTTGTACTGCTCCATAGCCTGTTCTTTGAGATTGGCTTTGTCTTCCTCGGAGAGTTCCGGCTTTCCTACCACGATGTTACAGTTGACCTTTCCGCCCTCCTCAATCTCGTTCTCGTCAAAGTAATGTACCAATAGGTTCATCACGGTAGTGTCATCCACCACGCACAGACCGCTCTTTTGGATTTGGGAACACAGATAGTTTACTGCGCCTTCCATACTCTTTGAGGGGTTCGCCATTTTGATAGCGAATGAGGGTTCAGCGATGCAACGCTCTTGGAGCATCTGCTGCATTACTGCGATTGCAGTGTCGTTTGATTTCATTGTAGCCATAGTCGTAATTTTTATAGGGTGAGTAACCAATAGATGATAAGGAGTGCTGAAACGGCTGAGATAACCCAACCAACGCCTCGGAATATCGGTCGGAGGAAAATCCACAACACCAATCCGATGATTGAGGTGATAAGGATAGCGACCCACTTGACAACCTTTTTTATGCGGTTGAGACTGGAGATGGATGCTTTGCCTCGTCTATCTGATATGTTGTTGTTCGTTTTCATCGTGCGACATTTTTTTTATGCGTCTATCGACTATCGAAGTTTTGCTTGCTCGTTGAATCCGTCCCGTGCGGAGGAAGTAGAGGGATGTTCGCCCTTCGGTGAAAAAATACGAGCTGACCAACGGGAGGTCTGGAGATTTTTTCGCTGAAAGGATATAGAATATCCCTTCTCCGCACGTTCTCAACTACGAGCAAGCAGAGCTTCCTAAGTCGTACTGACTGCATAAAAACTGGAGCTAAGTTTACGCCCCAGTGAAAACGAACCACGACATATTGGTACTGTTTACTTCTGATTTGGGGAATTTATAATCACTGAATAATAGTCGGTGTCATTCCCGGAAGGCGAGTCTCTGACGATGTAGAGAAACGGAGTCGGCAGTGTCTCGACCCGTGGAATGCTGTTTCATCGGTGAGTGACGGAACGGTCGTAAAACTCCTTACAGGTTGTGGTGTCCCGGAACACGGATAAACGGCAATAAGTCTCGGAGGTGAAATGCAGCGTCCCCGATGCTCACCATGAGGCGTTGCCGGTTATCGGTGTTCAGCCACAACCCATAGGCGAGATGCGGTCAAAGAGCATAAGGCATCGCCCTATGCTGTTTGACGGCATCGCGCCGCTAACACGGAAGACCGCTCCGCCTCTCACCGATGATATAAGAATGCACTAAGCAATGTCACATAACGGCAATTTTCATCTCTTTGCATTTAGAAAATTTCTTGGTAATGTAAAATATTTGTCGTATCTTTGCGTTATAATTGAAATTATACGACAATGATACTGAGAGCAACATTTGAAAACATATACTCGTTCAAGGATGAGACTTCTGTAAGTTTTGTAGCTGGCAAAGGTTCTGTGCATCCTGCCCATGTAAGTCGCGCTCAAAAGCGTGATGACATTTCGGCGTTGAAATTTGGCATTATATATGGAGCGAATGCCTCAGGCAAAAGCAATGTTATCAAGGCTATCGCTTTGCTTCAGCAGATAGCCCTCGGTCGGTTTCCCATCGGAGATTTTGAGCCGTTCAAACTGGTAAAGCCGATAAAACCTGTTTCCAAAATTGAAATTGAATTCAAGACTGATGGCAGATATTTTGCCTATGGCGTTGAGTTCTCTGCCAATGGGATTAAGGAGGAATGGCTGTATGAGATAAATGCCCGGTCAGATAAAAAGATTTTTACCCGTAAGACTGACTCCGATGGCAACCAGTTTGAATTTGGAGACATACATGGTGATAATTCTGTCGGTCAGTTTGTGAAATTTCTGGGAGAAGGCACTCCGGCCAAGAGAAGTTTCTTGGCTGAATATATAGAGCGCAATGGAAAGGGGCTATGCCCTATTAAAGTAGCATACCAATGGTTTGCTACCGGATTGAGGATAATTTTCCCCGGCACACGCTTCCGTGGTCTGTCATTTAATGCAGAGCAGGATGAGAAGTTTCACGAATCGACACGCCGTCTGTTGCAATACTTCAATACCGGCATAGTCGATGTTCGTCGCTTTCCGGTTCAATCAAAGGAAGAGACCAACCTCCCTGAAAGATTGCTTGAAAAGATAATCAGTACCGCGACTCCGGGGCGCACGGCATTGGTAGCCGCTCCCGAAAGCAATGAATGTTTCTTCTTCGACTTCAAGGAGGATGGAACATACACAATATTCAAGCAGAAGGCGGTTCATCGAAACGACTCGAATGATGAAGTAGTCTTTGAAATGGATGAGGAATCTGACGGTTCAATCCGTTTGCTCGACTTCATACCAATGCTGATAGACCTATCGCAAAGCGAGTCAGACTACATGATTGATGAACTTGACCGCAGTATGCACCCTCTATTGTCGCAAAAGCTGATAGAGTGCTATCTTCAGCAATTGTCAACTGAGCGGGACACGCAACTGATTATTTCTACTCACGAATGCAATCTTCTCAATCTGGATCTTATCCGGGCAGATGAAGTATGGTTTGTGGAGAAAGATAAAGACGGAGCGTCCAAACTCGTCTCACTCGCTGAATACAAGCCTCGTGAGAATGTTCAGAAGGGCTATCTTCAGGGACGCTACAGCGCAATCCCGTTCTTTGCGCCTATCGAAACTCTTAACTGGAACAAAGATGAGAAAGCGTAAAGATTTCGTCCGCCTTGAAGGTGTACGCTCTGCCCGTCTCGTGGTCATTGCCGGAGAAGGTCGATACACCGAATCCATATATTTCAATGCTGTCAAGAATGAGCTTCGCGCGCCTAATGTGCATGTGGAAGTCCTTGACCGCAATTCTGATGAGTCGTCTCCAGAGAGCGTACATCGTCAAGTTGCAGACTTCATGCGTCAATATAACATTGAAAATGACGATGAACTATGGCTTGTCATAGACCGTGACCGTTGGCAGGAACGGATGCTGTCGCAGGTAGCCCAGCTTTGCGCCCAGAACTCCCACCTGCATTTCTGCATGAGTAATCCTTGTTTTGAATTATGGTTGCTGCTCCATTTGGAAGATGTGGAGCAATATGACGATGAGACAAAGAATGCCCTGCTCCAGAACAAGAAAAATAAGTCCGGTGTAACTTGGCTAAAGAAACGCATGAAAGATTTGCTTGGCTCTTACGCCGAGTCAAACTATGATGCGTTGGGCCTCATTCCTTATACTCATGTAGCTATGGATAGAGCAAGAAGATTGGACAACAACCCGCAAGATCGTTGGCCTCAGTCCATTGGTTCCCGAGTTTATCTCCTTATGGAAAGTATCACTGGGCAACGGCCAGAATGAGATCAACGAATAGCAAAAATTTCAATGAAAAGTATCGTTTGAGGATATTTTCTATTGAAATTCTAACTACTTTCTGAAGGCGAACTACAGCCAACAGTATTCCAAATTTACTTCCTTTGGAGTATCTTCTCCACTTTCCAAGAGAGGATGTGAGGAGGCAAAATCGGCGATTTTGAGTAACTCTGAGCCAACGGACGTTAAAAAGTGAGTTACTCGAAATAGAATTCTCGTATTTTAAGGTTCTAATTCGCCGATTTTTAGTATATTTGCACTTGCAAAGCACAAGCCCGAAACAGTCCGGAACTTGCAGAAAAAAGCGGCTGCGAAGCCTCGATTTCGTAAATGCAACCGGCCTTTGTATTTTATAGCAAACTGAGACTCATTACTAAGGAGTTATGGTTAGTGCATCGGTAACCGACGGTGAGGGTGAGCCCCTCATTGGTGCTTCAGTCGTAGAAAAAGGCTCCTCCGGTAACGGAGCTGTAACAGACCTTGACGGACACTTTTCAATAAATGTTCCGTCTAATGCAACCCTTAAATTCAGCTATATCGGGTATATTGCTCAAGAAATAGCTGTCAATGGAAAAACTACCATAGATGTAGTGCTTACAGAAGATACCAATACGTTGGACGAAGTTGTAGTAATCGGTTATGGTACTCAAAATCGTTCGAAGATGTCTTCTTCAGTAGCTACTATTTCGTCAAAAGATGTAGTAAAACAAACCACTCAGAATGTCGCCTCAGCTCTTCAAGGTCGCGCCGCCGGTGTGGACGTTGTGCAGCAAGGTGGTATCGCCGGTGCTGATGTAAACATCGTTGTTCGTGGTGCTGCTTCTTTAACAGCAACAGAACCGCTTTACGTAATTGACGGTGTTTTCTCGAATAACGGTTTGACAACACTGAATCCTGCTGACATTGAGTCTATTCAAGTTCTCAAAGATGGCGCGGCAGCCGCTATCTATGGTTCTCGAGCAGCGAACGGTGTTGTATTGATTACAACAAAAAGTGGTAGTAAAGGTAGTGTGAAAGTTGATGCTAACTTCTCATATAGCATTCAGACTCTTGCTCATACACCTCAATTCCTCAATGCTTCTCAATGGCGTGAATTCGCAAATATGGTTAGTGACAACAGCGGTCTTGCCCGAGCTCCGGAGAATGTAAATCCGACAAATCCTTCAGTTGATACTGATTGGGTTGACGCTTGGACACAAGATGCTCCTATCTATAATGCTGATATCGCAATTTCCGGAGGTAATGACTTCGGTACATACGCTTTTTCACTTGGCTATCTTAATCAAGAGGGTCTTACTAAGCAGTCTGAATACCAGAAGTATAATGCACGAACGAACTCCAATTGGAAGTTTGGTCGTTTCTTCGTATCAGAAAATGCACAGATTGTATGGCGTAAACGTACTCCGACCTCTACTTTCAATATCGGAATGCCTACATTGCCCTTGACTGATGAATATGGCAGATATGCCTCTTGGGGACCTGATTACTATATCGAATCTGAAAATGCACGTCGTAACAACCCATTCGGTGGTCTTTATGCTACTGATCAACACACATCGTACTTCGATGTAATGGGTGGATTCAGCGCAGGTGTTGAAATCATTAAAGGTTTGAAATTCACAACCTCATTCAGTGGTAACTATACTCAGAGCCATGGATTCACACATACACCTATCTACTATACAATGTGGAATGAAGACGGCACACCAGACAATGACTATGGCAATCCCCGTAACTCATTGAGCGAAAGTACAGGTGTTTCTTCAAACTACACTTGGGACAATGTGTTCAATTTTGATCGTGATTTTGGAAAGCATAGCATTTCTGCAACTCTCGGTCATAGCTGGATGCGCGAGTTCTACCGCGGTCACAGCTACAGTACTATTGATGACGTTGGTGCATCAAATATTGTCGGCATAACAAATGTTCAGGCAAAGGTATCGTCCAATGAAAAGAATGCAGCACTCCTTTCGTTCTTTGCTCGTGTGAACTATGACTTTGACGGAAAGTATCTTCTTTCTGCAAGTATACGCCGAGATGAATCATCTAAATTCCATAAAGATTATCGTACCGGTTATTTCCCTGCTGTATCAGCTGGTTGGAATATTCATAACGAAAAATTCTTGCAAGGTACAGCAGTCTCGCTTCTTAAGCTGACAGCTTCGTATGGTGAGCTTGGTGCCAACTTCCTTTCTCCCTATAATTTTGACAACATAGCGTTCGGTCCTATTGTATATACAACCGGTGGTGTTCGCTTCACCGATGGTCGTGCAGCTTATCTCAAAACCACAAACCTTAAATGGGAGACATCTAAGACTACTGATGTCGGTTTGGAATTAGGTCTTTTCAATAATGAAGTGACATTCCATGTAAACTATTTTTACAAGAAGAATGTAGACCTTCTCGCTACAATCAATCTCAACCTTTCATCGGGTCAGATTTTCGAGATCAACTCATCTAACGAGACTCCGTACGTGAACACAGCTTCTGTTGAAAACAAAGGTTGGGAGTTCATGGCAAACTGGCATCGTTCATTTACTCGTGATTTCCGTCTGAATGTTACCGCCAACTTATCAACACTCCAGAACAAGGTTCTTGCTCTTGGTGACAATGTTCAGCCTATTACAGCCGGTTCATTCTCTTCTAAATTCTCTGACGCAGCCACTATTACCCGCCCCGGTGATCCTATCGGTTCATTCTATGGATATAAAATTGATGGCTTCGATGCAGACGGTAACTTTATTTTCCATGATGAAAATAAAGATGGAATCGTAACCGCAGAAGATAAGGTTATCCTTGGCAACTCTATTCCCAAAATCAGTTATGGTATCAATATTGATGCACAGTACAAAGATTTCGATCTTTCGCTGTTCTTCAATGGCGTTGGTGGCAACAAGATATTCAATGCACGTAAATATGAATATTACTTCAACTATGCCAACAACATGGTTGTCGATGTCTTGAATTCATGGCGTCCCGACAACACCAATACCTATGTTCCGGTAGCTAAGGTAACTAATGCCGATGGTGGTAATTCGCTTCCAAGTGAATTCTACATTGAAGATGGTTCATACTTCCGTCTCAAAAACATACAGTTAGGTTACACTCTCCCTGAGAAAATATCGCGTAAGGCATATATGAGCCGTCTGCGTTTCTATTTCTCTGTGCAGAATGTCTTCACCTGCACCAAGTATTCCGGATTTGACCCCGAAGTAAGCTCAAATACATTGTTTGCGCGCGGTGTCGACCAAAACTCTTATCCTAATGCGAGAACTTACACTCTCGGTTTTAATGTATCGTTCTAAACACTGACGACCATGAAAAGAATAATAAAATACTTCGCGTTATCATGTATCGCGATTGGGGCCGTCAGCTGCAACGATGTCTTTGACGATCTTGCAGTAAATCCCCAGCAGCCGAGTATGGACTCATACTTCACTACTCCTGAGGCTGTGAATGAGTTACGGTTATGTTCAGACCCAACGTAGCTTCGGAGCATCAGCGTCTAAGACAATGATAATCCGCTCAGATGAAGCATCATCTAATTCAGACTATGGTAAGCCGGGCATGTACGGTTCATCATTGAATTCAAGCTACTATACAATCATGCAGCCTTTTGGACTGCTGTACTCAACTGCTTCTCAGGCAACATACGTGATTGAGAATATTGATAAGGTTGAGTTCTTTGACCAAGAACTTAAGAAAGCTTATCTGGGAGAGGCGTACTTCTGGCGCGCTTTTGCCAACTTCTACCTGCTGACCAACTACCGAAATGTATCTCTTATTGAGCACGCTCCGGCAGGAATGGAAGACTATGTACGTCCGGTTACAGCTCCAGAGTTAGTATGGGATGCCATAGCTTCAGACCTTGAGCTTGCCAAGAAAAACCTTCCCAACAAAGGTTATTGGAAAGGTGAAAATCTCGGTCGTGTGACAGCCGGAGCAGCCGCTGCATTAAGAGGCAAAGCATATCTGTTCCGTTCCGGTATCGAGCCTCTTTATGGAACAGACACACGTACTTTCTACTCGGAAGCTGCTGCGGAGTTCGATCAGATTATCAAAGGTGATTTCGGTTCATATTCATTGGTAGAATATTCTCACAACTTTGACGTTGCTCATGAGAATAACAACGAATCAGTATTGGAATTGCAATTCCTCGGAGATGTCGAGAACGCCAACTTTAATCCCGGTAGTGCTACGTCTGGTCTTGCTTTTGATACTCGTGGCATTATGCTGCCCGGTACAGGTGTCGGCTATGAAGGTGTTGTGCATGATTGGCTTTATAACGCTTTTGCCAATTCTATTGACAAAGACGGCTATACAGACATTCGCATGTTCTCAACCATGTTCTTCAATGACCTCGCACCTGAAATCAAACTTCGTCCGGGTCAGCGACTCACCGGTCCCGGTGGATTCCATTTTGAAGACATGTATCCTAACGGAGACTTCACTTCTGCCGGCAATACACGTACACACGTATATAAAGCTGCGTTCTTGAAAGGTATGGACTTGTCAATGCCTATGCGTAACAATGACCCCACATCAATCACAGGTGTCGGTGCCGGCGTTAAGGAATATATCTACAACCAGCCCCGTGCACATGGTGTAAACTGGCGATATATCCGCTATGCCGATGTTCTTCTGATGTATGCAGAGGCTGTTGTCAATGGAGGTACACAAGGCTCTATCTCTGCGGCTGATGCATTCAATCAAGTTCGTACTCGTGCTAACATGTCGACTGTTGGCGGCGTCACATTGGATCTGATTAAGAATGAAAGAGCCCTTGAGCTTGCTCTTGAAGGACACCGCTTCTATGACTTGCTTCGTTGGGGTGATCTCAATAACCGTTTCAAAGAACTTGAGCGTACTGACCCCAATTTCAAGAAACTTATTTCTGCAACAGACTACGAAGGCTTTACGCAGAACAAGCATGAATGGCTGCCGATTCCTATTGAAGAAATTGAATCTAATCCTCATGCTGTGCAGAATCCCGGTTATTAATCCATTATTCCCCAAACGATGAAAAAAGCCATTTATATAGCTTTAGGCATTACAGGACTGGTTCTCTGCGGAATCCCCGCAGAGGCCAAGTCGGGGGATGTCTTGTATAACGGTATTCAATTACCGGAACAGTGGCCTCCCCGCTATGCCGAACCGGACAGCGCAGCATTAATGCCTGTACCGTATCTGGAAAACAAACCTTCAGTAATTCCTGTTAATGTTGGTCGCCAATTATTTGTGGACAACTTCCTGATTTCAGAAACAAATCTGACTCCGGTGTACCACACCCCCGACTTCTATGTCGGCAATCCTGTTTTGGGTCCGACTGCCGAATGGGAGAATACCACGGAAGGTGCACCTTATGCAGCACCGTTCAGCGATGGCATTTGGTATGATGAGAAAGAAGGAAAATTCAAAATGTGGTATCTTGCCGGAGCAGGATCAATACACAAACAGGATAAACAAACTTTTTATACCGGTTATGCCGAATCAACCGATGGTGAACATTGGGTTAAGCCTGAGCTTGAACTCGTAAAAGGGACTTGCTTAGTTGACACAGCCAATCGCGATGCTGCCACAATCTGGCTTGACCGTAAAGAGAAAGATCCTGCTAAGCGATATAAAATGTTCAATGTAGAACGTCGTCCTACAGATCGCCGCTGGCAATTCATACTCAAGTACTCGCCTGATGGAATACATTGGAGTGAGGGCGTCGCTCAATCCGGAGACTTATATGACCGCTCGTCTGTATTCTATAATCCCTTCCGTGATGTGTGGTGTCTGTCAATGAGATATGGCACTAAGGTATCGTCGCGTTCGCGCAGTTACCTTGAAGCCAAAGACCCTGAGACAGCTGTTTCGATGGCTCACCGTGTGCGCAAAGGTGTGCCGGATAAGAATGTGGTTTTCTGGTTTACTCCCGATAATCAGGAACCTCGTCATCCCAAATTTCCTAATGTAAACCCCGGAATATACAACTTCGACGTAATACCTTACGAAAGTATTATGCTCGGTCAATATTCAGTGTGGCAGGGTCCGGAGAATAACATCTGTGGTGAATTAGGTATTCAGAAACGCAATGAGATTTGTCTTGGTTATTCCCGAGACGGTTTTCACTTCTCTCGTCCGTCTCATGTTCCATTCATGGCTAATGATACCACAGACGGAGCATGGAACTGGGGTAATATGCAATCAATCGGCGGTGTACCTCTGATTGTAGGAGATTCTCTGTATTTCTATTGCAGCGGTCGACGTCTCAATGATATAATGTGGGATAGCTATACCAGCACCGGACTTGCAAAGCTTCGTCGTGATGGTTTTGTTTCGATGAGGGCAGATCAAAAAGGTGGAAGTCTCACTACAGAACCTATCGTTTTTGATGGTGACTATCTGTTTGTAAATGTTGCTGTACCCTCCAAAAAAGGCACATTAACTGTTGAAGTTCTTGATAAGGACGGTAATCCGATTGAAGGATTTTCCGGCAAACAAGCCATTGCATTGAAGAAAACAGATTCTACCAAGGCTCGTGTTGAATGGAAAGAAAACAAAACTCTTGCAGCTTTGAAAGGACAGCCAGTCCGTTTGCGATTCAATCTGACAGACGGAGATTTGTATTCGTTCTGGATTTCACCATGGGAGACCGGTGAAAGCCGTGGATACACAGCAGGTGGTGGCCCCGGGCTTTCAGAGACTGGAATAGATCAACCTTCTAAGTAAGTATTGATTATGTTCTCAAATATAAAATATTATGTTCTGATGGCTGTGTTTACTTTATGCGCCGCTTGTAGTGACGGTAAAGGAGACGAACCGGAACCTATTCCTCCAACTCCGGAGGAACAGGATCCTATAGTCCCTGAAGATCCAAATGCTCTTTATAATGGGATCTCACTGCCCACTCAATGGCCGCCTCAGAGAAATTATGCGAGCGATATTCGTCGTGGCATGACTCCATTTTACCTCAATTCTAAGCCTGAAGTAATTAAGATCGAGGTAGGTCGACAATTGTTCGTAGATGACTTTCTGATCTCTTCATCAACCTTACAGCGCAAATTTCATTATCCTGAATACTATTCAGGTAATCCGGTACTTTCTCCTGATAAAGATTGGGAAAAACAGGGTGCCAACGGAGGATTTGCGGCGCCGTTCAGCGATGGAGTCTGGTACGATGAAACAGACGGAAAGTTCAAAATGTGGTATATGGCAGGAGGTGGCACTTATGCCACTTCAGGAGCCGGAATTACTTGTTACGCTGAATCAAACGATGGTATAAATTGGATAAAACCTTCACTCAATCTTATCCAAGGCACAAATATCGTTCGCCGTGGTTCTGTTCGTGACGCCTCAACCGTTTGGCTTGATAAGCAGGAAACCAATCCCTCTTATAGATTCAAAATGTTTGAGGTAGCCGGAGGTGCCGGTAAATGGCAATATCATTACCTGACATCCAGTGATGGTAAGGCTTGGAGGGATAATTCAACGCCTTCTGATAAAATTGCAGACCGTTCTACCGTGTATAAAAATCCATTCAGAAATGTATGGGTATGGTCTATGCGCCATAATGTACGCGTGAACTCCGGCGATCCATATACAGTTAGAGCTCGTGACTATATGGAGAATGCAGACCCTGTTGCAGGAAATAAAGTAGCGAAAGCTGATTTAAGTGCATTTTGGTTTGGTCCTTGGCCTAACGAACAGAAACACCCTGTTTATAAAAATAATGACGGTTCTCCCGGCATATATAATCAGGATGCTACTCCTTATGAAAGTATCATGCTTGGACTGTTCTCTGTTTGGCAGGGACCGGAAAATGATGTATGCAATAAGGACGGTGTAATCAAGCGCAATCAAATTATGCTCGGATACAGCCGCGACGGATATTCATGGACTCGAGACGACATGAATCCGTTCTTAGCTGTGGATGATAATCTGGCTGCATGGAACAATGGAAATCTCCAGTCTGTTGTTGGTTCTCCTTTGATTGTGAACGACAAACTATACTTTTATCTCAGTGGACGCAAACTTGTAAACGGCAGTGAAGTCGTTACAACCGGGCTCGCAACTCTAAGGCGCGATGGTTTTGCATCAATGAGTGGAAGTGGTGAACTCGTTACCGAAAAACTAACGTTTAAGGGTGAATATTTCTTTGTTAACGCTTGTGTTAACGGTAACCTTAAAGTTGAAATACTCGATTCAACCGGAAAAGTTATCGAAGGTTTTTCTAAAGATGATTGCACTGCAATCTCCGGCGATAAAGTCAACACTATGGTTACGTGGAAAAATAATGTAACTCTTAAATCTCTGGAAGGCAAAGTTATTAAAGTTAAATTCTATATGACTGATGGTGACTTGTACTCCTTCTGGATTTCTGATGCCCAGACCGGCAAGAGTCGCGGTTACACCGGTGGCGGTGGACCGGGTTTTGACACCTCCGGTATGGATATTTAATCAATCTTAAAATATCTGTTCATGAAAAAAATCATATCACATATCTGTTTATTTGCGGCAG
>OFGK01000452.1_pt1 | contig 36535 bp, 35 predicted proteins | sample 1521771 | NCBI WGS metagenome assembly OFGK01 (sample SAMEA3504088, study PRJEB24116) | mouse gut metagenome | biome: mouse gut; feature: mouse-associated habitat; material: faeces | place: Denmark | collected 2011 | reverse complement strand
GGGTTCAGAACGTCGTGAGACAGTTCGGTCCCTATCCGGCGCGGGCGCAGGATATTTGAGTGGAGCCGTCCTTAGTACGAGAGGACCGGGACGGACGGGCCGCTGGTGTACCTGTTGGGGACCAACCCCATGGCAGGGCAGCCAAGCCCGGCAGGGATAAACGCTGAAGGCATCTAAGCGTGAAGCCCCCCACGAGATGAGATATCCAATTCGAAAGAAGAGAGGCCCCTTCGGGAGTAGGAGGTAGATAGGCGGGAGGTGTAAGTACAGCGATGTATGTGCTGGCCCGTACTAATAGGCCGAGAGCTTAACCAGGAGAGAGGTTAAGGATGGAGAGAGACAGTATTCGGTTTTGAGGGCATGATCCCCAAAGTGAAACAGAGTTTCGCATTTTCCTCCATAGCTCAGTCGGTAGAGCATGCGGCTGTTAACCGCAGTGTCGTTGGTTCGAGTCCAACTGGGGGAGTATGAACAGAAAAACCTGTAGATATAGTGTCTGCAGGTTTTTTTTATACGCAGGCCCTCATAAGGAAATTAGCCGTTCATGCAGTATGCCGTCTGCGCGGCGAGCAGGGAGAAAATCTTCCCTGCTCGATATGATGACGGTTATTTTTTTTCAAAGAAGCGATCGATCTCTCTTTTCACAGACTCTGCAGGGAGGGATTTGGAAAGATATCCGTCAGGCTTGAGGGAGAGTGCTTTTTTGACACTCGTTCTGTCCACCTTGTTCGTCAGAAAGATTACGGGGATATCTGTGAAATCCTGGTCAGAGCGGATCATTTCCAACACCTGGCTTCCGTTGCAGACAGGCATTTCGTAGTCTAACAGTACCAGATCCGGTCTGGTGAGCGTGATGCTCCTGATGGCGGAGGTGCCGGAGCCTGCGGTCAGCACTTCGTAGTCGCGGCCGAGTAAATCAAGCATCACTTTCCGCATAAAGTTTGAATCATCCACTACCAGTATTTTCTTTTTCCGGTCGGGCACAGTTTTTGAGGGATTCCTGGGCTGCGGATATTTTTCGTTTTCTACAGCTAAATCATTCAGAGATCGATGTTTTTTATTTTCAGCCTGGAACTCCTCAGGCGGCATATGACTGCCGGTTTCAGTGGTCGAATCGTCGAGCAGCAGACGGCTTTCAATTTCGGCCACAGCATTTTTTGTGACGGTCGAAACGCCGTCTCTGCGGTGGGGCGTTTCGGTGGCAGTCATGCAATAGGCGAAGTAACCTTTGCTGGTGTCGAACAGAAAACTGAATTGAGGGCTCTGCCGCTCATACATTTTATAAAACTGTTCATAGGTCAGCAGCTGTTCCTCTGTCATTTCAAACTGTTCCAGGGACAAAAAATGCCGTTTGATACGTTCCACCAACTGTTTTGCTGCGTACTTTGCTACGTTGGAAAGCATCATTTCGGTGGCTTCCGATCTGGTATTTATGACATTGCCGATTGTGCTGCCGATCAGCTGTTCCTCGAAAAGCAGAAAGAATTCCCATTTCTTTTTTTGTTCATCGTGATAGATCAGGTGGCAGTAGATGCCGTTTCCGAACTTTTCTCCGCCGTAGTAATTGCTGATTAACTGTGGATCCAGCCGGAACATGCTGTGCAGGAGGTTTGCGATGGTCTGTCCCATCATGGTCTGTTCCTCTTCCGGCAATAGTTTTTCCCAGTGCCTGATCAGCTCGCCATTTACGATCATATGATCTTCTATCAGCGTATGGCCGATCAGCCATCCTGCGCAGACACCGAGAAAATGCTGGACAGAGGTCTCAGAAAAACCTGTTGCCTCCAGTTCTTTCTCAAGGGCGGGAAGCATCTGTTCGCGAAAGTCTTTATGGATGCGTCTGTGGGTTTCGAGTCCCGGATAATGGATGGAGGCCATATAGGCTTCCTCATCCGCAAAATGCTGAATGGCATGGTCTTTAAAATACTTGATCGCTTCCTGGCAGGCAAAGTGGCTTTTTTCCTCTCGATGTCTGAAATCAAACAGTTTATTGAGAATGTTGAACAGTTTTTTGTGTTCTTTGTCTATAATGTCCACTCCGATATTATACTGTTCATCCCACATCAAACGATTTTCCATGTGAGTTCCTCTCGATCAGGTATCTCTTTCTATATTCTATTCTACAGTGAGGAAAAAGTGAGGAAATACGACATTTATTTACATTTTTTTTAAGAGGTATCAGGACATATCGCGCAGCAGATGATTTTTGTATTTCGTAATACATTCCTGAAAAAGCCGGATGGCGCCCCAGGCATCTCCGGCTTTGATAAATTCCGTAGTTTGTGCCAGGATATGATAAGTATTTTCCCGGCCGGTAAATTCACAGTAGTCGGCCCAGGCGGAGATAGAACCGGTGAAGAATGCGTTCATAATTAACGGGGTGATACAGTTGCCGCTCAGAGAAGTCAATGTTTTTCGGTACAGAAACAGAGCGGAAGCAAAATCTTTTATATCGCTGTCAAAACAGCTGCGGACATTTTCCTGCAGAGTTTCCAGCTTTTTGATGTTCTCAGGATCCTGCCTGCGAGCCAGAAGCTCGATAGAGGGGCATTCCAGATAAATGCGTACATCTAACAGATCCACCAGCATCTTTTTGTCGGGCATGCCGCCGCGGTAGCGTATGATGGCAAACAGGGTGTCTATATTGCCGGTGGATGCGTAATCCGCCACAAATACGCCTTTTCTGGAAACTACATCCAGAAAGCCGATGCGCGCCAGTTCCCTGATCCCTTCGTGGACAATGGTTTTGCTGATCCCCATGGTATCCGCCAGTTCCCGCTCTGAAGGAAGCCTGTCGTTTGGTTTCAGTTCACCGGACAGGATCATTTCCTCGATCTGGGATAAAAATAATTCCTTGATGGAGGGGGCGTCGATTTTTTTGAAGGTCATGAGGATACGTTTCCTTTCATCTGCTGAGTGTTTTTCACAACTATAATATAACATGGCAGTCTGAATATCGTCAACAGAAACTGGTCAGACCATGACCAGATAAATTTTATGGCGATTTTTTGGGTATTCTGTCAATTTACAAGGAGATAATAATATAGGAAGATAGCTATATAACCAAAAATTGTTTCCTGACAGCCAGAAAACTGAGAGAGCGGAGGCTTTCAGGGAATGCCGGGAGAACAGGGCACAGAGCGAATATGTAAAGAAAGACACGGTTTGCAGAACGGGTGCATACCGGATTTTGTTATGGAGGCGCAATATATGGGAAAAGATATTCGGGTGATCGAAGTAAAGAGAAGTATTTTTGAGAATAACGATAAAGATGCCGACAGACTGCGGACGGAGTTAAAAGAAAAGCGGGTGTTTCTGTTAAATCTGATGTCTTCCCCGGGTTCTGGCAAGACAACGACTCTGCTTGCGCTTGCCCGGGCGCTGAAAGGCCGTATAAAGATGGGCGTAATGGAGGCGGATATTGATTCCGCTGTGGATGCGGAGAAAATGGCGCAGGCAGGCGTGAAGTCCATTCAGATTCATACCGGCGGTATGTGTCATCTGGATGCGGATATGACCAGACAGGGGCTTTATGAGTTCGGGCTGGAAGATGCAGAGCTGATTGTTCTGGAGAATGTGGGGAACCTGGTCTGTCCCGCGGAGTTTGACACCGGGGCGGTGAAGAATATGACGATTCTGTCGGTGCCGGAGGGGGATGATAAGCCGCTCAAGTATCCGTTGATGTATGAGAAATGCGATCTTCTGGTGATCAACAAGACGGACGTTATGCCATACTTTGATTTTGATAAGGAGAAAGTGGAGAAATATGCGCGTCTCCGCAATCAGGATATTGATATATTGTATATCTCTGCAAAGACCGGCGAGGGAATCGAAGCGCTGGCGGACTGGATCGTAGCGCAGGCAGAGGTCTGGAGAGGGACAGAGATGTAGTAGTAGAGGGCTGAAAATCGAATGCATGCAGACCGGATCGTGACACAGGTGGAGCCTCGGGAGGGACAGGAATGTGCAGTGGCAAAATGGAAGACTGGTGCATGCAGACCGGTTCATGGAGCACGCGAAAATTTGAAGAGGGTAAGCAGAAAGATGGAGAAGGAAAAGACAAAAATATTAGCGGTGGCCGGAAAAGGCGGTGTGGGGAAGACTTCGATTGCGGCCACCATCGTGCGGATCTTGGTGGAGGCGTATCCCGATAAGAAGATCCTCGCTATCGACGCGGATCCGGCAGTGGGGCTGTCTACGGCGCTGGGGATTGAGGTGGAGACTACCATAGACGATATCCGCCGGGCGGTGGTGGCGGCAGCGGAAGAGGGAGATAAAAAGAGCGCCATCGAACTGCTTGGGGAGGCCAGATACAGGATCTTTGACGCGTTGGTGGAGACGGACGGCTTCAGTTTTATCGCCATTGGGCGCCCGGAGGCCGCAGGCTGTTACTGTAAGATCAATACCTATCTGAAGGAAGTGATCAGCATTTTGTCGGAAAATTTTGACTATGTAGTCATCGACGGGGAGGCCGGCATCGAGCAGATCAACAGGCGGGTGATGGAAAAGGTTACCCATCTGCTTCTGATCACGGACGCCAGCAGAAAGGGAACCCAGGTGGTGCAGACTATCCGCAGGGTGGCGGATGAGCTGGTAATGTACGAAAAACTGGGACTGATCGCCAACCGTCTGCCGTCTCTGGAAACCGGGAAACTGTTGGAGATGGGAGATCTTCCGGTGCTTGCCTGTATACCGGCGGATGGGACGTTGGCGGAATTTGATTTAAAAGGGGAGAACGTCTTTTATCTGCCGACGGATGCGGCGATTGTGCAGGGGACGGCAGAGGCGCTGCAAAAGATGGGGCTTATTCCCTGAGTGCTGTGTCAGAGTCTGAGTGTGCAGGGGATTTTGGCAGATGGTCTGGATTCTGTGGGGGTACCGGCCCTGTGAGAAGAAGGGGATACGATAGCGGCAGGCTGTAGTATGAAAGAGAGGGAATATGAAAGATTTAAAACATATGTACTATTTTGAAAAACTGCTGGAGGACGCGAACAATGAGCTGATCAGGCAGGCCCAGGGGGAGGGCAGAAAATGTATTGCCACGCTCTGCGAGAATGTTCCGGAGCCGCTTTTAAATCTGCCAGGAACGTTCTCTTCACGTCTGCGGGCGCCCCGTACCGGCTCCATTGAGATGGCGACTTACTATCTGACAAGTTTTCTGTGCGAGTATACAAGAGCGCTTTTAGAGCGTGCCATGGAGGGCGGTTACAATTTTGCGGACTGTCTGATCGTGCCGGACGGCTGTTCCATGTTAAACCGTTGTGCGGAGAATATGGAACTTTTGAAGACCATGCCGAAGGAGCATTTTTTCCATGAATATATGGAAATTCCCATGAAGGCCAATGACAACGGATTAAATCTCTATGTGCTGCAATGTAAAAACCATATATTAAAACCCCTGTCCGAGAAGTTTGGGATCGATATTTCCGACGGAGCGATCAGGGAAGCGGTGAAGGAGCACAACAGGATCTGCGACCTGATCCGCCGCATCGGGGAATACAGAAAGGAAGAGAAACCGAGGATCACAGGATATGAATTCCATATCATGACTATGGCTACCTACGCAGCGCCGAAGGATTTGCTGATCGGTAAGCTGGAGGAGACGTTAGAAGAGCTTGCGGACAGGAAACCGGATGCAAAAAATCCTTACCGGATTCGGGTGATGTTAGTGGGCTCGGAGGTGGACGATGTGGATGTGGTGCGGCTGATCGAGGAATCCGGGGCCTATGTCTGTGCAGACCGGTTCTGCTACGGTTCTTTTCCGGGCAGGGACAGGATCGAGCTGACAGAAGATGAGGATGCGCTGACGCAGGTCTGCCGTCAGTATATGTACAGAGGACAGTGCCCTAGATACATGAATCAGGACAAGATTCAGGGGAGGCGCAGGTATGTGAAGGAACTGGCAAAGGAATACCGGGCGGACGGCATTATCTATCAGCAGATCAAATTCTGTGATCCCTGGGCTTATGAGCGGACTGTGGGGACGCAGGTGCTGCGGGAGGATTATCACTATCCGGTACTGTCCGTGGACAGGCCCTATGCGATCGGGAATTCGGGACAGCTGCGCACAAGGGTGCAAGCCTTTGTGGAGAGCGTGGAATTAAAGAAGATACAGAGAAACTGACAGAAGATGAAAGTGTCAGGACAGGGAGTTTTGAAAAGAACGGAGTGGAAGAAGATCCGGAAAAACTGACAGAGGATGAAAGCTGTCAGGACAGAGTTTTGTAAAAGGTGGGAAAGGAAAGAAGATCAGGGGGTGGCAGACCGTGGGAAAACAGGTGGGAAGTGAACGGCTGGGTGATTTTTATACCAAAGGAAAGGTGCGGAAGCGCAGAGAGTGGCGGGGAGTGACGGACACGCTTTATGATTATGCAAGATGGCTGCATATCATGGGAATTCTCACGAAGTTTATTGTGAAGCCCAGAAATATCAAAGCGTTTTTCCGGTATCGCTGGATGGCAAATTATCTTGCCGCGCCCATGATGGTGGACCGCCATACCCAGGGGCTCAGAGGGCCGCAGCTACGCATTGCCCATACGGAGTTTGACCTGGTGATGGAGGATGTGGCGAAGCTTTTGGACAATCTGTTCAGAGGGGACAGGCGGATCGGAAACGACGAGAAATTTTCCAAGAAAGTGGTGCTGGTGGATGAGAACGAGATGACGGCGGTGCTGATGGGCTTTCCCAATCTGAAAGGGTTAAGCAGAGAGACGCCTTCGGTGTACGTCTCCGTGCTGTTGAATCAGTATGCCGCCTGCCACTATATCGATGTGGCGCAGGAGTTCGGCATTCCGGGGGATGTGTGTCCCATGCCGGAGGCGGAGGCCGGGGTTTCCATTGACGACGACTATCCTGTGCTGGGGGCCTGTGCGATCCAGTGCAATACCACTTGTGATGGTTCTCTGATGGGGAACGGCATCATCTCCAAACGTCTGGAACTGGAGGAGGGCATTCCCTGTTTCCAACTTGCGGCGCCCTTGCGGCACAGAGAGGAGGATGTACAGGAATATGCGGCCCAGGAGATCCGGGATGCCATTCGTTTTATCGAGGAACACACGGGAGAGAAATGGGACTGGGATTATTATTTTACCTGCGCGAAGCGCGTCAATGAGTCCACGAGGCACCGGTTGGAGTGGCTGGAGATGAACAAGACCGACTATCCACAGGTGTTTGGTTCCAATCTGGCTCTTTACACCGAGACAAACTATATGGCGATCTGCGGGAAGATGCAGGAGTTTGTGGAGGCTGACAGAAAGATATCCGCCATCGCGGAAAAAGCCTATAAGAATAAGAACATGGTGGTGAAGGAATACCGCCACCGGGCGATCATCTGGGGCGTGCAGTCGCATTTTTATTTTGATTTTCTGATCTGGCTGCAGAATTGCTGGGGGATTTTGCCTTTGACGGATATGCTCTCCATGGTGTCCACAAAGGTGCTCTCGGAGGACGATAAGGAGCAGGCCATTTATGATATGGCCTGGCTCACAGAGAACATGATCATGCGTAACAGAACCCACGGCGGCTATAAGGTTCTGTTGGACGAACTGTGGGAGTTCTGCGAGGAGTTCCGGGCGGATACTGTGATTCTGTGGGAACATATCGCCTGCAAGGCGCTTGACGGCATGCACGGGCAGTTTGAGGAGAAGGCAAGAGAAAAGGGCATTCATCTGATCTGGGTGGATCATGATCTCTTCGATCCCAGAGTGATCTCCAGACAGGAGATCAGGGATCAGGTCAATCGGTATATGCGGACGGTTTTCAGAGAGGAGCCCCTTGATCCGACGTTAGAGGTGATCTCCGATGAACATTCGTGGTAAATGCATCGCATGCTGCGATGCATGGCGGAACTGGAACAGCAGATACCGGAGAAGCGCATAGCTTCATTTACGGACGGAGCCCTTTACCGGCCGGAAATGTAAGCTTGGACAAAATGTGCTGAAGAGGTATCTGCGGAACTGGAATAGGAGGATGTGATATGAAATATTATGGCGGATGTGATTCCGGAAGTACTTATACAAAATGTGTGATCATTGATGAGAATGGTAAGATGGCGGCCCATGTGACGCTGCGCAGCCGTATCAACTCCGTGCTCAGCGCGCAGGATGCACTGGATCAGGCAGTGGCGCAGGTGCCGGAATTAAGCAGTGCAAAGGATCTTTCGTACCTGGTGGGCACAGGTTATGGGCGAAATAAGGTACCCTTTGCGGATGAGAATATCTCGGAGATCAGCTGTCATGCTATGGGAGTGCATGTGGCGGATCCGAAAGTGAGAGCGATCATCGATATCGGCGGGCAGGATGTCAAGGGAATCTCCGTGGATACGGACGGAACGGTGCTCAATTTTGCTATGAATGACAGATGCGCGGCCGGCACAGGGCGGTTTTTCGAGGCGATGGCTAGGGCCTTTGAGATGGAACTGGGAGAATTTTCCAAACTGTCCCTGCAGGCGAAGAATGTGATCCCGATTACATCCCAATGTACTGTGTTTGCGGAATCCGAGGTCATTTCGCTGGTGGGGGAGGGCAAACCCATGGAGGAGATCGCCGCGGGAATCGAGCTGTCCGTAGCCAAGAGATGCTTTGTGATGTCGAAGAAGGCGGGGGCAGTGGATCAGATCACGCTCACCGGGGGTTGTGCCAAGAACGAGGGGCTAAAGGACGCTATTGAGAAAGTGCTGAAACTGAAGGTCATCGATCTGCCCATCGATCCGCAGCTGATGGGGGCATTAGGGGCTGCTGAGTTTGCAAGACAGAAAGGGGGAAAACAGTGATGGGGATCGTTCTTCGCGTGATCGGGATCCTGGCGGGCGTATTTGCCGCCCTGTTTGTGCTTTCGTTTCTCGTATACTTTTTTAATCTGGACATGAAGCTGACATCTGCGCTTGCACCTTTCTTTGAAAAGCATTATGATAAGATAGACAGGGATAAACATCTGTAGGGGCGGCTCTGGCCTGAGGGAACAGGTGAAAAGCCTTGGAACAGGCAGGCGGAAGAGGCGAGAAGCTCTGGAACAGGGTACAGCCGGACAGGTAAGTAAAGTTCCGGAATAAGGTCGGACCGGGATAAAAGAAGATGAAACTGTACGATGAGATCGTAAAAAAATTTAAGAATCTTCTGGAGACAGAGGAGAGCATGGATCTGCCCCTGGGGGAGACGCCGTGGCCCGAGGTGTCTGACAGGAGCATGATTTTAAGGAGCGAGACGGCGTACGAGCTGGGCGGAGAAAATCTTGCGGCTGTCGGTTGTACGGTCATCACGGCGGATAAAACGTTGGTGCCGCAGGATAGAGTGACGCTCCTTGGCAGGGATCTTTTGCAGATCAGCACAGATGTGCCTTACGCCCGGATCGCGCTTGTGCGGGTGCGGGAGGATACTCTGGGGGAAGGGCAGGCGTTATATCAGGCCATCCGCGGTCTGGAATACACCAGGTATCATTTTTACCCGGAGGGGTTTATGATGCGGGTGTCCGCCGCCAGACAGAAGGAGACGGTTCGTATCGGAAAAGATGCCCTGAAAAAAGGGCTTGATTTCGCAAAGACAGGAAACCGGATGATTTCTGCTTTTCACAGGAATGCTGCGGTGGAGGCGGTTCATATTTATTATGTAACAGCACAGGAATTTGACTATCAGAAATTAGAGCGGCTGGCAGACGAAGCGGAGAAAATCACGAAGACCATCGATCATATGTTACAGAATGCAGTCATGGACTGCGGCGCCTGCAGCCTGCAGAAAGTCTGCGACGAGGTGGAGGGACTGCGGGAGCTGCATTTTGGGGGGCGGAGAACCTGAAAATGGCAGAGAGATCCGGAACATTGGAATTGATCGTGAGGAATCCGATCCCTGATGCTGTAGCGGCAGTCTGCCGTAGAGAATAGATATGGTAATTGAAATAGAATATTACAAAGGCGATACATTACTGTATGGCGGAAAATGTTCCTTTGCGGAATTTCAGGAGCAGGTGAACACGGTAGAGAAACTGTATGACAGAAAAGAAGATAATTTTGTGCCGCTGCTATGCAGGATGTATGGCTGGACGGTAACGACAGAGAAAGTTGAACCGCAATACATATATGACAGAGATGTCATTAAGTGTATTAATTTAATAAAGTAAAGAAAAACAGCAGGAGCCCGTACAGCGCACAGTTTCCTTTACGGATAGTGCATAGCAGCGGCCGGAAATGTAAGCTTGGTTGAAGTGTGCTGGAATGGGGCGAATGCGGAACTGGAATTGGAACAGGAGGAGAACAGGAATGGCATTTGATATGGAGCAGTACAACAGATGGCCGGCGAATCACAAACATGACAAGGAGCCCAGCAAGAAGATCATTGCGCTGGGGAAGAAGATCACGGATGTGGCGGCTCACATGATCGGCGGGGTGAAGGTGGAGGATCCCGAGTACTGGGGGCTTGCGGAGATCATCACCGAGGAGATGGCGGAAGTGGGGCTCGCCATGAAAAAGAGGACGCCCTACACTTTTGCGGAACTGTGTAAATTGAATAACATCGATAAAAGCGGCGAGGAAAAATTTCAGAAGCTTTTGGATGAGATGAGTTACATAGGGCTGCTGGAGTATGATTACGGTTATCACTATGATCACAACGGACGCACCGCACCGCAGTCTGAACGTCGGTATATCCTGCCCATGTTTGTGCCCGGTTCGGCGGAGCTTTTCAATATGGAAGAACTGCCTGACGGCAGCAACCCGAGGTTGCGGGATCACCCGGACGTGGCGTCCTTCTTCGAGCGCATGACCTTTATCCCCCTGGCGGGGATCACCCAGATGGTGCCGCCCGGCGGCGCGGGGATCGGCATGCATGTCATCCCGGTGGAGAAGGCCATCTCCATGGAGAATCAGTCTGTGGATCTGGAACATATTTCCTACTGGCTGAAAAAATATGAGGGCCACATCGGCGTGGGGCGCTGCTCCTGCCGTGCTTCCAGAAAGGTTCTGGGGGAAGGCGTAGCGGACGACGATTACGGCTGGTGTATCGGGGTGGGTGATTTTGCGGACTACTGCCGTGAGACAGGAAAGGGCCACGACATCACTTACGATGAGGCTATGGCGATCTTACAGAGAGCGGAAGAGAACGGTTTTGTGCATCAGATCACCAATATCGACGGGGAGAATAAGATTTTCGGCATCTGCAACTGCAATGTGAATATCTGTAACGCACTGCGGACTTCTCAGCTTTTCAATACGCCGAATATGTCCCGGTCCGCCTATGTGGCCCATGTGGATAAGGAAAAATGCGTGGCCTGCGGACGCTGCGTGGAGTATTGTCCTGCGGGCGCGGTAAAACTCGGGCAGAAGCTCTGCACAAAGGACGGCAAAGAGGTGCAGTATCCGAAGCAGGAGCTGCCGGACAATGTAAAATGGACAAAAGATAAATGGGATCCGGATTACCGTGACAATAACCGGATCAACAGTCACAAGGCAGGGACATCGCCCTGTAAGGCGGCCTGTCCGGCACATATCGCCGTGCAGGGGTATCTGAAAAAGGCGGCCCAGGGACAGTATCAAGAAGCCCTGGCGCTGATCAAAAAGCAGAATCCCTTCCCGGCAGTCTGCGGACGGATCTGCAACAGGCGCTGTGAGGAAGCATGTACCAGAGGCACCATCGACGAGGCGGTTGCTATTGATGCGGTCAAGAAGTTTATTGCAGACCGGGATCTGAAAGCGGAAACCAGATATATTCCGCCTGTGGTAATTCCGGCCAGCATCCATATGGACCATTTCCCGGAGAAGATCGCCATCATCGGCGGCGGTCCGGCGGGTCTTTCCGCTGCCTTTTATCTGGCGGAAAAAGGGTATAGCCCCACCGTTTTTGAGAAGAGTGAGAAACCCGGCGGTATGCTGCAGTACGGGATCCCTTCCTATAAGCTGGAGAAAGACGTCATCGAGGCGGAGATCAACGTGATGCGGCAAATGGGTGTGGAGATAAAGACCGGCGTAGAGGTCGGAAAAGATGTCACACTGAATGAACTGCGTGAACAGGGTTATAAAGCGTTTTATCTTGCCATCGGCTGCAGCGCGGGCAGAAGACCGGGCGTGCCCGGCGACGACGCAGACGGGACGTTTACAGCCATCGATTATCTGCATGACGCAAATCTGGGGGATATGTCCTATACAGGGAAGGTTGTGGTGATCGGCGGCGGCAACGTGGCGATCGACGCGGCGAGAGTGAGTGCGAGAAGCGGCGCTTCGGAAGTATCCATGTTCAGTCTGGAGTCGGGGAAAGAGATGCCGGCGTCCGACGTGGAAGTTTATGAGGCCGGAGAAGACGGCGTAAAGATCGAGAACGGCTGGGGGCCGAAGGAAGTGCTGACGCAGGATGGAAAAGTGACGGGGATCGTGCTGAAAAAGTGTACATCCGTTTTCAATGCGGAAGGAAAATTTGCGCCGGTTTACAATGAGGAAGAGACGATCACAGTGGACTGTGAGCGCGTGATTTTTGCCATCGGTCAGAGGACCGTATGGGGGAATCTGCTGGAAGGCGAGAAAGTAGAGTTTAGGGGACCGGCCATTGTGGCGGATAAGCTCACCTACCAGACCGGCCAGCCGGATATCTTTGTGGGCGGCGACGTCTACACCGGACCGAAGTTTGCCATCGATGCGATCGCTGCGGGGCATTACGCGGCGGAATCACTGCACCGCTATGTGCATGGGGCGCATATGACCATCGGGCGGAACCACTGGGAGTTTAATGAGCTTGACAAGGATAATATTCGGGTGGAGAGCTACGACAATTCTTCCAGACAGATCGAGGGCGTGGATCCGGCAGTGGAGGCGAAGTCCTTCAGGGATGCGCATAAGACGCTGACGGAAGAGCAGGTGAAGATCGAGACGGCAAGGTGTCTCGGGTGCGGTGCGACGATCGTGGATGAGAATAAGTGCATCGGCTGTGGCGTATGTACGACAAAATGTGAGTTTGACGCGATTACGCTGCATCGCGACAGACCGGAGTGCACGAGGATGGTGACGGCGGAGGATAAGTTTAAGGAGATCATTCCTTATCAGTTGAAGCGGGCGGCGAGGATTGTGACGCATAAAAAGAGTTGAGAAATTGCAGTGCCGGGGGTAAAGGGGGATATGGTGGTCGGCAGATTGCCGGGAATGTATTCCTCTTTGCTCCGGGCTTCGGATCTAAGTGCTTCTAAATGTTCCGGGAAAGGGTATTGCGTGCGGACGCAACCGCCCGCTATGCGCCATCCATGGCGCAAACCGGGCTTTCGCCGGCATCCGTGCCGTCGAATTGCTGGGGATCCGCGGAACATTAAGAAGCACTAAGATCCTGCGCAGTCGCAATTCGGAATACATTCCCGGCAATCTGCCAGAGGCGGTATTGGCAACCTTTACAGGGGGATTGAGTTGCGATAGTATCCCAATGGAAAAGCTGCCGGCAATTTGCCAGGGGCGGTATTGGCAGCCTTTACAGGGGGGAGATTAAGTTGCGATAGTATCCCAACGGAAAAACTGCTAGCAATCTGTATTGGAAGTTCTTATAAGGCGGGATTAAGTTGGTTTGGCGGCTTCGGCAGGAGAGGGGAGTAAAAGAGTGCCATGCATGAGTTGGGTGTTGTATTTTATGTTGTGAAAGATGTGAAGCAGGTGGCGGAGGAGAACGCTGTGGAGAAGATCGCTTCGGTGACGCTGCAGATCGGGGAAGTGACGGGAATCATCCATGAGTATCTGGTCGATTGCTGGAACTGGGCCAGAAAAAAGGAGCCCGTCATGGAGGAAGCGGAGCTTGTGATTGAACAGATCGATGCGGTGACATTCTGCGAGGACTGTAAGAAGGAGTACCCAACGGTGCAGTACGCGAAAGTCTGCCCCTACTGCGGCAGCGAGCACACCTATCTGGTCCGGGGGGATGAGTTTCTGATTAAGGAGATCGGGGTGTATTAGCGGTTTTGGGAAACAAGGAAGAGTGCGTACAGCACTCTTTTTTCTGCGCAGGCTGCGAAAAGATGAAGTTTTCCTGCCTGGTCACGGAGGAGTAGAGTATGATTTATATTGTGGATAATATATTGAATTATCTGATATATCTGTTTATCATTCGTTTTGGATTCAGGTTAAGTCCGAGAAAAAATAAATTTTTTATTGGGGCGTCTATGGCGGTGATGTTGTCAGCAGGTGTTTATAATGCATATTCTGATACAAATTCTCCGATTGTCTATATTGTCTGGAGTGTATTGTCGATCAGTCTGTTTTTTGAGGATCGTTTGGGGCATCTGGCCGTATTGAGTGCTGCGCTCATGTATTTCACCGGGATCATGGATACATTCAGCGTCATGCTGATACAGGTTGTGCTGGTAGGGGGAGGGATTTCCGACACGGATATTACGTGGTGGATGGAACCAGCCTATCTGCTGTCGTTTTTGATTTATCTTCTGATCTATTTATATCTTCTGAAAAAGAATGAGGTATATCTGTGCGATATAGAACTTAAGTACCGGATAGCGGTTTTGGTGCAGGGCAGTATTTTTCAGATGTTCTATAATTTTGTTTTTATTTTCTTCAACGAGAATCATGAAAGGTATGGTCAGGATGCATATGTCGTATTTTTTGTCAGTATAGTGGGTGCGGTTTACTCGGTTTTTCTCACTCTCGGATTTGCTGTAAAAAATAATCTGATGGAAAAGCAGAACAGAGAACTCCAGTCTTTTATGCGGATGCAGAAGCAGCAGTACGATTACCAGCTGCAGCAATCGACGGCTGTGCGGCGTTTTAAACATGATCTGGCGAATCATATCGCCGTTCTCAGAGAACTGATGAATCAGAAGAAGACGGAGGCAGCCGGAGAGTATATAGATACGATCTGGAAGATGCAGGCGGAATTTGACGGAAAAGTCCATACAGGGGACAGTTTTCTCGATGTTATTTTGAACTATTATCGGTATCTGGCGACAAAGGAAGCTATAGAGTTTTCCGTGTCGGGAAAGCTGAAAGAGGAAGTGCCTCTCGAGATGTTTGACATGACAACGCTGATGGGAAATATATTGCAGAACGCTGTGGAAGCGGCGGCAAAGGCGTCTGTTCCGAGGATCCGGATTGAGCTGATAGAGCATAAAAGGGAAATTTTTATTGTTGTAACCAACAGTACGGCAGAAAAAATAAAAATAGGAAAAGACTTTTTTATGACTTCAAAAAGTGATAAAGTGAATCATGGCTTCGGACTGAAAAATGTGATTGCCGTAGTGGAGAAGTATCACGGAGAATACTATATGGAGTCCGTGACGGAGAACGGGGAGGCATTGTTTCAGGTCAGTATTGGCGTTCCGAAAGCAGAGAATAGAAAAAGACTGTGATGCCCGCCGGAGTGGGCAAAGAGGTACAGACATGAAAATAGGTATCGTAGAAGATGAACCGGTGTGGAGGGAAAAGATACAGGCTGCGGTCGAAAAATATTGTACAGAGAAAGATGTTTCACTTCAAATCTATTCCTGCGGCAGCGGAGAAGAGTTTATGAAACACGCGGACGCGGATCTGCTGTTTTTAGATATTGAACTGGCAGAGGGGGAAGACGGGTTTGACATAGCCGAAAAACTGATGGAGGCGGGAAGCGGGTGTAAGATTTGTTTTCTGACTTCCCATACGGAGCTGGCCAGATTCGGCTATAGAGTGAATGCCTTCCGGTACATCGATAAAAAACATTTGGAGGAGATCGGCGAGGCGCTTGACGCGTTTCTGAAAACCAGAATACAGGATCGGATGATCTGTTGTAACGATACCGCCGGGATTTGCAGAAGGATAAACCTGAGGGGGCTTGTGCTTGTGGAGACGAGCGGAAGAAACCTGCGATATCTTATGGCGGACGGCAGGGAATATTTCTGTGTGGGGAAAATCACCGATACGGCGCAGAGTTTGGCCAGGTTCGGTTTTTTTCAGATACAGCGGTCGTATATTATCAATTTGAAATATATAGAAAAGGCGGACAGCCGTGAGATCACACTCTGCAATGGGATGAAAGTGACGATCGGGAGGACTCACAGTAAGGAGTTTAAGAGAGAGTTTTTTAAATGGAGAATGTATTTTGACGGCTGATCTGTTTTGACAGACCTGTGTCGTTTGCACAAAAATTGTGGCGTTTGCACAGACTGCATTTTAGTTGCTTTAGGACTGTGGTATAAATGGGATGTGAATTATATTGCGGAGGGAGGTTCCAAGCTTGAAAAAGAAAATGTTAATTATTTTAGCCAGTTTTGCGCTAAACGGCATTTTGTCTGTAGGCTGCGGAAATGCAGGGGAGGATACTGTAGAAAATGCAGGTTTGGCTGCGGGAGAAAGCACAGATCAGGTTCCGGAAACGCAGCATGATGAGATTGCAGATTCAGTCCACAGTAATCCGGCGGGAAATAAAGAGGAAGAGCATTCAGTAACTGATAAAGATAATGTGCTGGAAAGTCTGACAGGAGAATATGAATATTTATCGGATGATGGAAGCGGCGAATTAACGATTGAAAAAACATCCTGCGGCTATGACATTTCCGATTATGAATCAGAATCTTCCTGGCGTTTTCTGGCCGATTCATCCAATATAGAAGCCATGGAAAATAACAAAATATATATAAAGTATCCGGAACAGGTATTTTCTGACGGAACGACTGTTTTTGGTTACTATATTTTAGAACATGGCACAGATGAAATAAATGTGTATTATGGAAAATCCACGTTTGAGGAGACAGAATTTTTATACCGTGCCACAAAGACTGCACAGGCGGCCAGAAATGCAGATTTGGAGACGACAGTGGAAGAACTGTTGGATTCATTTATCGATGGTTCAATAAGTGCGGTGGACTCCGCGGATCTGACATCGACATTTTATATTACTGATTTAAATATGGATTCTGAAGGATGGGATGCATATTCTATTGGAGAGAAAGTCGATCTTGACAATGATGGAGAAAACGAACTCATTATCTGCGGGCCTTATGGTGGAATGTACCTTGATGCGCATGATGGCAGGGTGTATAAATTTGCTGCGGGAGAAGGTACTGCGCTCATTCTTTCTTATACTTACTATAATGGGGACGTATGGATTATGTACAGCAACATGTCAAGTGCGGGATTTGAATTTTACCATATCGAAAAATTTGAAGGAGCTGACAATTTAGTCGCGGAAATGAATTTTGGCGAAGAATTTGACATCTATCATGCAGAAGAAGAGGATGGAGTGAAATATACATTAAATGGGAATGAAATTTCTTATGATGAATATACAGCGTTATGCAGCAAAATTTTTGCAGCGGAAGTAAGCACAAATTGAAAATGATATACGATGGTTAAGACATAGCCAATACAGACGTATTTTGGAAGAAAATTATGGGGGAATATAAATTTCCCTCTTGTCAAATGATCGCGATTATGGTAAGATAATTTTCGTTGGACGCCTGAATAAGGTTTATTCTGGTGACGGAAAGGGGCTCCGTGGTCAAGCGGTTAAGACATCGCCCTTTCACGGCGGTAACACGGGTTCGATTCCCGTCGGAGTCAGTTGGTTGGAAGTTTCTGAAAATAATATATGGCGTGATAGCCAAGTGGTAAGGCCCCGGTCTGCAACACCGTTATCGCCGGTTCAAATCCGGCTCACGCCTCTCAACAAACCTCGAAAGATTTCAGTTTGCGTTGATAAGGAAGTATTCGCAACAACTTATCAATAACGCTGACAAACAGAGTGCAAGCAAGGGCAGAGAACACTTCACTTTCATTAGTGGTCGGTTCTCTGCTTTTCTGTTACGTAATAGAACGTCATTTTTGAGGGCAGACATATAAAATCCTTACCACGGTATTTCAACGTCCGAAAAGCCGCATAAATCAAGGACAAAATAATCTCTACTGCGTAACAATCCCTATAATAAATTGAGGGCGCAAGCAGGTAATAGCCCCTTATAGGGGCAGAGCAGGCTACCGGCTTAGCCGATAGTCCTGACTTCGATGTTTATTATGATAACGGTGTTGGCGGCTGTTTCTCTGATTGTGGGCACCCACAATTCTTTTGCGGTCTCCATGAATGCAGGGATACATCAATTTGGCATTTTTTCCAGTATTGGGGCTACGCCAAAGCAAATCAGGACATGTCTTTTGAGGAAAGCTGCCGTCCTTTGTACTCCTTCGCTATTGTGAGGGAATGGGCTTGGCATTGCTGGCAGCATGAGGGTGACGGAGTTGTCAAATATTCTGCTGGAAGAGGATATTCCGGGACGCCACGGAACGGCTGCAGGCTATCACCCGCTGATCCTTGTTCTGACGTTTGTTATAACAATGGCGATCATTTGGATTTCTGCATGGCTGCCAGCTGGAAAATTGAGCAGGCTTATCCCTCTTGAGGCAATTAAAAATGCAGAGGAGCTGCAGCTGAAACACAGGAGAAAGTTCACTCTCCTTACCCATTTGGCCGGAATGGAGGGAGAGCTTCGGGAACTCAATGGGGTGGAAAGTGCCGTAGTGTATCAGAGGGCGGCAGCAAAGCGGGTTATTACAGAGAAAGGAATGAGTGAAGAGATGAAGAGGTCTCTCTGTGGGAGGAAATTAAAGGGCAGATCGGGTTCTGGCATACTGCTTTGCCTGGCGTAATATACGAAAAATCAGCCTGGCGGAAGTACTCAAAGACGATACAATGATGTAGAGTCTGCATTATTGCTCATGGAGCCGGAACATGAGGCAGGGCCGCTTTCCGCAGTGAGATAACTGTGTAAATTCCGTTGAATTGTGTGGGTGAAAATGTTATAATTCCCTTGTATCTGAGAGTTGAAATGGCCTTTAGCAGTAAGGTGGCGATGGGCAGTAACATGAGACGGCAGGAAGAGGACTTTAATACCGGGAGGGCGCTATGACAGAGCGGGAAACATTAAAAAGGTGGATTGGTGAGAGTGATAATGTTGTATTTTTCGGTGGAGCGGGTGTCTCTACGGAGAGTGGAATTCCTGATTTCAGAAGTACGGATGGATTATATCATCAGAAATATGATTACCCGCCGGAAACTATTTTAAGCCATACATTTTTTCGCTCAGAAACGGAGCAATTTTTCAGATTTTATCGTGATAAAATGCTGTATCTGGATGCGGAACCCAATGCAGCGCATAAGAAACTGGCGCAGTGGGAAGCGGAGGGAAAATTGAAAGCGGTCATTACGCAGAATATTGATGGCCTGCACCAGAAGGCGGGCAGTGTGAACGTACTGGAACTGCATGGAAGCGTTTTGCGTAATTACTGCGAAAACTGCGGAAAATTCTATGATGTGGAGACAGTCAAAAACTCGAAAGGTATCCCGAAATGTTCCTGTGGTGGGATAATAAAACCGGATGTGGTGCTCTATGAGGAAGGTCTTGACAACAGAACATTGAGCACTGCGGTGCGCCATATTGAGGAAGCCGATGTGCTGATCATTGGAGGGACTTCTCTGGCAGTCTATCCAGCGGCAGGGCTTATAGATTATTATCGGGGGAGCAGGCTTGTACTTGTCAATAAAACGCCGATGCCAAAAGACGGTATGGCGGATCTTATTGTACAGGGGAGTATCGGTGAGATATTTTCCCTGATATAACATATTTTGCAGGCTTATGTGGGTTGTGCTGCCTGCCGTGGAATGTAAATCAGATTGAGAGAACGGGAGAGGAATGAAGGGAGTATTATAATGAAAAAACCAGTATTAGTAATTATGGCTGCAGGGATGGGGAGCCGCTATGGCGGACTGAAACAGATAGATCCGGTGGATGACAGCGGGCATATTATTATGGATTTTTCCATATATGATGCGATGCGTGCCGGTTTTGAAAAAGTGGTGTTTATTATAAAAAAAGAAAATGAGGCCGATTTTAAGGAGTGCATTGGAAACCGGGTAGCAAAAAAAATGCAGGTAGAATATGTTTTTCAGGATCTTCACAATTTGCCGAATGGCTACAGTGTGCCGGAGGGAAGGATAAAACCCTGGGGCACAGGGCATGCGGTACTATCCTGCCTGCCGGTGGTAGACGGCCCCTTTGCGGTGATCAATGCGGATGATTATTATGGCAGAGAAGCTTTTCAGCTTGTCTATAATTTTTTGAGTTCTCATCAGGATGAGGAAAAATATCAGTATGTTATGGTCGGCTATTACCTGAAAAATACCTTGACGGAAAATGGGCATGTAGCCCGCGGCGTCTGCTGCGCTGATCCAAAGGGGAAACTTACGGGGATTGTAGAGCGTACCCGCATTGAGAAACGTCCGGAGGGGCCAGCGTATACGGAGGATGAAGGAGAAACCTGGATAAGTCTTGCGGAAGACAGTATCGTGTCAATGAATATGTGGGGGTTTACGGCTAGTATGATGGAAGAGCTGCAGGACAGATTCGCAAAATTTTTAGAGAAGAATCTGACAGAAAATCCTCTGAAGTGTGAATATTTTCTGCCGTTTGTTGTGGATGAGCTGCTGAAGGAAGAAAAGGCGGAGGTGACCGTGTTAGAGTCTGCGGAGCGCTGGTATGGGGTGACTTATAAGGAGGATAAGCCTGTGGTGGTGCATGCAATCCGGAGACTGAAGGAAGCCGGACTGTATCCTCAGGGAAACTGGTAGAATTTCAATAATTGGACCGCAGCCCAATTTTTGTGATTGCGGAAAAGGATTTTATGAGTTTGGTATTGATTTACAGAGATAATCGTGCTAAAATATATGTTCGTGATATATATTCCTTGTTCCCGTTATGAGCGGGAGCCAGAGACCAAAAGGAGGTAACTAACATGACAAAGTATGAATTAGCCGTTGTTGTTAGCGCAAAACTCGAGGAAGAAGGAAGGGCAGCTGTTGTAGAAAAAGTAAAAGCCCTGATCGAGAGATTTGGTGGCCAGATCACAAATGTGGATGACTGTGGCAAGAAAAGACTTGCATACGAGATCCAGAAGATGAGAGAAGGCTACTATTACTTCATCCAGTTTGATGCTGAGACGTCTGCGCCGGCAGAAATTGAAAGCCGTATGCGTATCATGGACGGAGTGATCAGATACTTGTGCGTGAAGCAGGACGAGAAATAGAACAGGAGAACGTATGAACAAAGTAATACTTATGGGACGTCTGACAAGAGATCCCGAAGTGAGATACTCTCAGGGGGAATCCCCTCTGGCGATTGCAAGATATACTCTTGCCGTAGATCGAAGATTCAGCCGTAATAACGGTGGAGATAACGGACAGACTGCAGATTTTATCAGTTGTGTAGCTTTTGGAAGAAGCGGGGAGTTTGCAGAAAAGTACCTGCGAAAAGGAACAAAAATCGCTGTAACAGGAAGAATTCAGACGGGAAGTTACACCAATAAAGATGGACAGACTGTCTATACGACGGAAGTAGTTGTAGAGGATCAAGAGTTCGCCGAGAGTAAGAACAGTAATTCCGGATCGGATGGGGGGTATGCCGGAAACAGTAGACCTGCACCGTCAGGCGCAGGAGACGGATTTATGAATATTCCGGATGGAATAGACGAGGAATTGCCGTTTAACTAGCAGGAGACGTGTCGCAAAGCGGGACAGCGTTGCAGGCATAAGACGTGTCGTGAAGCGGGACAGCGTTGCAGCATAAGACGTGTCGCGAAGCAAGATGGCGTTGCAGCATAAGACGTGTCGCGAAGCGAGACGGCGTTGCTTATTATTTATATTTAGACAGGAGGCATTCAAATGGCATATAATAAGACAGACAAGGCTGATTCTCCGATGAAGAGAAGAGGCGGAATTCGCAGAAGAAAAAAAGTTTGTGTTTTTTGTGGAAAAGATAATGTGATCGATTATAAAGATACAGCGAAACTGAAAAGGTATGTGTCTGAAAGAGGGAAAATTCTTCCGAGAAGGATTACCGGAAACTGCGCAAGGCATCAGAGAGCACTTACCACAGCAATTAAGAGAGCAAGACACCTGGCACTTATGCCTTATGTGCAGGATTAAGAAGCTTATGAAATAAAAACAGGCCAGCTGCCTCAAAACAGTTGGCCTGTTTTTATGCGCAGGGGTGTGTAAGGAAATTTGAAAATTTTTCGCATTTCTGGACAAAATAGTGGTGTTTTGCACAAAATATAGTATTTTCAGACAAAAACAGCCTATAAAATGTGATGGCATCTTTGGGGCAGTAATGGTATAATTTTGAAAGAAGATTATACCAGTGTCCGGGGCATATTATTTGTATGATTTTGGGCGGGGCATGTGAAAGGCAAGCTATGAAGGGTAGAATAAAATTAAAAGGCAAACTGAAATTCCAGCTTAATTTTATGCTTTATATGGGATTTCTTATGTTACTGATCGATGTCGGTGTGTTCACATTTGATGTAAAGGCCGGTTTGCTATTGACGGCGTTTATTGTTATATATTTTATAGGCTATTCGGCAGTATATTTTTATATTAAGCCGGTTATTATGAACGAACTGATCAGTTTTGCCACACAGTATGGGCAGATACAGAGAAAGCTTTTGCGGGATCTGGATCTTCCTCATGCGCTGCTGGACGATCAGGGAAAGATTATATGGACCAACAAGGAATTTGAAAAGCTGGTACATAAGGAGAAAGGCTACAGGAAGTCGATTACAACGTTGTTTCCTTCTATGACTAGGGACAGGCTGCCGGGGAAAAGTGAAGAAACTCTGGCAGAGATGGAAGTGAATTTTGAAAACAGGGATTTCCACGTGAAGGCTCGAAAGATCTCGCTGAAAGAAATGGCGATGAATAGTGATATTCTTGAGGCCGAGGATTACGACGGTTATCTGATTGCGATCTATCTCTTTGATGAGACTGCATTAAAGATTGCTCTGCGGGAAATTGATGATCAGAGCCTTGCAGTAGGACTGATCTACCTGGATAACTATGATGAAGCGCTGGAGAGCGTGGAAGAAGTAAGGCGTTCCCTGCTGATCGCGCTGATTGACAGAAAAGTCAATAAATATATTTCCGCACTGGATGGGATTTCTAAGAAACTGGAAAAAGATAAATATCTGATTATCATGCGCAAAAAAGCAGTTGAGAAGCTTAAAGAGGACAGGTTTGACTTGTTAGAAGATGTGAAAACAGTCAATATTGGCAATGAGATGGCTGTGACGTTAAGCATTGGCATGGGGTTAGATGGATTGACATATGCTCAGAATTATGAGTTTGCAAGAAATTCCATTGATCTGGCGCTTGGGCGCGGGGGTGACCAGGCTGTCGTAAAGACACCGGAAAATGTAACATACTATGGCGGAAAGAGTCAGCAGGTGGAGAAGAATACGAGAGTGAAAGCCCGGGTAAAGGCACAGGCGCTGCGGGAGATCATTACCGGGAAAGATCGGGTGATCATTATGGGGCACCGGATGGCAGATATCGACAGTTTCGGTTCTGCGGTAGGAATTTACAGGATTGCGGTGACATTGGAAAAAAAGGCACATATCGTCATCAACGATGTAACAACCTCTATTCAGCCTTTTGTACAGCTGTTTAGGGATAATCCGGATTATGAGGAGGATATGATCGTAAACAGCACGACGGCTCTGGAGCTGGCGGGAAGTAATGCCGTGCTGGTGGTAGTGGATGTGGACAAGCCCAGTATTACGGAATGTCCGGAACTGTTAAAGTCCTGTAAATCGATTGTGGTCCTGGACCATCACAGGCGCGGCTCGGAGACGATCGAAAATGCGACCTTGTCTTATGTGGAGGCTTATGCATCTTCGGCCTGTGAAATGGTATCGGAGATTCTGCAGTATATTGGTGATAATATCCGGATAAAGTCGGATGAGGCCGACTGTATGTATTCCGGTATTATGATCGATACAAATAATTTTATGACAAAGACAGGTGTGCGGACCTTTGAGGCAGCGGCGTTCCTGCGCAGGAATGGCGCGGATGTGACGAGAGTGAGAAAGCTGTTCAGGGAAGATGCAAACGAGTATAAGGCGAGGGCAGATACGGTCAGTCAGGCGGAGATATATCGAAATACTTATGCTATCTCTGTCTGCACCAGCGAAGATCTGCACAGCCCTACCGTGGTAGGAGCTCAGGCAGCTAATGAACTGTTGAATATTAAGGGGGTAAAGGCCAGTTTTGTTCTGACAGATTATCAGAATCAGGTCTATGTCAGTGCAAGATCAATAGATGAAGTAAATGTACAGATTATCATGGAGCGGTTGGGTGGAGGCGGACATATGAACATGGCCGGGTGTCAGATGGAGGATGTGTCCCTGATGGAGGCTATCTCTATTGTGAAGAATACACTGGATGCCATGATACAGGAAGGAGCAATCTCATGAAGATCATTTTGATACAGGATGTTAAAAAACTTGGAAAAAAGGGAGAAATTATTGAGATAAACGACGGATATGCCAGGAACTATATTCTGCCCCAGAAACTGGGTGTAGAAGCCAACAACAGAAATTTAAACGATCTGAAGCTGCAGAAGATAAAAGAGGAAAAGGATGCGCAGAGGCTTTTAGACGAGGCGAAGGACCTGGCTGAAAAAATCGGGGCACAGATCGTTACGGTGAAGATAAAAGCCGGGGAGGGCGGCAAAGTATTTGGTTCCGTCTCCGCCAGGGAAATAGCGGGAGCTATGAAGAAACAGTGTGATCTGGAGATCGATAAAAAGAAAATACAACTGCAGGAACCGATCAGAAGCTTTGGATTCCATGAAGTTGGAATCAGACTTCATCCACAGGTAACAGGTACACTAAGGGTAAAAGTTGAGGAAGCATAATGGCAGCAGAGGAAGCGCTCTTAAAAAGAGTTTTGCCTCATAGCATTGAGGCAGAACAGTCAGTAATCGGCTGTATGATGATATCCAGGGATGCGATTACTGTGGCAGCGGATATACTGGAAGAAGATGACTTTTATAGCAGGCAGTATGCGCTTGTGTATCGGGCTATTGTGGAGTTGAATGATGCCGGCAAATCTGTGGATGTGGTGACGCTGCAAAATAAACTGAAAGAGAAGGATGCACCACCTGAAGTGAGCAGTCTGGAGTTTGTCAGGGATCTGATGCTTGCGGTGCCGACGGCGGCTCATATTAAAGATTATGCGGAAATTGTTTCTGAAAAGGCAATATTACGCAGAATGATCAAAGTAAACGAAGAGATTGCGGGCATATGCTATGTGGGCAAAGAATCACTGGAAGAAATACTGGAAAATGCGGAAAAAGGTATTTTCAATATCGTGCAGCGCAGGAACACCGGTGATTATGTTCCGATCCGGCAGGTTGTTTTAAATGCGATGGAGCGTATTGAGAGAGCATCTAAGACAAAGGGAAATGTGACCGGTGTGGCGACGGGGTTTCTGGATCTGGATTACAGGACAGCGGGGATGCAGCCTGCAGATCTCATTTTGATCGCTGCAAGGCCTTCTATGGGGAAAACTGCGTTAGTGTTAAACATTGCACAGTATGTAGCATTTAAAAGCGATCTGCCGTTAGCAATTTTTAGTTTGGAGATGTCGCGGGAGCAGCTGGTGAACAGGTTGTTTTCATTGGAATCGAGAGTAGACTCGCAGCATATCCGAACCGGAAATCTTTCGGACAGAGAGTGGGAAGACCTGATTGATGGTGCCGGTGTGGTGGGAAGATCAAAGCTGATCATCGATGATACACCAGGAATCAGCATACCGGAACTGCGCTCCAAGTGCAGGAAGTTTAAAATGGAACAGGATATTCAGATGATTATTATCGATTATCTTCAGCTGATGTCGGGAAACGGAAGGACGGATTCCAGACAGCAGGAAGTGTCTGAAATATCCAGATCTTTAAAAGCGCTTGCAAGAGAATTAAATGTGCCGGTTATTGCATTATCGCAACTGAGCCGTGCAGTGGAGCAGCGGCCGGATCATAGACCAATGCTCTCCGATCTGCGTGAATCCGGCGCCATCGAGCAGGATGCAGACGTAGTGATGTTTATCTACCGGGACGATTACTACAATAAGGACAGTGACAAAAAAGGGATAGCGGAGATCATTATTGCAAAGCAGAGGAATGGTCCGATTGGAACGGTGGAACTGGCATGGCTGCCGGATTATACAAAGTTTGCAAATGTGCAGCACTAGCGCTTCAGGAATTGAATAAAATTATACAAAAGAGGATTGGCTGAATGAGCCAGTCCTTTTTATGCGTGGGCGGCCCGATCCCGCGGGGATGTGAAAACAGGACGTGAAATAAATGTGGAGACAGGAGGAGTTTATGGAGAACGGAAAAATTTACCTTATTTCGGATGCCTCAAGAAAAGTGGAAGTGGAGAGCCATGTGCTGCGATATTGGGAGGATGAACTGAAGCTTCCAGTAAAAAGAAACGAACTGGGACACAGGTATTATACAGAGGAGGATATTACTGAATTCCAGGAAATTAAGAAATTGAAGGAGCAGGGACTGCAGTTGAAAGCAATACGTATGATCCTGAAAAATGGAAAACTGACAAGGCTTCCTGATGTGGAGGATCTGTCAGTGGAGGATTTACAGCGCATGGAGCAAGGGACATTTCATGGGCGGCCGGAGGAAAATATAATACCTGCACAGCAGACAAATACGCTGACAGAGAAGGAAGAGAGGATGGTACCTGTGCCGCAGGATGCTAATCTGCCGGAACGGGAGATGGAAGAAAAGGTAAAGCGCCTTGAATATCTGATGAAGAAACTGATTTCCGAGGCGATAGAAGAGAGCAATCAGAAGTGTTATGAGCAGCTTTCAGAGACGCTTACAAAAGAACTGGATTATCAGTTCAGAATGCAGGAGGAACGGGAGGAAGAGAGAGAAAACAGAAAATTGTTGCTGGAGGAAGAACATTACAGACAGCTGGATGCGCTGATACGTGGCAAAAGCAATCGAAAAAAACGGGAAAAGCAGGAGAAAAAGGAAAAAAGAAAACTGTTTGGGAAATCAATAAAAGAACAAAAAACAGGTGCCGTATAATACGACACCTGTTTGAAGTTGTCAGGTAGTTATTAAGCCTCAGAAATAGTACCAACGGGACAACCGCCTGCGCAAGCGCCACAGGAAATGCAGACACTTTCATCAATAACGAATACACCACCGTTTTCAGAAATAGCACCAACAGGACATGTACCTGCACAGGCGCCACAGCCTACACAACCATCACCAATTACAAATGCCATGAGATAATCCTCCTTATGTATAAAGTTTACACTGAGGATACAGCTTTTAAATAAAATCAGCCGTATCCTGCAGCCTTTTCTTATTTTAATATAATCTTATGAGATATACAACCCTAAAAGTAGGAAAACGCAAAGAAAATATTTCCTTGATAAAATTTACATAATGCACTAATTTTTCATAGCTTCCGCTTCTTTTCTGGCAGCTTTCACGCCGTCAAGTATAGCCTGCTTTTTCACAAGAAGAGTCTTCTGATCCATGGCGGGAACACCGTGAAGCTTATACTCCAGACCGAGGCTTTCATATTTTTTCTCGCCCATTGTGTGATAGGGGAGGGCATCCAAAGCTTTCAGGTTGGAGAGATGTCCAATGAAGTATCCTAACTGATACAGATACTTTTCGTCGTCTGTAAGTCCTGGCACGATGACGTGGCGGATCCATACAGGAACCTGCCTTTTCTCCAGGTATTTTGCGAAAGCGAGAATGCCGTCGTTTGGCTGACTGGTCAGTTCCTTATGCTTTTCCGGATCAATATGTTTGATATCCAGCATGACAAGATCGGTCAAGGGCATGAGTTTGTCCAGTTTTTCGATAAAAGCGGCATTATTTTCTCTGTAAGCAATACCAGAACTGTCGATGCAGGTATGGATGTCATGCTCCTTTGCCAGGGTAAACAGGTCGATCAGAAAATCCACCTGCATCAGAGGTTCACCGCCAGTTACGGTGAGGCCGCCGTCTTTGTAAAAGGGGCGGTTTTTTTCATACTGTTCGATGATTTCGGTCGGTTCCATCATGGTGCCGCCGTCCATCGGCCAGGTATCCGGATTATGGCAATAGGCACAGCGCATGGGACAACCCTGAACAAAGACTACAAATCTGGTGCCGGGACCGTCTACAGTGCCAAAACTTTCAAGAGAGTGAATACGTCCTTTCATAGAGAGAAAACTCCTTTACAGGCAGGAAATTCCCGCCTTTATTATCTGCTTTTAAAATTCCCCTGAAGCAGGACCTCAGGGGATATCATGTAATATACTGTCACAACCTTCATACCGCCGTCTGAAATACAGCAACGGCGCGAGTCCGGTTTAGATAGATTCATGGAATGTACGGGAGATAACGTCAGCCTGCTGTTCGGGGGTCAGCTTAATAAAGTTTACAGCGTACCCGGAAACACGGATCGTAAGCTGAGGATAGTTCTCAGGATGCTTCTGAGCGTCCAGTAACATATCTCTGTTTAATACATTTACATTTAAGTGATGGCCACCTTTTGTTGCATAGCCGTCAAGTAAAGATACCAGGTTATCAACCTGAGCTGCATTTGATGCTGCCATTGTTTTTACCTCCATTGTGTATACAGTTTTATTATGCGCCGTCGGACGACGTTGCTTATATATCGGAACCCGAGTAATCGTCCAGACCCTGTTCCAGAGTCGGAACGCTGCATGCGAGGGGTGTTCTGGAGCAGTCCGTGCAGCCCATTGTCTGTACAGACTTATTCTGCTCGTTTTTTTCATCATAATCGATGTTTACATGTCCGACGCCGCCTGCCATGCCGGAATCCAGCATTTTAACAAGATCGTCGATTAAAGCTTTATCATCCATCTGCTACTCCAGTTCCGCAGATGCCCTGCCCGAAAGGACGGGCATCTGCTAATTTGTTTTTTGCTGATTTTAACTTATAATACCCAAATCGATATCGTGATATTCAGGCCTTACTTTAATTCAAGCTCGGAATATCCAAGGTGATATCGAGTTGCCCAGGATCTGTCAGGCTTTACTTTAATTCAAGCTCGATATCACCTGAAAATACCTTATCCTCTTTGCCGAGAGCACCGGGGATGATCGTGAAAGTATTGGAAATACCATCCTGTGCATCCTTGAACGGCAGCTTGGATACGGAAGCTAAGGAAGCAACTGCACCGTGGGTATCACGGCCGTGCATCGGGTTAGCGCCGGGAGCAAACGGCTGTCCTTTCTTACGTCCGTCAGGTGTGTTACCTGTAGCCTTACCATAGGTTACGTTGGAAGTAATGGTAAGGATGGAAGTTGTAGGAACGCCCTCTCTGTAGGTGTGGTGTCTTCTGATCGCGGTCATGAATCTGTGAACCACTTCCTGAGCGATGTCGTCAACACGGTCATCATCGTTACCATATTTCGGGAATTCGCCTGTGGTCTTGAAGTCTACGATCACGCCGTCTTCATCACGCACTACTTCAACCTTCGCATACTTGATAGCGGACAGGGAGTCAGCTACGATGGAAAGGCCTGCAACACCTGTTGCAAAGTAACGTTTTACATCTCTGTCATGAAGGGCCATCTCAGCTCTCTCATAGCAGTATTTGTCATGCATATAGTGGATGATGTTCAGCGTGTTTACATAAACGTCAGCCTGCCACTCCAACATATCCATGAACTTATCCCAGACATCATTGTACTCCAGAACATCGCCTTCTACAGGACGATATTTAGGACCAACCTGTTTCTTGGTAACTTCGTCAACACCGCCGTTCAACGCGTACAGCAGACATTTCGCAACGTTTGCACGAGCGCCGAAGAACTGCATTTCCTTACCGATAACCATGGAGGATACGCAGCATGCGATACCGTAGTCATCGCCATGAGTCACTCTCATCAGATCGTCGTTCTCATACTGGATGGAAGAAGTCTGGATAGACATCTTAGCGCAGTATCTCTTCCAGTTCTCAGGAAGTCTTGTGGACCACAGAACTGTCAGGTTGGGCTCCGGAGAAGCACCCAGGTTTGTCAGGGTATGCAGGAAACGGAAGCTCATCTTTGTTACGAGAGAACGGCCGTCAACGCCCATACCGCCGAGGGACTCGGTTACCCATACCGGATCGCCTGCGAAGATCTGGTTGTACTCGGGAGTGCGGGCAAACTTGATGCAACGCAGCTTCATAATGAAGTGATCAACAAATTCCTGAATCTGGCTTTCTGTGAATACGCCGTTCTTTAAATCTCTCTCAGCGTAGCAGTCAAGGAATGTGGAGGTACGTCCAAGGGACATAGCCGCACCGTTCTGCTCCTTCACGGCACACAGATAACCAAAGTAAGTAGCCTGGATAGCTTCCTGCACGTTGGATGCGGGTTTGGAAATATCGCAGCCATAGGAAGCAGCCATTTCCTTCATCATCTTCAGCGCAATGATCTGCTCGGAGATCTCTTCACGAAGACGGATCACTTCGTCGGTCATAACACGGCCTGTGGAGTTTTTCTGATCCTGCTTGTCTTCGATCAGTCTGTCGATACCGTACAGAGCAACACGTCTGTAGTCGCCGATGATACGGCCACGGCCATAAGCATCCGGAAGACCTGTGATGATGTGGGAAGAACGGCAGGCCCTCATCTCCTGATTGTAAGCGTCGAAACAGCCTGCGTTATGTGTTTTTCTGTGTGTGGAGAAGAACTCGGAGATCTCCGGATCTACTTCGTAGCCGTTGTCTGCGCAAGCTTTCTCTGCCATACGGATACCGCCGTAGGGCTGTAAGGATCTCTTGAAAGGAGCGTCGGTCTGGAAACCTACGATAGTCTCCTTATTCTTGTCAAGATAGCCCGGACCATGGGAAGTAATCGTGGAAACAACTTTGGTGTCCATATCTAATACACCGCCTGCTTCACGCTCTTTTCTGGAAAGATCCAGTACCATCTCCCATAAGTCTTTTGTGTTCTGTGTAGGCTCAGCCAGGAAAGAATCATCGCCCTCATAAGGGGTATAGTTCTTCTGGATAAAATCACGTACGTTAACTTCGTGATCCCATTTGTTGCCTACAAAACCTGTCCATTCTGGTCTCATTTTGTGTGCCTCCTGTTTAATAGTATTTTGAATTGAAAAATTAATAGATATCAAAGATTCTATACGGCTATTATAGTGTAAAGAATATGACAAAGTCAAGAATGGAGATGTACTTTTTTCTATACAAACAGTGCTTATTTACAGACTTTTTATGGAATTTTTACAAATTAAAAGAAGCTCGGGTATTTACAGGCAAAAGTGGAAAGTATTATACTGTATATGTTTTCATTTTAAAGATACAGGAGGATTAAAGAATATGAGTGGCATTACGAAAGAAATGACGATCGGAGAAATTTTAAGGACAAACCCTGATGTGGCTCCGGTTCTGATGGAGGCGGGTATGCACTGTCTTGGCTGTCCTTCGGCACAGGGGGAATCCTTGGAGGAGGCTGCCATGGTTCACGGCATCAATATTGATGACCTGATGGCGAGGATAGAGCAGGCATAACAGGCTGTAAGAGAAGCAGAGACAGCAAAGAAAAAGAGCCGGTCAATTTCTTACGGCTCTTTTTGAATTTCAGGAATCTGCGGCTTACGGTCATGTTACCATTATATTTTTGCAAGCCTCTGGAGGGCATCCTGAGGAATAATGCAGTCAAAGTGCTCATCCATATAAGCAATACCTGCCTGGATTGCCTTTGTGGTGACACCATATTCCGAAATGGTATTGCAGACTTTGCCGAAAGCCTCCGCAGAGAGTGTACGCTGATTTACGACCAGAAGGTACTGTCCTTTCTGCTCATTTTTATAAAGCCTGTTCTCACAGATAAGGCCGGTGCCGAAAATATGGGCAAGCGCCGTCAGTTCGCTGATAGAGGAAAACGTAAAAATACGATAGACCTCCTCTTCTTTTTCGGATTTGGCGCCGGCAAAAGTCTCTTTTTCCGGAATAACCGCCTTATCATGGGAAGAAGCATTTTTATGAATCCGTTCAAAGAGATCCATCACTTCATCGGTGATCTCCGAATAGTCATGTTCGCCTTCCACGTTATCTTCACTGACGGAAGGGGCGAAACGGGCAAAACGGGTATCGAGTTCTTCGGGATCTTCCACCTTTGTAACGATCAGCACGATGCATTCCGCATTTAAAGGGATCGCTTCTATCATAAGAGGAATATCCTCCGCCTCAAAGCCAAATTCACAGGCCGCCTGCTGCATCATATCACGAAACAGATCTTTTGCTTTGTCTGTGCCGTAGGCAAGTTCACTTATTTTAAGTTCTCTGCTGAGCAGGTCTTCCCTGGTCAGTGTACAACGTATTTGGTGTTCATTTACTTTTTCTATTTTCATTATCATCACATCCTTTAGGGAATTTTATACTCAGACAGCGGACAAGTCAAGGGTTTCGGAAAACTGTTTAAAAAAAATTAATAAAATAGTTGAAATTTGCCAATTTTTCTGGTATTATATAACTCCAGAGTGCCTTTGGACAATCTGTAACGGAAGGAGGCAGAACAATTTTATCTTTTTTTAGGGCAGAAATCTTAAGTAATCTGCCATGCGTAATCTAGAATTTTCTAAACAATGACTTCATCTCAGTTAGCACTAAAATTTCCTAAATTAGTATCAGAGATGTCTTATAGGCTTATGTGCCGATTCAGAGTTTAAAATTTTCCAAATGATTTCCCAATTAATAATCCAAAACTGACAACTTGATTTTCTTAAATGTATTTTAAAAATGTTACGCGTTCGGGTACTCTGCAAACTGTTTCTAATAGTAAAAAGCTGTATCGGTAAAAGTTTCTTTACTTAGTATCGTCAACAAAAAAAATAATAATCTGCTGTTTCAAAAATTTAAATTCTGAAAATTCTCTGGTTCCATATATATCACGAATATATCCGACCTCCTTTTGAAAGAGCAGAAGAAGAAAGGAGGAATTATGCGGAATGATAAAATTGAAATGATGACCATGAGAAGCAGACTGGAAAGTATTCTCAGTCAGGGAATAGAACTGTACCTGGATGGAAAACCGTCTTCACCTGCGGGGATCGTAGAGCGGTTTGTCAGAGAGGACGCTGTGTATATGCCCGATTTTGTTATCGATGATGAAGGTGCCCTGACTCAGGTCCGCTACGATAAAATCATGGAAAACTGATTGTTTAAGAAGCCATTTGAATGTCATAATAACTGACGAAAAAAATATTGCGAAAAAGAAGCCCCTTATGGTGATATTATATGTCAGAAAAGAAAATTGGTTCTTTCACGGAAATACATAATGACGATATGGAAATAGTCTGGTATAATAGGGGCGGTTGAAAGGAGTACAGGCATGAAAAAAATAATTCCGGTATTAATTGCGATCGTCCTTATTTTTATTGTTGTGGGCGTGAGTTTCGGCTCAATGATTATGGAGAAATATTCATATTCCAAAGAGCAGACTGATCTGAATGAGTATTATGGTATTACAGGTGATGAAGCAGCCATTATCATGCAAGATGAAGTGATAGAGGACAGAGCCCGTGTTGGGGCAGACGGGACCTTTTATATTACTTATGATACGGTAAGCGATTATTTTATCTATACAAGGCTTTATGTGAATGAAGTGGAAAATACGATCCGTTATGTACTGCCGGACAGGATACTTTCCTATAACATAGGAGAGAGCAGCTATATGGACGGAGAGGACGAAAATATCTGTGAGTATCAGATCGCGTTTTATGAAGGGGATACATTGTATATTGCGATAGATTTTATACGACTGTTTACGATCTTTGACTTTGAGACGTTCAGGGAACCGAATCGTATTCAGATCTATACTTCCTATGGGGAAAGACAGGTTGCGTCGGTAGAAAAAGATACGCAGGTCAGATACCAGGGTGGGGTGAAGAGTGAAATACTGAAAGAAGTTGCGGCAGGAGAGCGGCTTATTATTTTAGAGCAGATGGAGACCTGGTCGAAAGTAAAGACTGCTGACAGTATTATCGGCTATGTGGAAAATAAGAAACTGGGTGAAACGGAAGTTGTGACGCCTTCCTTTGTGAATAACGCTTCCATGTACGGGGAACTGGAATTTACGGGTACTTCAAAGGAATTTAAGATCAATATGGGCTGGCATCAGGTATCAGGTAACGCAGGAAACGCTACACTGGCTGAGGTGACGGCAAACACCAAAGGTCTGAATGTCATATCTCCGACATGGTTTCACCTGACGGGAAATGAAGGGAATATTGTCAGCTATGCGTCTTCGGACTATGTAAATAATGCTCATGCCATGGGGCTGGAAGTGTGGGCGCTGGCGGATGATTTTACGGAGGAGGTGGACAGGTTTGCAATCTTTTCATCTTCCGCAGCCAGGGCAAACCTGATCCGGAATTTGATGGGGGAAGTGCTGAATTACGGTATTGACGGGCTGAATATAGACTTTGAAAAAATTGACGAAGCCACCGGGAAACATTTTGTGGAGTTTATCCGTGAGCTTTCCGTCGAATGCAGGAAAAACGGTATTGTTCTTTCCGTGGACAACTATCCGATCTCCGGCGGTGCCATCTGGTACAACCGCAGAGAGCAGAGCGTTTATGCGGACTATGTGGTCGTTATGGGGTATGATGAGCATTGGGGGAGCGGAGGAAAGGCAGGCTCCGTTTCCAGCATTGACTATGTGGAGAGCGGGATAGCTGATACATTGGAATATGTGCCGGCGGAAAAACTGATTAACGGAATCCCGTTCTATACAAGGATATGGAAAACCACCGGTACGGAGGTGGTGGGGGAATCCGTAGGGATGCGTGCCGCGGCGGAGTTTGTGGCTGAAAACGGAATACAGACACAGTGGCTGGAAGCGGAGTGCCAGCATTACGGGGAGATTCAAAAGGACGATACTCTGTATCAGGTGTGGCTGGAGAATTATGATTCCGTGAAAGTAAAACTGGATGTGATGAAAACGTACGATCTGGCGGGTGTGGCTGAGTGGAAGCTCGGGCTGGAGTCGACGGATGTCTGGGATCTGATCGCAGAGTACTGCGCGAACTGATCAGGGTAGTTATGTTCCTCTAACATAAGCCCCGGTTTTTTCTCATAAAATAGAGCGAGGAGAAAGAATGCGGGAAGGGATTTTTATGACAGAGGAACAGTTTGGTAAAATTAAGGTCGGTATGGGAGCGGTGCTTGTGGCGGCAATGCTGCTTCTTTCCCATCGGACGGCGGAATATGTGACAACGGGCAGTGGCGATGTGGTGATCCATCGGGATACGATCGGGCTTTCGGAGGAAAAAGAGGACAAAGGGAGCGGAAATCATAAACTGGTCGTTGTGATCGATGCGGGACACGGTGGGATTGATCCGGGCAAAGTAGGGATCAATCAGGCCCTGGAAAAGGATATTAATCTGGCGATCGCCAAAAAAGTAAAACGGTATCTTGAACTTTCGGATGTGGAAGTGATCATGACCAGGGAGGGGGAAGAAGGGCTCTACCGGCCGGAAGATTCCAACAAGAAAGTCCAGGATATGAAAAACAGGGTAGCCATGATCGATTCCTCCGGAGCGGATCTGGCGGTAAGCATACATCAGAATTCTTACTCCGAAGAATATGTGAAGGGGGCTCAGGTGTTTTACTATGCAACCAGCCTGCAGGGAAAGGCGATGGCCGAAGTAATGCAGGGGACCATGGCGGAGACGCTGGATAAGGAAAACCGCCGGGAGGCGAAAGCGAATGACAGTTACTATTTGCTGAAAAAGACACAGACACCGATTATTATTGCGGAGTGCGGTTTTTTGTCAAACAGCACGGAAGCAAAACTTTTGACGCAGGAAGCTTATCAGGACAGGGTGGCGTGGGCAATCCATCTTGGGATTCTCCGGTATGCGGCCGCAGGCTGAAAAACTGCGATAAAGGAGTATTGACAGATTTAAAACAGGAGACAATAATTATGATGAGAGATACAAAGGGCTTAAAGATAGCCGTGGCAGGTACGGGGTATGTGGGGCTGTCTATCGCCGCTTTATTAAGTCAGAATCACAGAGTATTTGCGGTGGATATCGTACCGGAAAAGATAGAACTGATCAATCGGAAAAAATCTCCGATCCGTGATGAATATATTGAAAAGTATCTGGCGGAGAAGGAACTCTTTCTGACGGCTACGCTGGATGCGGAAGAGGCTTACACGGAAGCAGATTTCGTGGTTATTGCGGCTCCCACAAACTATGATTCCAAAAAAAATCATTTTGATACTTCGGCGGTAGAGAGCGTGATAAAGCAGGTCATTTCCTGTAATCCGGATGCGGTGATGGTAATCAAGTCAACGATTCCGGTGGGATATACGGCTTTCATAAGGGAAAAGTACCATTGTGATAATATTATTTTCAGTCCGGAATTTCTGAGGGAAAGTAAGGCATTGTATGACAATTTATATCCGAGTCGTATTATTGTGGGGACGGATACGAAGAATGCAAGGCTGATGAAGGCGGCAAATACGTTTGCGGCGCTTTTGCAGGAAGGAGCACTGAAAGAGGATATCGATACGCTGATCATGGGCTTTACGGAAGCGGAAGCGGTAAAATTGTTTGCCAATACTTATCTGGCGCTGCGGGTAAGTTATTTTAATGAGCTGGATACTTATGCGGAGACGAAAGGGCTAAATACACAGGAGATCATTAACGGCGTATGCCTTGATCCGCGGATCGGTATGCACTATAATAACCCTTCTTTTGGCTATGGCGGGT
>OFGK01000451.1_pt1 | contig 36759 bp, 32 predicted proteins | sample 1521771 | NCBI WGS metagenome assembly OFGK01 (sample SAMEA3504088, study PRJEB24116) | mouse gut metagenome | biome: mouse gut; feature: mouse-associated habitat; material: faeces | place: Denmark | collected 2011 | reverse complement strand
ACGAGTATTACCGGACGCGGAAGGAGAACCCGCTCAAAAAGATGCAGTCGGTGGTGGCGGTAGCCTGTAAGGCGCTGAGGATATTTTACGCGGTCCTTACCAAAGGCATCCAGTATGACCCTGAGAGGCTGCTGGGCGACATCAGGAGGCCACAGGTACAGACGGCATAACAGCTGGAATCGAAACAGGCAATACCCTGTCAGGGTTGGACTGAGCCTCCGGGAGACGGAGCCGGGAGCTGAATCCAGCCATGACAGAAAAGGCTGGAAGGTATGTGGAACAGTCTGGGGAAACGTCCGCCGCAAGGTGCCAGTCAGGGAAACATACAGGTCAGTAAGACTTATATAAAGAATGAGCCGGTAGCCGGCAGGAATATTTTCCATAGGGCATGACCCTGGTTAGGAGCTGAGCTGGCACCCTGGTTATGGACAGGCGGAACGAAGGAAGTTAGGACCCGCAAGATGGTGATCCTGGTAGACACGGGAGGTTCGCTGCCGTAGAAGGAAGGGTATACACAAGGCCATGTAGAGCGAAAAGATAGACGTTCTACTTCGTGTACCCTACATCCTCTATTTTCGTACCAGATACAGAGAAATGTCCATTTCCTTGGCTCATTTATCTGAGAGTAACAATAAAAATTCCTTGAATTTTTAAGGAAAATCACTTGACAATATAGGGAGGAAAGTGAACGTATATACAACCGATAGTGAATATACATTTTATGCGAAAATGTCAGATGTTGAAAAGATGGTGGATGATAGTAACTTTGTAAGGATTCATGTGTCATATTTGGTAAATTTGGATTATATCAGAGCGCTATATCTTGATGAGTTACTGCTGACGGATGGCAGCAGGCTTCCGGTTAGTAAAAAGTATAAAAATGCTGTAAAAGAACAGCATTTGAAATACACAAAGTGGAGGATGGGACTATGAATTCAGAGACAACAAATATTTTTATATATTTTATTATCAACGTTTTTGATCTTTGGGTAATTGTCCGTTATTTTGACAGGGTTCTGCGTTTGGCTAAGAAGAAAAAAATCATCAATTATATCATATATTTCTTGTTTTTGATTTTTTTTACGCTGCTGATCCGCTATGAGCTTGAGTATTCCAATATTGTATCTATAGCGGCATGGAGTCTTTTGTTTCTGGTGTTTTATGAAGGCAATGGGCAGAGCAAACTGCTTTATGCAGTTATTCTAATTGTATTTGCCGGATTTTCACAAATGCTTATGTATTTTATCATACATAGTGATACACATACGGTATATTCATATTTTATTCCCCATTTTATTTTTTTCTTAGTTTTGGAGTTAGTGGCGCGATATCAAACGATAAAAGAAAAAAGGATAGATAGGAAAGTATTACTATTACTCGTGTCAGTGCCTATATTGAGCTTTATAGCTATGCCATGCATTGTTATGCTGATGGAACAAACGAATGTGCCGATCAGCGAAAGCACTGGTATTTTTGCACCGATTGCCGTACTTATGCTTTATGTCAATATCATGGTATTTTATATGTACGATAGGATCAGCTCAGTTTATGAAATAGAAAAACAGAAAGAAGAATATGAAATGCAACTGATTTGGCAGAAGGAATATTATGATGAACTACAGGATAATTATAATTCCGTCAGAAAGATAAAACATGACATGCAAAATAATCTTCAGGCAATGAACAAGCTGATGAGGGAAAATAAGACGAAAGAGTTGGCTGTTTATTTAAATGAGCTGATTACTGCGGAAGAGGAAATTGAAAATATTATCAGTACTGGAAATTATGGTATAGATACTATTTTAAATATTAAACTGACGCGTGCGCAAAAACATGGAATAGAAATGGAAAGGGAGATAAGCATACCATCGCAGTTACCGCTGCCATATAGGCATTGCATAAGTATTTTAGGGAATCTGCTGGATAACGCGATCAACGTATTAAAAGATGAAGTGGAAGTACCTAAAGTCATGAAAGTGTTCTTATCGTTTCAAGGCAACGCTTTGGTGATACAGGTTTCTAACCAGTATCGGGATAAGCCGATAAAAGAATATAAAGATGATTGTTTTCATGGATTAGGGCTAAGGATAGTAAAAGAGACAGTGGAGATTTATAACGGAACGTATGAAGTAGAGGATGACGGTAAAAACTTTGCGGTAAATATTATTTTATATTTGGATATTTGAACTTACGCATCGTTGAGCCTTTTTACTTATTGTCTGTGCCACAGAGCAGTATGACAAGAAGAAAATCATTTTCAACTATTGATTGGTATGTGTACTAAAGAACGTACGCAAAGGAGGATAAATATGAAATTGGAAGAAAGATTTCATGAGGATGTAATTCAATTTGAAGTAGAAAAAATAGCTATGATCGGTAATAATCGCACAGGGAATCTTATCGGTTTGACAGAAGAGGGTAAGAAAGCGGTGGCTATTTTGAAAATGAGGATACAGAGAAAAATAGAATTTTATCAGCGTATCTTCACGTCACAGATAGGTGTAATCTTCATTGCATAGGATGTTACTCATATGTTACCGAGAGAAATACAAAAATAAATTTATCATATCAGGAAATCTGCCATATTTTAATGGAGCTCATGAAGAATGGAGTAAAAATTATTGTAATATCCGGTGGGGAGCCTTTTTTAAGAGAAGATATTGGTTTGATCTGCAAATATGCAAAGCAATTGGGAATGATTGTTCAGGTCATTACAAATGGAACTATGTTGCAAGAACGGTATCTTGAAGCGCTGCCATTCATTGATGCAATTAGTGTTTCCGTAGACGGATATAAAAATGACATACAATATATTCGTGATAAGGGAATCATGCCCAAGGTCATTGAAACGATAAATTTTTTGAAACAACATATAAAGTCCGTAAACCTGATATTTACACTTCATAAAAAGAATGCGCCATATATGAATGAATATTTAAAATTTGCTGAAGATTTAGACGTTACTTTTAATTTCAGTATGCTTACAGCAGCATTTGATAATGAGATTTTCCAAGATTATTTGTTAGGACAAAAAGAATTTGAAATGATAGAAGAATTTTTAAAAGAACATAATGTAAAAATTTCAGATTCGGCAATGGAGGGAGCATACTTATCATGTAAATCCCGATGTGGTGCAGGTAAAATGATGATAAGTATAGGAGCGGATGGAGCAGTATATCCTTGTCATATGTTACATATTGCGGATCTAAAACTCGGAAATATATTAGAAAAGGAATTAAGTAAAATTGTATTTAGCTCCAATAATCCTTTTTTAAATTTGGATGTGAATCATATAGACGGGTGTCAGGAGTGTAAATATGGAAATTTTTGCGGCGGGGGCTGCAGGGCAAGAAGCTATCTGAAAACAGGGAATATTTATTCCAAAAGCGATATTTGCGGTATCAGTTATAAAACGTTGGAAAAAAAGTTTTTTCACTTAAAGAAAGCATATGGTATGTAAAATAATCACATAGATAGCAATAAAAGAGTAACCCGATTACCTTTCCGCCTTATTTCCGGCAAAGCGTGCTTGAAAAATCTGTACATTCCATGTTGCGTGATATTTGCGCCGCAGGCAGCCAACGCAGTGGGCCGCATCATCCAACAGGATATTAATAAGATTTTCAGCATTCAAACTCTGTTAGATAAAATAAGGACGGTCTGGAAATTCAGACCGCCCGATCACTATGGATATTCAGTAATATATTTCAAACTAACCTTCATGTCGCGGCTCTGCCGCGACTCAAATCAGGATTGGGAAATCTTAGTATTCCATAGCCTTTTCTTCCCCGTTCAGTACGCGAAGAGCGCCTTGAGTCAGCGCAAGCAGCTCGTCTTCGCCCGGATAAATGGTAAACGGTGCGATAAACCCTGCTCTTTTCTTTAGTTCGGCAGTCACATATTCATCATAAGCGATACCGCCCGTTACAATGATCTGATCTACTTTTCCCTCTAATACACATGCCATGGAGCCAATATCTTTTGCAACCTGTAAAAGGAAAGCTTCACGGTAGAGTTCAGCGTCCTTGTCTCCGGCAGCCACTTTCTTTTCTACTTCACGCATATCGTTTGTACCAAGGTAAGCGTTGAAGCCGCCGCCGCCGACTAGTTTTGAGTATACTTCTTTTTCCGTATATTTGCCGGAAAAACACATCTTTACCAGTGCGCCGGAAGGAACTGCGCCTGCGCGCTCCGGTGAAAAAGCGCCGTCGCCGTCAAGCGCGTTGAATACGTCTACTACTTTGCCGTTTTTATGTGCGCCTACGGAAACGCCGCCGCCCATATGTACTACGACAAGGTTCAAGTCTTTATAATTTTTACCGTTTTCCTTTGCATAGCGTTTAGCAACCGCTTTTTGGTTCAGCGCATGAAATACGCTGGTTCTTGGAAGTTCAGGTACGCCGGAATAACGTGCGGCAGGCATAAGTTCGTCAACAACGACCGGATCTACGATATAAGAAGGAACGCCGATAGAATCGCCAATCTCTCTTGCTAAGATACCGCCAAGGTTAGAAGCGTGCTGTCCCTGACGGCCGATCTTCAAGTCTTCAAGCAGCGCGTCGCTTACCGCATAAGTACCGCCCGGAATCGGTTTTAACATACCGCCGCGTCCAACGACTACATTTAAAGAGCGGATATCAAAATCTTTTTCTTTTAAAAGGGAAAGAATGATATTTTTACGGAAATCCTTTTGATCTACGATAGAAGCATATTGAGATATTTCTTCCGTAGAATGCCTTAAAGTTTCTTCAAACAACAGATTTTCATCTTCAAATACGCCGATTTTGGTAGAAGTAGAACCGGGATTGATTATTAAACTTTTGGTTGACATAAATCTTCTCCTTTTTCTTTTTTTAATGTTTAAATGAAATAAATATTATTTTAAAGCTTCGGCAACAACGGCGCCAAGCGCGAGGGAATTTACCTTTGTCTCAAAGTCGTCGGAGCGGGAAGTAAGGATAACCGGAGCTTTCGTTCCTGTTAAGATATTTCCGTTCTTTACCTGTGCGGTATGTACCAATGTCTTATAGGTGATATTTCCTGCATGGATGTCAGGGAAAAGGATGATATCGGCATCGCCCACGATCTTTCTTCCCTCTGCGCCTTTATGCTGTGCAGCCTCCGGGCAGATGGCAAGATCCATGGAAAGAGGACCGTCTACGATACAGCCGGTGATTTTTCCCTCTTCGCACATTTTGGTAAGTTCTGCGGCTTCTACCGTCACCGGCATTTTCGGATTTACAACCTCTACGGCTGCTACCGGAGCGACCTTCGGGCATTCGATTCCGCAGGCATGTGCGATCTCTACCGTATTTTCAATGATATGTACTTTGTCTTCCAAAGTAGGATAAGTCATGAAAGCCACGTCCGTAAGGAAAAGAAGACGGTCGATGCCGTTTACTTCAAATACGCATACATGGGAAAGCGGCCTTCCGGTACGAAGTCCCACCTCTTTGTCCAAAACGCTTTTTAAGAAGGATTTTGTATCGATCAGTCCTTTCATGTACATGTCCGCTTTTCCTTCGTGTACAAGTTTTACCGCGGTCAGTGCGGCTTCATAAGTATCCGTTTCGTTGATGATCTCAAAATCATCGGCGTTCATACCGATAGAAGCGGCGATCTCCCGGATCTTTGCTTCGTCGCCGACTAGAATGGCGTCGGCAATATTGCGTTCTTTTGCGGCCTTTACGGCCTCTAATACAGGCGCGTCCTGTGCTACGGCAACAGATACTTTTTTCATGGCGCCGGTACCGGCTTTTGCTACCAAATCGTTAAAACCTTTGCTCATTTGTTTACACCTCATATCCATTTTATTCCAGTTGTTTTTCAACCGTATTTATTCGTTAAAATAATAACACTTTCCCATATAAAAAGCAATAATGCTTTACCCATTTTTCAGCCGTTTTTCCATCTGTTTTCCGGTTGTTCCGTAACGGTTCACTTTACAGCCTTAAATTATTACCGTTTTGTAATTTAAGAAAAATTTAAGAATTATTGGTAAGATTTTGATGTATACTAATCACAGGTGTAGGATACGAAACGGTATCCGGTATGACATCGGTTATCATAGACCAGTAACCGTATGTAAAGCGAAAATGGTATAAGGAGGAGTAAATACCACGGAAAATGCCAAAGGAACGGACAGGCATACCGTCGGATGCATACCAAAGCGGGAACGGAAGACGCCGTTAGGAGAATAGCGCGTTTATCTGGTTCGCAGGTAAGAAAAGAGGTCTGATAAATGAAAACTAAATATAGAAAAAACTCTAAAAAACGGGCAGTGTGTATCCTGCTTTTAGCATGTGTGCTTTACGGAGGAACCGTAGCTTTTTGCAATTCCCCACAGTCAGTCATCATACAGGAGAGTATTTTGACAAGCGAGGAGAGGACGGTCATGACATCCAAAGAGATCACGGACAGGGAACGTGTTTATGATAAGGAAGTTCTGGAACGGCAGCCGTATGATTTCTCGGAAGTTACGATTGCATGTATCGGAGACAGTATTACGGAGGGTGTCAACGGTGCTACCGGCCATGCGGACGGCCTGACTTATCCTGAGGTCATTAAGGATGCGCTCCATGCTAAGGAAGTGTATAATCTGGGTATCGGCGGTTCTACGATAGGCGACTACTGGGCTTCGGCAATGGTAAACCGTTATATGGAGATTCCTGAAGATACCGATATTATCATAGTTTACGGAGGGATCAACGATGTATTCAGCGGAACGGGAGAAACGATAGGGAATCTGAATACCCTGACGGACGATACTTTCTGTGGGGATCTGGATACCCTTTTGGAGGGGATACGGGTTCATTACCCTACCAGTTGGCTGATTCTTGTAACGCCGATGGATACGGTCACGATCGAAGAAGTGCGGGCGTTAAATCCGGATATGAAGCCGATCGAAGAATATGTGGACGCCATGATTACGCTTGCCAAGAAGTATGACGTGGACGTAATCGACTTGTTTCATTCTAATTTTATGAATTCTTACGATCCCGAAGTTTACAGCGCTTATGTGCCGGGATGCCATCCGACGGACGAGGGTTATAGGATTCTTGGAGAGCATATTGCAAAAGAAGTGATCCGTATCAGTTTGGAGAACGAAGCGGACGGGCAGTTTTTAGGAAGGTGGAATGGCTTTACGGTTTCCTGTAATGAGTATGGCGGTGTGCCGGAGAACGGTGTTTCCGGAAACAGCATATCAGGGAATACTTTGGGGGACGTTTCCGGGAACAGCGTATCGGGAAATGCTCCGGGTGATGTTTCCGCAAACGATGTCTCAGGAAACGACTTTGATGGAGTCTGGAAAAACAGCGTATCGGGGAATGCTCCGGGTGATATTTCTGCAAACAGTGTATCGGGAAACGCCGCTGGTGACGTTTCCGGAAACAGCGTATCGGGAAATACATCAGGGGGACTTTCAGACAATGATATTTCTGTTTGCGGAGAATTGTTGGAGAGCGGTACGGACATCTTGGAGAACAGTATGGAAAACGGAACGCTGGATAAAAATTTTTGAGTTGTAAGCGCCGTTTTGCATTTGAAAAGTCTGAACAGAGTTTTTTAACGATCCCGGAATTTTGTATTTTGGCAAAATTCCGGGATGTTTTTTGTAAATAGCCGTATGCGGAAATCGTCCTGTGTCTGGAAACCGAAGAAAGTTACAGTTTAAAACCAAAATAACGTACCGCGTTATAATAAGAAATATCCGTTACGATCTCACGGAGCGTATCCGCATCGTTCGGAAATTCTCCGTTTTCTACCCATGTGCCGATCAGGTCGCATAGGATCCGCCTGAAATATTCGTGCCTCGTGTAAGATAGAAAGCTTCTGGAATCCGTTAACATTCCTATGAATCCGGAAAGATTCCCGAGGCTTGCAAGGGAAACCATCTGCTCCAGCATGCCTGTTTTATGGTCGTTGAACCACCATGCGCTGCCCTGCTGGATCTTTCCCACTGCTGCAGCATCCTGAAAACAGCCTAAAATGGAGCCGATTGCCGGATTATCATTGGGATTCAGGCTGTAAATGATTGTTTTCGGAAGTTCGTCCGTGCAAATCAGCGCGTTAAAGAAATCCGCCGTCTGTGAGGAGGGCGCATAGTTATTGATGCAGTCGTATCCTGTATCCGGCCCCAGCTTTTCAAACATGAAAGTATTGTTATCCCGTTTGCAGCCGTAGTGCAATTGCATGACCCAATTCAGGTGGGCATATTCCCGGCCTGCAAACAGCATGAAAGCGGTTTTAAATTTTAACCCGTCTTCTTTGGAAAGCGGTTGTCCCTGTAAGCGGCGCTCAAAGATCCGTTCTATTTCCGCTTCGTCTGCGGGTGCATACATGATATATTCCAATGCGTGGTCGGAAACCGAGCAGCCCATGGAGGCGAAAAATGTCATCCGTTTTTTCAAAGCTTCTTTTAAATCGGCAAAAGAAAGGATCTTTATCCCGCTTACTTCGGAAAGCGTATCGAGATAATCGGCATAATCCGGTTTTTCAATATTCATGGCCCTATCGGGACGCCATGCGGGAAGTACCTGCACGTCGAAAGAAGGGTCTTTTGCAATCATTTTATGCCATTTCAAAGAGTCTGCCGGATCGTCCGTCGTACAGATCAAAGTCACGTTGGACTGCCTGATCAGATTGCGCACGCTCATGGACGGCTGGGAAAGTTTTTCATTGCATAGATCCCAGACCTCTCCGGCGGTATTTTTGTTTAAAACGCCGTGATAACCGAAATATCTCTGCAGCTCTAAATGGCTCCAGTGGAACAGAGGATTGCCGATCGCTTTTCCGAGACATTCGGCCCATTGAAAGAACTTCTCTTTAGCAGGGGCATTTCCTGTGATATAGCGTTCTTCTATGCCGCAGGAACGCATGAAGCGCCATTTATAATGATCGCCTCCGAGCCATACCTGCGTGATGTTTTCAAACTGTCTGTCTTCTGCGATCTCTTTCGGATCAATATGGCAATGATAATCAAGGACCGGAGTTTTTTCGGCATAATCATGAAAAAGAGTTCTGGCAGTATCCGTTGATAGTAAAAAGTTTTCGTCCATAAAAGGTTTCATAGTTTTCTCCGTTTCCGCGCTGCTTTATTGCACGAGTATGGATCGCGGGTTTGTGACAAGCAGCGCGCAGACACAAAACCTGTTTAAACACGTTCTAAAAAGGCGTAGTTCCCCGTTTGACCAGTTCTCCCGAAAAAAGCGCTTTTTTCGGAATACTGTTGCCGGCAAGTACTTCCATGAGGGAAGTGATGAGCTGCCTGCAGAGCGTGTCCAGCTTGTTATCGATAGAAGTAAGTTCCGGTTCGCAGCAGGCGGTCAGAATGGAATTATTATATCCGATCACAGCGAAATCTTCCGGTATTTTCAATTTTTTTTTCTTGGCATACTTTACTGCGGCGATGGCAAGATTATCGTCCGCCGCAATGACTCCGTTGAATTTGACGCCCCGTTTGGAAAGGTTTAAAAGAGTCTTTGTCATTGCGTCAATATCCTCATGCGGGCCGCCGTAAAACTGCAGCATGGAAGGCGGCGGGGAGATACCGGCTTCAGCCATGGCGGCGCGGTAACCGGCGAGTTTGTGCCTGCCGCTGTAGGAATCGGAATTATAAAAATATAAAATATCCCGCACGCCGGCTAAGATCAGGGAAGACGCGGCCTCATACATGGAGCGGCGGTCGTCGGAAACGATACTGTAGACATTAGGGCTGTCCAACGCCCCATTCAAAAGCATGATTGGAATTTGGGAGGCCGCGTTTCTGATATATTCGTTGTCGCCGTTTTTTTCCCCGACAAAATCAGAACCTACAAGGATGATACTGTCTACTTTTTTGGATAAAAGAAGCTCTACATATTTTTTCTTGTTTTCCAGATCGTATCCGGTACAGCACAAAAGAGAGTCGTAGTTATTGGCGCGGAGACTCTGTTCGATTAAATAAACGGCTTTTGCAAGATAAAGATCGGAGGAATCGGCGCATAATATCCCGATCGTATTCATGGTATTGAGCCCCAGCCCTCTTGCAAAAGCGTTGGGAGTGTAGTCGTATTCTTCCATAACTTCCAATACTTTTTTACGGGTTTTTTCGCTGACATTACTGCTGCCGTTTAATACCCGGGAAACGGTCGCTATGGAAACGCCTGCTTTTTCGGAAATATCATAGATCGTCATAGGAAAGCCCTCACTTTTTGAACTTGCAAAATGATGTAAGCGATTACAGAATTATGAGTAAATTATAGTACAATATTTCTGCTAATTCAAGAAGGGGTATCGGATCCGATTTAACAGAGGCGGGATCGTATATGACAGAACAACAGAATAACGGAATAGGATTAGGATAGAAAAATTCGCATGTGAATGCTATAATGTTTATGTGAAGGCAGTTGACGAACGGGAATTTTCGGGATCGCTTTCTTTTATGGTTTGTGCTGCAGGGCGGCATGACGGGAAGGCTGAACAAAATGCGTATTCAATCAGGAATTTGTGCTGAAGCGTCACAGATTCTATTGACCGCAGAGCAGAATCTGAAATTCTGCCCGCGTCCTCAGCATAAAACGCTTCGGAATGGAGGTAAAGATGAAAAAATTTTGGGCGTTAGGGTTAGCGGCGGCTATGATATTTTCACTGACTGCCTGCGGTAATACAGGCGGCAACGCAGGCAATCTGCCTGTAGAGACACCGGCGGCGCCGGAAACTCCGGCGGAGGGCGGGGATGCAGGCGTGCCGGCAGAAAGTATGCCTGCAGAAGCGGAGTCAGGAAACCGGAACGGTTCTTATGAGGAATGCGTCCTTACCTTTTCCTGGTGGGGAGGAGATTCCAGACATGAAGCTACGATGGCGGCAATCGATGCGTTTGAAGCGAAATATCCGGGGATTACGGTAAAAGAAACGTATGGCTCATGGTCCGGCTGGGAAGACTCCATGGCAGCCATGTTTGCGGCAGGGACGACTCCTGATGTAAACCAGATCAACTGGAGCTGGATTACCTCTTACAGTCCGGACGGAAACGTATTTATGGATTTAAACAGAGTTTCCGATATACTGGATCTGACCCAGTTTGACCGGAAATATTTAGACATGTGTACCGTAGCGGGTAAACTGCAGGCAGTTCCGGTATCTATGACAGGGAAGATTTTTTATTGGGATAAGACGACTTTTGACGAAGCCGGAATAGATACTCCTGACACTCTGGCCGAATTAATGACGGCAGGAGAGACGTTCCAAAACGAATTGGGAGAGGATTATTATCCGTTGGTATTGAGCGAATACGACAGGATGATCCTTATGGTATATTATTTGGAATCCGTATATGGTAAGAATTGGGTAGAGGATGGCGCGTTAAATTATACTTTGAAAGAGATCCAAGCCGGTTTGGAGTTTATCCGGTCCTTGGAAGACGCGCATGTCATCCCATCCGTTGCAACGGTCGCAGAAGACGGTGCGGAATCTCTTGAGCGGAATCCGAAATGGGCGGAAGGAAAGTATGCGGGTATCTTTGAATGGGATTCTTCCGCAGGTAAGTTCAGCGACGCGCTGGCGGAAGGACGGGAATTTGTAGTCGGCGAAGAACTGGCCGATATGGGAGATTATAGAGGAGGTTTTTCAAAAGTTTCTTCAGGCTTTGCAATTTCTGAAGGGACGGCGCATCCTAAAGAAGCGGCTATGCTGGTGCAATTCTTATTGAACGAAGAGGAAGGTACGGCCATCATGGCTTCCGAGAGAGGGATCCCGCTCAGCAAAGCGGCGTTTGACAACTGTAATGCACAGGGCCTTTTAAATGAAACGGTGGTAGAAGCGAACGGTAAGATTCTTGCTTATGTATCTTACGAATTGGATCCGAAATTTGAGGACGCTGCCCTTAAAGATGCAGGCGGCGTTTATTATGATGTAATGGCAGGGCTGAGTTCCGGAAATTATGACTCCGAAAAGGCGGCGGAAGTCTTAGGGGACGGAATCACAAAGGTATTGGGCGAGGACAGCCGTTACTGACAATCATTTTACGGATATATTTCCTCATATTTGCACGGCGGCATGATTTACGGGCATTTCTGAGGCGGAAGAATTGACAAACCCATCCGGATATCGTATATTAAATAAAGCGGCGGCAGGTTCCGGCCTGTGCGGCATCCGTATCCGTTATGCATGAAACCGTGCAGGGTGCGGTCAAAGATAATAAAAGAGCAGTATGAAAACAGCGATTGAAATGATGAAAAGAAAGGTGGCTTATGTATGATGATTTGTATTTGTTGCATCATCCGCATCCGTATGCAGGGGCGGTAAGAAAGCAGATATATTGTCTCATGTAGATGGGATTTTTTTGCGTGCAATACAGATCATCATATGCATACGCCGGCAGGCGGAGTGTGAGCAGGCTCATATTCTGTCCTGTTTGCCTTGTTGTGTGGAGTTGGCAGGAAAATTTCCGTTTTAGTGGGAGATATCCTGCTTTTTTATGTGCCTTTTTCTGAAAATAATGATCAGGACAGCTTATGTAGGGGCGTCTGTTTCGGGAAAGAAGGAGGGACTGCTATGCAAAAAGGCAGGAGACAGCAAAAAAACGAGGATAGGAAAAGACTGTCCGATTCGCAAAATTTCATAACGGATCAAAGACTGATCGGCAGGCTCATTCGGTTGAGCAGTATCGGCAGAGAGGATACGGTCGTTGAGATCGGAACGGGGAAGGGACATTTGACGGAAGAAATGTGCAGGAGAGGAGGAATCGTTTATTCGGTTGAATTGGACCGGAAATTATATGAAGGAACGAAAAAGAAGCTGGAAGGTTATGCCAACCTGCATTTGATTCACGGGGATTTCTTAACATATTCCCTTCCGGCAAGGGGAGATTATAAGGTGTTTGCCAATATTCCGTATTTTATCACGACCCAGATCGTGGAAAAGCTGACGAACGCGCCCAATCCCCCAAAAGAGATCTGGCTCGTAATGGAGAAAGGCGCGGCGAAGAGATTTATGGGAGCGGGAAAAGAAACGAAGAAATCTCTGCTCCTGAAGGTAAAATGGGACATGAAGATCCTGTATCATTTCAGGCGGGAAGATTTTCATCCCAAACCTTCCGTAGATTCCGTTCTGCTATACTTTGCCAAAAAGAAAACGCCGGATTTAAACAGAAGCGAATACGAGGAGTTTAAGCGGTTTATCGATCACTCGATGAAGTTTGGCATTTCCGGCAGACACGGGCTTCTAACCAGAAGGCAGGCGGCCATAGCCTTAAAACAGGCGGGACAGCCCCATGCCCATGAAGACGGAGTCACGTTATATATCCAATGGCTCTGCTTATTTCGATGCTACCTGCAGTTTAACAAAAGATAAGGGAGAACCGCGCCTTGTCTTAAGTTTTTCACAGTTTGTTTACAAAATATTAAGGGATATCTATAAGCATTACCTTGAACAAGCCTATAAAATCTGTTACAATATAGTTTGGTTTTTTGTAACTTAAGAATGCGAAGGGCATAGATTCTTCCGGCCGTTGATCGCATACTGAGAAAGGGACATGGTTATCAAAATGAGTGTAATAGAAAAAATATTCGGTACTCACAGTGAAAGGGAATTAAAAAGGATCGAACCGCTTGTAAAGGAGATCGAGAATTTACGGCCGTCCATGCAGGCGCTCACTGACGAACAACTGAAAAATAAAACCAAAGAGTATAAAAAGAGATTCGAAGAGGGGGCTACACTGGATGACCTGCTTCCGGAGGCGTATGCTACGGTTAGGGAAGCAGCAAGAAGAGTATTAAACATGGAGCATTACAGGGTACAATTGATCGGCGGCATTATTCTCCATCAGGGACGTATCGCGGAGATGAAGACCGGTGAAGGTAAGACCCTTGTATCCACGCTCCCGGCTTATCTGAATGCATTGGAAGGAAGAGGGGTACATATCGTTACCGTGAACGATTACCTCGCAAAGCGTGATGCGGAATGGATGGGACAGGTGCATGAATTCCTTGGCTTAAAAGTCGGCGTCGTTTTAAACGATATGAAGCCGGAAGAAAGAAGAGAAGCCTATGCCTGCGATATTACCTATGTGACGAATAATGAGCTGGGCTTTGACTATCTGAGAGACAATATGGTCATTTATAAAGAGCAGCTTGTATTGCGCGAACTGCATTATGCCATTATCGACGAAGTGGACTCCGTTTTGATCGACGAAGCGAGAACGCCGCTTATCATATCCGGACAGAGCGGAAAATCCACGAAACTCTATGAGGCCTGCGACATTTTGGCAAGGCAGCTTACCCGCGGCGAGGATATGGAAGAGCTGACCAAGATGGACGCCATCATGGGCGTGGAAAGAGAAGAAACGGGAGATTTTATCGTAAACGAAAAGGATAAAGTGGTGAATCTGACGGAGGCGGGCGTTGCCAAAGTAGAGCGTTTCTTTCAAATTGAAAATCTTGCCGATGCCGAGAATCTGGAGATCCAGCACAATATCATACTGGCGCTCCGTGCGCACAACCTGATGTTCCGGGATCAGGATTATGTAGTAAAAGACGATCAGGTGCTTATCGTAGACGAATTTACCGGACGTATCATGCCGGGCCGCCGCTATTCCGACGGTCTGCATCAGGCGATCGAGGCGAAAGAGCATGTGAAAGTAAAAAGGGAGAGCAAGACCCTTGCTACGATCACGTTCCAGAATTTCTTTAATAAATTCGAAAAGAAAGCGGGTATGACGGGTACGGCGCTTACCGAAGAGAAAGAGTTCCGAAATATTTACGGAATGGACGTAATAGAGATCCCGACCAATATGCCGGTTGCCAGAAAGGATATGCAGGATGCGGTCTACAAGACCAGAAAAGAAAAGCTGCGCGCCATTGTGGCGGCGGTAGAAGAAGCCCATGCGAAAGACCAGCCGGTTTTGGTCGGTACGATCACGATCGAGGCTTCCGAAGAAATCAGCGCCCTGTTAAAGAAAAAGGGCATACCGCATAAAGTACTGAACGCGAAATTCCATGAGCTGGAGGCGGAAATCGTTGCCGACGCAGGCGTTCATGGCGCGGTTACCATCGCTACCAATATGGCGGGCCGTGGTACGGATATCAAGCTGGACGAAGAGGCAAAGACAGCGGGAGGATTAAAAATCATCGGTACGGAGCGGCATGAATCAAGACGTATTGACAATCAGCTCCGCGGCCGTTCCGGACGTCAGGGCGATCCGGGCGAATCCAAGTTTTATATTTCATTGGAGGACGATCTGATGCGTCTGTTCGGTTCCGAAAGGATGGTCGCTATGTTTAACGCGCTCGGCATACCGGAGGATCAGGAAATAGAACATAAGACGTTGTCCAATGCGATCGAAACCGCACAGAAGAAGATTGAAAATAATAACTACGGTATTCGTAAGAACCTGTTGGAATACGATCAGGTCATGAACGACCAAAGGGAGATTATTTATGAGGAAAGACGCCGTGTGCTGGACGGGGAAAGCATGCGCGATGTGATCTATAAGTGGATCACGGATATTGCGGAAAATGCGGTGGATATCTGTATCGGGGACGATGAAGAGATCGACGATTGGGACTTCAGGGAGCTGAATCAGCTTTTACTTCCTACGATTCCCTTAAAGCCGGTTAATACGGCAAGAGTGGTAAAGCCCAAAAAAGACAGTTTAAAGCAGCAGCTTAAAGAAGAAGCGGTGAAGCTTTATGAGAGCAAAGAAGCAGAATTTCCGGAGCCGGAGGCGATCCGTGAACTGGAGAGAGTGATCCTTTTGAAGATCATCGACCGTAAGTGGATGGATCATATTGACGATATGGATCAGCTCCGTCAGGGCGTAGGACTGCAGGCATACGGACAGAAGGATCCGCTTGTGGAATATCGTATGAGCGGTTTTGACATGTTCGACGAGATGGCGCAGAACATCAAGGAAGAGACGATCCGCCTGCTGTTCCATGTAAAGGTGGAGCAAAAGGTAGAGAGGGAGCAGGTTGCGAACGTAACGGGAACGAACAAGGACGATACGGTACAAAAAGGCCCGGTAAAACGTGAGAATGCAAAAGTATATCCCAACGACCCCTGTCCTTGCGGCAGCGGAAAGAAATATAAACAGTGCTGCGGCAGAGTGAAAGCGGTGTAGTGGGCGGCAGTTATCAAGATAAAAAAGAGAAAGTGTGGTGAACGTTAAGTGGTAGAATTAGACCAGATGAAGACAGAATTACAGGCATATGAAACTCCATTAGCGGAAGTGAGGGATTCACTTTGACTTAGCAGGTAAGTCAAAGCGGATCGAAGAGCTGGAAATGGAAATGGAATCTCCCGGCTTTTGGGATGACGCCGACAAGGCAAACGGCAAGATGAAGGAATTGAAAAATCTGAAAGACACGGTGGACACGGTAAACGGTTTGCAGACACAGTATGAAGATATAGAAACGCTGATCGAACTCGGATATGAGGAAGAGCCGGAAGAGGCAGCCGTTATGGCAGCGGATATCCGGACGGAACTGGATTCTTTTATCCAAACCCTTGAAGAGATCCGTATCAGCACGCTGCTTTCGGAAGAATATGATAAATGCAATGCGATTTTAAAACTGAATGCGGGAGCGGGCGGTACGGAGAGCTGTGATTGGGCGTCCATGCTCTACCGGATGTATACGAGATGGGCGGAGCGGAAAGGCTACGGGATCGAAGTACTGGATTATCTGGACGGCGACGAGGCAGGCATCAAGTCGGTTACTTTTCAGGTAAACGGTATGAACGCTTACGGTTACTTAAAATCCGAAAAAGGAGTACACCGTCTGGTGCGTATTTCCCCGTTCAACGCGCAGGGAAAGCGTCAGACTTCCTTTGTTTCACTGGACGTTATGCCGGATATTGAAGAAGATGTGGATGTGGATATCGATCCGGGAGATCTGCGGATCGATACTTATAGGAGCAGCGGCGCAGGAGGACAGCATATCAATAAAACGTCCTCGGCGATCCGCATTACCCACCTTCCTACAGGGATCGTAGTGCAGTGCCAAAACGAGCGTTCCCAATTTCAGAATAAAGATAAGGCGATGCAGATGCTGAAAGCAAAGCTTTATCTGCTGAAAAAGGAAGCCAATGCGGAAAAACTTTCCGATATCAGAGGAGAAATAACGGAGATCGGTTGGGGAAACCAGATACGTTCCTATGTGATGCAGCCTTATACAATGGTAAAGGACCACCGGACGAATGAAGAATCCGGCAATGTGGATGCGGTTTTGGACGGCGGCTTGGACAGTTTTATCAACGCTTATCTGAAGTATATCAATTTGGCGGCGGCCGGGACGGAAATAGGGTGAGAAGCGCTTCTAGCCGCTCACAGCAGGGGCTGTTTCACAAAGGCAGCGTAGCTGCCTTAGAAGTACTAAGTCCCGCACCCGGAAATGCCTGAAATGCGGCGTTTTTCATCCTGATTTGAGCGCGGCAGAGCCGCGGTATGGAGGTTAGTGTGAAATTAGAAATTTCACGATCTTGATTTATCTGCCCGCTGAAGCAGGCAGATGGGAGTTTGTGTAAAATAAAAAAGGCACTCCGATCCTGATTGGATGGGAGCGCCTTTTTTATGATACCGGAGTATTTTTACCTGTTTTCATTCTGTCTGTTTTTCATCAGATCAAGATAGAAATTTGAGGACGTCTGGTTTACATAGGGAATGATCCAAAGGTAAGCCACGCAGCAGGAGAGAAGTCCCAGCAGATAAAGGGGCAGAAAACTTACTAAAAGATAGAATAACCGTCCTTTTTGCCCTTTCATGATCTTCTTGCTCAAGGTAAGAAGCTGGCTGACCGTATAATCGGGAAAGTCTAACAGCAAATAGAAAACCTGCGAAAAACACAGGGAAAAATATACTGCAATCAATGTACCGATGATAAGGAAAACACAGGCGGGAAAAATATAGATCATTCTTCTTGTATAGGCTGCTATATAGGAAAAGATACAGGAAGGTATCATGCTTGTAAATGAAATCAAAGAAATCACAAGCTGCAGCAACAGAGCCTTATCAGGGTGATGGTTAAATCCGTAGAATACATCCGAAGCCTTACAGGGACGTTTACAGGAAATATTCAGACAAATGTAAGCCTGACCTGCCGAAAAGATTCCCGCAAACAGACCGGTCAGGAAACTGATGATATAATTTAAAATAAGGCCGAATACAGTAGTCTGGTCTACGAACAGGGAAGTGATCACCGTAAAGGAGAGCATGACCAGCTCCATCAAAAGAAAAGCGCCGATCACAGTACCATACCGCCCGAGTAACTGCCCTTTTGCTAAAGATTTTAATTGGGCAGAAGTTTTATAATTATTCATAATCTATATAATCTCCAATTTCTAGTATATTGCACTGTTATGCCGAAAGATCCACATTCATTCCGGTATATTTTTGCGCGTCCGTTGCTTTTAGATCCTGTTGGTAAGGATTTTCTTCGTTATAATATTTGATCTGCGTACTGGTAGTGCCGCCGGATACATAAGAGCGTCCGCATTCCGGACAGATTGCAGTATGGATGGAAACAGAGGCGCGCAGTACCTTGCCGTTGTTCATTGCGGCGTCCTTATAGGCGTTGGATACATGCTCCTGTTCATGGGCGCGGACGGCAGAAGCGGCGGATTCGGGCGCGATATGAGCCGCTGATTTAAAGGATACCATCTCATCCGAACCGTCTTTATATTTTCTGTTTTTACAAGTTTCGCATTCGGCAGGCGAAGATTTGCGGCCTGCGGACTTAACGTCCGATTCGCCGGGGTTTTTTAGGATAACGCTGCCGTCCTCTGAGGAACCGCCTCCTAAACCGTATCCCGAATTATAATAAGAACCGCCGTAGCTGCCGACCGATCCTGTTATACCTGATCCCATCATATGAAAACCTCCGTTTCTGATCGTTTTATTTTTAAATTAATCGTCAAAATCAATAGGAAAATCCTGTCCGGTTGTTTTTCTATACATATCGCGGAAAGACTCCCCGTACATCTGTTCATAAATCCGGTCAAACTGATAAAATGTACTTTCGTCGGTAAATACTTTGTGAATGGAAATGCTGACAATGAATACATTCAGCACAAGTCCGACGATAGCGCAGGCAACTCCGATCTTTGATCTGGACGCCATTTTCTCGTCGTAACCTTTGGAAAGCAACGCCAGTATAATACTGATTCCGCCAAGAATAAACGGAAAATAGACCGTCGCCATAACAGCGGTAAGGATAGCGGCGATACCCAGCGCCATAGAGGCCGTCATCAGACCGTCCGCAGGAGATTGGCGGACAGGCTGGTAATAATCGGGGTAAGGCGTTTCGTTTGGATTTCTGTAAGGGTTGCTGTTCTGGCCTTGCGGGTTGTTCTGCATCCCGTAAGGGTTATTGCCTGAAGCCTGCGGGCTGTTCTGCATCCCGTAAGGAGCATTATCTTGGCCTTGCGGATCGTTTGCCATTCCGTAAGGGTTATTGTTTAGGCTCTGCGGGCTGTTTTGCATCCCGTAAGGGTTATTGTTTGGGCTCTGCGGGCTGCCCTGCATCCCATAAGGATTATTGCTTAAAGCCTGTGGGTTGTTCTGTATCCCGTAAGGAGCATTATTTTGGCCTTGCGGATTGTCTGCCATTCCGTAAGGGTTATTGTTTAGGTTCTGCGGGCTGTTCTGCATCCCGTAAGAGTTATTGCTTGGAGCCTGTGGGTTGTTCTGCATCCCGTAGGGGTTATTGTTCAGGTTCTGCGGGCTGTTCTGCATCCCGTAAGGGTTATTGCTTGGAGCCTGTGGGTTGTTCTGCATCCCGTAGGGGCTATTGTTCAGGCTCTGCGGATTGTTCTGCATCCCGTAAGGAGTGCTGTTTTGGCCTTGCGGATTGCTTGGAATCCCGTAAGGATTCGCACCCGGATCCGGTGTTCCGCTGGAATTTCCATAAACGGTATTGGTTTGATCCTGCCTGCCGTATGGCGGATAATAAGGCGGTTCGCCCTGCGGCGGATGATTGGTGTCCGGAGTATCCGGCATATTTGGATGATTAGGGCTGTTTATATTATTGGAATCCATTTTTCCTCCATCACTATGAAAAGATTGCCCACAAATAACTTTTAAATCGCATAACCGGTTTTTAGACAATGCTATCGGAGAATAAAACAAGCATAAATAAATGTTATTTTGGACAGTCCTTAAATTTATCTATCTTGATTTTAGCACTTTCGGAAAGATAATGCAAATAAATACACCGTTATTGTTGTTCTGGGTTATTGTTATTCCAATGCGGAAAGCGGGGCGGAACAGGTGAAGCAAGATCAACATCAGGGAGGTTCATAAAGAAGCCGCCTGTAAAAGAGTGCAAAAAGCCGCAAAAGAAATTTCGGCAATTTCATAAATCTTTCTTGAAAAGAAGCCGCGTTATCTAATATAATAGGAACAGTGCTTTCGGACAAGGATGGAAAAGCAGAGAGGCAATAGGCTGAAATCTGGGATATAACAAGGCGGAAGCAAAGAGGCAATAGCGTGAAATTAAAAATTTCACGATCCTGATTTGTATGCCTGCTGAAGCAGGCAGATGGGAGTTAGGGTGAAAGCGGCAATGCGGCAGACGGCAGAGCCGGACAGAATAAGCGAAAGCCAAAACGGGAGATCAAAATGGATATTATTTTAAAATTGAAAGAAGAACTGAACGTAGAAAAGTGGCAGGTAGAAGCTGCTGTGAAGCTGATTGACGAGGGGAATACCATTCCCTTTATTTCCAGATACCGGAAGGAAGCGACCGGATCTTTAAATGACGAAGTACTCCGGAATCTGTTTGAGAGGCTTACCTATCTGAGAAATTTGGAAGAGAAAAAGGAGCAGGTGATCGGAAGTATTGAAGAACAGGGGAAACTTACGGAAGAATTGAAAGAAAAGATTCTTGCGGCGGAAACCCTTGTCGTTGTGGAAGATCTGTACCGTCCATACAGGCCGAAGAGGAAAACAAGAGCAAGCGTTGCAAAAGAAAAGGGACTGGAAGGGCTTGCCGAGTTTATTTTACGGCAGGAGACGGAACGGCCCGTACTGGAGGAGGCCGCTAAATACATATCGGAAGAGAAGGAAGTAAAGAGCGCGGAAGAAGCGCTTCAGGGTGCAAAGGACATTATTGCGGAAAGTATTTCCGACGAAGCGGATTACCGTATTTATATCAGAAATATTACGGTAGAGGAAGGAAAGCTGATCAGCACCGCAAAAGACGAAAAAGCGGAGAGCGTCTATGAAATGTATTATAATTATGAAGAGCCTGTAAAAAAGGTAGCGGGGCATAGGACGCTTGCTTTAAATCGCGGGGAAAAGGAAAAGATCCTGACCGTAAAGGTGGAGGCTCCGGAGGAGAGGATTTTACAGTACCTTGCCAAGAAAGTGATCACGAAAGAAAATCCGAATACCAGACCGGTCTTAGAAGCGGTGATAGAAGACAGCTATGCAAGGCTGATCGCGCCCGCCATAGAAAGAGAGATACGCAGCGACCTGACGGAAAAGGCAGAGGACGGCGCGATCTCCGTATTCGGGAAAAATTTGGAGCAGCTTTTATTGCAGCCGCCGATCGCGGGAAAAGTAGTGCTTGGCTGGGATCCTGCGTTCCGCACGGGCTGTAAACTTGCCGTAGTGGATGAAACGGGAAAAGTGCTGGACACGAAAGTAATCTTCCCCACCGCGCCGCAGAACAAAGTGGAAGAAGCTAAAACGGAACTAAAAAAACTGATTAAAAAATATCATATAACCTTGATCTCCGTAGGAAACGGAACCGCTTCCAGAGAATCCGAGCAGGTGATCGTGGAACTTTTGAAAGAGCTGGATACACCGGTACAGTATGTGATCGTAAATGAAGCGGGGGCGTCCGTCTATTCCGCAAGTAAACTTGCCACGGAAGAATTTCCGAATTTTGACGTAGGGCAGAGGAGCGCCGCGTCTATTGCCAGAAGGCTGCAGGATCCGCTTGCCGAACTGGTTAAGATCGATCCGAAGTCTATCGGGGTAGGACAGTATCAGCATGATATGAATCAAAAGAAGCTGAGCGACGCCTTAAACGGCGTGGTAGAGGACAGCGTAAATAAAGTCGGCGTGGATCTTAATACCGCGTCAGCCTCTCTTTTGGAATATATTTCAGGGATTTCCAAAGCGATCGCAAAAAATATTGTGGATTACAGGGAAACCAACGGCAGGTTTGTAAACAGGAAACAGTTATTGAAAGTTCCCAAGCTGGGACCGAAAGCTTACGAACAGTGCGCAGGTTTCATGCGGATCTCGGACGGAGAAAATCCTTTGGATGCAACGAGCGTACACCCGGAATCTTATGAGGCGGCCGGAAAGCTTCTGGAAAAGCTGGGACTGACGATGGAAGACGTAAAGGCGGCGCAGAAAAAGGCGGCTGCCGAAAGAGCGGCAGGAAAGAAAACGGAAACGAAGACGAAAGAAAAACCGGCTCAAAAACAAAAACAAGTGGTGGTAAAAAATACCAATACGGCAATGGGCAAAGCATTGGCGGCCGCGCTTTCCGGCACCGGATTAAAGGGACAGCCGGCCGACAACGCGCCGAAGGGGAGCGTGAGCGAGATTTCCGGCAACGCTGCGCTGCGGACCGGAAACTTGGAGCGCAGGGTTAAGGATAAAAAGAAGCTTGCCGAAGAACTGGGGATCGGAGAGATTACGTTGACCGATATTTTGAAGGAACTGGAAAAACCGGCAAGAGATCCGAGGGACAATATGCCTGCGCCGATCCTTAGAAGCGACGTATTGGATATGAAAGATTTAAAACCCGGTATGGTGCTAAAGGGAACGGTGCGCAATGTGATCGATTTCGGAGTCTTTGTGGATATCGGCGTGCATCAGGACGGACTGGTGCATATTTCCGAGATCACGAACCGGTTCATCAAGCATCCGCTAGAAGCGGTCAGCGTCGGAGACGTGGTAGACGTGCAGGTGCTGTCGGTGGATGTGCCGAAGAAGAGGATCGGATTAACGATGAAGGTAAAATAGCAGGAAAATTTAGCCTGAAACGGAAAAGCCCTGCAGGCTGAAAGAAAATAAATATTGACAATCCCGCCTTATAAGAATACTATATAAAATATAAAAATAAATAGAGGCAAGTTCTTCGGGGTTGGGTGCGATTCCCTACCGGCGGTGATTCGTCAGATAAGTCCGCGAACTATAGAAATATAGCCGATTTGGTGCGAGCAGGAGTTAAGAGCTTTATTCCAAAACCGACAGTAAAGTCTGGATGAGAGAAGAGATCTGTATTTTAAGGTACGGCATTTTGCCGTGCAGTATTTAGCGGAGTTGATCCCGAATCGCCGATGCATGAAGAAGCGTCTGATTCGGGATTTTTTATCGGGTTTTTGACCGGCCGATATATTTTACAGTACGGATCAACGAAGAATTTCCTTAAAAAGGAGAAATCTTATGAGCGATCTATTGGAAAACCTGGAGAAAAACGTAATATTTGTATTGGAATTTCTTGCCGTGGTGGCTGTGCTGTTTGTCATTGCCTATGCGGCGGAGAAATATGCGCAGAAAAAAGCGGGAGTGAACGAAAAGATCTTTCACACAAGAAAAATAGTCATGATCGGTATGTTCTCGGCGATCGCGTCCATTTTGATGCTGTTTGAGATCCAGATGCCTTTCGCGCCGTTCTTTTACAAACTGGATTTCAGCGAACTTCCGGCATTGATCGGGACTTTTGCATTTGGCCCTGTGGCGGGCGTTATGATCGAGTTTTGCAAGATCTTGTTGAAGCTGCTGTTCAAATCCACCTCCACGGCGTTTGTGGGCGAACTGGCTAATTTTGCCGTAGGATGCAGCTTTATTTTACCTGCCTCCGTTATTTATCTTTTTAAGAAAAATAGAAAGACCGCGATCGTCGGCTGCGGTATAGGAACGGTAATCCTTACCATATTTGGGACGGCTTTTAACGCCGTTTATCTGCTGCCTAAGTTTGCGGAGCTTTTTGGAATGCCGTTGGAAGGTATCATTGCCATGGGAACGCAGATCAATCCGGGCATTACGAACGTTACGACCTTTGTGATCATGGCGGTAGCGCCGCTCAACCTGATAAAGGGAATTTCCGTTTCGGCGGTGACGCTGCTCGTATATAAGAGTCTGAGTCCTATTTTGAAAGTACAGGATTATCGGGTCAGAAATAAAAATAAAGCAGTTGCTTCTTAAAATATGTGTCGGTGGAAGACCGGTTCTTTCTTAGTTTTGGGCGTGTCCCGATATTAAGAGAGGCCGGTTTTTCCATTTTATATGGCGGAAACGGTTCTGATATGCTAAAATGCATAGGCAAAGTTGACAAAAAAGAAAAAATGCATTATTGTATTAATTAAGTAATACAGATGAGACTGAAATAATAAAATAAATATAAGAAAGAAAGGGCGGCCGGAAAGGGAATACCATCAGCCATACATACCGGCCGGGAGGAGCAATGAACGCTTTAGTTGAGATACGGGATATGTGTAAAATATATAATCCCGGAGAAAATGAAGTACGGGCGTTGGATCATGTGAGCCTTGTGATAAACGAAAATGAATTTGTCGCCATTATCGGGCAGTCCGGTTCAGGAAAGTCTACGCTGATGAATATGCTGGGGTGTCTGGATGTGCCTACAAGCGGAACTTATATGCTGAACGAACAGGATGTTTCAAAACTGACGGACGATGAACTCTCCGATATCAGGAACAAAGAAATCGGATTTATTTTTCAAGGATTTAATCTGATCCAAAATCTGACTGCATTGGAAAATGTGGAACTTCCCCTGATCTATAGAGGAGTAGGTAAAAAAGAAAGGGAAGAGCTTGCCAGAGCGGCGCTTGAAAAAGTAGGGCTTTCTCACCGGACGGGGCATAAACCGGCGGAAATGTCCGGCGGCCAGCAGCAGAGGGTGGCTATAGCAAGGGCCATTGCGCAGGCGCCTCCGGTCATTCTCGCCGATGAGCCTACCGGAAATCTGGATTCCAATTCCACTCAGGAGATTATGCAGATCTTAAGGGAGCTGCATGGAGAGGGAAGAACGGTCATACTGATCACGCATGATAATGAGATCGCAGGACAGGCGGACCGGGTGATCAAGATCAGGGACGGAAGAGTGGAGTCGGATTCCGCGCGGAGCATACCGGCGGACAGAGATCATGAATAGGGAAATTCTAAATCAACTTATTAATTTGCGCGCGTTGCAACGTGCAGGGAGGTATAAAAATGAAGAATGCAGAGAAAAAAAATCCGTCCGGTGAAAAACCGAAGATGGATAAGAAGAAAAAACGAAAGATCGTGATCCTTTCAGCGGCGGCGGTACTCGTTCTCTTCATAGGCGCGAATACGATTTTTGCAAAGGATGCGGCGATGACGGTTTTCACAACGCAGGCGCTTAGAGGGGATATCAAAGAAACCGTCAGCGCCAGCGGCAGCGTGGCAAGCGAAGAAATAAAAACGTATTTTTCAAAAATAAACGGAACGATAGGAAATATTTTTGTAGAAGCGGGAGATGCGGTGGAAAACGGCGCGCAGATGATTCTTTTTGACAAGGAGACCGCGGAGCATACGAAAAGGCAGGCGGATCTGCAGGCGCAGGCAAACGAGGGAAGTTACCAGAATACCGTACAAAAAGCGAACGAAAATCAGGGCAAGTTTGCAGAGGCGTCTACCAATCTTGCCGTACTGGAACAACAGATTGCAGACGAAGAAAATTACATAAAGCAGCTACAGAAAGAACTGGATGAATTACAGGCAGATTTGAGCGCGTATTATAATCAGGCGTCTACCAATATCGCTATTTACGGAATCCAATTACAGAACGATCTGCAGAAAGCGGAAAAAGAAGGAAATCAGGGAGAAGCAGAGCGGCTGAACGAGGAGATCAAGAACAACAATATTGCAGCCCAGCAGGTTGCCTATCAACTGGGGCAGATGAACAATGACAGCAGAGTCAGGGAATTGCAGGACCGGATCTCGGAGGAACAGGAAAAAGTAACCCATTATAAAGAATATCAGGCGGAAATGGAAAGCCAGAAAGCTTCTTCGGAGGCGGGAGTGATGAATGCCTATCAGAGAAGCGAGTTAGAGGCAAACCATGAGATTTCCAATATGACGACGGAAGAAGCGGCGGAGGATTACGGTTATGCGTCGGATGGCATCTGCGCAGAGTTTAACGGGATCGTTACGGAACTGTCGGTAGTGGAGGGAGCGCCGGTAGCGGAGGGAACGAACCTTTTAACGCTGGCAAACAGAGATAAAGTGAAAGTGGATATTTATGTGACCAAATACGATCTGGAGAAGATCGCGGTGGGACAGAAAGCGCAGATCACGGTTTCCGGACATGAGTATAAAGGGGAAGTGTCAAAGATCGATAAAATGGCTACGGTCAATGCGGCGGGAACGGCGTCGGTGGGCGCCGAGATCAGGATCGACAATCCGGATGAATTTATTTATCTCGGCATTGAAGCCAAGGTTCTGATCGACACGAAAGAAGCGTCAAAAGTATTGCTTCTTCCGGTAGAGTGTGTGAATGCGGATCAGGAGGGAGAGTTCGTTTATACGGTGGAAAACGGCGTGGTTGTCAGAAAAGACGTGGTCACCGGCATTTCTTCCAATACTTATATCGAGATACGGGAAGGGTTATCGGAAGGAGAGGAAGTCATTTCCAATGTGGTCGCGGGAATCGCGGAAGGGATGCCGGTAACGGCGGTTCCGGCAGAATAGAAGAGGAGAACGGCAATGTCACAATTTTGGGAATTTATTAAAATTGCCCTGATGAATATCAGGAGCAACAAGGGCCGTTCCGTTCTTACCATGCTTGGCATCATTATCGGTATTTCTTCCGTCATTATGATCATTTCTATCGGTAACGGCGTGAAAAGCGAGATCACGGGGGAACTAAACAATATGGCGGGCGGCCAGATCTATATTTACTCAAGAAGCAACGACAACGGAGAATCGGTGGAATTTAACGAAGAAGACTTTCAGATGTTAAGAGAGCGGGTGGGGCACATTAAGGCGATCACGCCCAATTACGGGTTTCAGGGAGCGGTGACCGCTAAAAAAGGTACCTTTACGGGGATTGTGAGCGGCGGAACCGAAGGGTTGGAATTTTCCAGCAGCGATCCGGTTGTCAAAGGGAAATATTTTACGGCGGACGATTATTTTTCCGCCCAAAAAGTATGCGTCGTTACCCAGTCCGGCGCAATGAAGATGTTCGGGACTACGGACGTCGTCGGTATGGAGATCGAGGTGTCCATTTATGGAATATCACAGGACTTTACCATAGTGGGAATCCGTCAGGACAGCGCCTCATCCATGCTGACTATGGGATATGTGGATGAAAATGTCAATGTGGAGATCCCCCTTACCGTAGTGGGCAGCGCCTACGGATTTTATGTGGAGAGCGTAGATCAGTTTTTGGTAGTGGGAGATTCGGCGGAGCATTCCAGCCAGATGGCCAGAGAGTGCGTCAGCCTTTTGGAGGCGCGGCACAATGTGAGGGGACAGGGACTTATTTTGGTGGAAGATTTCAACGATTACCTGACTTCCATTACCTCGGTGCTAGGATATGTTACGGTATTTGTCGTATTTGTGGCGGCGATCTCGCTGCTGGTAGGAGGTATCGGCGTTATGAACATTATGCTGGTATCCGTGACGGAGCGGACGAGGGAGATCGGGATCCGTAAGGCGCTGGGCGCAAGGACGAATTCTATTTTACTGCAATTTTTATCCGAGTCGGCGATCATCACTTTGCTTGGCGGACTGATCGGCATTACGATAGGGGTGCTTGGCGCTTTCGGGGTCTGCGGACTGTTGGGATTTTCTGCGCAGGTCAGAATAACTACCGTACTCGGGGCTTCTGTTTTTTCTTCGGCGGTCGGACTGTTTTTCGGGATCTATCCTGCCAAGAAGGCGGCAAAATTAAGCCCCATCGAAGCGCTCAGGCATGAATAGCATATAGGTATGAATAGTATAAAATGAATATCTTTCTGTATTGGTTGAAAAGGTTCATCTATTTTCTAAATTATTTTATGGTCAATATACACTAACTTTTGACGGGAATTTTCATAAATATTATTAAAAAAATCAATAAATGAGTGAAAAATGTGTTGATTTATAGTCATAATGTGATATATTTAAAATAAAGTATAATAATTTATATAAATGTAGATAAAAAATGATGCCATAAATAATTACCCTAGAGCGTGTTTGAAAATTCATTCCTGCCATTTTAATGGCAGGACACCTGCACACCCCGGGGAAAGCAATTTTCAAACATGCTCTGACAATCAATATGGAGAAATTATGGAAAACAGTATTTATGATTATTTAACAGGATTATATAATCGGAAAGGCCTTTACGAGAAATACGCCGAACTGTCAGGAAAGGATAACGTTCATTTTATGTTTCTGGACTTAGACAATTTTAAGACCGTCAACGACGTGTACGGACATAAGTCGGGAGACGAACTGTTGGCAGCGGTAGGCGGCCTTTTACGAAATTGTGTGCCGGGAGCCGTTGCAGTGCGTCTTGGCGGGGACGAATTCGTATTGGTGATGTTCGGAGAAAGATCCAAAGAGGACTTGGCCCGTACGGCGGGGCTGATCCTATCGGAAATGCATAAGCAGGGCAAGGAAATGGACTTTTTTACCGTCGTTTCCGTGAGTATCGGTATTGTCTGGAACGCGGCTGCCGACACAGGATTGGAGATGCTTCTCAATCAGAGCGATGCGGCGATGTATGAGGCAAAGCAGAACGGAAAAAGCTGTTATCTGTTTTATAACGATCTGGAAGAAAAATTCCTGACGGAGAAAGAGATGGAAGAACATGCAGACGGCGCGCTTAGGGAAGGAAGGTTCGGAATCTGCTACCAGCCCGTGTTTCATATGCAGAGCTCCACATTGGAGCGGGCGCAGATCTATGCGGTCTGGAGGCGGGAGGACGGCACCCTTTGGGAGACGAAGGATTTCCGGCCGCTGTTTGAACGAAACAGTTTTATCAAAAAACTGGATATGTATGTATTTGAACTGGTATGCAGAGATTTGGAAAAATTCCATCAAAAGGGCAGGGGGCAGGGCAAAGCCAGCATACAATTGTCCAGACTGCTCTTTTTAGACGATCATTTAGGAAAGCGTCTGCAAAAGATTATGGACAGGTACGGCGTCATGGCGGAAGAAATAGAACTGGAGCTGGATGAAAAGGCGGTTTCCACAAGGGACATCGATAAACTGGTCTTGTCTATGAAAAAATTAAGGGAGCAGGGTTTTTCACTGGCTCTGACCCACTTTGGGGAAGATTTCTCCAGTTTCCGTTACTTGCGGCGCCTTCCGGTCAACAGCCTTAAATTTGAAGAAGCGTACATAAAAGAAAATATCCAAAATAAAAAAGGGAGACAGATCATTAAAACACTGATTAAACTGAGCAAGGATCTGCAGCTTTTACTGGTCGCGCAGGGACTGGTCGACAAAGACGAAGTGATCTTTTTAAGCAGCTGCGGATGTGATGCGGCTGCGGGAACATTTTATTCGGGTAAGTTTTCTTTTGAAGAATTTGAGGAATATACGAAAAAGCAGGTCATGCATAGCGAACGGAAAACGGTGTTTCATTTTAAAAAAGATCTCATTGACGACGAGGACATGATCACGGGCGAGATCAAAGGCGGCGGCGTAGAATTTACGGACGGTATCAGCGATATATGGGGCGGTATCCGTTTTCCGGGAGGAGAGACCGGACAGAATCTGATCGGTTTTCCGGGAAAGCTTTTTTCGGATAACAGTTATACGCTTACTATGTGGATCAAGCCGGAGGACGCTCTGGAATGGACCAGTATTATTTATATGCGGTATTTAGGCGGTTTTGCTTCTTTGATGCCTTATATAAGCGGCGGACAGAGTATTTACCGTATCAGTGAGGATATCGATGTGAACAACGGCTGGCATGATACTTTCTGTCGTACCGCAGCGCTCCATAAGTGGTGTTTCGTTGCCGTGACCTATGACGCTTTCAGCGAATCGGTCAGTTATTATATTAACGGCAGAAAAGCAGGGTACCGCGTGGATATCCCGACCATGATATCCTGCAGGCAGGTGCTTTTGGGGGGCGATCCTTTCCAAAGGTCCTATAAAGGCTGCGTATCCGCATTTACGGTCTATAATTCCGTCAAGACGGCCGAGGAGATCGGGCAGTTATATGCCGCTTTTTTTGAAGAACCGGGATTTTGCGGTGAGAAAGAGGATTTCTGGATGGAAATAGTATGAAGTTGCAGAGAATAGCAAAGCCATTGGCAGTCATGCCGATGGTTTTATTTGTTATGCTTGTACTTTATCTTTTTTTCGGTATAATGGAATTAGTAAAATCAATCTGCAACACGGAGGGACGGTCATGGAAATAGAATTTGACGTAAAAATAGATGCGGGCGTTTTATATGATTATATGCTGCATCATACTTATACAAGCGCATCAGGGCTTTTGGGAACGGGAGTGGGGGCGCTCATGATCGTAGCGTTTTCCATGCGGCACAGCGTGATCTTTCTGATCGCGGGAATCGTGATCTTAGGCTATCTTCCATGGACGCTTTTTATCCGGTCCAGACAGCAGATGCTTGCCAATCCTGCTTTTAAGGAACCTCTCCATTACAGGCTGGACGAAGAGGGAATTACCGTATCGCAAAGCGGAACGGAAGAAAAACAGGCGTGGGAGCAAATGTATAAAGCGGTCTCTACAGGGAGAAGCATTATTGTATATACGTCGCGCGTAAACGCTTCGATTTTTCCTAAAAAAGATTTGGGAGAACATAAGGCGAAAGCGATAGAGATCATTTCCACCCATATGCCGCCTTCCAAAGTGAAGATCCGCGGTTAAGTTATGGAAAAGACCCCTGCTAAAGCAGGCGGATGGGAGTTAGCGTGAAAAGTACTTCTAGCCGCTCATGCCAGAGGGCATTTCGCGGAGAAGTACTATATTTCACGCCGAAAAACGCCAAAAACGGGCGTTTTTCACACGGATTTGAGATTCCGCAGAGCGGAATCATGGAGGTTAGCATGAGAATATATGAAACCAACAGGGAAGAAGAAACCTTTGAGATCGGCAGGAAATTGGGAGAAGAGGCAGAGAAAGGCCAGATTTTTACGCTGATCGGGGATCTTGGCGTAGGAAAGACGGTCTTTACGAAAGGGGTAGCGGCGGGCCTTGGGATCAGGGAGCCGGTGAACAGCCCTACTTTTACGATCGTGCAGGTTTACGAAGAAGGAAGACTTCCTTTTTATCATTTTGATGTGTACCGTATTTCCGACGTAGAGGAAATGGAAGAGATCGGCTATGAAGATTATTTTTATGGTGAAGGAGTCTGCATGATAGAGTGGGCGGATTTGATCCGAGAACTTCTGCCTGAAAAGTTTTTACAGATCACCATTGAAAAAGACTTGCAAAAAGGCTTCGATTATAGAAAAATAATCTGGCAGGAAATAGGGTAACGATAGGCGGATATGTGCGCAAAAGCGGACAGATGGGAGCAAGAATGGAAGAAAAGAAAAAAATACTGGCGATAGACAGTTCGGGACTGGTCGCTTCGGTAGCCGTTATATGCGGAGACGAACTGACTGCAGAATATACGGTCAATTACAAAAAAACGCATTCCCAGACCTTACTTCCTATGCTGGAAGAAATAAAAAAGATGACCGAGCTTGAACTTGACAGTATCGATGCGATCGCCGTGTCGGCGGGGCCGGGATCTTTCACCGGGCTGCGTATCGGCTCGGCAACGGCAAAGGGGCTTGGGCTTGCGCTGGAAAAGCCTTTGATCGCCGTACCTACCGTAGACGGGCTGGCTTTTAATCTTTACGGGGTAGAGAAATATATATGTCCTATCATGGATGCGAGAAGAAATCAGGTATATACGGGGGTTTACCGTTTTAGACGGCAGGAGGGACAATGGGAGCTGGAGGTGATAAAAAGTCAGTGCGCCGTTTCCATTGACGAACTGATTGGATTTTTAAATGAAGCAGGGGAAGAGGTCATTTTTTTAGGCGACGGCGTACCCGTTTTTAAAGAGGACATTGCGGCAAACATAAAAGTACCTTATTCGTTTGCTCCCGCACATATGAACAGACAGCGTGCGGCAAGCGTCGGAGCGCTGGGAAGGATCTACTTAGAACAGGGGAAAATACAAACGGTGGCCGAACATGAACCGGAATATCTGCGTATGTCGCAGGCGGAGCGGGAAAGGCTTGAAAAATCATAGATGATATTTTTGTGTGTAAATGGGAGTCAGAATGATAGCGTTTCGTTTGATGGAAGAGAAGGACGTGGAGGCAGTGAGCAGGATAGAAAAGGAGACATTTTCCATGCCCTGGCGTCCGGAAGACTTTTTGAATATGATAAGGAATGAACATTCTTTTTATGTAGTGGCGGAAATGACGGAAGAGGCGGAGACTTCCCGTCACGGAAAAATAATCGGTTCCGGAGGCGTTATGAATATCCTTGGAGAAGGCGATATAACTAATATAGTCGTAGAGGCTTCTCAAAGAGGAAAAGGAATCGGCACGGCATTGCTACGTTTTTTGATGGAGGAAGGAAAAAAGAGGGGGATTACGGCTTATACGCTGGAAGTAAGAGTCGGTAATGCGGCGGCGATCCATGTATATGAAAAACTTGGTTTTATTTCGGAGGGAATCCGCAGGGGATTTTACGAACACCCCAAAGAGGACGCTATCATTATGTGGAAGAGATAGGAAACAGGCGGAAGAATTACCACTGTTTTTCATGAGTTTCCCAAGCTATAATAGATGAGCAGTCATAGTATGGTCCGGATCCTATGCGCCATATATGACGCTGACGTTATAGGCAGTATGACGGGAAGGGGAAAAGAAAAGGATTCTGACTTCCCGGATTCAGAGCAGGCCGGTGGGATAGATCCGCCGGACAGGAAAGATGGGAGCGAAGATGAGAGCATATTCAGAAGCGAAAGAAGCCGTATTGATTTCGGCGGTTTGTAATTGCTGCGGCAGGGAATTGCTGGTGGAAAATGGAATTTTAAAAGAAGAGAGTATTGAATGTAAGCATACTTTCGGATATTTTAGCGGGAAAGACGGGCAGACGGAGGAATTCGATCTGTGCGAACCGTGTTATGACAAGATCATCGGAAAGTTTAAAATTCCGGTGAAGGGAAGAACGGAATCGGAACTGTTGTGACTAAATCATCGTTCTTCATTTCGGCAGGCGGACGGGAGAAACAAGATCGGTCCTGTTTTGCATTTGCCAAGGAAATTCAAGCGGAAACGGAGAGCGGAATATGTTGGATATTTGTTTGTTAGGAACGGGAGGGATGATGCCCTTACCTTATCGGTGGCTGACCTCGCTGATGGCAAGATATAATGGAAAAAGTATTTTGATTGACTGCGGGGAGGGTACGCAGATTGCGATGAAAGAGAAAGGCTGGAGTCCGAAACCCATCGACGTGATCTGTTTTACCCATTTTCATGCGGATCATGTAAGCGGGCTGCCGGGGATGCTGCTGACGATGGGAAATGCCGAAAGGACGGAGCCGCTTTTGATCATAGGCCCCAAAGGACTGACAAGAGTGGTGTCGGCGCTTCGCGTGATCGCTCCGGAACTGCCCTTTGAAATAGAATGTATGGAGATTACCGAGCCTGAGCAGACCTTCTCTTTTGACGGATTCCGGATCGAAGCTTTTCGTGTGAACCATAATGTAGTTTGTTACGGTTATAGTATCGTGGTGGAACGAAAAGGAAAATTCCAATTGGAAAGAGCGCTGGAGCTGGGAATTGAAAAAAAATACTGGAACCGTCTGCAGAAGGGAGAGACCATTGAGGCTGAGAACGGCGTATTGACGCCGGAAATGGTACTTGGAGAAGCGCGAAAAGGACTGAAGGTAACATATTGTACCGATACGAGGCCTACGGACAGTATCGTAAAAAACGCGGCAGGCGCGGATTTGTTTATCTGCGAAGGAATGTATGGGGAAGCAGATAAACAGGAAAAGGCAAAAGAGCATAAACATATGACTTTTTTTGAGGCGGCAAAACTGGCCAAGGCGGCGGAAGTTGCGGAGTTGTGGCTGACGCATTACAGCCCGTCCCTCACTTATGCGGAGGAATTTATGCCCGCGACAAGGAAAATTTTTCCTCGGGCGACCGCAGGAAAAGACGGGAAGAGCATAGAATTGAAATTCAGCGACGACTAAATTTCAAATGGCGCCGGGTATGGCGCCGGCGCGGATGATTTTTGAAACACCCTCTGGCACTTTCATTTCCAGTGGGATGATGGCATCAGAACAAAACGCCGTGTCAGATGAGAATGGAGGCGGGTTATGAAGAGATTTAAAGGAACGCAGGGAATGCTGATCCTGATTGTTTTAGTATGTGCGGTAGTGGGATTTTATTATTATCTGGCTAATCGTGCGAAAACGAGGGAAGAGGCGGAAAATGTGGCAGTCACAAAAGTACAGGATGTACTTTTAAAGAATCTGGAAAGGAATTATCCGCCCACGCCGAAAGAGGTAGTGCGTTATTTTGCGGAAATATCCCAATGTTTTTATAGTGAAAAGTATACGGATGAGGAGCTGGAAGCGATGGCTCTTAAAATTCAGGAATTGTACGACGAAGAGCTGATAGCGGCGAAAACGCAGGAAAGCTACCTGCAGGATCTGAAAGACGACATAGAAAAATTCAAAAGCGACGGTTATGTTATAACCGGATATAAGACGTCTTCAAGTACGGATGTGTTTATGTTCAGCGAAGACGGCTATGACTGGGCAAGGCTTTATTGTACCTTTTATCTGCGGAAAGGAAATAAAAAGACGAATACGCAGGAAGTATTTATATTAAGAAAGGACGAGGCAGGCCACTGGAAGATATACGGCTGGGATCTTGCCGATTAGGAATGGAAAAGAGATGGAAGGGAAAGAAATTCTTATATTAGCCATAGAAAGTTCCTGCGATGAAACTGCAGCGGCAGTAGTAAAGGACGGCAGGCAGGTATTATCAAACGTAATTTTTTCGCAGATCGATCTACATACCGTGTACGGAGGAGTAGTGCCGGAGATCGCTTCACGGAAACATATCGAAAAAATAAATCAGGTCATAGAAGAGGCGCTTTTGTCTGCCGGCGTTACACTGAAAGAGATAGACGCCGTTGCGGTTACTTACGGTCCGGGTCTGGTAGGCGCCCTTTTGGTAGGGGTGTCCGCTGCCAAGGCGATCAGCTTTGCCACCGGGCTGCCTTTGATCGGCGTGCATCATATTGAGGGGCATATCAGCGCTAATTTCATTGAAAACAAGGAACTGGAACCGCCTTTTGTATGTTTGGTTGCTTCAGGAGGCCATTCCCATCTTGTAATCGTGAAAGATTACGGCGAATATGAGATCATAGGACGTACAAGGGACGACGCGGCGGGAGAGGCTTTTGATAAAGTGGCAAGGGCAATCGGCCTTGGGTATCCGGGAGGCCCCAAAATCGATAAACTGTCCCAAGAGGGCAATCCCGATGCAATTCATTTTCCGAGAGCAAAGGTAGAAGACAATCCCTATGATTTTAGTTTCAGCGGATTAAAGTCTGCGGTCTTAAATTATCTGAATTCCTGTGAAATGAAAGGAGAGACCGTAAATACCGCCGATGTGGCGGCATCTTTCCAAAAAGCGGTCATTGACGTGCTGGTAGAACATTCTCTGGCAGCAGTAAAGGAATATGGTTACCGGAAGTTTGCCATTGCGGGGGGCGTCGCGTCTAATTCTTCCCTTCGCAGCGCTTTTAGGACGGAATGCCAAAAAAGAGGGATCGCATTTTTCCATCCGTCGCCGCTTTTATGTACGGACAACGCGGCAATGATAGGATCGGCAGGATATTATGAATATTTGAAAGGTACGAGACATGGGTTTGATCTGAATGCCGTACCGAATCTGAAATTAGGAGAGCGCTGATGTTGAAAAGAAATGTAGCGGTGGTACTGGCGGCCGGGCAGGGAAAGCGTATGCAAAGCAGCGTGCATAAGCAGTATTTACTGATGGGGGGAAAACCGGTGTTATTTTACTGCCTGCGGACTATGGAAGAAAGTTTTATAGATGAAGTAGTGCTTGTCGTAGGGGAAGGAGAAGAGGAATACTGCCGAAAAGAAGTGGTGGAAAAATACGGATTCAAAAAGGTAAGCAGGATCGTGCAGGGGGGCAGGGAAAGATACCATTCTGTCTGGAATGGTATCGGCGCTGTAGAAGAATGCGGCTATCTGTTTATCCATGACGGAGCGCGGCCTTTTTTGGATCAGGCGTCTTTGGAGCGGGCAAGGCAGGCGGTGGAGCAGTTTGGAGCCTGCGTTGTGGGAATGCCGGTAAAGGACACGATCAAGATTGCCGATGATAACGGATTTTCCAAAGAAACGCCCAGAAGAGACACCGTATGGACGATACAGACGCCGCAAGTATTTACTTTTGAACTGGTGAAGAAAGCTTATGAGAGATTGATAAAAGAAGAAGATCTTTTAAAGGGGAAAGGAGTCCTTGTAACGGACGACGCCATGGTGGTGGAGTATTTTACAGATACGGCGGTAAAATTGATAGAAGGAAATTACCGTAATATAAAGATCACAACGCCGGAAGATCTGCAGATTGCAAAGGTTTTTTTGGACTCTGTTTAAGGCGGAAGAAAAAAATATAAAAAAGTTGAAAAAAGTTGTTGACAAAAAGGTATAACATGGATATACTAGATTTTGCGCTGACGTGAGAAACTACGAAGGCAACGACATGGAGAGGTATCGAAGTGGTCATAACGAGGCGGTCTTGAAAACCGTTTGTCCGAA
>OFGK01000439.1_pt1 | contig 37263 bp, 32 predicted proteins | sample 1521771 | NCBI WGS metagenome assembly OFGK01 (sample SAMEA3504088, study PRJEB24116) | mouse gut metagenome | biome: mouse gut; feature: mouse-associated habitat; material: faeces | place: Denmark | collected 2011 | reverse complement strand
AACATAGGGTGCCTCTCTTCCTGATTCAAGTATCGCATTATTACTGGCGCTATTTGTGCGTGATAAGCCATTAACTGAGCTTGGTAGTCTATCAAGTTATATTTACCTTTTCCAAAGCTGACAGTTTTCTTGATGGCTTTACCCATGAAATCAAATCCGACCGCTTTATCACGACCCAATGCTTTCCATTCCTGCCAGCTCAGACCGTGCTGATCGTAAGTCTCAGACCATTTGTCGGAGTCAGCGATGTCCTGGTCTGTGATCCCGTCAATACCAAGATCCTTCTCCACCTGTTCTCTGGAAACGGTTGATGCAGTGAAACACCGACAGTTGGGATGAAGTGGCGGAGCGGTCTTCCCAGGCTCCATTTTCCGCATAGGATAAGTGCGTCCATCGTGCTTTCTGCATTCTGGACAGCAGCTTGGATTGGTAAGATACATGAAGTCGTTGAAGCCGCATTTTTCGTATGCGTCCTGTTCGGCTTGCGTCTGCACTCTGGCCAATTCTGTCCTCATGAGACGGGAGGCCTGCGCTTTAGTAGTGTTCCCAATTTTCTGGAGCTTCCGTGTGAATGCTGCTGCCCCTTTGCCCAGAATGAGGCATTCAGACAATGCCTTGTTCAGCTGCTTCTGCAGCTGCGTCTGCTGCTTTCCCCGGATCCGCTCAGAAAATTCCTGACCATGAAATGAGGACCTTGCGATAGTCTCCACCATTGGTTGGATGTCGTCCAAAACGGTGTTCCCGAGGATCCCTGCCTGGTGTTCGAAAGTCTCATAGGTTCGCTGCCAAAGCGCCATATCAATGGTTTCTTCCGCTTTGGATTGAGCCTTTAAAATACGCAGTTTCATCTGCGACTTGAGCATTTCCAGCCTGTTGATGCGCATTGTTGCGTTGTATCTGAGCATTTCCTCGTTGGCTTCATCCGAGAAGTAGATGGAAGCCCGCTTGTCTGTGCCTTCCGCAAAGTCCTTCGCGGCCAGTTCGCAGTAAAACTTCGCCCGCGTGGCATACCAGTCAATGTCCGTCTTTTTCAGGTACTTCACGGCTTCCGCCATGCTCATTTCGGCATTGTTGGCGAACCGGCTGTAAAACAGTGCGATTTCATCGTCCAGTTCACTGATCATTCTTTGATAGATCTGGTCAATCTGGTCTTCCCAGTCTTTTTCTTCTTTTTTCAGGCGCTTGAGATTTCTTTCTTCCCATTTCCGCCAGTATTCGTAGCCTTCCGAAACCGCAGTCATGACTGCCTCTCATCGTCATCTTCCGGATCTTCCTCATCGTCCTCATTCTTGTGAGCATTGAAATCGTCCAGCGGTTCCGGCTGGGCCTTTTCTTCTTCCTCGATGCGCTCCAGTTCAGCCTGCACGTTGTCCACCATGGACAGAGTTGTCGTCTGCGTCTGATACCGAAAGCTGTCAGTGCCTCTTCCAGATCGTTTGCGGACAGGTTCGGACTGAATCTGTACCGGATCTTTCCACAGTCATCAGTATTCACTCAACAGTTGACAAGCGATTCAAAAAACAGCTGCCAGTCCCGATTCAATAAATCTTCCGGTATTTGACCGTTCTGCGATGTTGTATCTCAGCTGATATAGAGTAATTAAAAAAGCAGATAGCAATTGAAGCCGCCTATCTGCAATAGAGTAGGGAGAGACAGGTTAGTTCTGCCTCTCCCTCTCACACCACCGTACGTACGGATCCGTATACGGCGGTTCATGTCTGCATAACACTTATGCACAAGAGTAGTATTTCCAGGGATCGACCAGTCCAGGCCGATCCTTTCTTTTCAACGAGAGAATATGCGGGTTCAGGATCATGTTCACCACTTCGTTGTTTCCCAGTCTGTACCAGCCACAGTGCGTCATGCTCTGCGCAAAGACATATGACTTGGGAAATGGGTGGCTGATCCGTCCATTGAGCTTCCACAGGTTGGTGAAGATCGTTCCCCTGTGCTTCCACTGCTTCAGGATCACTACCCTCACCCGGTGCCTCATCCATGGGCCAAATGTTTCCTTCAGCCACATACTCATCGCACCGATTCGGTAGTAGTTGATCCACCCCCGTATGATCTGGTTGATCCTCGTGAATGTGACCGCCAGCGGTATGGCCGCCGCTTTTCTGCGGACAGTCACGCTCCTGATCTTCTCCTTCAGGCGTTTCTTGCTGTCATCATGCGGCCTGCACTTCCATCCATCGCTGCCCTTCCAGAACGTGAACCCAAGGTACTTTCCTTTGGTTGGTCTCACTACTCTGGTTTTCTCAGCGCTGGCTGTCAGGAACAGCTTCCGCTTCAGCCAGCTGATCACACTGGCCATCACACGGTTTGCCGCCTTTTCGCTCTTCGTGAAGATGATGCAGTCATCCGCATACCTCACGAATCGCAGTCCTCTCTGTTCCAGCTCCTTGTCGAACTTGTCCAGATAGATATTGGCCAGAAGCGGGGACAGCGGGCCACCCTGAGGCGTTCCTTCCTCTGTTTTCTGCTTCACGCCATTCTCCATCACTCCTGCTTTCAGGAATTTCCGAATGAGTCCCAGTACTTCGGATTCATTCATCTGTTCCCGGATGATGGAGATCAGCTTGTCCTGATTCACCCGGTCAAAGAACTTCTCTATGTCCAGATCCACGATCCAGTCATATCCTTCGTTCAGGTAGACCATGGCTTGCAGGACCGCCTGCCGGGCACTCCTGTCCGGCCGGAATCCATAGCTGTATTCGCTGAATACAGGCTCATAGACTTGCGACAACTGCTGACTCACTGCCTGCTGGATCACCCTGTCAACGACTGTAGGGATGCCCAGGGGCCTTTTCTTCCCGTTTGGTTTGGGGATATAGACCCTTCTTGCAGGCTGTTTCCAGATTGGCGGGATGTGCGATCCTCTCGATCATTCTCGGCATACTTGCGGTTTCCTTTCTATCCTTTTTCAGACCGGACACCTGTTCCCTGATTCCTTTTTTGTGTCCGCCGCTTCCGGGTTACGTTCCCTTCTGCTTTGGACAGGATCTTTCTGGAATGGTGTCCTGTTGTCATATAGCCGAAACTCTATAGACATGTTCGGTCCTTCGCTCCTTCTTCCATTACAGAAGCTATCCACACTACTACGACCTTGGCTGACTCCCTGTGACAAACCGTTTTCGATCATTCTGCTCTGCCTTTGAACCTCGCCCATTGGCCGATTCACGAAGCACAGATGGAGAATGTCCACAGGGTCTCCCGGGGTAAGGTACACTTCTTTCGTTCCATGGCTCCCAGATTTACTGCTTTGGCTACGTCTGCCTGTTGGGTTAAGACACAGCAGCGCCCTCTCCCGCGCCACAGCCTTATATCCGATTTCTGTTCGTAGGCCCGGAACTTTGATACACGCTTCTTTCACGAACCCCCTTACGGTCATAGGTCCGCTTGCGTTTCTCTACTCTTACCGGCAGATAAGTTGAGGCTGGACTTTCACCAGCTAGAAGTGCACCATGCCCGGCACACTGCAGCAAACCGGCAGAAAAAAATTTCTGCCGGCTTTCGGTCTGTTCGGGGTTTCCTGTCAGCGTCATCCCCAGTCATCGCATCCCATGTTCTCTAAGACAGGCAGGAGGTACCCGGGATGATCAGCCCGCCGGTTTGCCACCTGAAACCCGGAAAAGGAGTACCACACGAAAAATATTCTGATTATTTACGGAGATCCGTACCAGAAAACCTCCATAAAGCCATACTGGAAAAACTGAGGGAAAGTCTGCCGGAAGCGCAGCTGGATGACTTGTTTTCCCTGTATCCCGACTTCCAGATCGATGTGGCAGCTGAGCAGGAGAAACTGAAACAGGCCGACCTGGTGATCCTCCAGGATCCCGTCTACTGGTACAATGTGCCGTCTCTCACCCACCGCTGGTTTGAAGAAGTTTTACGCTATGGCTGGGCTTACGGAGAAGGCGGTACGCCCTTGCAGGCAAGAAAGCCATCATCGGCCTGACGGCTGGTGGAGATGCAGCTTCCTATGGAACCGGGCCGGAGTCCGTGATTTCGGCACCCGATGTCATGCACCCCATCGAACTGATCTTCCGCTATTGCCATATGGACGTTCTGGGGACAGTATTCACCACATCCATGCCAGGGCATGACCCGAAAAAGTATAAAGTGCATGCCAGAGAAATCCTGGACCTCGCGGCAAAAGCCTGACTGTAAAAATCCGGCCAGGCTGAAGGTGTGTTCTTCAGAGTTCATGACAAAACAAAATGCCGGATCCTGAAAGCAATGTCATTCACTTAACCCAGGCTATCTCCCTGTGGCTTGAATGACTGCTTTGGTCAGGGTGCGGACTTTTTTATCCGTTTTTCCATGTCCCCGGAATCGATTTCTCCCGGCAATAATTTGCGAAGATTTGTCACAGCTGTGGAAAAAACCGCTTTACCAGGACGTTTCTGCTTTCTGATCCCACCCTGATGTTCGTGACTGTCAGCTTCTTTTTTGCGCCTTCTCTATTCTGGATTTGCGCCTTCTCTATTCTGGACTTCGGCCACATGATCTGAACATTCAAACCTGCTTTGTTTACCCATTGGGCTGTTTTCAGACTGATATGAGTGCGGACATATATATTCAGGCAGTATACAAACCTGAACAACTGCCGGCACCTCCATCAGAAACTGGTCAGTACCGTGGCAGCTGCCAGAAAGATCCCCGGAATGTTGGCAGCAGCAATGGCCTTCTGCATGGGTTTTGTCTTCAGGGCATAGATGGTCCAGAGGATGCAGTTGACAAAGGCCACAGCCGGCTGAATCCAGCTGCCTTTCTGGCCATTCAGGTTGTTGATGATCTGTGCGATGTAGGAAACATACATCAGAATGGACATCGCTGATGCCACCCAGCCCAGGATCTGGATCTGTCTCTGGTTCATGAAATCTTCCTTCCTTTCACAATTGCATGGCGGTACTTCAATTGTAACGGAACGATCCCGGAAATCCGGGTCTGCATGCCTTCCGGGGTCCGGACCGGTGCAGCCTCTGTGCCTTCAGATTTGTCCATTGTGCGCAGACAGCGAGTGAGCCTGATCAGACAGGACGCTGCAGACGCCATCTTACAAAAGCAGAAAAACTGACCTGGCAGTCATGATCCTGCAGGTCAGTTTCACTTTGCTTCTGTATGTGTTTTCCCTGTATATCGGACCGGAACCGGAACCGGATGCGGTCAGGGCCCGGTGTCCATCATGGGCATTGAAGAACAGAGAAAGGTTTCAGGCAGCGGGAGTGACAGCCCGCAGAAGATACAGGCGGGAATCAAAGTCGCCGTAGTATTTGTCCCGTGTCTCCACCTGTCCTGACAGCCCGTCTGATGTGATCAGGCCCATATGCATGAGTTCATCCCCCCAGGGTGCATGGGTCCTGTAGGGATGCCTGCCTTCCGTCATCACGGTGTACTGTCTGTCGGGATGCAGTCCCTGCAGACGGATCCGGGATGTCGGCTGATTGACGTGACTCAGCGTCCTGTACCAGCCCACAATGGCTTCGGTCTGGTCCTCACTGACCACCATCCAGGCCGTGACGTTGCCTTCAAAGGGGGAAGACAGGCGGTAGAACGTGCCAAACTGCAGCAGCCGGCGGTTGTCTTTCATGAACCGGATCTGTTCCCTGACCTGTTCCAGTTCCTCCGGCGCCAGGGAGTTGAGGTCCAGCTCGTAGCCATGGGTGCCGAAGCAGGCCACATTGGCCCGGGTATGAAGCGGCACGTTGCGGTATACCTGCTGATTGGGGACTTCGGAGACATGCGCACCGATGCTGGAAAGCGGATAGGCATAGGAAGTGCCATACTGGATGCTCAGGCGTTCCACGGCATCGGAGTCATCGCTGCACCAGGCCTGCGGGGCGTAATACAGCATGCCGGGATCAAACCGGCCGCCGCCGCTGGCACAGGATTCAAAGAGAATCCGCGGGTAGCGCTGAATCAGCCGTTCGTAGAGATCGTACACACCCAGAATATAGCGGTGGGCGGTCTCTTTCTGCCGGTCTGCGGGCAGGGCATGGGACCAGCAGTCAGTGATGGACCGGTTCATATCCCACTTGATATAAGACAAATCAGCATCGTCCAGGACATGGCACATCATGTCATAGACGGCATCCACCACTTCTTTCCGGGAAAAATCCAGGACAAACTGGTTTCTTCCATGGCAGCCGGTGCGGCCGGGAACTTCCAGGATCCAGTCAGGATGCGCCCGATACAGATTGGAATCCTTGTTGACCATTTCCGGTTCAAACCAGAGACCCATTTCCATGCCCAGTCCGCGGATGCGTTTTGACAAGCCGGCTATGCCATTGGGCAGGAGTTCCGGATTGGCCACCCAGTCTCCGAGTCCTGCTTTGTCGTTTCGTCTGGCTCCGAACCAGCCGTCATCCAGCACAAAGAGCTCCACGCCGCATTCCTTTGCCTTTCCGGCAATTTTCACCAGGGACTCTTCATCAAAGTCAAACATGGTGGCTTCCCAGTTGTTGTTCAGGATCGGACGGGGTCTGTCCCGCCAGCAGCCCCTGGCCAGGCGTCTGCCAAAAAGTCCGTGGAAGGTCTGAGACAGGCGGTTGAGCCCCTGATCAGTCCATGCCATGACCGCCTCCGGAGACTGGAACTGTTCCCCCGGTTCCAGTTTCCACCGGAATCCATCCGGGTGGATGCCTGCCAGGATCCTGGTTTTGTCATAGGTGTCCACTTCGGCCTGGATCAGGAAATTTCCGGAGTACACCAGAGCAATGCCAAGGGCTTCTCCCTGTACTTCATCCGTATGCTCTCTTCGAAGGATCACCACCGGATTGTGGTTGTGACTGGAATGTCCCCGCCGGCTGCCAACGGACTGAATGCCCTGTTCCAGTGTCCGGTTCCGGAGATGACGCTCGCGGCCCCAGGCGCCGGAAAACTGCATCCATACATAGTCGCTGTCAGGCAGGTCCAGACACAGAGACTGCACCGTGTCCGCATACACCGGGGCATCTCCGTGATTGATCAGCCGCGTATTGCGGGCGATGACGTTGTGGTCCCGGAAGATGGTATAGGACAGAACCATCTCCAGACTGTTTTTCTGATCTGTCAGGATGCATTCCAGCGTCTTTGCCTCACTGCTGTCTTCGCAATATACTGCCGGCAGTCCAGGAAGCGCGGGTTTGCCGTCCAGAATGTTCCAGGATGTCAGCTGGAAATCCGACAGAGTACTTCCGTCAGGATGGGTGATTTCAATGGCCGGTGTCCGGAAATCCGAGCTGCCAAAGGTTCCGCATTCCTGTGCGGTGTGTTCCCTGGAGTACCAGCTGTCAGCATCGGGACAGCTGGTCATGGGCCGGGGAAATACTTCATGGAAACAGGTATAGTCTGCTTCGGGTCTCACGGCTTTCCCGGACCACAGATGCATGAGATGGCCGTCCGGCAGACAGTGCAGAATATAGCTGAATTCTCCATTGGTGAGGTGAAACGTCGTTTCATCGGCGGATATATAAATCTGTGGATTCATCATCGGGGGTCCTTTCTTATCTGGTATGAGTTTTTCATCTGGTATGAGTTCCTTTCCCAGACGGATCTGTCAATTCTGCACAACGGGTGCCTTTGGCTCAGACTTGCTGCAGGACCGGGGATTTGCCTGGCATCCTGGCAGAAAGGGCTCTGCGAAAGAAGCCCGGTTCGGGTCCTCTTTCACAGAGCCGGTGCAGAAACAGTACTCAGGAATGAATGGGAAATGGTTTGTCAGTCTGTCAGCGTTTGTCCGGCTGCAGGCCTTTTTCAGCCGGGCCTGAATCAGGCCAGTTCCGGCGCCAATCCGGGATCAGCTGGTTCTTCGTTCTCTTCCACTGTGGTCTCCGGCTGAATCTGCAGGGCATGTTTCTCATTGAGCTGCCGGGTGATTTCCTTCATCTGATCGTCTTTCAGGGTATAGAAACGCTTGTAGATGTACAGGCTGAGGCCGGCAAGCAGAACCGGGATCACGATCATCAGCACCCGGATGCCCAGAATCGTGGCACTTCCCTGCGCGGCGAGTTCCGGCTCATATCCCACAAGTCCCAGACCGATACCGGTCAGACCGCCGGCGGCAGCCATGGCGGCTTTCATCAGGAAGGTCTGCGCCGAACAGAGCACACTTTCGTTGCGCACACCGAAGCGGACTTCTCCATAGTCAATGACATCCGCCATGCAGCACGTCGTCACCCCCAGGGACAGGCCGGATCCGAAGAACAGGATGGCGCAGGAGATCACCACACCGGCAACAGACTGCGGAATGATGAATCCGAGAACTCCCAGAAGCAGCAGACCGGCAGCAGCCAGAGAGCAGGCCAGCGTGTAGACTTTCTGACGGGACAGCCGTTTGGCAATGGCCGGAAACAGCGCCAAGCCAAGCATTTCAGCCAGGATCGCCAGACCGAACACGGAATACAGGTATTCGTTGCCGCACACAGCCTTGAAGTAATACACCGCAAATCCCTTGGCGATCTGAGTGGCCAGGTTGAATGTCAGCAGCAGGCCGATGAATGCGCGGAGCTGATCGTTCTGCACGATGAGTTTCAGCGCCTGGCGGATGCTGGTCTTTTCCGCTCTGGCATCCAGGGTGGATTCTTCCTTGACGTTGCAGACCGTGATGCCGATGGTAACGATGAAGATCACCGCGATCATGATGGCAAACATCGTGAAGCCGTGCTCTGCGTACAGATTGTCCAGCCCTGCCCGCTGGTTGAACCAGTTGATGGCAAACAGGCCGAAGGTGGCGACGCTGAATCCTGCCAGGGAGGCAAAGAACCGGGGGATGACGGAAACGGATTCCCGTTCATGCGGATCATTGGTCAGATTGGGCAGCCAGGACCAGTAAGGCACATCCATGATGGTGTAGGTCATGCCGTAGAGGATGTACATCACGGTAACGTAGATATACAGAGAGGTGCCCTGGAGATTGAAGGTGTGAAACAGCAGGACAAACACTACGGCATTGACCAGTGTGCCGATGATCAGCCAGATCCGGAATTTTCCGAACCGGGACCGGGTGTTGTCCACGATCATGCCCATCATCGGATCATTGAAGGCATCCCAGATCCGGGCGGCAAAGAAGAGAATGCCGACAAAGGCGGGTGCAAGAAACAGAGTGTCGGTGAAATACAGCATGAGGAAGGAACCGACCATGTTGCAGATGGCATCTTTGCCAATGGCACCGATGCCAAATGCATACTTCTCACGGGCGGAGACTTTTTTGTAAGCGGGCGACTGCGAAGACTGGTTCATATGATTCTCCTTTTCTTGTATTCAGGCTTCTGGCCTTCTTTCTGATCCCAGTATAGAGCGTAACCGCTTACAGCAAGGAGAGGATTTTGTCTGCAGAAACAGTGATTTTGTTGAATGAACAATACAGAAAAAACCCGCCGGAGAAAGCGGGACGTATGCGAAAGACAGATGTCATGCAGCTTTGGCAAAGCGTCATGCCGTCTGTTTCTTTTTGTGGTTCGGATGCAGCTGATTTCTTGTTTTCCGCCAGGCAGTGGGGGTCATCTGATACATCTGCCGGAAGGCTTTGGAGAACACCAGGGCATCGCTGTAGCCGCAGCTCTCGGCAATGCTTGCAATGGGCAGATCCGTGACCTTCAGCAGTTCCCTGGCTCTTGTGAGACGATACGTTGTGAGGTAATTCTTCGGTGTGATTCCCAGGTGTTCCACAAACAGCAGGTACAGATAGCTGCGCTCGATGCCTATATGTGCCGCAATATCCGATACTTTCACCGGCTGGTCATAGTTGCCCTGAATATAGGTGATGGCCTGCCGTATGTACTCATTCCGTTCCTGGTCCCGGGCGGAAGAAGCCACATGCAGTTGTGAAGCCAGAATGCTGAAGAATTCCATAATCATGGCATCCCGGTGCAGTCTCTGCGCAAGATGGCTGCCCTGGATGTTCATCAGGTCCAGAATCACCGACTTGAGCGCTCCTGTCTGTTCACAGGCAAACACCGGATGCTCATCGCCCAGATCCAGTTCTCTGAGCAGTTCTTCCACCCGGTTCCCCCGAAACCCCACCCAGCAGTATTCCCAGGGGTCTTCCCTGTCTGCGATATAATAAGTAACTTTGTCCGGCTGAATGAGAAACCCCTGCCCCGCTTCCAGAGCATAGCTGGCATTCCCGCTGCTGAACTGTCCTTTCCCTTTCAGAACAATATGAATCAGATAATTGGGCCGGACAGCGGGCCCATAGCTGTGCTGCGGCTCGCACTGGCTGATGCCCGCAAAGCACAGCTCCAGGTCGTGCCGGCTTTCATCGCTGAATTCAATGACTCTGGCCTGTTCCATGGTGTTTCCTCCTGCCGCTGTACGCAGACTCTCCGGCTTCCTGTGTCTGGTTCTGTGTCTTGACGGTGCCGATCCAGCCGGCTGTTTCTGTCTTCATTATCTCAGAAGCACAGCCGCACACAACCAGGCCCGGCCGTTTGTGACGTCTGGCAGCTGTGCATGACTGCCGGTATAGCCGGCAGACGGTGGACTGCGTCTGCAGGAAGACATAAAAAAGTCCGGCATTGCCGGACAGTATGAAACAAACCGTGACTGTCTAATTCCCGGCAGCCGCCAGCGCAGAAGAGCCTGCAGCAGCAGAAAGCCTGTCCTTGAAAAACTGGATCACAGGTCCCATCATCAGCACATTGCAGATGGTCCCGATACCAATGAGAGATGCGACGTCACCGCCGGCCAGAATCATGGCCAGGATCCCGGCCATGATGCAGAAGGCATCACAGCCAATACGGGCAGACCGGTAGGAAATCCTGCCATGGGAGTATTTCTCCATCATAAGCTGCAGGGCATCATAGGGTGCCACACCCAGTGAGGGGATGATATAGCAGGCAACACCGAAGGAAGCCATAAGCATGGCACAGACCATGAGAATCAGCCTGACGGCCAGACCGGATTGCGGCAGCCATCCGTTGACCATGAACAGCACTGCATCGGATATGTATCCGATGAGGATCATGTTGGCGGCTGTCCCCGGACCGATGGTCCGGCGGCCCCAGATCAGAACCGGGACAAACAGGAGCAGATTCATGATCAGCTGCCATGTCCCGAAGGACAGGCCAAGCAGTTCACTGATGCCCAGGTTCATGGTCGTGAAAGGATCGGCACCAAATCCCGCATGGCGGAAAAGACCGCTGCCAAGGCCAATACACAATACACCGCCGCTCATCATGGCGATTCGTCTGCTTTTTCCGTCAATCATGACTGATCCTCCTTTGCCCGCTGTGGCTCTGATTCGGTATTCAGTATAAGGAAAAGAGGCAGAGAGCATACGGCGTTCTGTTGAAGGAAACAGGCGAAATGTTGGATGTCCAGCTCGTTTGGCCGGCTGGACCGGACTTGTTGTGAGACGCAGAATATACCGGTGGCGGCAGGCGGCCTGACAGACGGCTGACGTGTGTTTCATCCTGCCGAAATCGGCGTTCCGGTTCTGCATTTCAGCATCAGGCAGCGGCGTCATGCCGGCTCTTTACGCCGCTGTCATCTGAATCCTTCCCGGTGACTGTGATGTGAATTTCCTGTTTGCAAAACTGAGTCTTGTCTTTATACTGGCAACGAAAACAAAAGCTGACTTCAGGGCAGGGTGCAATTCCCTACCGGCGGTATAGCCCGCGAGCCGCAAGGCATGATCCGGTGAAACTCCGGAGCCGACAGTATAGTCTGGATGGAAGAAGAATGGCTGTTGATTTCTGTCTTTTTGCATACTTCCGGTTCTCAGTACCTGCTCTGTGCGCAGGCAGCCTGAACCGGAATACCAGTACTGATTGTGCACGGATACACGAAATCAGCCAATTGACCATATGCTCTGGATTGAGTTCTGTCATCCAGAGCTTTCTTTCATGTTTTTTTGCGCTCTGATGAAAAATTCAGGGCGTTTTCCATTGACAGAAGAAACACATGAATTACGAAACATGTATGAAAACAGCACTGCAGCTGGCCCGCAGAGGCGCCGGCTGGACAGCGCCGAATCCTATGGTCGGGGCTGTGATCGTAAAAAACGACAGAGTGATCGCAGAAGGGTGGCATCGGCGATGCGGGGATCTGCATGCCGAGCATGAAGCTTTGAACAACTGCCGGGAATCCTGCAGGGGAGCCACTCTGTATGTCACACTGGAACCCTGCTGCCATGAAGGCAGACAACCGCCATGCACGGATGCCATTCTCCAGTCCGGGATCAGGGAAGTTGTGATCGGATGTCCGGATCCGAATCCTCAGGTGAGCGGAAACGGTATCCGAATTCTCAGAGAGCATGGAATTACGGTGCGGACGGGTGTCCTGGAACAGGAATGCCTGGCACCCAACCATGCTTTCTTCCACTGGATCAGAACCGGGCTGCCATTCATTGCCTTGAAATACGCCATGACACTTGACGGGAAAACAGAGGCTGCCTCCGGGAACTCAAAATGGATCACCGGCGAAGAAACCAGGGCCTATGTCCACCGGCTGCGGCATGAATATACCGGAATCCTGGCGGGGATCGGGACTGTGCTCAAGGACGATCTTATGCTGAACTGCCGTCTTCCGGAAACCAGAGATCCCGTGAGGATTGTGTGTGATACGAATCTCTCCATGCCGCTGAACTGCAGCCTGGTCAGAAGTGCCACGCGCTGTCCGCTGATCATTGCCACTTGTGTGACCGACAAAAATCGTCTGGCAGCTTATGAACGCGCCGTATGCAGGATCCTGACATGCCGCCGGAAACATGGTCATGCTGATCTCAGGGACCTGATGTGCAGACTGGGAAAAATGGAAATCAGCAGTATTCTGGTGGAAGGCGGCAGCTTCGCCGCTTCCCTTCTGGAGGAACATCTTGTAAACAGAGTTGTTGCCTGTATAGCACCATGGCTGTTGGGCGGTGAACTCTCAAAATCTCCCATTGGCGGAAGCGGCGTGTTCAATCCGGCAGAAGGGGTCGTCCTTCGCAATACAAAGATGATGCAGATGGGCACGGATTATGTGATTGAAGGAGATATATAGGGTATGTTTACGGGAATCATTGAAGAATGCGGAACGGTTCAGGCTGTTCGACGGGATGGCCGCTCCGAAAAAATCACCATATCTGCAGAAACCATCCCGGGATCCCTGAAGCCAGGGGACAGCGTGGCAGTAAACGGGATCTGTCTGACTGTGACATCCTGCACAGAAGACGGCTTTTCTGCGGATGTGATGCCGGAGACCACGCGCCGTTCGGCTTTGTCACAGCTGAAAACCGGCAGCAGAGTCAACCTGGAACGGGCCATGCCGGTCAATTGACGCTTTGACGGTCACCTGGTGAGCGGACACATTGATGGGACCGGGAAAATTGTCAGAATAGTCAAAGACGCCAACGCCATCCGGTTTGCCATTGCGGCTTCCCCTGCCATTCTTTGCCAAATTGTCGAAAAGGGATCTGTCGCAGTAAACGGCATTTCACTGACGGTCACTGCTGTGGGAAAGACAGACTTTGAAGTATCTGTCATTCCGCATACCCGGGACGTAACGACGCTTGGCAGGCTCCGGGTTTCGGATACTGTCAATCTGGAGACGGATATGATTGAAAAATAGGTGTACCGTTTCCTGCAGACAGCTGCAAAGAATACGACCCCTGAATCCCACGCCCTTACAGCCGGCTGCCTTCGGGAAAACGGCTTCTGAAAGAGGCAGAACCACAGAAACAGACAGGAAATACAACCATGATACAAACAACAACACGATTGAACAGGCCCTTCAGGACCTCAGAGACGGAAAACTCATACTGGTGACCGACGATCCACAGCGGGAAAACGAAGGTGATCTGATTGCTGGGGCAAAATTTGCGAATCAGGAGACCATGAATTTCATGGCAACACATGGAAAGGGGCTGATCTGTCTGCCTTTGTCAGAGCAGATGGCAGCCCGGCTTCACTTGACACCCATGACATCCGACAATACCGACAATCATAAAACCGCCTTCACCGTATCAGTTGACCATGTAACCACCTCAACGGGTATATCGGCCCAGGAGCGGGCCATTACGGCCAAAGCCTGTGCTGACAGCCAGTCACCCCCCCGGAGGATTTTCGCCGCCCTGGGCATCTCTTTCCGCTGATTGCAAAATCCGGCGGCGTCCTGGAAAGAAACGGTCATACGGAAGCGACCGTTGACCTGTGCAGACTGGCCGGCCTGGCCCCCTGCGGTCTTTGCTTTGAAATCATGAGCCCGGATGGGTCTATGATGCGCGCAGAAGAACTGAAAGAGTTTGCCAGGGAGTATCACCTGACCATGGTGTCCATATCCGGGCTGCATAAATACAGATAAATTCATGACGTTCTCATCGAACAGAAAGCCAGAGTCAAACTCCCTACACGTTTTGGAGAGTTCGTCATGCATGGATTTTCAAGCCTGAGCGACGGCAGTGAACCCGTCGAGCTGGTAAAAGGAGATGTTGAGGGAAAGGAAAATGTTCTTTGCCGGATTCATTCCGAATGCCTTACCGGAGATGTCTTCGGTTCCCGCCGCTGTGACTGCGGTCAGCAGCTCGCCAGGGCACTGGAAGCCATTGAGGAAAAAGGCGAAGGTGTCTTGCTGTACCTTCGCCAGGAAGGAAGAGGAATTGGCCTGCTGAACAAGCTCCACGCCTATGAACTGCAGGAGCAGGGGCTGGATACCCTGGACGCCAATCTTCATCTGGGGTTTGAGGCGGATGAAAGAGACTACTTTGCTGCTGCCCAGATACTCCGGTTTCTTGGGGTAAAGAGCATTGAACTCATGACCAACGACCCTGATAAAGTCAGTCGGCTGGAACTGTACGGAACACAGGTCACGAACCGGGTACCGGTTGAAATTGAAGCCTGCAGTCATGACCGGCGGTATCTGCAGACAAAGCAGACCAGGATGGGACATCTGCTGCATGTCACGGAAGAGACAGGAAAAAATGCCTGACAGAAAGATCATCCTGGAAGCGCAGTGAATCCGGATTGTCAGGGATTTCTACCGCAACATATTGCCGTACCTGTCGGGTCTGTTTTCCGACAGGCATTCAAAGTAAATGAAAGGAATATAAAATGAACGATATCGAAGGCGTATTTACCGCAGCTCAGCCCAAAATCGGAATCATCGTTGCCCGGTTCAACGAATTCATTACCTCAATACTCTTGTCCGGCGCCCGTGACGGTCTGGTCCGGCACGATGTCAGCGACTCAGACATTGATGTCTGCTGGGTGCCTGGGGCTTTTGAAATACCTCTGGCAGCGGAAAAATGGCAGCAGGCGGCAAGTATGATGGTCTGATCTGTCTGGGGGCAGTCATTCACGGTGCCACCAGTCATTGTGAGTATGTATGCAATGAAGTATCCATGGGAATTGCATCCGTGTCCATGAAACACAGTCTGCCTGTCATGTTCGGAGTTCTGACAACGGATACCATTGAGCAGGCTGTTGAAAGAGCCGGAACGAAAGCCGGAAACAAAGGGTACGACTGTGCTTTGGGGGTTCTGGAAATGATCTCTTTGTTTGATGCAATGGACACAGCCTGCAAATAAATACCATAGACTGTCATTTCCCGGCTCAAAATCAAACTGAGGCACTCTCGGATTGATGCAGTTCTGCCATGCAGAGCTGATCAAGTCAAAGGCTGCTGTATGGTGGGTTTTTTGCTCCTGCGGCTGCAGATCGGCATGGCAGGCTGCAGCAACGACATACCCTTCCTTTTGCAGAGTGGAAGCCTAGATACCAGCTGCGGCTGTCCTGTATGATTCAGTTGCCATATATCAATCAGCTGCAAATACAGAAAGAGAGGAACTGACAATGCAGGAACGGAAAGTCTGCCTGATCACAGGCGGTGGAAAGGCGCTTCTGAAGGATGGTACGCCCGGTGCAATCGGCTACGGCATAGCCCACGTCTTTGCCGCGGAAGGATACAACCTTGTGATCACCGGCCGAAATGTCAAAAAGCTGGAATCTGCGAAGGAAGAACTGGAGTCTCTGTATGGGATCGAGGTACTGCCTTTGCAGGGAGATGTCGCCGCAGGAAACGACAACGAGGAAACCGTCAGGGCTGTCATTGAGTCAGCCATCAGCCGGTTTGGCCGTCTGGATGTGCTGATCAACAACGCCCAGGCTTCGGCTTCGGGCATTCCATTGACAGATCATACAACGGAGCAGTTTGACCTGGCTGTGTATTCCGGCCTGTATGCCTGTTTTTACTACATGAAAGCAGCCTATCCATATTTGAAGAAGACCAGAGGCAGTGTGATCAACTTTGCGTCCGGCGCCGGTCTGTTCGGAAACTTTGGTCAGTGTGCCTATGCGGCTGCCAAAGAAGGCATCCGGGGCCTGAGCCGGGTGGCTGCCACAGAATGGGGAAAAGACGGGATCAATGTCAATGTGATCTGCCCCCTTGCCTGGACCAGTCAGCTGGAGAGTTTTGCCGAAGCGTACCCGGAGGCGTTCAAAGCCAATGTCCACATGCCGCCCATGGGCCATTACGGAGATGTGGTGAAGGACATCGGTCGTGTCTGTCTGCAGATTGCAGGCCAGGATTTTACCTATATGACCGGTGAAACCATCACCCTGGAAGGCGGTCTCGGTCTCCGCCCGTAGCCCGGTTTCAATGGAATACCGACCAGGTATCCATACACTGTTCATCAGGGAAAGTATCGAGGTTCAAGGGCCGGCATACAGGCCCCAGCTGGATTACCTGTTCATCAGTCTGGTACTTTCCTGTTGTCCTGAAGATCAAATCCCGCAGCAGCCTGACAGCTGCGGGTTTTCTGTTGCAGCTTGTGGGCTGACAGACTCTGAGAATATACCCTTTGCCAGCTGAATCATTTCAACAGCGTCTCAAGAGGACCTGAACCAGATAACCCGGATCTATCAGTGACTATGGACCTAATAATAAAAAAGCCCGACAGGATTTCCTGCCGGGTTGATTTTCGAAATGGTGGGGTCGATGCGACTCGAACGCACACGAGTTGCCTCACTACCGCCTGAAGATAGCGTGTCTGCCAATTCCACCACGACCCCATACATCAATAAAAACTGGTGAGGCCGATGCGACTCGAACGCACACGAGCCAAGCTCACTACCCCCTCAAAGTAGCGTGTCTACCGGTTCCACCACGGCCTCAGTTTTTACATGTTCCTGTCCGGAACATTTGATATGTTATCAGAACCGGTAACTTCTGTCAAAGAATTTTTGAAGCCGCTATGAAACCAGGTATGGCGGGACAGTCTAGCCGCCAGAATCCGTGCGCCGTTTATTCCTTCAGCAGACCCAGACCTGAAAGCCACTCACGCAATGCATCCGTCTGGTCTGCAGCCTGCCTGCCATTACAGGCAAATCCCTTCATGACTCTGGCTGTCCGACACGCATCCTGCAGCAGTATGAAACTCTGTCCGATGCCTCCGCCGCCATTGGTGCAGAACGGTACAATCCTCTTCCCTGCCAGGTCATACTGCTCCAGGAATGAATACACAATATAAGGCAGATCTCCACCCCAGTTGGGAAAGCCCACAAACAGCACATCATACTGATCCATATCCCGGACTGACCCCGTCACAGCAGGCCTGAGATGCTTTGCCGTTTCTTCTTTGTACCGGTCCACCGTGGCTCTGTAGTCTTCCGGATAGTCATCCACCGGCTGAATCTGAAACAGGCTGCCGCCTGTCAGATCTGCAATCTCCTTTGCCAGCGTGGCTGTATATCCTGTATGAGAGAAATACGCAATCAGAATCTTGTGTTTCATTGCATTCACGATCCTTTCCACTCTGCTTTGTGCTTTCTGCAGATAAAGCCTGTCTTCATGATACGCAGGTGGCACGGCAGAAAATATCAGTCTGCACCAATGGCTGGCATCCCGATGCACATGTCTCATTCTCCCGCTGCTCCTGCCTCTTCCTGATCTTGCACCCTCCATTTTCCCGGAAGCCATCAGACGGGTTGGCAGCCTGTGATACGATAAACAGGCCTGACAAGTCGATGACTGGCCGGGTTTACAGAAAGTAGGCGATTGCCTCACGACAACCGCCCCTTATCAAACCGGACGTGCAGATTTCCCGCATCCGGCTTTCCGACACGAATTTCACTAACCAGTCTGGCACAACAGAAGACTGAAAAAAAATCTATTTCGCATTCGCATACATGAAGAACCTGCTTCGTTCTGCCGAGGTTCTGGTTCTTCTTTTGCTTTTGCGTATCTCCCAATGTTCAAGGTACCGGTTCACGTTGTAACTGCTGTCCCTCACCTGGATTTTCATCAGTGCGCCACAAACGAGTTTCATCTTTTTCAGGAAAAACTCGATTCCGTATTTGACGTGAAGCAGTGTGGCCTGTTTGCGGTTTCCATGCAGGCGTCCCCGATTGGAAAATGCAGTCCTCAGTCTCTCCCTGACATATCCATCCAGTTTTTCAAAGTCCAGCGTGGCCATTCCATGAAAAGGCTTGTTTCGCTTGAGACATTCCCACCGGACGACTTCACATGCCTGATTCGCTATGAGGAAATAGTTGAACTTTCCTCTCAATACCGGATTGAGACGGTCTGTCCACTCCTCATAGCTGAACGTGCAGTTTTTGTTCGTTCGTGCTTTGATGTCCTCCTTGAATCTCTTCAGGGATTTGACGCTCGGCTCTACTTTGTAGTAGGCCCTTCCTTCTCTGGACGTTCGCAGGTGATAGAACGTGAAACCCAGAAAGTCGAAATCGTCTTTCCGGTAGTCCACTTCCTTCGTCTTGTCCTCGGCGAGTTCAAGTTTCAGGTCGTTCATCACCCGTGCTACCACCTCCTTCGCTTTCTGGAGTTCTTCCTCACTCTTGCACATGCAGATACAATCGTGAAGTCGTTCCCCTTCCGTCCCACATGTTTCCATGTTTTCTTCCGTACTATGAGAACGTCTGACTCCTGTGCACAGTATGTACGCTTTCGCTCAGCTTATACGTACGGCTCCATTGAAGATGCACAGGCCTCACGGGGTCATCTGTACTTTCCCTCATCAGCCCGCAGCAGACTTGCACACCGAAACCCCACCTGTTCTGCTGACAGGCCATAGAACGGGCCATTGGACTTCATCTTATTTCCGGAGATTCGTCGTCATTTCAGTGCCACAGCGTCTTGATAGATTTGAGCTGGCTGATTCGCATCCGCCCCCTCCGCACGACATCTCACGACACCGCACTGGGCATTGCTCTCCCGCCTGGCTGTCCCCATGGCGGGCGGAGGTCTTGCACCTCACGGGGAAAAATTCCTCTTTCCGCCTTTATGCCTCGTTTGTTCATTAGCGTCAGCATTTTTCAGGCGTAGTGGAAGAAATGATTAACGGCCGGATGGCTGTTAATGCGTACGACTGCCCGTCGCACAGAAAGCGGATCCGACAGGATCCGGAAAGGAGATTTGATGATCAAAGTTGGCATTGTCGGTTACGGCAACCTGGGAAAAGGCGTGGAAAAAGCCGTCAGCCAGGCCTGTGACATGGAACTGACGGGCATTTTTACCCGCCGCGATCCTGCATCCATCCAGCCAGCCGGGATGACACCGGTCTACGGTCTGGAGGATGCCGTTCAGTTTGAAAAGGACATCGATGTGATGATTCTGTGCGGCGGCAGCGCAACGGATCTGCCACAGCAGACACCGGAATTCGCTGCCCGGTTCAATGTGGTGGATTCCTTTGATACCCACGCAAGAATCCCGGAGCATTTTGACCGGGTGAATCAGGCTGCAGTCAAAGCGGGCAAAACGGCGGCTATATCCATCGGCTGGGACCCAGGCCTGTTTTCGTTGAACAGGCTGATTGCCGAATCCATTCTGCCGGAAGGAAACAGCTATACCTTCTGGGGCAGAGGTGTGTCCCAGGGACACTCGGATGCCATTCGCCGCATCGAAGGTGTCGCGGATGCCCGCCAGTACACCATTCCTGTTCCGGAAGCCATCGAATCTGTCCGGAACGGAGAAAACCCCGATTTGAGCACCAGACAGAAACATACCCGGGACTGCTATGTAGTGGCTGAAGAAGGTGCCGATCTGGAACGCATAGAATCTGAAATCATCCACATGCCAAATTATTTCAGCGACTACGACACAACGGTGCACTTCATCACAAAGGAAGAGCTTGCCGATAATCACAGTTCCCTGCCCCATGGCGGCTTTGTGATGCGCAGCGGCACAACAGGGGACAACAGTCACCTGATTGAATATTCCCTGAAGCTGGATTCCAACCCGGAATTCACTGCCTCGGTCCTGACCGCCGTGGCACGCGCAGTGGTCCGCATGAACCAGGAGGGACTTGCCGGTGCCAGGACCATATTCGACATTCCTGCCGGCTATCTGTCCTGGAAAAGCCCGGAAGAGTTGAGAAAATCCATGTTGTAAACAGCAGGTATCTTCTGTCTTTGCTCCCCGTGAATCCCGCAGGATCCAGGCTTCGCCTCATGGTTCCCGCTTATCTGTTCCGCTCTGATCACATACTGACTGCGGACCTGTCCCCTTCGCAGATGCCGGCGAAAGTCGGGCAGCTGCACCTGCAGCCCTGTATAGTCAGAGATGTCAATGATCATTGGGAGGAACGCATGAACTGGATTGAATCGCTGCAATGTGCCATAGACTGCATGGAAACACACCTGACACAGAATATACGGCCAGCCGAAATCGCTGCAGAATGCGGGTATTCAGCCGGGCACCTGCAGAAAGGGTTTACGCTTGTAACCGGATATACCTTCGCGGAATACATGAGAAAACGCAGGCTGTACCAGGCTGCTCTGGAACTGAAAGCCAGTCCGGACCGCCGCATCCTGGATGTGGCAATAAAATACGGATATGACTCCCCGGATGCCTTTGTCAGGGCGTTCCGCAGCTTCCACGGTGTCCTGCCCAGCCAGGCCCGGGAACCGGGAGTCTGCATCACCATGTTTCAGCCATTGCAGATTCATCTCAGCGTGCAGGGAGGAACAGCCATGAATCACACCATACAGCACATCCCTTCATTCGAACTGATCGGACAAGTCTTTCATCTATCTTCTCAGGAAAATTCCTTTGCCGTGATTCCCCGGAAGTGGGCCAACTTCATGTCGGTCTGCCGTACCCTCGTGGAAGAAAATCAGCCGGATTCCGCCCTGAAACAGGCCATCTGGCAGAACAACATCGGTGAATTCGGCCTGTGCCACGAGACATCGGACGGGCTGGACTATATGATCGCCGGCAAATACCGGGGCGGTCCGGTTCCGGAAGGATTTGAACTGCGGACCGTGCCGGCTTTGACCTGGGCCATGTTTGACTGTCCTGGCCCGGTGCCTGAGGCCCTGCAGACTGTCACAAGCCGGATCTTTACCGAATGGCTGCCGCAGAATCCCGACTGGCTGCCCGATGGGGACCTGTCCATGGAGTACTATCCCATGGGAGACAGCAGCGCCCCGGATTACCGGTCACAGGTGTGGATCCCCGTGAAGAACAAACAGAACTGTCGCTGAACAGACAAAATGCCATCTTTCGCACAGGGAAGATGGCATTTTCGTTTGTGATTCCATACGGTGGAATCCAAAGGTCCGGCCCTCTGTCCGAAGACGAGTTCCACCTTCGGCCTTCCGTCACTGTCAGTCTTCTTATTCTGAAACGTGTTCCAGGCTGTCTTCATTCCTTTTCCAGCAGGCACACCGCTTCCACATTCGGGGTCTGCGGGAACATATCCACCGGCTGCACCCACCTGGCCTTCCAGCCCTTTTGCTCAAAGCGCTCCAGGTCGCGTTTCAGCGTATTGGGGTTGCAGCTGACATAGACAATACGCCGGGGATCGATCCGGGCGATGTCCTCGATTCCCTGCCCGCTCAGTCCCTTGCGCGGCGGATCCACGATCAGCACATCCGCCTGGTCCTGAAACTGACGGGCGAATTCCGTGGCATCCTGACACACAAACTGTGCATTGTTGATGCCGTTGAGCCGTGCATTCTCCCGGGCATTTTCCACTGCCTCCGGTACGATCTCCACCCCCGTCACCTGCGCTCCCCGCCTGGCTGCGAGCAGCCCCAGTGTGCCGGTACCGGAATACATGTCGATCACACGGTCTCCCGGATGAATGTCAGCGGCATCCATGGCGGTGTTGTACAGGACGTCCATCATCTCCGGATTCACCTGGAAAAAGCTTTTGAAGTTCAGCCGGATCCGGATGCCCAGGCAGTCCTCTTCAATGCTCTCCGATCCATGCAGGATGACGGATTCATCTCCCAGTATCACGTTGTCCTGCCGGTCATTGTGATTGAACACCACACTGACCAGATCCGGAAATACACTGACCAGTTTCGCGGTCAGATCTTCAAAATGGTTTTCCTCTCCGATGAACACCACCTGGCTCTGACCGGTTTTCCGGCTGCGGCGCAGAAAAATGTGCCGGAGCCCTTTTGCCAGCCGGGAAGTCAGCTCTTTCCTAATATACTGGAACAGTTCATTCAGCCGTTCATCCTGTATCAGACACGTATCCGTATCCACGATGGTGTGGGAATTCGGGCGGTAAAACCCGGTGATGACCTCCCCTTCGCCTGTGACCTGCACAGGAAACTGTGCCTTGTTGCGGTAGTTGTACGGATCTTTCATGCCCAGTGTATCCCTGACCTCGATTCCAGGAAATTTACGGCGCATCCAGTCTGTTTTCCAGGCCAGCTGACTTTGATACTCCAGGTCCTGCAGGGCACAGCCGCCGCATTTGCCGAACACCGGACACAGAGCCTGTGTCCTTTCCGGACTGTCGCTCAGGCGTTCCATGACCCTGCCGATGGCAAAACTCTTTTTCGCCAGGATCACCCGGATCCTGGCTTTTTCCTGTGGCAGCAGCCCCGGGACAAACACCACTTCCCCCTTGTGCCGCAGCACACCATATCCCTGGTCGGAGAGATCGGTGCACTCTCCGGTGAATTCTTCGTTTCGTTTCATGGCCTCATTATAGATTTCCGGCATCACGATTGACAACTTGCACGGCTGCGTCTAAACTCATAGCGTACTATTTAATAGCCGGCTATGTTTCTGGCTGTGAAAGGAGGATACCGTGTGCGAAAGTGACATTGCCCTGCCCCATCCCGAGGAACTGGGCTACTATGTCCGCCGCATCGACGGACAGTTCGCAAAACACCGTCGTCTTGAACTCAAACAGTACGACCTGACTTCTTCTCAGTTTGACGTGCTGTTCTGGATCATGAAACGACAGCAGCGGGAGAACCTGGATACCATCCAGAAAGACATCGAACGCTACTTCCATATCTCCAATCCGTCGGTTTCCGGCATCATTTCCCGTCTGGAACAGAAGGGATTTGTGGAACGGGTGCGCAGCGACAAAGACCGCCGCATCTGTCATATCCAGCCCACAGAAAAAGCCAGGGCGATGCAGAAAACGCTCTGGAAAGCCCACAGGGACATGGAAGAGCGCATCCGCTCTGAATACGGTCCGGGTCCCTATGAGCAGCTCATGAAGGAACTCAACCGGCTGCTGTCACTGCTGACTGAAATTGTAAAGGAGGAAAGCGCATGCTGAAAGTGCTTCTGGCACAAGTGAAGGAATACAAGGCTGATTCCATCAAGACACCCATTCTTGTCATGGGTGAGGTGGTGTTTGATGTCCTGATTCCATTTCTCATGGCACTGCTCGTGGATGAAGGAATCAACAAAGGCGACATGCACGCCATCCTGCTCTATGCAGGTCTGATGCTGGCTTCCGCCATCATTGCCCTGATCCTGGGAGGACTTTCAGGAAAATACGCAGCCATTGCATCCTGCGGATTTGCGAAAAACGTCCGGGATGCGGAGTTCCGGAACATTCAGAACTTCGCCTTTGAAGACATCGACAAGTTCTCCACCGGCGGCCTGATCACCCGCATGATGACAGATGTGAACAACCTGCAGATGGCCTACCAGATGATCATCCGTGTAGCCGTCCGCACCCCCTTCATGATGCTGGCCAGTCTGTTCATGATCTTCTCCGCCTCCAGCCGTCTGGGCTGGTGGATCGTGGCGATTCTGATTGTACTGGCTATCCTGATTTTCGGGATGATGAAGCTCGTTCACCCGATTTTCATGAAGATGTTCAAAAAATACGACAAGCTGAATGAATTCGTGCAGGAAAACACAACGGGTATCCGGGCGGTGAAGTCCTTTGTCCGGGAAGGATTCCAGACGGCTCACTTTGACGAAGCCAGTCAGGATATCTACAAAGTCAACAAACGGGCAGAAAAGATACTGGTTCTCAACCAGCCTGTGATGATGCTGGCGGTGTATTCCTCTATTCTCCTTGTCTGCTGGGTGGGAGCTCAGCAGGTTGTGGACGGTTCCATGCAGGTTGGCTCCCTGATGTCGCTGTTCACCTACATCATGACACTGCTCATGTCTCTGATGATGTTCTCCATGGTATTCATCCAGATCATCATGTCCATGGCCAGCGCCCGCCGGGTGGTGGAAGTCATCACTCAGGTCTCCAGCCTGCAGTCTCCGGCTGATGGCGTGAAGGAAGTCAGAAACGGCGAAATCGTATTCGACCACGTCCGGTTCAACTATGCGGAAAACCCCGATGATCCCTATATCCTGGATGATGTGAACGTCACGATTCCCTCCGGTTCATCCTTTGGAATCCTCGGCGCCACCGGTTCCGGAAAAACCTCCTTCGTGCAGCTGATTCCCCGGCTGTATGACGTGACCAGCGGAGAGGTCCGTGTGGGCGGTCTCAATGTAAAGGACTATGATCTGAAATGCCTGCGGGACAAAGTGGCCATGGTGCTGCAGAAAAACGTCCTGTTTTCCGGTTCCATCATCGACAACATGCGCTGGGGCGCCGAAGATGCCACGCTTGATGAGATCCGGGAGGCCTGTCACCTGGCTCAGGCGGATGAATTCATTGAAAAGATGCCGGATAAATACAACACCTACATTGAACAGGGAGGTACCAATGTCTCCGGCGGTCAGCGTCAGCGTCTGACAATTGCACGGGCGCTGCTGAAAAAGCCGAAAATCCTGATTCTGGATGATTCCACCAGCGCAGTGGACACCAGAACCGATCAGCTGATCCGCGAGGCGTTCCAGACAAAGATCCCGGATACCACAAGGATCATCATCTCCCAGCGTGTGAGCTCCATTCAGGACTCCGACCTGATCATGGTCCTCAACGAAGGAAAAGTCGAAGCGACAGGCACCCATGAAGAACTGCTGAAGACCTGTCCGATTTACCAGCAGACGTACGAACAGCAGCAGAAAGGAGGAGACTTCGATGAACAATAACCAGAACAAAGACGGTCTGAAGCGGGTATTTTCGCTGATCTGGAAAAACTACAAGCTTCAGGTCGTGATCATTGTTTTCCTCATTCTGTTCTCGGCACTTGCCAACGTGCTTGGTTCCACGTTCCTGCAGACGCTGATCGATCAGTACATCACACCTCTGTCAGGCCAGAGCAACCCGGATTTCAGCGGACTGCTCAAGGCCATTGCCGGAATGGCAGGGATTTACCTGGCGGGTATTCTGTCCACCTGGATCTGGAACCGGCTGATGGTCAACATTTCCCTGGGTACTCTCAACGATGTCCGTGAAGGGCTGTTCCGGCATATGGAAACACTGCCGGTTTCCTACTTCGATACCCACGCCCACGGGGACATCATGTCGATTTACACCAATGACACTGATACCCTGCGGCAGCTGATTTCCCAGTCTGCTCCCCAGGTGCTCTCCAGCGGCGCGCAGATCGTGTTTGTGCTGGTGTCCATGTTTGTCATGAACTGGCAGCTGGCGCTGGTGACGGTGATCATGGGCGGTGTCATGCTCTATGCCAGCCGCTTCATCTCCTCCCGCTCCGGCCGGTTTTTCCGGGAACAGCAGAAACAGCTGGGTGCAGTGAACGGATTCATCGAGGAAATGATGGAGGGCCAGCGGGTGATCAAGGTCTTCACACACGAAGAGAAGTCCATCCAGGATTTCGAAGCAGTCAATGACAAACTGTGTGATGCCAGTACCAATGCCAATAAATTTGCCAACATCCTCATGCCCATCTGCATGAACATCGGCTACATTTCCTATGTCCTGACCGCTCTGACAGGCGCCATCTTCGCCCTGAACGGCATGTTCGGAATAACACTGGGTACCATTGCGGCCTTCCTGCAGCTGAACCGTTCCTTCAACAACCCCATCGTGCAGATCTCGCAGCAGGTCAATGCCGTGGTCATGGCCGGTGCCGGTGCCCAGCGGATTTTCGCCCTCATGGACACACCTTCGGAAACCGACAACGGTGTGGTCACGCTGGTCCGTGCAAAGAAGGAGAACGGACAGTGGGTGGAAACACAGGAATATACCGGTCACTGGTGCTGGAAGCATCCCCGTCCCAATGGCAAAACCGAACTGGTGGAACTCAAAGGCGATGTCCGGTTCGATGATGTGAACTTCGGCTACACCAAGAAAAAGCAGATCCTGCATGATATTTCTCTGTTTGCCAAACCGGGACAGAAAATCGCTTTCGTCGGTGCCACCGGTGCCGGCAAGACCACGATCACGAACCTGATCAACCGATTCTACGACATCCAAAGCGGCATGATCACCTATGACGGCATTGACATCAAGCTGATCAAAAAAGACGATCTGCGTCACTCCCTGGGCATTGTGCTGCAGGACACAAACCTGTTCTCCGGCACGATCATGGACAACATCCGGTTCGGCAAGCTGGATGCCACGGATGAGGAATGCATTGCCGCGGCCAGACTGGCCAGGGCAGATGATTTCATCCGCCACCTGGAGCACGGGTATGACACGGTCATTGAAGGATCCGGCGAATCCCTTTCACAGGGACAGCGTCAGCTGATTGCCATTGCCCGGGCTGCCGTGGCCAATCCCCCGGTGCTGATTCTGGATGAAGCCACGTCTTCCATTGACACCCGCACTGAGCGGCTGGTGCAGGAAGGCATGGACCGGCTGATGCATGGCAGGACAACATTTGTCATTGCCCACCGGCTGAGCACGATCATGAACTCGGATGCGATCATGGTCCTGGACAATGGCCGGATCATTGAACGTGGTGATCACGATGATCTGATCAGACAGAAAGGCACCTATTACCAGCTGTATACCGGAAAGCTGGAAATGGACTAGATGCAGTCTTGAGATCCTCCGCTCAGGAGGATCTCATACGACAGATCGAAGAGCCTTCGGGCTCTTTTTCTTTTTAAATAACCCACGTCTAGCGTACTTCATGGACGGTTTCCACATATTACTGTCACAAGATTTGTATTTTCATACGATTCTTTAAAACTGACCGAATCGGCAGGTTTTAAACGTGCATCTATGGATTGACTCAGGTAAATTGAAAGCAGTTACAGAAAAGGAGAGTCCGACTATGAAATCACGATCCCGATTCTTTCTGCAGACCGCTGCCGGTCTGCTTGCTCTTTCTCTGGCTGCCTGCACCGCAGCTCCTGCCGCTTCCGAAGAAAAACCAGCCGAAGCATCGGGTACCTATGCCTACCACATCGGCGGTTATGACTGGGGCGGACGTGTGGATGAGGTCACATTGACTCTGGATGCTCCCGTTGACAGTGTGTCCAAAGACACGTTCCAGGTGAAAGAAACTGTGGAAACCGACGATGAGAAGACCAAAGAGAATGACCTGACTGTCACTGAGGCATACCTGACAGATGACAAAGGCGAGAAAACAGACAAGGCATCCAAATACGTCACCCTGAAGCTTAAACCCGAACTGGACCGCGGCAACCCGCTGTATTTTTCGGGAAAAACCGGCTACAACACCTGGGCAGATCCCTATACCCTGACTTTCACGGTAGCCGAAGGACAGAAGCTGGAATCTGAAGGCAACCCGCTGACCAGTGTAACGATCGACGAAAAAGCCACGGGCAAAACCACGGCAGTGGATGAATACAAAGAAGCGGAGTTCAAAGCCAGCGACGGAATCACCTATGACTACGGATTGTATGAACCCGCTGACAAAGCCAAAACGCTGTTTGTCTGGCTCCATGGCCAGGGGGAAGGCGGATACTACACCACGAAGGACGCCACCGACCTGAAAGTGTGTGAACTGGCAGGCGATGCCTCCTTCTTCCTGGGGGCTGATTTCCAGGAAGCCACAGGCGGTGCCAATGTGCTGGTTCCCATGTGTCCGACCTACTGGATGGACCCGGATGGCACGAAGGAAATCGGTGCAGAATGCCTGGACTACGGCTACCGGGAATCCGCCTACACCAAATCGCTGGTGGAGCTGATTGACAAAGTAAAGAAGGAAACCGGCAGCGAGAAAGTCGTCATTGCGGGATACTCCAACGGCGGTTACATGGCAATGAACCTGGCCATGGAAGAAGCCGGTGCCTATGATGCCTATGTCCCGATTGCCGAGGCAATGAAAAACGAGTATATCGCCGACGAGGATATCGGTGTCATGAAGGACCTGCCCATGTACTTCATCTTTGCCTCCAGCGATCCCACGGTGGATCCGGATACCTATGAGCGTCCCACGATCCAGAGGCTGATGGATGCCGGGGCAAAGGATATCACGGTGTACAACCCGGACAAGGTGCTGGACAAGAACGGCATCAAGGATGAAAACGGGGATCCTGTGGAATACAATGGTCACTTTTCCTGGTTCGACTTTGTGCACAACCAGGCCCATGACGAAGGAAAGCAGACAGTCTTTGACTGGATCGGCGAAAAAGTAAAATGATTCAACTGCCAGACTGCCAGCCGGAAGGCTGGCAGTCTGGCCCAGGAACAGGTATGACAGAAACCAGACCTGAAAGAGACTGGCAGCCAGATCCATAGATTTGCAGGAAGGTTCCTGAACAAAAAGATCTGGTATCTGCAGACCGTCAGAACATGCCATTGAGCTCCATCAGGCTGCACAGTCTTAGACAAAAGCTCCCAAAGAAATGGAACCACCGGAACGGAATGTTCCGTCGGGGCATGCGGCTGTTTATACAAAATCTCTCTCTGTCCGCAGCTGTGTTAAGCAGAAGCGGAAGCAGCCAGAAGCTGCGCTTTTCTCCCCACCCCCCAGCACCAGTTCCCCGGTCTGAATCGACAGTCCTGTCCGGACTGTCAGATTCAGACCGGGGCACTTTTTGGTTTCCGACCGACTGGATGGGCAGCCATTGGCGGCCTCATCAGCTGGTCGCATCTTCTCTCTTTCTTAAGAATTCCCGCACGGTTTCTTTCATTTTCGACAGATACAATGCACTCATGAAAGGGGCATTGTATCATGATGATGTTTTATATACAGACAGCACTGATTTTCGCCGGCGTCCTCTGGACCGCTGCCGGCCTGCTGCTGCACCATATCGAGGAGGAAGAAGTGCATGAATCACGAAATCCTGGTTGTTGAAGACGACGAAGGCATCCGCGAAGCCATCGCCATATATCTCTCTCATGCCGGCTTTCACGTCATCCAGGCCGAAAACGGTCTTAAGGGACTGGAAGCCTTCCGGACCCGCAAACCCGCTCTGGCCGTGGTGGACATCATGATGCCGGAAATGGACGGATTCACCATGGTCTCCCGCATCCGCGAAACCTCGGACATTCCCGTCCTGTTTCTCTCCGCCAAAAGCGAAGACGTGGACAAGCTCCATGGATTCACCATCGGCGCGGACGACTATCTCACCAAACCCTTTTCTTCCGTCGAACTCGTGGCCAGGGTCAAGGCAAGACTTCGGCGCTACGAACAGATCCTGGAACTGAAAAGCGGTGAAGCGGCCCCCACGGTTCTCACCAATGGCGGGCTGGAACTGGATCCGGCGACGAAGGAAGTGTTTGTCAACGGGGACCCGGTACATCTGACACCCAAGGAATTCTCGATTCTGGAGCTCCTCATGCGACACCCGGGACAGGTATTTTCCGCCCAGCAGATCTATGAACGAATCTGGAAGGAAGAGGCCATCACCACGGAAACCATTACGGTGCACATCCGGAAACTCCGGGAAAAAATCGAGGCGGAACCCCGGCATCCGCAGTACATCCAGGTGGTCTGGGGTGTGGGCTATAAAATCAGGAAAGACACATGACCAGAACAAGACAGTTTCTGCTGACCATGATCGCGGTGATTTCGCTCACTGCAGCTCTGGGCATCACATGGGCCCTCAGTTCCCTGCGTTCCTACAATACGCTGTATGACGAGACGGCAGGAACAAGCCACATCATGGAATCCCTGGAGGACTTCACGCTCCAGGCGGCTTACAGGCTGGAGCCTGACTTCACGTATGTGAGCGGTTCGGACCTCAAGGAATCGGACATCAAGCAGATCCAGAACACGATGCTGGACAACACGGCCTATGGCTATGATGTCCTGTCCCGGGATCCCAATTTCCATTATTCTGTCACCAGCAAAGATGCCTCCCTGCAGTCCCAGGAGAAACCGGATGTCCAGGATGAAGACTCCTACACCGTGACATTCCAGTTCAAGGACGGCAAACTCAAGGGCTCCGGTTCCCTGCTGGGTTACGGATTTGCACCCCAGGAATCCCGGTCCCTCCGCAGTTCGCTGGAGGGCAGCTCCCTGGCGGTCTACAACGACCAGACCGGAGAATTCATCGAACGGTCCTACGAAATCCCGTCGGATCTCACATTCCACTTTCCGGAAGACCTGACATTTACCTACTCCATCCCGAAGGAACCGGCCATGTCGCCCCAGGGCAGCGGCTATCTCTACAACCTGCTGGTGGATGAAAGTCTGGCAGCATCTGTCACGCTCTCGATCCTGGTCCTGGCCCTTGGGCTGCAGTTCCTGCTGCTGCTTCACGTGCCCCTGAAGGTGGAGGAAACCACGGCTCCCTGGTCCTTCGTGGCCCGGAACAGTCTGGAAACCAATGCCCTGCTCCTGGGGATCCTCTCGGTCATTGCGGGAATTTCCGCCATGCTGCTCGCAAAACTTGCCCTGCATGGTGATCTCATGACCCTGGCAGTTGCGGGCGGTGCCAAAACGGGGGTTGTGTTCTCCCGCCTCGTCCTGTTCACGGCGTATACGCTGATCCTGCTGTTTTTCAGCGTTCCGCTGTTCTGGATCCGGCAGATCTTCGCCACCGGCGTCGGAAGCTATGTCCACGGAAAATCCCGGATTCTGGAGAGTTTCCGCAAAGGCACCATGAATCTCGCGCAGAACATTCTCACCCGCCGGATGAGCATTCCGCTGATCCTCAATATTCTCTGCCTGCTCCTGATCATTCTGACAGGCAGCCCCGGCCTGGCAGTGCTCTACGGCATTCTTCTGACCGCTGCGCTGACGATCCTGGCCTTCACGGTACAAAATGGCTGGAAGACAGTGACGGGTGAAGCCGACCGGCTGGCCAATGGTGATTTCAAGAGCGAGCCTGAGGGAGACCCGACGCTCTTCAGGCCCATTTACGACCGTCTGCTTGCTGTACGGCGCAGCTTCCAGCAGGCACTGCAGGAAGGCATTGAGAGCACCAACATGCGAAACGAACTGATTTCCAATGTCTCTCACGACCTGAAAACCCCCCTGACGGGACTCCGGTCCTATTCCGAGCTCCTGGAAATCACCGACGATCCTGAACAGATGCGGAAATATGCAGGGAAAATCAGTCAGTATACCAGCCGGCTGAATTCCCTCGTAACGGATCTCTTTGATGTCTCCAAAGCCAATGCAGGCAGCCTGCACCTGGATCCCGTGCATCTGGCTCTCGATCAGCTGATCTATCAGGCACTGGAAGAAGCCGAGACCAACTGGCGGACCAAAGACCTGCAGGCTGTCATCTCCCTGCGGGAAGCTCAGGTCCTCCTGGATTCCGACAAAACGATGCGGATCTTCGAGAACCTGTTCTCGAATGTATCCAAGTACGCCCTGAAAGGCACCCGGGTCTTTGTCACCCTCCGGGAAACACCCACAAGCTATGTGGTGAACATCAAGAACACCTCTGCAGCACCGCTGAACTTCACCGCCGAGGAAATCACCGAGCGCTTTGTCCGCGGTGACAAGTCGCGGCACGAAGTGGGGTCCGGCCTGGGGCTGGCCATTGTCAAGTCCTTCACCGAAGTGCAGCACGGCCGGTTCCGGATCGAAATCGACGGCGATCTCTTCCGCGCCATTGTGGTACTCCCCAAACCGGAGGACCTGCCGCCTGTGCCGGATGCGCAGGCTGCCGATGACAACAGCATTGGACCGGTGGAACTCACCGATTCTGCCGATGATGAAAAAGAACCGCAGTGATGCGGTTTTTTTAACGGAATAACAGCAGTTGAGCTCCATCGAACAGAATTTCCCGCTGCACAAATCCAGGGCCAAACGGTCACAGACCGTGCGTTGTGCAGCTCTAGTCGAATCTGTGATGTTCGCAGTTTTTACAGATCTCCCTGAAGTCTGGATGACTGAAAATCTCCTCTGGTGCAAATCTCTCAGGATCCTGGAAGTCCACTACACCATGAATATCAAAACACACGACGGTGTCGATCATCCTGCCATCCATCAAAGGACACTGAATGCACATATCCTGTTTTCTCATGAAAGTCCTCCACAGCCTCTTGTGACCTTCGAACTGAATCTTGCTGAGTCATCTAATGCTGTACTTTCTTTACCCTGATCGTCAACCGTGACACGGCTGAACAAGCAAGAGATTGACAGATACTATTGGTGGAAGAAAAAGCCAGTCCGGTTCACATAGGGCTGGCCTTTCGATGATTCAGGTTACTTCACAAACAGATCTGCAAGGCTGTCCGGCATCGGGTTCTCCCTGTCGAACACATCATTGTAGTGCACAATCTCAGGCGGTTTCTTCCCCGCCTTCAAATCCTGCAGCACCTGTTCCTTCCAGTCCATATGCTGTCCGTTGTCCAGGTCCATGAACGTCTTCGTGAAATAATCACCATACTGTTCGTTCATGGCCTTCAATTCTTCTTTTGTCATGAAATCACCTCAGTCTTGCTCCTGTCACAGACGCTGTGTCAAAAACATCTCGCCTTTCATCGATACCCCCGGCTCATCAGATCCACAGGCACTTATCCGCACACTCCGCTGCCCCAAACCGCAGCTGCTGAGACTCCCGGCTGCGTCGGCAGTCTCATTGGCTGCGGCTGCTGAACACTTTGAACAGCTGCACAGCCGCAAAGCTCGCAAGCGAGAACAGAACCACCAGTCCTGCCTGCATCACAGTCATCGGCGTGACATCGAAGATTGGCTGCATCGCCGGAATGTTCAGGATTGCCGCCAGCAGGATCGCGCCAGTAATGAACGCATACACGCTGTATTTGTTGAAGGGCAGCTCCCAGACAGGCTTGCTGCCCCGCTGCGAGAATCCATGCAGCAGCCGGGACAGCGTCAGGGTCGAGAATGCCATGGTCGTCGCCATCCCGGCACTGGTCTTCAGACCGATCAGGTAGCTCGCCATGACTGCCAGGAAAATCAGCAGGCCTTCCACGCCGATCTGTGTGATCGCATCCCGGTTCAGGATCGACTCCGTGGACCGCCTCGGTTTCTGGTTGATCACATCCGGGTGATCCGGCTCCATGCCAATGGCAATCGCCGGAAGGGAATCCGTCACCAGGTTGATGAACAGCAGCTGCACCGCCGTAAAGGGATCCGGCAGGAACGCAAGGCTTGTCACGACCACCGTAATGATTGCCGACAGGTTGCCCGACAACAGGTAAATGATGGCATTCTTGATGTTGTTGTAGACATTCCGTCCCGATTCTATGGCTTTGACGATCGTCGCAAAGTTGTCATCCGTCAGGATCATCTTCGCGGCATCCTTCGACACCTCGGTCCCTGTGATGCCCATGGCAATACCGATATCCGCAGCCTTCAGCGCCGGCGCGTCATTGACACCATCGCCCGTCATGGCCACGATGTCGCCTTTTTCCTGCCACGCCTTGACGATCCGGATCTTGTGCTCCGGCGCCACACGTGCATAGACTGAAATCCTGTCCAGCTTGTCCGCGAGTTCCCCATCGGACATGTGGGCCAGGTCGTTGCCCTCGATCGCCAGGTCGCCATCCTGGTAGATGCCGATTTTCTTCGCGATCGCCCGCGCCGTCACGACGTGGTCCCCGGTGATCATCACCGGCTTGATCCCGGCTTTCCTGGCAGTGTGAACCGCTGCAGCGGATTCCACACGCGGAGGATCCTGTTCCGCGACAAGACCCACGAAACACAGATCCTGTTCATCCGCCAGACCGATCCGGTGGTTTTCCTCTTCCGGCAGGTCCTTGTAGGCAAAGCCCAGGACACGCAGCCCCTGTGAGGCATACTGGTCGTTCTGCGTCAGGATCAGGTCCCTGTCCGCTTCCGTGATCGGGCGCTTTTCTTTTCCCATCAGCACCGACGTGCAGCGTTTAAGCAGCTCATCCGGCGCTCCCTTGGTGTAAATATGGTGGCGGCTGGAGACGGACATCAGCTTCCGCTCGGAATCAAACGGCACTTCCTCGACACGCTCGGCTTTGATCATGAAATCCGGGTGCGCCTTCTGGTACTGATTGAACATATCGATCAGTGCAATCTCCGTGGGATCTCCAATGGAGGAACCATCGGCATTCACCACGGCATTGGAATTCAGCTTCGCCGCCTTCAGCAGGATCTGCTGGGGGTAGCTGGCCCGGGCATCCATGAGCTCCACGGTATAGGGCGTCATGTCGGTGAAGACCTCCATGACTGTCATCTTGTTCTGCGTCAGGGTACCGGTCTTGTCGGAGCAGATCACCGAAATGCAGCCCAGGCTCTCCACCGCATCGAGTTTCTTCATGATGGCGTGATTCTTCACCATCTTCTGCGTCGCAATGGACAGCACGATCGTCACGATGGAGTTCAGGGCTTCGGGGATCGCCGCCACGGCCAGGGCCACGGCCACCATCAGCGCCTGCAGGAACGGCTCATGGTTCACGAACACGTGCAGGATCAGAAGCAGCACACAGAGCAGGCCGATATAGATCGTAAGTTTCTTCGAGAAATCCTCCAAGCTTTTCTGCAGCGGTGTCTTGCGGTCCCGGGCTTCGCTGATCATCCCGGCGATCCGGCCGATCTGCGTATCCATCCCCACAGCCGTGCAGATGTATTTTCCCGTGCCGTTGGTCACAAGACCCGAGGAGAACACCATGTCGGTCTGGTCGTTGATCTGCACTTCTTTGTCAATGGGGGCAGTGGTTTTTTCCACCGGCACCGGTTCACCCGTCAGGGCGGATTCATTCACCTGCAGAGACGCAGCTTCAAACAGACGGCCGTCGCCTTCGATGACATCCCCTGCCTCGACATACACGATGTCGCCGACCGTGAGCTGGCTGGATTCGATTTCCGTCAGCCGGCCATCGCGGATCACCTTGACATGAGGACTCGACAGACTCTTGAGGCTTTCGAGAGACTTCTGGGCCTGGACTTCCTGGACGGTGCCCAGGATCGCGTTCAGGGTGATCACCACAAGTATGACCAGCGTGGAAATCAGTTCGCCGGAGAAAGCGGAAATGATTGCGGCGATGATCAGGACAATGACCAGCAGGTCTTTGAACTGCCCGAAAAAGATCATCAGGGGACTCGCGGGTTTTTCCTGCACGAGTTCATTCAGTCCATAGGTTTCCTGGTTCTGGACCACCTGTGCCGGTGTGAGTCCCTTGGGACTGCTGTGCAGTTCCTGGAACACAGTCTGGGTGTCTTGCTGATAGTAAGGTTTCATGTTTGCTCCCTTCAAAAAAAGGACAGGACCCGATGGGCCTGATTGTCCCATGAGTCTTGTCCTTGAAGTCCAGCCAGTACAGATCTGTACGGGGTTGTTGACTGAACTGCCTGCATGCGAAGCCCACAGGCGACTACTCCCTCATTTGTGAGTATTGTAACATTTATCCTGGGAAAAACCACGAATCGTGACCCGGGTTTTGTCCGGACATCCCTCTTCCCCGATGCCGATGACTGCGCCAGGTGCACGGTTGCAGACAGTCACGCCCTTTGTGGCAGCCACCGTTCACTCTGTCTGCAACCGAAAAACCACCGGTGCTGCGGCGTCAGTCCGGTGGCCTGTTGCTCATGTTTCTGTTCTGTTTGCCGAATGTCTTTCCACCCGTCCCATGGCCGTCACAATGCCATCTGTCACCAGCAGGCCGCCGTCTTCATACAGTGCCCAGGTCTCCAGGCCCTTTTCCTCCAGGGCCCTTTCCAGGTGTTCCCGCTGGTGTCGGTTGCCGGTGAAGTGGCACTCCAGGTCGAAGGAAAGCAGCCCCAGCCCGGTCTGCCAGGAAAAATCGGCATAATCATCGTCAGGCGTGATGTGGTAGTCCTGCAGCTGGATCATGGCCCCTGCACTGATGCCGAACAGCAGGTTTTTTTCGCGGATAGCTTTCTTCAGGCCAAACCTGCGGATCCGTTTCATGAACAGATCCGGAGCGCCGCCCGGCAATACCAGCAGGTCGCAGTCGTGAATGGCCCGCAGCATGTCTGTCCGGGTGTCCCGGAACGGGCTGATCCAGGTGATGTCCCTGATGCCGTAGGACTGCAGCGGCTTCTCGTACGCTGCATGCCAGGTTCCGCCTGGCCCATAGTCCTTTTCCCAGTCTGCCTGGTCCTTCACATTGTCGAAATCCGACATGGCCAGGATGCAGGCTTTCATGCCGGGCTTGAGCACCTTCTGCAGATGCCGCCTGGCCCAGGGCTGTGCAATGTCTCCGGTATTGGTCAGAATGCTGATCATTGCGTGTCCTTCCTGAGGCGTTTCGTGAAAAAAACATCACAAGATATATGACCGGTGCTTCCCATGGGCTGGTCTGTCTGTTCGAACCCGTGTTTTCTGTAGAAGCTCTGTGCCCTGGTCATGTTGCCGAAGGTTTCCAGGTAGCACAGGGCATAGTGGTCTGCGGCGTGCTGCAGCACGGTTTCCACCAGACGGCGGGCAATGCCTGTTCCCCGGGCTTCGGGCAGTGTGTACATTTTCTGCAGCTCGCAGACATCCTTCTCTCCTGGCAGGGGTCCAAATCCCGCACCGCCCAGGATCCGGCCAGATTCGTCTTCCGCCACCCAGTAGCGCATTTCGGGTTCTCCATAGATCTCGGAAAACCGGCCAAGGTCCGGGTCACACCAGGCCGTGCCTTGCCGGTCGCCGCCATATTCCTTCAGACAGGACCGGATGATGGCCTCCACAGCCGCATTGTCCTGTTCTTTAATTTCCCGTATGGTCACAGTCATATCAAAGCACCTTCCTTTTCCGGATATTGTATCAGTCATTGCCGGACGCGGGAATGAAATCCAGATTTCCTGAATCAGGATTGAATCCCTTTAAAAACCTTATTCCTCAAGAATGCAGGCAGAATTGCTGTACCATCCTGTTCTGCTGCCATCTTTTTCGAATATCCAAAGATTTGTGAGGTCGAATCAAGCCTCCAAATTTAATCAGTAAAAC
>OFGK01000431.1_pt1 | contig 37920 bp, 35 predicted proteins | sample 1521771 | NCBI WGS metagenome assembly OFGK01 (sample SAMEA3504088, study PRJEB24116) | mouse gut metagenome | biome: mouse gut; feature: mouse-associated habitat; material: faeces | place: Denmark | collected 2011 | reverse complement strand
ATAACAAAAAGAATCCCGTAATTATGCGGGTTTTGGCGTTTCGCAAACGCCTATACATTGCGTAAATATTGAGAGGAGGAAACAGAAAAATGGCAACAAAGAAAAAGAAACCGTTCTGGGCGAAGTTCTTGTCAGCCGTGTTGGTCGTAAGCATGTTGATAGGCAATGCAGGCATGTCCAGCTTTGCGGCGTCAGACAGCCCGGATGAAAAGATTACTGTGGAGGAAGCGGTTTCAGAGAAGACTGTGGAGGGTGAAGAAATCACTGTAGAGACGCCCGGGACAGACATTGTGGAAACACAGGAGCCGCCGACACAGGAGGCCGGAGCGCCCGATATGGAAGAAGATCTGCAAACCTCAGAAGGAGCGGGTACGTCCGACGTAGAGGAAGAGCCGGAGGTGACGGAAGGTAATATACTTCCGGGAACCGACGATGACAGCACAAAACCCGATGCGGCAGATGCAGAAAATGGGGAGGTAATTTCCGGGGCGTCTGATGCGGATACGGAAGAAACGGATGCTGTTGCTCCTTCGGACAGTGAAACGAACACTGACCAGGCGACGGAGGATAGTATGGAAGCACCCGCAGAGCTTAAAACCGAAAAGACATATGCGGCGCTGGAAGAATTTCTGGCAGCTGTAGCGGCAGTCGGAGAGGTCGACGAGGCGGAGGATCTGCTGATGGCGATCGATATCTGTCTGGAAATGTATGGCAGACTTTCACCGGAGGATAAAGAGGCGCAGAGTGAGGCGTATGCGTATATTGCAGGCTGCCGTGAACAGGTGGCGGCGGGGAATTCGGATGAGGGGATTGAGGAACTGGTCTATACAACCTATACATCACATATTACTTTATACCCCAGTGGAGCTGCGCCTACCGGTACAAAATTAAAGGTGGGCGATTGTATCAATGGACATTGGTACGTGGAATCGATAAGTACTTCCAGTGTTAAATTCGGCTCTCCATACGGTGAACATAATAACAGCTTTCAAATACCGGCCCCCTCTACTATTTGGGAAGGGGTGACTCATTCATATGACACGGTATGTTCCGGAAGTGCATTTTTTAATAAGCCCAGCGTTGGAGCCAATGGTCATATTATATATACGGGAGGGATTGCTACTTACAGCAACTTGAAATCTACCGGCACTGGTGGTGGAGATAGCAGCAATAAGCTGTCCTTTACAGTAATTCACCAGTATTATACAAATGGCGGGTATGATGGCCAGGTAAGTGAGACGTTTGAAATGGCGCCGCTCGGTTATAATGGTTCTGTGTATGCTTCTAATTCCATTCCAAAGAAGACGGGTTATAATGGGAATACTTATACCTTTTCCTCAGCAAGCCCGGGTTCGATTTATGTCAGTAAAGGAGCAACTGGTAATCGGGGCACGTTTACACTGCGGTATGATCGTACGATGAGACAGGAGACATATACCTATAATCTGACCTGGAATTACAATGGCGGCAAAGTAGAAAATTACAATGGAAGCAGCAAGACAAAGACAGAGACTAGCGGGAGCAGTACACATATTTTCTATGAAGATGCTGATGGGTATGGATCGCCGAGACCGATAAGAGATGGCTATACGTTTAAAGGCTGGACTTATAGTGGAAATGGCAATTATACTGTTTCAACTGGCCAGATTAATATGACGGGTATTGCTGACAGTACTGTGTCAGGAACGTTGACAGCTGTATGGGAGCAAAATGCCCCTGTTATTCCTGACAGAACATTCAGGCTGGTAAAAGAATTCAAGGGTTTAAATGATGTTCCTGAAGATTTCACGATCAGCTATAATCTTGTTTGTGCAGATACCACTAATGGGACACTTACATCCAGCGGAACGTTGACCGGCCAGAATGGAACAGTTGATGAGGACGCAATGACTGTAACGTGGCAGGTACCGTATTTCTACGGGCAGAAGCTGGCAGGCAATCCTGATAACAATGCGACAAATGTGCTTACTATTACAGAAGATTGTGATGTTGAGGGATATACTTATGAGTCCGGTGTGCGCGGAGCTTATATGACCAAAAATGCTGACGGAACGATTACCTGTATAGTTAGTTCGATGGCCAGCGGCGTTACCCGCACTATCACCAACACTTATAGTAAAACTGCTCCGCCTGTAGATGATAACAATGGTGTATCGATTACAAAGACCCGTTTTTCCATAAATGATGATCCGAATAAGACTACAGCTGAAAAAGGTGATACGATCGTCTGGAACATCAGAGTAACAAATAACTCCAATGTAAGGAAGACAGTTAAATTAACTGAGCAGCTTGCGGGAGCGACACTCAGCAAGTCGGAAGTTACTCTTGAGCCGGGCAAATCTGAAACTGTTACTGCGACATACACTGTAACAGGCGATGAGGAGCTTAAGGAAGGAAAACTGTACAACACGGTATCTGGAACAACTGGCGGAGAAGGTGAGAGAGAAAATCCTGAGGACACGGACGACGGTACGGAGATTGATAATAATGATGAGAAAGCAGCGAAGCTGGAAGTTATAAAAACAGTAGATAATGCAAGTCCGAAAGCCGGAGAAACTGTAATTTATACTATCGAGGTAGAAAATACCGGAGATGCTGATGCAACAGGAGTAACAGTGAAAGATCCGCTGAATGAGAAGCTGGAATTCGTGAGCTGGGAATTGAATGGTGTGGAGAGCGGGGAAAAACCTGCGAATGATGTGTATATGATAGGAGATTTGGCAGCAGGAGCAAGTGCAACGCTGACCATCAAAGCGACTGTAAAGGAAGGAACCGAAGAGGGAACAGAAATCGTTAATGTGGCGACAGGAGATTATGAAGGAAAGCCAGAAGGAGAGGAACCGAGAGGTGAAGTGACAATTAAGGTTGAAGGAAATGGTACGGAACCGACGCCAACACCGGAACCGGAACCGACGCCAACACCGGAACCGGAACCGATGCCAACACCGGAACCGACACCGACGCCTGCACCGGAACCGACGCCAACGCCGGAACCGACACCGACGCCTGCACCGGAACCGACGCCGACGCCTGAACCGGAACCGACACCAACTCCTGACTCGACACCGACACCACCCGTACCGGAACCGACAACGATCATACCGGAGCCTGTTCCCGCAGTGGGACCTGCAGAGGTGGCGGCGACAGTAACGCCTGTAGTGCCTGCACAGACAGAGCCCGCACAGACAGCGGCGCTTGCAGGTCCGACGCCTGAAGTGACAGAACTTATGGATGAGGAAGTACCGTTGGCAGCAGGAGAAAAAGAGACCATTACCGGGACAGAGGAACTGGGTGAGGAAGCTGTACCTTTGGCAGCAGGAAAAGGAGGAGCATGGGCACTCATCAACTTTGCGCTGATGAATCTGGCAGTTTTTGAATCCCTGATGCTGCTGATCGGTTACTTTATTAAAACGAAAGGCTCATCCGAGGAAGAGGATGATGAAGAAAAGAAGAAGTTAAAGAAAAAAGGCATTATGCGTATTATCAGTCTGCTGGTAGCTGTCATTTCTGTCATCGCATTTATTCTGACAGAAGACATTACACTTCCCACCGCATTCGTAGACCGCTATACGATCTTAATGGCAATCATTGCCATCGTACAGACAGTTGTAGTTTGGCTGTCCCGTAAAGAGGTAAAGGATGAGGAGCAGGAAGTTCGGGCATAAGCCAATGCGGAAACTTCGCAAAAAGAATGGGTAAACGTAATAAAACAGGCGCCGGGGAGTAATCTGCGGCGCCTGTTTTTTAGCGGAGAGAATGAAGTTTGTTGCTTTGTCGTCAGTGATTTGCATAATACGCAAAGGTATTGAATTTGTTATATACTAAAAAATAAAAATTTTATAAAAAACAGATTCAGATATTGCAAACCGAAACCACTTGAAGTAGTATAAAAATACATATCTGGGAACTTCTGAGATTTCTTGACTATCTTATCACATTCGTGAGAAAAGGCTCCCTTATATGAAAACAGCATAAAGGGAGGAAAAGGAATGGGTAAAGCGGATGTTTATGAGAGTGATTATCTGGAAAATGAAGAGATTTTTGCGGATCTGGTAAACGGAGTCCTGTATAATGGAGAACAGGTAGTGAAGAAAGAAAAAATGGAGGAGCACAGGGATAGATATGAAGATTTAAGCAGAGAGGCGAAGATACTGTTGTCGAAGCTGACGAATATAAAAAAGATACCAGGTGTGGAGAAGGAAGAATTTGAGAGAGGAGAGTTTGATATGTGTAAGGCATTTGAAGATATGAAGGAAGAGGGTAAGATTGAAGGAAGAGCGGAAGGAAAAATAGAGGGAAGAGCAGAAGGAAAGGCGGAAGAAAGAGAGAACGGCATCCGAAGCGCGCTCAACATCATAAAAGAATTCAGTGGATCCAGGGAACAGGGTATTTCTGCGCTTATAAAGGAATACAGCCTCAGCAGGGAGAACGCGATGGAAAAGGTGGCGTTGTACTGGTAGGGTAATACGGTAGCTTTTGTCGATATAAACATGGAAGAATGAAAGAGGAGAAGCGAATATGTCGGAGACAACGTTTGATTCCGTATATCGGGAAATATTTCCCTTCTGGGAGAAAATATCGGAAAAGGACAGGGAGTATATCTGTCAGAATTCTTCCAATGTGGTTTATCCGAAAGGGAAGAATATACATGACGGCAGTGAATGCTCCGGTGTGATCTTAGTTCGTTCCGGAAGTCTCAGACTTTATATGATGTCGGAGGAGGGAAAGGATATCACGCTTTATCGTCTGCACAGGGGGGATCTGTGTATGCTGTCGGCTTCCTGCGTGTTAAATGCCGTCACTTTTGATGTGTTTGTGGATGCAGAGGAGGACAGCGAATGCCTGGTGGTTGGCGGGGCGGCTTTTGCGTCGGTTTCGGAACGAAATCCGGACATACGGATCTTTGCGCTGGAAACTGCAGTCAGCCGTTTTTCGGATGTGATGTGGGTGATGCAGCAGATCCTGTTTATGAGTATGGACAGGCGGCTGGCGATCTTTCTTTTTGATGAGGCGGCGAGGACCGGATCGGATACCATTGCGCTGACGCACGGGCAGATTGCCCGGTATATGGGTTCTGCCCGTGAGGTGGTATCCAGGATGTTAAAATATTTTGCCGGTGAGGGAATCGTGGAATCTTCCAGAGGCGGTATCCGGATTCTGGATAAAAACCGCCTGCGGAAACTAACCCTTTAGCATGGCGAGTATTTGCTCCTTCGGCTTTGCCCCCACTGACTGGCTGACAGGTTTTCCGTTTTTGAGCACGACCAGTGTGGGGATGCTTAAAACCCGGAATTTTTGGGCCAGTTCAGGCTCCATGTCTACATTGACCTTTCCTATCAGGTACTGCGGATTTTCCTCCGCGATTTCATCCACCAGGGGAGATACCATGCGGCAGGGGCCGCACCAGTCGGCATAGAAATCTAAAAGCACGGTTTTATCGCTGGCTGTTACAGTTTCAAAGTTATATTTGTTTACGGTAAGTACTGACATGTTTATTACCTTCCTTTCTTTTTTCTGATAACAGTATATCGTGTTTTCTTTCCTGTTTCTGTGACGCAGTCACATAGATATTGTTATATTGACGGGGCCATATGTTCAGCAGTTTTTCCGGGCAGGGTATGTATTGTTAAATAATTTGACGGCCGGTTCGCTCAGTGTGTTGCCTGCAGTTTACATATGAGCTGCGTCATGGTTCCCATGGGGCAGTAGACGCACCAGGAACGGGGTTTAAATAAAACCATCGTAATAAACCCAAGCACAGTGGAGGTAAGCATCACGCTGTAAAAACCGAAGGCAAACTGTGCGACGCCGTCAGAGAACAGAGTGCCGTGATAGGCCCAGTGCCAGGGCAGCTTAAAGGTCCACAGCAGCGTCACCACAGTTCTCAGATCCTTTGCGCCGGAAAAGACCAGCCAGGTGTTCCACAGCATGAGGAAGAACATCGCAAAGAAAAAGATTAAAAATCCGTATCGGAAGTATTTTGATCTCATCCATCCGGGGATATCTTTTCTGCGGGAGAGACCAAACCGGCCGCCGATCAGAGAAAAGAGCTGTCCCCTGCCGCAGTATTTGTTGCAGTAGGCCTTATTGCCTTTTATGATGGCGATCAAAAGCGGTATGAAAAAGCATAAAAGTCCCAGCCAGGCAAAAAGGATATTGAAAAGTCCAAGGATCAGGTAAGTAAGCGATACGATCCAGAGGTAATCATACCATTTCTTTTTTTTATTCATTCCTCTGTCACCTCCAGTGTAATAATACTTGCCGGACATTCTTTTGCACACATGCCGCATCCGACGCACAGATCCCTGTCAATAGAGGCATGGATGCCGTTTGGGACAGTGATGGCATTTCGGGGGCAGACTTTGATACAGCATCCGCAGGCCACGCATTCCTGCACATTGACAACTGCTTTTCTTTTTATCATGGGTAAACTCCTTTTGTGTTTTTGTTCATTATACAGAGAAAAAACATATTGTTCTGTGACAAAGTCACAGTAATCACTGCACAATGAACAGTAAAAGAAATTCTGTAGAGTTTCGTGACAGTTATATAGTTTCACGGTTTTTTTCTTCTTTCCGCTGACAAACGAAACGAGTTGTGATATAATACCGCGAGGAACAGAAAACGCGGCTTATTGAAGAAGGAGCATACTGCATGAAAGCTTTTCTGATTTTAGAGGACGGCACCGTATTTGAGGGGACGCATATCGGTGCGGAAAAAGAAATCATCAGTGAAATTGTTTTTAACACATCCATGGCGGGGTATCTGGAAGTGCTGACGGATCCCTCCTATGCGGGACAGGCTGTCTGCATGACCTATCCGCTCATTGGAAATTACGGCGTCTGCCTGCAGGATATGGAGTCTTCCCACCCCTGTCTGGACGGGTTTATCGTCAGGGAGTTGTCGAGAATGCCCAGTAATTTCCGGAGCGATATGAGCATTCAGGAATTTCTGGACAAGTATGAGGTTCCTGGCATCGCGGGGATCGATACCAGGGCGCTTGTAAAGCTTTTGCGGGAAAAAGGGACCATGAACGGTATGATTACCACGAGAGAGGATTTTGTGGTGGAAGAGATTTTGCCGAAGCTTAGAGCCTACACCCCCGGCAAGGTGGTGGAGAAGGTGTGTACCAGGGAAAAATACACTGTCGGCGAGGGCAGACGGAAGGTGGCGCTGGTGGATTTCGGCACAAAGAGCAATATCATCAGCTGCCTGGTAAATAGAGACTGTACGGTGACAGTCTATCCTGCGCCGACAGCGGCTGCGGAAATTTTGGCGGATGGACCGGACGGCATTATGCTGTCCAATGGACCGGGTGATCCGAAGGAATGTGTATCTGTCATAGAAGAAGTGAAGAAATTGTATCAGAGCGATGTACCGATCTTTGCGATCTGTCTGGGACATCAGCTGATGGCGTTAGCTACGGGAGCGGATACCTTCAAGATGAAATACGGGCATCGGGGCGGCAATCATCCGGTGAAGGATCTTGCCACAGGACAGGTGTATATCTCTTCCCAGAATCACGGCTATGTGGTGGATATGGAGAAGCTTGATGAGACGGTGGCAAAGCCCGCCTTTGTGAATGTCAACGACGGCACCTGTGAGGGAGTTTCCTACACAGGGAAAAATATCTTTACGGTGCAGTTCCATCCGGAGGCCTGTTCGGGACCCCTGGACAGCGGATTCCTGTTTGACAGATTTATGGAAATGATCGATGAAAAAAAAGGAGGGATGGAACATGCCTAGAAATCCGGAGATTAAAAAGGTACTTGTGATCGGTTCCGGTCCTATTGTGATCGGCCAGGCGGCGGAATTTGACTATGCGGGCACCCAGGCATGCCGTTCCCTGAAGGAAGAGGGCATGGAGGTAGTGCTGGTAAACTCCAACCCTGCTACGATCATGACGGACGGAGATATTGCGGACAGAGTGTACATCGAACCGTTGACGGTGAAGGTGCTTGAGCAGATCATCGAAAAGGAGAAGCCGGATTCCGTGCTTCCCACGCTGGGCGGTCAGGCCGGGCTTAACCTGGGCATGGAGTTGGAGGAATCCGGTTTCCTGGCGGCCCACAATGTGAGGCTCATCGGCACAACGGCACAGACCATCAAAAAGGCGGAGGATCGTCTGGAATTTAAGAAGACCATGGAGAAGTGCGGGGAGCCCTGCGCCCCTTCTTTAGTGGTGGAGAACATTCAGGATGGTGTGGATTTTGCGGCGAAGATCGGCTATCCGGTGGTGCTGCGTCCCGCCTATACGCTGGGAGGCTCCGGCGGCGGCATTGCCCACAATCAGGTGCAGCTGGAAGAGATTCTGGAAAACGGTCTGAGACTTTCCAGAGTGGGACAGGTGCTTGTGGAACGCTGTATCGCGGGCTGGAAAGAGATAGAATATGAAGCGATGCGTGACAGTGCAGGCAACTGTATCACGATCTGCAGCATGGAGAACATCGATCCGGTGGGCGTCCATACTGGAGATTCCATCGTGGTGGCGCCTTCCCAGACGTTGGGGGATAAGGAATACCAGATGCTTCGCAGCGCGGCCCTGAATATCGTCAATGAGCTGGAGATCACCGGCGGCTGCAACGTGCAGTTTGCCCTGCATCCTGACAGCTTTGAATACTGTGTGATCGAGGTAAACCCGAGGGTGAGCCGTTCTTCGGCGCTTGCTTCCAAGGCTACGGGCTATCCCATCGCCAAGGTGGCGTCAAAGATCGCTCTGGGCTATACGTTAGATGAAATTAAAAATGCGATCACAGGAAAGACTTACGCCAGCTTTGAGCCGGCTATCGATTATTGTGTGGTGAAGATTCCGAGGCTGCCTTTTGACAAGTTCCTGACGGCCAAGCGGACGCTGACCACCCAGATGAAGGCTACCGGCGAGGTGATGAGCATCTGCAACAGCTTCGAGGGAGCGTTGATGAAGGCGCTTCGGTCTTTGGAACAGCATGTGGACTGTCTGCGCAGCTATGATTTTTCGGCGCTGTCCAAAGAAGATCTGCTTGAGCGTATGAAGAAGGTGGATGATCAGCGGATCTTCCTGATCGCAGAGGCTGTAAGAAAGGGAATCGATTATGATACGATCTACGATATCACCATGGTGGATAAGTGGTTTATCGATAAGATCGCTATTCTGACGGAGATGGAGGAGAAGCTGGAACAGGAAGGCGCCGCTCTTTCTGTGGAGACACTGCGGGAGGCAAAGCGGTTAGAGTTTCCGGACAATGTGATCGGAAGACTTACCGGACTTTCCGGGCAGGCGGTGAAACAGATGCGCGATGCAAACGGCATCACCGCTTCCTATAAGATGGTGGACACCTGCGCTGCGGAGTTTGAGGCTCAGACGCCCTATTATTACTCTGTCTACGGCGGCGAGAATGAAGCCGTGGAGACGAAGGACAGAAAGAAAGTGCTGGTGCTTGGTTCCGGGCCGATCCGGATCGGGCAGGGCATAGAGTTCGACTACTGCAGCGTTCATGCCACCTGGGCATTTTCCAGGGCAGGCTATGAGACGATCATTGTCAACAACAATCCGGAGACGGTGTCCACGGACTTTGACATTGCGGATAAACTGTATTTCGAACCGCTGACGCCTGAGGATGTGGAAAATATCGTAAGGCTGGAGAAGCCCGACGGCGCGGTGGTGCAGTTCGGCGGCCAGACGGCCATCAAGCTGACCGAGGATCTGATGAAGATGGGCGTGCCGATTTTAGGCACAAAGGCGGAGGATGTGGATGCCGCCGAGGACAGGGAACTGTTCGATCGGATTTTACAGGAGACAGAGATCCCCAGAGCGGCGGGTGGTACGGTGTTTACCGCCGAGGAGGCCAGGGAAGTGGCGAATCGTCTGGGCTATCCGGTGCTTGTGAGGCCTTCCTATGTGCTGGGCGGCCAGGGCATGCAGATCGCCATCTCCGACGCGGAGATCGAAGAGTTTATGGCGGTCATCAACCGCTATTCCCAGGAGCATCCGATCCTGGTGGATAAATACTTACAGGGAAAGGAACTGGAGGTGGATGCGGTCTGCGACGGCACGGATATTCTGATTCCGGGGATCATGGAGCATATCGAGCGCACCGGCGTGCATTCCGGCGACTCCATCTCCGTTTACCCGGCTTTCACAGTCAGTGAGAAGGTGAAGGAAACCATTGCCGAGTATTCCAGACGTCTGGCGAAGGCCCTGCATGTCATCGGCCTGATCAATATCCAGTTTATCGCGGTGGGGGACGAAGTCTATGTGATCGAGGTGAACCCCAGATCCTCCCGTACCGTGCCCTACATCAGCAAAGTGACGGGCATTCCGATTGTGGATCTGGCAACGGAAGTGATTTTGGGCAAAAGGATAAGAGATCTGGGTTACGAGCCCGGTTTACAGAAAGCAGCGGACTATGTGGCCATCAAGATGCCGGTGTTCTCCTTCGAGAAGATCAGAGGGGCGGAGATCTCTCTGGGGCCGGAGATGAAGTCCACCGGAGAGTGCCTGGGTATTGCGCAGACCTTCGATGAGGCGCTCTACAAGGCGTTTCTGGGGGCGGGCGTGGATCTGCCGAAATACAAGCAGATGATCATCACCGTGAAAGATGCGGACAAGGGGGAGGCCATCGAGATCGGCCGCCGCTTTGAAAAGCTTGGCTATATCATCTATGCGACCAGAAGTACCGCGGCGGCACTCAATGAGGCGGGCGTGAAGGCCAGGAAAGTCAACAAGATTTCTCAGGAATCTCCTACGGTGATGGATCTGATCTTAGGTCATAAGATCGATCTGGTCATCGATACGCCGACGCAGGGCAGAGATAAATCCAGAGACGGTTTCTTAATCCGCCGCAATGCCATCGAGACCGGCGTCAACTGTATCACGGCCATGGACACAGCCAGAGCGCTGGTGACCAGTCTGGAAAACAAGGAGAGACAGGGAAATAAACTGACGCTGGTGGATATTGCGACGATCGCGAGACGTGGAAAATAAAAAATATATTGTGGAATAAATACGGCAGGGGCGGGAGTCCCTGCTGTATTTGGACAGAGGCAATCTTTCAGATCGACCGGAGCGGGATGACCGGCAGGGATGGCATCGCTTTAACTGATATCGTTCACCTCGATGAGGACAACAATGTTATCCGGGAGGTTTCTGAGGATGCGTTTGTTTTTTTTCGAATGCGGAGAACGAGAACAGAGACAGCATAGAACAGCTGCGCGAGGATTTACAGCTTCTCATGGAGAACGAAAAGAGGGCGCGGTAGTATTTACAGCGCGTGGCGGATAATACGGAGTTTACGGCATGGCATTTCGGGCATTTCCATGAAGATACGGAGGTGAAGGATGTGTTTTTCTGTCTGTATGAGGAGATGGCCGAGGTGTAAGGGGAAAGGAGGGGAGTATTTCAGGACTAAAGAGGAGGATAGAGATTATGCCTGAATATTATGAACTGTCATGCTTTGAAACGGATTACAGCAGTTTTTTGAAAGACAGGCTGTTAGGGGGAACAAAAAAATATGGTTCCTATATTGATCCGGATTGTGTGAAGGATGTCAGCAAAACGGATTTTTATAATGATCTGGCAGATTTTTTGAATGGTCGGGAGAAAGAACTGGAAAAAGAACTGAAAAACAGTTATTTTTTTCTGCCGCCAGCGTATGCGCCCCAAACGCCGAAATGGCTGCAGAAGCATGAGGATAAGAAAAATTCGGTAGATAAGAAGATTATTACTGTTGAGGAAAAAAACGATACAGGCAGATTGTTCTTCTTGAAATCGGATCAATTTGGATTTAGTGCTGCTGAAACTATATATGAGAAGAATAAAAGCGATAAACATCCGCTTTCCAGATTGCTTTATCAATATAAAAGACAGGAAAAAGAGGAGCAGGATAAAATAATTAGCCGAATTACCGAATACATAAAAAACACAAGAACGATAGGAGGTTCATTTATATGGCCGGTGCCGTTGGAGGGAAAACGCGACTTTGTTTATAATAAGATACGCGGAGTGGGGAGCTATCTGGAAGACAGAGTAGATCTGACATTGCTGGAAATAAAACATGTGATAAATGGAAGAAATAATAATTTTGAAAAGTGCAAATCAGATATAAGGCTATATGGCGAATATGAAAAAGATGGGCAGGGGCAAAAAGTAAACACACATATGAAACAATGGTTTGATCATTTTGATTCATTTCAGGGGTATGTCGAATATTTCATGCTGGAACCGTTTTGCCAGAAAGTAATGGCAAAGGGAAGTGAGAAAGGGTACGATTATATACCTTTAAATATTATAGATGGAGAACCTATTGATGAGAAAAAAATTGATGATTATAGAGAAATCTATTATAAAACAAAAAAGAAAGATCGGAAAGGAGAAGTGCAAACCCTGAACAAAGAAGAGCTCATCAACATGTTAAACCGCTTAGAAAAAATGATTCTGGAAAGAACCGAAAACATGGAAAGCGCGATTGGTTCATACAGAAAAGAAGAAAGGATTCTACATACAAAACAATAAAAAAACAAACGCAAAGATAAATATTGGCCATACAATTTTTGCAAAGGAGGCATTCAAATGAAAAAAGAAAGAAAACGATAACATTATTTACAGGCCGGGTTCTTTTCTGATTACCTGGAGTTATGCCGTATTGATGGCAAAAATGGATTATTATACGCATACCGTTCTTTTTACGTTTCTGGACTTTGTGGAAAATGCTTCTCCGTGCGATTGTTCTTCTCAGGCAGTATTTGAGCGGAGAGAAATTTTTATCTGTTCAAAGTCGAAAATGTTTCGTTTCCTGCAAAGGAATTTATGGTTACTTTTGCAGGGCAGCTTTTATTGGGCGGTAGATTGGAGGAAGGCGGTTGGCGCGGTTATCTGCTTCCCTGCCTGTATAAAGAATATAATATTCTATTTTCTTCCGTTGCTGTCAGCGCCTTCTGGATTCATCCGGCCAGACAGCTGTATGGAAAAGGGTATGGGAGGGAAAGAAAGGGAAAAGAGAGAAACGTACGCAAAGTTATTTATAAAATTTTTCTGAGCATCATTAGCGGTGAGGTATATTTCCGTTAAGATTAACATATTTGATACAAAAAACAGAAACAATCATAAAATAATTATAAATCAATCATAAAAAGTATTGAACAATTCTGAAAAATGTGTTAAAGTAAGGACACATAAATAATAACCATGATGACGTGTTACTGGTAAGGCAGGCAAGATCAGATTGAAAGAGGAAGGAGGCCTCAGTTGCTTCTTTATATTTTCGATTTGGTCTTTTTTTTATGCGCAGGCTCGCATACGGAAAACTGCTGCAGGGGCAGCATGCGGGGCCCGCAGCGTACCGGGGAAAAGGCCGCCCCGGTGCGATCAGGATCCGCAGGCCGTTCGGTAATACGCACTGGGAGTCCGGACAACAAAATATTCAAAAAAGGAGAGTAGAGTTATGGATTATGGCAGAATAGCCAGTGACATTCTGACAAATGTCGGCGGAAAAGAAAATGTGAAATCGGTAACACATTGCTTTACAAGACTGCGTTTTGTGTTAAAGGATGAGAGTAAGGCAAAGAAGGATGTAGTGGAACATCTGGAGGGCGTTATTTCCGTGGTGGTTGCGGGCGGACAGTTCCAGGTGGTCTGCGGCGCCAAAGTGACTAAAATTTACGACGCGGTGCTGCCTTTAATCGGCGATCTGGAAGAGAGCGCTTCTGAGGGCGGTAATAAAGGCGGCTTTAACTTTGTTTTACAGAAGATCTCGGAGATCTTTACCCCTATCGTTCCGGCGATCGCTGCAGCAGGTTTGATCAAGGGTTTGCTGGCGGCCTGCTCGAGGCTTCCGATGTTCGAGGCTTTCACGGCCACCAGCACTTATACGCTGTTAAACACGGCCAGTAACATTATTTTCTATTTTATGCCTGTATTTTTAGCTTATACGGCTGCAAAGGCGCTTAAATGTAATCAGGTCATCGCCATGGTGCTGGGGGCGTTCCTCTGCCATCCGGTGATCGATGCGCTGATCCAGGATGTGGAGACGGCGTCTACGATCTTCGGGTTGCCTGTGATCAAAAAAGCGTTTACAATAGGGGAATCCACCAAAGTGTTCAGCTATACCGAATCGGTGATCCCGATCATTCTGGCAGTGATCGTGCTGTGTTTCCTGGAGCGGTTCTTAAAAAAGATCATTCCGGAGATCCTGCAGATCATCCTGGTGCCGGGACTGAGCCTGATCATCATGATTCCGGTGATGTTAGTGGTGGTAGGTCCGGTGGGAATCTATGTGGGTTATGCGATCCAGTGGCTGTATCAGGCGCTTTATTCGTTCAGTCCATTACTTGGCGGCACCATTGTCGGCGGTCTTTGGGGCGTATGCGTTATCTTTGGTGCGCACCGTGCGCTGCTGCCGATTGGTCTCAACGATGTGGCAATTTCCGGCACAAACACACTGATGTGCTTCGCGGGCGCGGCAAACTTCTCCCAGGCGGGGGCTGCGTTAGGCGTTATGTTTAAGACAAAGAGCGCTGAGACAAAGCAGGTGGCAGGTGCGGCATCTCTGTCCGCCTTTCTGGTGGGTATTACGGAGCCGGCGATCTACGGCTGTAACCTGCGGTTAAAGAAGCCCATGGTCTGTGCGGTGATCTCAGGTGCTGTGGGCGGCGCTATCATGGGTATTGGTAATGCGGTAAACACCGGTTTTGCGAATAATGGTATTCTGACGATCATGTCCTATTATGGAGAGGGAACCAGCTTCCCGCGCTTCCTGGCGTATCTGATCGGTATTGCGGTGGCTTTCTTCGGCGCGGCGATCCTGACTTATATCGCAGGATTTGAAGAGGTAGTTCCAGGTGCGGCAGCGGCTGCCATTCCGGAAAAAGGCAAAAAAATTTCTGTAAAAGTGACAAAAGACAATGCGGATCTGGAAATTGCTTCCCCTGTAGAGGGAAAAGCGGTATCTTTAAAAGAGACAGCCGATGAAGTATTTGCTTCGGAGGCGTTGGGAAAAGGCATTGCGATCGTTCCCGCAAAGGGTGAGATCGTGGCGCCGGCGGACGGTACGCTGTCTGTTTTGTATCCGACACTTCATGCGCTTGGGTTTGTTTTGGACAACGGCGTGGAACTTTTAGTACATATCGGTATCAACACGGTGGAGTTAAACGGGGCATGCTTTGAGAAACATGTGGAACAGGGAGTGCGCGTGAAGAAGGGCGACCGCCTGGTAAGCTTTGATATCGATAAGATCAGAGAGAAGGGATATGATCCCACGGTTATGGTTTTAGTCTCCAACACCGATCAGTTTGCCGGTGTGGACGGCGTGCCGGGAGAGCGGGTTTCCAGCGGGAAGAACGTGATTTTGATTAAGAAATAAGAATTTCTAAAATGGGAAGATTTCTGCCTGTACAATGGTGAGGATGCGGTAAAAACAGCTTCGGACAGACATTGTGCAGGTAGCAGAAAGGGTATGGTATTTCTATGATAACAAAATTTCCGAAAAATTTTCTCTGGGGTGCGGCTTCTTCCGCGTTCCAGATCGAGGGCGGATGGGACGAGGACGGCAAAGGAATGACAGTGGCGGATTTCAATTCCTTCAAGCGTTCCGACCGCCAGGCGGACAGCAAAGTCGCCAGCGATTTTTACCATCACTGGAAAGAGGACATCGGTCTGATGAAGGAGCTGGGGTTAAAGACCTACCGTTTTTCCATCTCCTGGGCCAGAATCATTCCGGACGGCGACGGGGCAATCAATCAGAAAGGAATCGATTTTTACAGTCGGGTCATCGATGAGCTGATTGCAAATGACATTGTTCCTTTTGTCACCTTATATCATTTTGATCTGCCCTATGCGCTGGTGGAAAAATATAACGGCTGGGAGGACAGACGTTGTGCCTATGCCTTTGAGCGTTACGCAAAGGTATGTTTTGAGGCTTTTGGAGACAGGGTGAAATGGTGGCTTGTGCACAATGAGCAGAATCTGATGATCCGGGTGGATGAGCGGATGAACATTACGGAGTCTGATCCCTGGAAAGCGGATAAAATGCGGGCACAGATGGATTATCATATGTTTCTGGCTCACGCTCTGGCTGTGAATGCCTGCCACGAGATGGTGGAGGGCGGAAAGATCGCGCCTGCGGTCTCTTCTACCTGTACCTATCCTCTGACCAACAGGCCGGAAGATGTCTGGGCGGCAAAGATGAACGACTGGTTCAAGACCAACTATTGTCTGGATATGCACTACTACGGAGAGTATCCGGGGTATTATATGCGGTATCTGAAAGAACGGAATATTGTGCCGGTGATGGAAGAGGGGGACAGAGCGCTTCTCAAGAGCGCAAAGATGGATTTCATTGCCCTGAATTATTACAGAACCCTCTGTGCAAGCTATCTTCCTGCAGATGAGGAACATCCTGTGGGGATGCGGGCATACCGGGGCAATGAGGTGGATTTTGACCAGTACGGCTACTGCAGGGATGAGAAAAATACGAACCTGGCAGCCAGCGAGTACGGCGCACAGATCGATCCCATGGGACTGCGGATTGTATTGAACGATTATTATGCGCGCTATCATCTGCCACTTATCATCACCGAAAACGGGCTGGGGACGCCGGATGTGCTGACGGAAGACGGCAAAGTTCATGACGATTACCGGATCGATTATATCCGTGGCCATGTGGAGGCCATGGCGCTTTCCATAGAGGACGGCGTGGAGCTGATGGGGTACTGTCCCTGGTCGGTGATCGATTTGTTAAGTTCTCATCAGGGGTTCAGAAAACGCTACGGTTTTGTGTATGTGAACAGAGAGGATATGGATCTGAAGGATCTGGGACGTGTTCGCAAGGACAGTTTTTACTGGTATCAGAATGTGATACGGACAAACGGTGAGATCTGATAACAAGGTCATTTAGGTAATGTCAGCGGATGCCGTGAGTAGCATTTTATGCTGCTCACGGCTGGGCTAAGGTGTTAAGTAAATGACATGGTTAATGGGGGAGAGAAGATGCGGGTAGTGAAGGTTCTGAATAATTCGCTGGTGCTTGCACTGGATGAAGAGGGCAGGGAAATCATACTGATGGGAAAAGGGATCGGCTTTCACAAGGCTTCCGGCTATGAGTTCGGGCCGGAGGAGGTGGAGAAAGTGTTTGTGCTGCGGGACAGGTCCATTACCAGAAGTATTATCAGACTGGCCGCCGAGACAGACAGCGTGTATTTTGAGATCGCCAAGAATGTGATCGATTATGCCATCGATACGTATCACATGAAGCTGCTTGATCATATCTATCTTTCTCTGACGGACCATCTGGCTTTTGCGGTTAGACGGACAAAAAAGGAGATTATCGTACCGAATTTTTATACGCAGGATATGCAGCATTTCAATCCCAATGAATACCAGGTAGGGCAGTATGCGCTGCAGGTCATAAAGGAACAGACGGGAGTGTTCCTTCCGGAGGATGAGGCCGGCAATATTGCGTTCCATTTCATCAATGCCCAGGAGGATCATCCCTACAATGAAAAGAACCGGAAAATAAAACAGTTGACAGAGGACGTACTGGATATTGTAAAATACTATTATCAGCTTGTCTATGATGAGGATAGTGTGGCTTATTCCAGATATCTGACGCATATCAGACTGTTTGCACAGCGGCTGGTGTCCGGAAAACAGCTGCCGGTGGATGAATCCAGGCTGCTGTACGATCAGATCGCACAGGTCTGTACTTCCGAGTTCTCCTGTGTGGAACGGGTGAACCGGTTTGTACGGGAGCGGTTTGGCGTGAGTGTGACGAACCAGGAGGAGATGTATCTGGCGTTACATATTCACAGAGTGCTGGAAGGCGGAAGGATGAAGGAGTAAAGCTGATTTCTGTCGAGGCGATGGGCCGGAATCTGATGAATCAATGGCGGTCTGTGGCGGGATATTTGTAAAAACAGACGAAAGGGGTAATAAGATGAACAGTTTAATTATCGATATCGGAACATCCAGTATGCGGGGGATCCTTTTTTCGGAGACGGGGGAGAGGCTTGCCTTTCATCAGGTCATTTATGCGCCGGTGAAATATGAGGACGGACGGATCGAGCAGTCACCGGAAGACTGGACGGGATCTCTGGAGAAGATCGTTTCCGCTGTGGCGAAAAAAGCGAAAGAGCAAGCACAGGAGATCGACGCGTTGGCTGTGACGGCCCAGCGTTCCGCCATCATTCCGGTGGATCGGGAAGGGCAGCCTTTGATGGATACCATCATGTGGCAGGATCGAAGAAATGCGGGCATCTGTAAAGAGCTGGAACAGTACAACGATCTGATCTTTGAGCGAAGCGGGGCAAAGATCAATACCGTATTTTCCGGGAGCCGCATGGGGTGGATCTGTAAAAACAGACCGGATGTGTGTGAGAAGCTGTATAAGTTTGTCAATATTCCGGAGTATGTGATGCATCATATGACCGGGGAATATAAGACGGATGCGACTTACGGGAGCCGCTCCCATCTGATGAATCTGCGCACCCGCAGATGGGATCCGGAGATGCTAAAGTTATTTGGAATCAGGGAAGAACAGCTCTGTGAAATCCTGGAACCGGGCAGTGTGTGCGGCCCGGTGACGGCCGCTTTTGCGGCAAAGACCGGTCTGAGGGAGGGGACGCCTGTGATCACCGCAGGAGGGGATCAGCAGTGTGCGGCCATCGGCCAGGGCGCCTATAAAGAGGGAACCCTCTCCCTGGTGGCGGGGACTGGCGCCTTTTTAGTGACAGCCCTTGATGCGGTACCGGAAAAACCGGATCCGCAGTTGATTTTTAACTGCTCCTCTGTGGCGGGACATTATATGGTGGAGGCAAATGTGCTGACCTGCTGTTCCGCTTTTGACTGGTTTGGGAAAAATTTCTATCCCTTAAAAGAGGGAAAGATAGACTATGCCGCCATCAACGAGGAACTGGAAGGACTGGACGGAAAAGTTGGCAGCGTACTGGCGCTTCCCTATTTCCAGGGGCGCAGCACACCGCAGTGGAATCCTCAGGCGAAAGCACATTTCGGGGAAATCTCTCTGGCCACAGGCCGGGGCGATATGGTGAAGGGACTGCTTGAGGGGATTTTTATGGAGATCCGCAACAATATCCTGCTTTTCGGGGAGTATGCAAAGATCGACAGAGCCTATATCAGCGGCGGTCTGACGAACAGCGGGATCATCAACCGGATGCAGGCGGATGTGTACGGCATGCCGTTGTATCACATGGAGGACAGCGAATCCACAGCTTTTGGCGCGCTGATGGTGGCTTTGACGGGACTTGGAGTATACGGATCCATGGAGGAAGCCTTCGCCGCTGTCAGAGGCGGCACGGAGATGAGCTGTTATGAACCGAGGGAAGAGCTGTTTCAGGCTTATGAGGAAAAGCGGGAGCGGATGAATGGGATGTATGGGAGGCTGTATTAAGCGGAAATTGAATTGAGTATGGCACGAAATCTGAAATAAGCGAATAATTTTTATGTTTCTGTTGACAATTGTCTGTAATCGGACTATACTATAAAAAGTCCGATTACAGACATTTTAATTTGCATAAGCCTGCATGTTTTAAATGCGGACGTTACCTGGTATAAAGCCGCATGTTTTATATGCGGATGTTACCTGATATAAGCCGGGGGGAGCACATGGATTCAAAGACACTGGATGCAAGATTAAAGCAGTACAATGACATCACAAAGGAGAATGACGAACTTTACAGAGAAGCGGCAAAAAAATTCGGGCTGTCGGTGTGTGAATTCTGGATCTTGTATTTTCTGCGTGTGGAGTATGCAAAACCCATGCAGAGCGAGATCTGCAGCAGTTTTTATCTGCCCAAGCAGTCAATCCATTCTGCGCTTAAGAAGCTGGAGGCGGACGGCTATATTATGCAGACAGCCGGGGGAAATAAGAGAAGCAAGCGGATCCTGCTGACAAAACAGGGAGAGATACTTTGCGGGAAAACAGTGGATCATATTGTAAAAGCGGAGAAAGAGGCACTAGGCAGTTTATCGGAAAAGGAACAGGAGATCTTTATGGATTTATTTGAAAAATATACCGGACAATTTAAAAAGAATATGCAGACGATCCCTGCACAGGCAGACAATATGAATAGGCAGGAGGTCGCTGAAAAAGGAGGTAATATCACATGAGAATACAGTTATCGGAACATTTTACCTATCAAAAACTGTTGCGTTTTTCGCTTCCCACCATTGCAATGATGATCTTCACCTCCATTTACGGTATCGTAGATGGTTTTTTTGTATCCAATTATGTGGGAAAGACGGCCTTTGCAGCGGTGAATCTGATCATGCCTTATCTGATGATACAGGGGTGTTTTGGATTTATGATCGGTACGGGCGGCGGCGCACTGGTTGCGAAAACCCTGGGAGAGAGGAAAAGGGAGACGGCGGACAGGTATTGTACGATGTTAGTCTGGTTTACTGTGATATTAGGCGTACTGATCTCTGTGGTCAGCATTCTGATTATGCGTCCCGTTGTCCTGTTTCTGGGAGCAGAAGGTGCGATGGTGCGGGAATGTATGATTTACGGCGTGATTATGAGTGCCTTCAATGCGGCTTTTATGCTGCAGTATTTCTTCCAGAGTTTTTTTGTGGTGGCGGAAAAACCGAATCTGGGATTTGGCATCACCATGGCGGCAGGAATCACGAATATTGTGCTGGATGCTTTGTTTATCGCGGTATTTCACTGGGGCGTGGCCGGAGCCGCAATTGCCTCTGTGATCGGTCAGTGTGTGGGCGGCGTGCTGCCGCTTCTCTATTTCGGGAGGCGGCGGGAAGATGCGGAAGCAGGCGGGCATAAAGCGGACAGGGACCTTCCGGAAAATACCGGGAAGAATGGCGAAGCAGACAGGGAGCTTTCACGCGGCGGCAGGCGGCAGGTAAGCAGCTGCTTAAAAAATACAAGCCTTCTGCAGCTGACAAAGGTAAAGATGGAGCCGGGCGTTCTGGTTCGGACCTGCGCAAACGGCTCCTCTGAGCTGATGTCCAATATTTCCTCCTCCGTGGTGGGAATGCTGTATAATTTTCAGCTGATGAAATATGCCGGGGAAAACGGCATTGCAGCTTACGGGGTGGTGATGTATACGCAGATGATCTTTTTTGCTATCTATATCGGCTATGCAGTGGGCACATCGCCCATTGTGAGTTACCACTACGGGGCGGGAAATCACGGAGAGATGAGAAGCCTTCTGCGAAAAAGTCTGCTTCTGATGGCGGGGACAGGGATTGTGATGATGCTGTCCGCCCAGGCCAGCGCCTCTGTGCTTTCGGGAATCTTTGTGGGATATGATGAAGAACTGCTAGAGATCACAATCCATGCTTTTTTGATTTTTGCCTGTTCTTACCTGCTTTCCGGGGTGAATATCTATGCGTCATCCTTCTTCACGGCGCTTAACAACGGCGGGATATCGGCGGCCATTTCCTTTTTAAGGGCGCTTGTTTTCCAGACGGGGGCAGTGATTCTTTTACCCCTACTGTTCGGAATCGACGGTATCTGGTGGGCGGTCACGGTATCGGAGGTGATAGCATCTCTGATCTCGGTCATGTTTCTGGTGGCAAAGAGGAAGAAGTATCGCTATTGAAAGGAACTTTTTGCTTTTCTGTTGCTGTGCCGGCGGGGCATTTTACAGGAATCGGAGTGATGGTGAAGCCTGAACTGATACGGTTATAATTTGTTTTGTCGGCTGTCTGCTTGCCGATATAGTAAGAATATGTTATTGTATAGAAAATTCCGCCGAATCTTAGAGTGTGCTGCAAAGCGCTGCTCTGTCCTGGCGGCGGTCCTGCAAAGCGGGCGTTGTTTAGTGTTTTGAAATATTCTGTTCAGGAAGGAACAATGGATGATGCAAGGTAATATGATAAAAGCGGCATTTTTTGATATTGACGGAACGTTGGCGGCGGTGAAGAGCCATATCATACCGGACAGCACAAGGGAGGCGTTGCGGAGACTGAGAGAAAAGGGGATCAGCTGCATTTTATCTACAGGACAGCATCCGCTTGAGGGGGCGGGTTATGTGACGGACCGGATCGAGGAGGATGGGATCTGGAAAGCGCTTGTAAGGCTGGAAATAATTCAGTATACCCGTAAAACAGCGCCGTCTGTGCATAGGCAGGGGAATTCTTTCGGGGAGGTGGAATGGTAAAATGACAATACTCAGGGATCTATCCGTGCTGTGGTCGTTGTTCCATATACTGATTCTGTTCATGATGCTGTATCGTTCCCGCTATCCTCGCAGAAAAACATTTGTTTTTACGGGAATCTGTATGGGGCCGCTGATCCTGCTGAATATAATGGGAATAGAGATATATGGGACCGAGTTTATGGGCAAGGTCTTTATGTTAACCTGCACGTTGCCAAGTCTTTTATTTTTCTGGTTCATGTCGAAGGATAAGAAAGGACGGTTTTTCTTTACCTTTTGTCTGGCAGACACAGTGGCACTTTGGATCATAGCCGTGACAAATGTTGCGGATTTTTACCTTGGGGGACAGCAGTATGTCCTGATGTTCATCGGAAGGCTGCTTCTGTTTCCATTGGCGGAATGGGTGGCGATCCGCTATTTAAGGAAACCATATATGGAGCTGCAGGAGTCGGTGGCTGAAGGCTGGAAACTTTTTGCAGGGATGACAGCGCTGTATTATATTCTGCTTGCTGTCCATGCCAATTTCCCTGTAGTGATAACAAAAAGGCCGCAGGAATTCCCGGTTTTTGTGCTGATTCTTTTACTGATGCCCATGACTTACGCAACGATCTTTGCAGCTATGTACCGCCAGCTTTTACTCCACAGAAAACGGCAGAGTGAGCGGATCCTGCAGGAGCAGAAGAATACGCTGGAGGCTCAGCTTGATAATCAGCTGAATATCAGGAAGATGAAGCATGATATGAAGGGTTATACAGCCACACTTTCCGGTCTGCTGGCAGCGGGGAATATCCAGGAAGCGGTGGAATATCTGGCGGGAGTGGAGAAGAAAATGGACACCCTGTCCGGGCAGTTCTGTGCCAATCCGTACATCAATGCCACACTGGCCTATTACAGTCGGAAACTCGGGGAGCTTTCAGCAGAGTGCAGGATGGATATACAGGTGGGGGAGGAGATGCTGCCATATATGGAGCTGTGCCGTATTCTGGCGGACGGGCTGGAAAATGTCTGCGATGCCTTAAAGAAACTTGAGAAGGACAGGCGGGAGGTTTCGGTGCATATGCGGTATCACAGAGATTATCTGCTGATCAGGATCAGAAATCGTTGTCAGGAAGATCTGTATGTGAAGCGGGGAGAGACGGTTCCCACAAGCAAGACGGAGAAAGGACATGGTTTCGGGCTTTCCGCCATACAGGAGGCGGCGAACCGGCTTGATGGAGATATGGTTTGTTATACGGAGGATGGGTGGTTTATGCTGGACGTGATGGTCAGGACTGAAGAGATGGTAGAGAAATAAAAATTTGAGCAGTTTTCTGCTGCCGTTTGTGCTATGATAGTATCAACAGGAAGAATGAGTTGTCTTATTCGGCGAACTGTAAAGGTTGTTTATGAATCACAGATTCATAATATGAAAGCTGCATGATAACAGGAAAATGCAGGATCTGATATAAGGAGAAACAATATGGCAAACGAAAACAATCAGGAAAATAGAAGTCTTCCTCTGTTTGAGTTACCCTTTGACAGACGAGTGGAGGAAGGATGGAAACATTTTTTAAAAGAGGAGGCGGAACTCAGGAGGCTGATCGATGAGCGGGCGGACAGCGAGGAGATCAGCGAGCAGCTGGAGATCCTGTTATGTCCTGTTTTTACGGTGGTGTATGCGGAGGTCGGATTCCATGAGGGGAAATATGATCTGATCCTGAATCTGGAAGGGGACTGGTCCAGACTGTTTCCGTTAGTCTATTTTAAGAAACGGGCGCCGAAAGAGGTGCTGGAACTCTGGAATATTCTTGTGGGAAGACAGGCGAGAGATGAAAAGAACGGAGATTTTCAGTTGAAGACAGGAAATGACCTGGTCAGTGCGGAGGATTTTCAGATCTGGACCGAGTGGCAGGGAAAGGAGGCGAAAGTTTCCATCTACTGCGAAAAACTTCTGCCCCTTCTGCCGGAGCGGGAGAGCAATGCATACTGGATCGTTTATACGATGCTCGATTATGCGATGGGAGAGCTGGCGGAGATGAAGTATATTGCCGGACTGGAGCTATTGCGCGTCCGGAGAGAGGAAAAGGCGCTGATGCTTTCAGAGCTTCTTTCCCATTTTATGGAAAAACTTTCTCTGAGCAGGGAGGAGCTGCTCGATGCAGAGCGTTACTGTGGTTTATATACAGGATATCAGATGAAGCCCGATGAGGAAGCGCAGGATGGTCTGCGGCGGGATGTGTATGTGGGTTCCAGCGGTTTCCTGCCTCTTCTGAACGAGTTCTGGCGGGGAGAGAGCCGTATGATGGATACTTTTCACAATGACGGTATTGCGGCAGGGTACTTCTGTTATCCGCTGTATGGCTTTCAGGGGGAAGACAGAAGTGCGCAGATTCTGGATTACCGGGACGAGATGGCGGAGAAAATAGAAGAGCTGGCAGGAGCGGACAGCTTTGCCTTTATCGGCGGCGCTTGCGGCATTTATTACGGTTATCTGGATTTTATCGCCTGGGATCTGAAGGCAGTATTGGATGCGGCGGTCTCTGTGTTCGGGGCATCCGGGATAGACTGGGTGATGTTTCACAGTTTCAGACAGGATGCGGATGGGATCACGCTGTTTGAAAAAGGATGAAAATGCTCTGTCACCAATCTGTTTCCAGTGAAAAAGCGAAGTGTTCCTTTCAGGAACAGGAAGCGTAGAGTACAGTAAAAAGAGCAGGAGGACGCGGGCATCCAGGGAATTTCCTGCCGAAGTTATTGTACTCTATGCGAGAAGAAAGGGGCGCATATTTTCCTGAAGCATAGTTGTAGTAACACCCTGTTTGCGGTATTTTTTTCGTACTGCAACAAATTCTATGTATCCAGTCGTAACAGGATACTCAAGCAGCCTTTCAAATTCTTCTGCAATACATAAAGCTATGCTATTACGGTCTGTTTCTTGTGCTTTCCTTATATACGCTGTTTTCATATCTACTTTAAATTCCCACCGCTTATGAAAAGTATATCACCTGGGTAAAAGTCTGGCAAGGAGGGTTGACAGATGGATTATCCAGATGTATAATTTGCATTATATATAATTGAAACTATATATAATGCAAATTATAAATGAGGGGTGCAAACATGCCTGCAATCGCGAAAGTCACAAAAGAGATGATTATAGACGCTGCCTTTGAAATAGCAAAGGAAATGGGAGCAGAAAACATAAACGCCCGGACAGTTTCGCAAAAACTCAGCTGTTCCACGCAGCCGGTTTTATATCATTTTAAAAGAATTGAAGATGTCCGCATTGCAGCACATAAAAAAGCAGTCGAATTTCATATTAACTATGTAACAAATATAAGCGGCAAATACGAACGGCCTATGTTGGAAGTGGGTATGAGACATATTCAGTTTGCCGCAGAAGAAAAAAATCTCTTTCGCTTTTTATTTCATTCAAACTATTATACCAGCGTTTCCCTTTCTGATTGGCTTACAGAGGAAAATTTTGGTTCTGTATTTTCTATTTTGAAGAGACAGGCAAAAGCAGATGATCGACAGGCATATAGCATATTTTCTCAGATTTTTTTAGTAACACATGGAATAGCCAGTCTGCTTGCCGGTAATGCAATAGTTTATGATGAAGCATATTGCATCAGGACATTGTCTCATGCCTATTTTGGAATAATGTGTCTGATAAAAGAAGGAGAATCATTGTGAAAAGCATGGAGAACGTAAAATACAGATTGAATCTGCAGAGGAGGAAAACAGTATGGTTTTAATGGTTGATACAACAACAAAACATACCGGAAAAGCAATAGCAGAGGAATTGCTGCGCAGTGGTGAAACTGCAGCCGGGTTTGAGTTGATTGACACTACCAGGCTGCATATTTCACACTGCGCCGGATGCAATTACTGCTGGTTGAAAACGCCGGGAGTTTGTGTCATTCAGGATGATTATGAGCCGATTTTGAGAAAAATGAGTAAAGCTGACCAGGTTTGGCTTATTTCGGATACGCACTTCGGATTTGTTTCCTGGCAGACCAAAAACATTGTAGACAGGATTATGCCGCTTGTCACCATGTATCTGAAATTCAAGGATGGACAGATGCGCCATGTCATGCGCTATGACCATCAGCCGGATATTGGGATTATCTATACCGGAGACGGCGACCAGGATTACCTTGAACGGTGGTGTCAGCGTACTGCGCTGAATTTGGGGAGCCGTTCCCTGGGAGTTTTTTCTGAAAGAAGCGGAAAGGAGGCGGTTTCATGCATGTTGTTATAATCAATGGAAGTCCGCGGGTGCAGAAATACAGCAACACGGAGAAAATCATTGCTGCCTTTGCAAAAGGACTGGCAGAAGGAGAAAGCACCTTTGAGACATATGCAATTTCCAACCGGAAAACATGGAATATCATTCGGGATGCCTACATAAAAAACGATGAAATCCTCATTGCGCTGCCATTATATGTGGAATGCGTGCCCGGACTTCTTTTGGAATTTTTGGAAACTCTTCCCAAAAAGGATGAGCGTACAAGACTTTCCTTTCTTTTACAAAGCGGCTTTACAGAGGGATGCCAGCTTCGCTGCGGTGAGGCATTTCTGGAAAAATTGCCTGAATATCTGGGGGTTCGTTATGGCGGCTGTCTGGTAAAAGGAGGTAATTTCGGCATCCGGGTTTTGGAGGAAGAGAAACAGGAACAGGCCACAAAAGCGTATCGGGCGATGGGAAAACTGTTTGCAGCGGGAGACGGCTTTTCCTGTGAGGAAGCAAAAAAATTTACCGGTCCGGAATATTTCCCTCTTCCTGTGCGCCTGATGATAGGACTGCTGCAAAAAACCCTTGCCAGAAAGATGCTTCAGAAGGTGGCAGCATCGTGGGGGTGCAGTGTGCCGCTTGATGAAAAGGTATGGGAAACAGGCCGTAACGGAGAAAACAGAGCCTGAGAGAAAAATTCCTGATGAACAGAATCACTGCGCGGCGGCCCGCCAGGGCTGTGGTATAGCGGGCTTGATTTTTATGATTTTCCATGTTTCATTCGCTCGAAGATAAGTTCATAGCCGTCGTTGCCGTAGTGCAGAGAGCGGTTCACTCTGCTGATGGTGGCAGTGGAAGCGCCGGTTTTTTCGGCAATTTCCAGGTACGTCTTTTTGTCCCGCAGCATGGTGGCAACGTCAAAGCGCTGGGAAAGCGATAATAGCTCGTTCACCGTACACAAATCTTCAAAGAAATTATAGCATTCTTCTTTGGATTCCAGATGCAGGATCGCTTCAAAGAGACTGTCAACAGCATCGTTTTTCAGTTTATTATTCATCGGTCAACCACACTTTCGCACAATAAAATTTTAAAGTTCTAAATCAATTCTATTTTAGCATACGGGCGGCCTTTTCGTAAAGAGTAAATTTTTTTATAATTCTAAGGGAAATATCTTGTCATCTAGTAATGAAAACTATATAATGTTAGTAAGCAGTGCGAAAAAATGCAGATTCTGTTTTTCGTCATGCTTGCATGTAAGAAAAACAGAATCTGCATTTTTTCATAGGGCGCACGCCCGTTAATGAGGAAAATCGAAGATTTTCCGAATAAGCACTGCGGACAGTGCGAAAGCGGGTGCTTCGGCGGCGGGAGGAATCGATAAATGACGATAGATATGCATGATTTGCTGAACAGTATTGTGAAAAGTCTGGACAGGACGGAATATGTCAGGCCGGAGGATGTGCCGGATATTGAGCTGTATATGGATCAGGTGACCACCTTTATGGAACAGCGCCTGAAACCGGCCACCAGAAATCCCGAGGATGATAAGATCATGACGAAAACCATGATCAATAATTATGTGAAAAATCATCTGATGCCGCCACCGGATAAGAAAAAATATTCGAAGGAACATATGCTGTTGCTTATCTTTATTTACTATTTTAAGGGGTTTATGTCCATCGGCGATATCCAGACGCTGATGGAGCCGCTGACAAAACAGTATTTCGGAGAGGACAGAGATTTTAAACTGGAGGATATTTACAGAGAAGTATTCAGTATGGAGAAGGAAGAGATCGACAGTCTGAAAAAGGATGTGATCAGAAAGTTCCGGAAAGCGGAGGGGACATTTGAGGAAGCGCCGGAAAAAGGGCAGGAATTTCTCAAAATGTTCTCCTTTATCTGCCTGTTGTGTTTTGATGTCTATTTAAAAAAGATGATGATAGAAAAAATGATAGACAGTATTTCGGAACTGAAAAACCCGGAAGAGATGGAAAAAGCGGAGAAAGAGAAGAGAAGATCCAGAAAAGGTGAGGAATAAATTAGGATAGTCTGAATGGTTATTTTTTTATTACTGTTACAATTTGCATTTTTTGAGGAATATACCATGTAGCAACAGGGGGGTGAATGGTGTATGAGAAAAGTTTTATTTGCAGAAAATGAGGGTAGAGATAACAGTAGTAAATGAAAACAATATTAGTGGATAATGAACCACTAATGCAGCAAAAGCTGGAAACTGTAATGAAAGACATCAGGGAGGTAGATGTTGTAGGGAGTTTTGGAAATTCAGAAAAAGCACTGGAATATGCAGAGGAAAATACGGTAGAATTTGCACTTTTGGATACGGAGATGCCGGAAATGGACGGATTAGATCTGGGGAGGAAACTGAAAGAGATCTATCCCGGCATTGTCCTGATCTATATAACAGAAAATAGTGACAGACTTGAAGATATTATGAAAATGAAAGCAGATTACTGCATTATGAAGCCCTGCGGCAGGGAGGATATCAGAGAAGCCGCAGAGCGGGCCAAGCTTCTGGCGAAACGCCAGAAAAAGCAGCTGACAGCGCACATGTTCGGAAGATTTAACGTATTTATCGATGGAGAGCTTCTTTATTTCCGCAACGCAAAATCAAAAGAACTGTTAGCTTTATGTATGGACAGATGCGGCGGCAGCGTATCCATGGAAGAAGTGATCGATAAGCTTTGGCCGGAAAGAGTTTATGATGAAAAAGTGAAAAGATTGTATCGAAAAGCAGTTATGAATTTGCAGGGGACGTTAAAGGAAAAGGGAATCACTGAATTTTTTCAGAAGAAAAGGGGAAGCTGTTATATTACAAAAGAGAATGTAGAGTGCGATTATTACACATATCTGATGGAACCTGAAAAGAACAGCAGGCTGTTTCAGGGAGAATATTTGTTTGACTATAGCTGGGGTGAGGAAACGCTGGCGCTTTTGATGAATGAATATTAGGCGGTCTGAGGAGCTGTGTCATGGCGGTGTAAATGAAGAGAAGGAACTGGTTTCTGCTTGGAATTTATGGATTGGTGGTTATTGTAAATGTACTGTCGTGGTACATGCCGTGCTTTGGCGACAGGATGCGTCAAAGTGTATTTCAGGTAACGCAATATGTGCAGGGGTATATAAGTAGTATCGTTACCTTTTCTCTGGGGGAGTTCTTATTACTGTTTGCAGTAATTTTGCTGACAGGTGCTTTTGTGTTACTTCTGACAGGTTTGTGTAAAAAGACAGCGGCTATATTCAAAAAAGGCCGCGGGAAAATCTGTGGGGACATAACGGAAAACAGCAAAAGGTCAGGATTTGAGATATTTTGCAGACGGTATTTTTACAGTCTGTCCTGGATCATCGGCGTGGTATCTGTCGTTATGTCAGTCAATTGCTTTGTTCTGTATCATTGCAGCAGCTTTCAGGATAATTACATGCCCACAGTCAAACGGGACTATACGGTGGGAGAGCTGGCAATTCTAAGAGATTATGTGGTCAGGCAGTGCAATGAGCTGGCACAGGAACTTAAACGGGATGAAGACGGTTATCTTGTCTATGAAGGAGATCTTAACCGGCGCGGGATCCTGGAGATGAAAAGGATGGGAGAGACGTATCCGCTGTTTGGGGGATATTATCCCATGCCGAAAAAATTCACTTTTTCCGGATTTTTCAGTCAGCAGTACATGCTGGGGTACTATTTTCCCTTTACGATGGAAGCTAATTATAACGATGTGATGTATATTGCCAATGTGCCTGTAACGATCTGTCATGAACTTTCTCATGTAAAAGGCTTTATCTATGAGGATGATGCAAATTTTATCGGCTATCTTGCCTGCACTTCATCTGAGGATCCTTTTTTCAGGTACAGCGGTTATCTGAGCGTTCTGGATTATCTGAACAGAGATCTGTACGAAAGTCTGGACAGGTCCTTTGAAACTTATCAGACCTATGAACAATGCAGCGCACTGGTGGAACGGGATAATGTTTTCCTGACAAAGGAAGCCTGGGCGGCTGTGGAAAGCAGAGCTGTGCTTGATACGGAGACAGTGCGGCAGGCGTCCCATACGTTTCTTCAGACAAACTTGCAGATAAACGGCATAGAGGAGGGAACCGCCAGTTACGGGAAAGTGGTGGAGCAGCTGCTTACGTATTATGACGGTGTATTGTATTGAAAAAGACAGTGGAGGAGCTTGACGGTAAATGAGCAATATGGTGGATTATGTAAACCGATTTCAACATACATTTGCAGAGCGGGAGTTCAATGATGTGGACTCTCTTGTGTTATGTCAACTTAGCTATCTGAAAATGAAAAACCTGATTCCCGGACTGGAAGACGGACAGGAATTTATTCCGTTTCGAGATGTTCTGCGAAAGGAACATGAAGAACAGGTTTTTGCGGACGAAAGATACAGAGAGGATAACAGAAAGCTGACGGAGGCGGTTTTAAACAGCAGACGTTTTCAGGATCTTCGTGTGAACTATTATATTGATATTCTGGATAAGGAGATGGAAATACAGTTTTCTGCGGTAACTTATCTGTTAGGAGAAAATGAGAGGAAAGAACAGCTTTATTATATTGCTTACCGGGGAACCGATGAAAATATGGTGGGCTGGAAAGAGGATCTGACGTTAGCTTTCTCGGAGCCTGTGGTGGGCCAGCTCTACGCGGCGAGATATATGAGAAAGGCGGCTGTGCATCTGCCGGACAGTTTTTATATGGGTGGACATTCCAAGGGGGGAAATCTGGCTGTTTTTGCCGCAATGAGCAGTTCCGTGGCCCTGCAGGAGAGAATATTGTCAGTCTACAGTCATGATGGACCGGGCTTCAAGCCTCAGGTGATGGAGCGGTATGAGTATGGAAGGATCGCGGATAAAGTAAAGAAGATTCTGCCCGGTTCGTCCATGGTGGGAATGCTTTTGGAGCGCGGAAGCGCCTATCATGTGGTGGAGAGCAGTTCCTACGGCCTGATGCAGCACAATCCCTATACCTGGGTGACAGATCCGGAGGCGGGATGCTTTGTGCCTATGGAAGAGCTCAAAAACAGTGTAAAACTGATGGACAGCGCGGTGACAGACTGGATCTTAAGTCTGGACGACGAGCAGGTGAGCCGGTTTTCGGATGTTCTGTTCCGGGTGCTGGCGGCGTCCGAGACCGATAATCTGATCGATTTCCGGGCGGATTGGAAAAAGAGCCTGTCCGGGATTTTGCAGGAACTCAAAGAGGTGGATGATGCCACGAAAGAGGAGATGGAGGAAATACTGAGAGGGCTGTTCGAGATCACGGGGCAGATGACAAAGAAAGAGATACAGAGCAGGATCCAGGAGGGACTTCAGAGCGTGCAGGAAAAATTTTTGCGAAAAAAACTGGAAAAAAAGCAAGAAAAATGAAATTGAGTATTGACATTTGACCAATAAGTATGTAAAATAACATTTGTTCGGTTCGCAGAAGTGGCGGAATTGGCAGACGCGCAGGCTTCAGGTGCCTGTTGTAGCAATACAGTGAGGGTTCAAGTCCCTTCTTCTGCAGTAGAATATAGAACGTGTGAACAAGGGACTTGTACCTGTTCAATTGTCCCTTCTTCTGCACAAAAAAAAGAATCCTGTTCGTTGGATTCTTTTTTTATGCGCAGGGGCACGTAAGGAAATTAGCAGTTTCGCTGCATGCACCCCGCGCGGCGAGCAGAGAAAGTTTCCTCTGCTCGATTGCGCAGGCAGAACCGTTTGGAAAAGCTAAATTTCCGCAGTGACGCCATTTAAGTTGATCTGTTCATCTTCTTCCACCGGGATGATCAGGCATTTCTGGCCGTCGATGATCTCTGATTTAATGTAGGGCGCTTTTTCCGGGCTTACCCGCAGGATGACGTCACAGGCGGTCTGACCGGAAAGATCCGTGGTGACCTCGTCAGGAAAGTTCTCTGACACTGCATTTTCATCGGAGGTCAGAAAAGCTTTTTCAGCCAGTTCTTTCTGCAGTGACTGTACCTGCAGTCTGAGGTTCGCTTCCTCCTTTTTCCGGGCATTTTTTTCCAGCGCTTTTTCATCGATGAGATTGGTAAGGACAGGCGGCTCGGCTTCAAACTCCCTGGTAATGCCCTCTTTGATCTGTCTTGCGGCGTCTCCCTGTATCTCGTGTTCCGTGAGAACTTCATCCACAAGTTCCTTTGTCAGAAGTACGGGTTCTGCCTCTTCGTACGCCTCTTCTCCGTCGGTGCAGATCATATCCTGAAAGCTTTCCTGCAGCTGTAAAAGAACCTCTTCACTGTCCGCCTCCTGTGTGACAAAGGCCTGCTTTACAATGGAGGAAAAGACCTGCTGCTGTTCTGCGGCGGTGCGTTTGGTACCGCAGCCGAGCACATTTTCCACAAATTCCGGGCGGGAATCCCTGGCATCCTTTATGTAATAGATGAGAGAGTGGATATCGCTGCTTCTGTCCGAGAAAGCCGGGAAAATGAAGCCGGTGTCAGGAGCGCCCACCACCCAGTCGCGGATCCGGGCGCCGATGCGGTTTTCTTCCTCTCTGTAGCCAAGCCCCGGTTTGGAGAGTGTGACGGGGCAGATGGCGCAGAGCATGTAATCATAAACTTCCTCGGACTCGTCTAACTTTAAGCCGTCGTTTGTTTTCGTGATAATATCATAGGCGTCTTTAAATAAGAGGATCAGATAATTTCCCGCACAGTCATAGTGTTCGATGATAAGATCGTAGAAGCGGTCAAGCAGGTCCTCGTTTTTCAGGGCGCTTTCCTTTATGCCCATGAAAAACTGCTGCCTGCCGCCGGGTTCCTCCTCCTCAGTGGGAAATTCCAGCTGTAAAAGGTTGTTGCCCACCGTGCCGGAGAGACATTTTCTGGCCAGATCAAGATATTTGTAAAATTCCTCGTCATCCAGATTCAGAAAAGTTTCTGAAAGAGTCAGTACTTTGTTTTTATTGCCGTCCACATAACAGCCGCACAGTTTTGTGATGGAGCAGTCTGTTTTGTTCAGACGTTTCTTCAGTTCAAGAGTGTCTTTTTTTGTCATGATGTTTTTCCTTTCTCAGGGGATGCAGTGAAAATTCGGAAAATCGGAGATTTTCCGAATCACGGGCTTCGCCCTGTCGGACAGACAGATCGCAAATTTTCTTACATGCAAGCATGACGCAAATTTCCGGTCTGCCCGTCCGGCGCTGTTTATTGCCTGTCTGAATATTTTAACATATATTTTGGAAAAAAAGTAATAGATTATCGGGGAAAAAAGTAGTAAGATAAAAAATGACACAAAGGAAGGTACATAAAAGTAAAAAAGACAGTGAGAAAGAAAAGGAGACAGAAATATGAAGAGCTTCAAAACAAGATTGTGCAGCTTGGGTTTAGCGGCTGTGACGGCGGCAGGTTTCTTTATGGGAACGGCTGTGAATGTGCGGGCGGATGAGATTCCGGCCCAGGAGGTTCCGGCGCCGGAAGTCCCGATGATGAGAAGTGTTTACACGAATGAACCGGTGACGGAGGCACAGGCGGCGCTTCGTCCGATTGCGGCCATGATTCCCACCGATAAAAAGGCACAGCCTTCCTACGGAATCGGAAGTGCCGATGTATTATATGAGATCATGGAGGAGGGAAATATTTCCCGTCAGATGGCGATCATTCCCGGCTGGCAGAGCCTGCCCCAGATCGGTAATCTCAGAAGCTGCAGACTCTACTATATTCCGGTAGCGAAGGAGTGGGATCCTATTTTAGTCCACTTTGGCGGCGTGTTTTATATGCAGGGAACCATCGATGCCCCGGATATGAACAATCTTTCCGGTACTTCCGAGTATGGTGTGGGCGGCGACAGACCGGGTTCAGGGTACTTTTTCCGGACAACCAACCTCAAGGCGCCTCATAATGCTTATATCACGGCGGAAGGCATTCAGAAGGCCTGTGCGGAGTTAGGCTATCAGACGACGATCAGAGAACAATACTACAACAATAAACATTTCACTTTTGCGGAAGGCGTGAATACGTTAGAACAGTACGGCGGACAGGCGGCGACGGCGAATGTCATCGATCTGGCGGAAGTTTTCAGCTATACAAAAAGCTCGCTGCAGTATGATCCGAATTCCGGACTGTATCTGAAAAGTCTTCACGGCAAACCGCAGACGGACGCGCTGACCGGCGCGCAGCTTGCTTTTGCAAATGTGATCGTGCAGAATACCAACTGGGCGTATGTGGATGAGAAAGGCTATCTGGCTTTCCAGATGATAGACAATACACACGATGGCTATTACTTCACAAAGGGCAAAGCGATCCACATCAGATGGGAGAAGACAAGCGATTACGAGCCCACCAGATATTATGACGACAACGGCAATGAGATACAGCTCAACACCGGGAAGACCTATATAGCTGTTGCCCAGGCCGGGAAGCAGGTGAAATTTCGGTAAGCGGCACTCCATGAAACATGCAGATAAGCATCGTCATAAAACAGAAAACATATAATACGAAGATAAGCGGTATTGCAGAGCGGAACGAAAGGGGAGAAGAGCGCTTTGATCTATAAATGTAAAAATTGCGGCGGTAACGTGGTGTACCATCCAGATAAGAAAATGATGTACTGTCCCCATTGTGACGGAACAGACAGCGAGGAAGAAGTAAAATCCTCTGTGGTAACGGAGTGCGCAAGCTGCGGGGCGCCCATGGAGCTCTCCTCCTATACCTCCGCCTGTAAATGTGAACACTGCGGTTCCTATACGATCGTGGAGGAGAGGGTGGGGGGAGAGTTTGCCCCCCATTTGATCATGCCCTTCAAAATATCCAGAGAGGGAGCGGTAAAGCTCCTGGAAAAGGAGTTTCAAAACAGATTTTTTACACCGGCGACTTTTCTTTCAGCGGCCACGTTGGAGGGGATGGAGGGGATCTATGTCCCCTTTTTCCTGTACGATTATCTGGCCACATTTGACTATGCGGGGACAGGGACGAAGGTGAGAAGCTGGCGAAGCGGCAACACGGAATATGTGGAAACTTCCTATTTCCGTGTGGAGCGGAATATGGATATTGATTTTGATAAAATTCCGGTGGATGCTTCCATCAATATGGACGACCAGAAAATGGATCTGTTGGAGCCATTTGATGGGAAGGCACTGGAAGCATTTCAGAAGAAATATATGTCCGGGTTTCAGGCGGAGAGATACAGTGAGGGGCTGATGGAGCTGGAGCCCAGAGCCCAGGAGAAGGCCAGAAGGGATTCGGAGGAACTTCTGCGGGAGAGCCTCTCCGGCTATACGACGCTGCGGGCGGACAGAAAGCATCTGAATTTACAGAGACAGACGGCAAACTATGCACTTCTGCCGGTCTGGGTATACTATTACAACTATCACGGACAGAGATATACATATTATATTAACGGACAAAGTGGAAAGATTCTGGGAAAGACACCCATATCCAAAGGAAAGATGTTCGCTTACGGCGGCGGGCTTTGGGCTTTCCTGTTTACCATGATGCTGCTTGTCAAAATGATACTGGAGGTGCTCTGAGATGAAGAGATTTTTGAAACGGTTTAAAATCTGCCTGTTGATTCTCGGGGTGCTGGCGGCGTTTTACTTTATCCTGACAGGTATCCACAGCCTCACAGGCAGTATGAGAAATGGGGAAAGGCAGAATACAGAGTGTACGACGAAGGAGCGGGTGTTTGATCAGGCGGATGTGCTCTCTGATGAGGAGGAGGAGAAACTGCGGAAACTGATTGCAAAGAGAGAGAAGCAGACAGGCTGCGATATTGTGCTGGTGACGCTTGATGAGTCGCTGCGGGATTACGCTTATGAGCGGCAGGATTATGCAGCCACGGAAAAGTATGTCATGATCTATGCGGACGATTTTTATGATGAGCATCTGTTTGGGTATGATAAACCCAAAGGAAACGGTGTGCTCTTTCTGGATAATCTGTACCGGGAGGACGACGGGTATGCATACAGTTGGTTTTGTACCACGGGAAAGGCAGAGGAAAAGTACACAAATGCCATGATCGACCATCTGCTGGAGAAGAGTTACCGATGGAGTAAGATCAGCCCCTATCACGGATACAAAGCCTGCATCAACCAGTTTTATCACGATATGAACGGGTTTGGCCTGATCAGTATCAATTTTTCAGTGCCTATTCTGTTGGCAGTCTCTCTTGTTATGGCGGTATTGTTTGTGGTGACGAACACGGGCTCCGAGGCAGGCGGGAAGACAACGTCAGCGAATACTTATGTGAAGGGCGGCAAGGTGAAGATGAATCACAGGGAGGACCGCTTTATCAGAAAGAATGTGGTACAGCACAGGATTCAGACAAACAGTGGCGGTGGAGGCCGAAGCGGCGGCGGAGGTCATCATGTTTCCAGCGGCGGCGTATCCCACGGCGGCGGAGGCCACAGGCACTGAGCAACCCTTTTTCCTGGAAACCAGGATTCAGAATCGGATTATGAAACCGGTAAATTAGCGGTCGAAATTCCCTGTTCCACCGAACAGCGGGGAATTTCCCCGCTATTCATTATACAACTGAAGGAAGATCTGATAAAGAACGATCTGAAACTGTGCGAAGGGATTTTTTGATATTCTCATTCAGTTCTCTTTTTTCTGGGATGAACATTTTTACTTCCGCCACATTCACTGCGCTGTCAAATGGGAAGCTGTCAGCGGAATTATCCTTCCTGCGTCTGCCTGCAATCAGCTCCTGAACTTTTTGGAACACTTCTTCGGAAATGATGGCTTCGTGGGTATTTTCCACACGATACCATTCTTCCTGCGGCTTCCGCACTTTTTTCTTGTTCTTGAATGAAATGTTGCTCTGCTTGTTGTGAACGCTGTGACCGATGTAGGTTTCCTCTTTCAAAATGCTCTTGACCTGTGCAATCGTCCACGCATAGGCTTTTTCTGCGGGCGCACCGGCGTAGATATTGGCGAAAGTCCCATATCTTTCATAGTTCAGCCAGCCGGGGGTAGGTACTTTTTCTTCCACCAGAATCCGTGTAATGCTGGCGGCACCCCTCCCGTGTACGGCAAGGTCAAAAATCTTTTCTACAATCCAGCGTGTTTCCGGGTCGATCAGAAGATGACCTTTTTTGTCCGGGTCTTTTACATAGCCCAGCGGTGCATAGGCTCCATAGTGTGCGCCATTTGCAAACCGGGTGTGCATGGCAGCCTTGACCTTTTTGCTGGTCTGCCGGGCGTGCATTTCATTCAGGATGTTTAAGAATGGGGCAAGCTCGCTTTCTCCGTTGATGGTGTCCACATTGTCATTGATGGCAATGTAGCGTACTCCCTTGCTGGGGAAATAGATTTCCGTGTACTGACCGGTCAGGATATAGTTTCTTCCCAGACGGGATAAGTCCTTTGTGACAACGCAGTTGATTTTCCCGTCCTCGATGTCATCAATCATCCTTTGGAAACTTGGACGCTCGAAATTTGTCCCACTCCATCCGTCGTCAATGTACTCGTCTACAACGGTCAGCCCATGCTCTGCGGCATACTGCCTAAGCATCATGCGCTGGGTCTGGATACTGCCGCTTTCCCCCTGTAATTCATCGTCACGGCTCAATCTCAAATATAGTGCAGTGTTATAAATCGTTGTATTGTATGGTTGTTTCACGGTTAAAAATCCTCCTT
>OFGK01000430.1_pt1 | contig 38092 bp, 45 predicted proteins | sample 1521771 | NCBI WGS metagenome assembly OFGK01 (sample SAMEA3504088, study PRJEB24116) | mouse gut metagenome | biome: mouse gut; feature: mouse-associated habitat; material: faeces | place: Denmark | collected 2011 | reverse complement strand
TATACTATTTATAAATGAAGATATTAAGTCTAGCTTTATTTTTGAATATAGTAGCTCCGTTATAGACCTAAAAAATTATGGTGCATCTTTTCATAATCTTCAATTAGAAAGTTTTAGCGTTTTTTTTGATGATGATCATGGAAAATCAGAGCTTACTTTATCTTCAGAAAATACAGAGCAAAAAAAATATACCATTAATTGTCGAATCAGGTGATACTATACAAGTGATATGTTGTCAAGTCACTCATAATTTGATTAATTCTCAATGTATAACAAGTGAAGATGTTATTCATGAACTTGGTAATTCGTATGACTTATTGACAAAAAAGGATACCAGATAATGCTTTTAATTATGATAAAGTAGAAATTATTATTAGTTGTGAAAATTTTTTAAATGAAAAATTCCGATATAAATTAATTCTTGAAAAACAAGGATATTATTATATCTCTAAAACAGAACTATTGGATAAATAAAAAAATAAATATAATTCTGGTGCTCCCCCACACGAAAGCATAGATTGAAAAAATACAGGTGTTCCACTGATTAAAGTGAACCTCCTGTATTTTTAGCCTTTAGAATATTCTTTACTAAAGTATAGAACACCAGTTCTATCGAATATATGTTCTTTTCTATGAAAATTTTACCCCATTAACTTCCCATGTAGAAGTGCGAGCGTAATTTCTTCTATTCTTTTAAAATATCTTATTTTATATATTCTCTCTGATAATTTGCTTTATGCTTTTTTGTATCTTTGAAAGTGCTTCTTCTATCACTTCTTGTTCATCTAAAAGTTTCTGTAGTTCTTCTTTTCCACTTTCTTCTAACTCATTTCGTGATAAAAAGTAGAGTAACGTATTAGAGTACATTAATCTTTCTACATAGTTATCAACCTTTTTTCTGATTTCTTCGATTGTTGTTATCAAACAGTCATTATAATAAAATTCATAGCAACTATTTTCGATAAAAACTTCTATCGTTTTGCATGATGGAAATTTATAAACTGATATATCATATTCGATAACTTTACCTTGATAACTGATATTAGAAAAAAAATTTTTTTCTCTATATCCGCTGTTTATTTCTTTGTATAATTTATCATATTGTTCATTTAGTATCTCGTTAATTTCTGTATCGTTATATATACCCATGTAATATGAAGTACCTCGTAGTTTTATTATATACTCACTTGATTTGCTGTCTATACTTCGAGAATAAATCTCAAATTCTTTCAGATACATGTAATGCTTTAATTTTTCCATAGTTCTCATTCCTTTTTAGTTTTATAAAATTATATCATTTTAGATTATTTATTTCTGATTTGATTTCTCGCTTCTTTTCCTATTTTTCTACATCAAAAATTATTTTTTAATATTATTTTGAAATCTGTACTTTCACAGCAGGTAAAATCTTAAATCTTTTCTCAAACTCTTCACCAGACAGGTCACTGTCTACAGCAGCATTAAAATTTTCTATCACGCAGGGTTTATATACTGCTGCTACTGCCGCATAGTCCGCCGGAAGAGTACCAACAACATTTTTATTTTGGATTTCTTCTACAGTGACATTTCCGGTGAAGATTTCATTGTTTGGATATTCTTTCTTAATAATTTCAATCGTCGCTGGATGGCGTGATACGATTGTAACAAAGTCTTCTCTGCTTATTTCTTCTGTGTTTTCTACATATACAGTAATAACTTCGAGGTCAGCGTCAATAATCTCTTCAGCAGTATTAAAACGAGAACCGCGTGGAATAATCGGGTAATAATATTTTTTTATATTTTTCATTAACATATCTGCTGGTGACAATGTTGATAAAATTGCAATATCATCTGACTGCTGATTAGCATATTCTTTTAATTGTTGAAATGCTGGAAATCCATAAACCTCGTTTAATTTAAAATTTTTTAATAATTCTTTTAATTTCATTTTGTTTTCTCCTTTTCTTTTTGTTTTTGATGTTAAATGTATAATACACTATAATGTATTATATTTCAATAGTAAAAATGAACAAAACAAATAATATATTTTTATATATAATACACTATAGTGTATTATAATTGACTTTTGACATAAAAAAATATATAATAAAAATAGAAGGAGGTGAAAAAGTGGCAGAAGCAAGACGAACAAATATATATAGCGGTCATATTTCATATGAAAGGCTGTGGCAAACGATGGAGCGTCGGAATATCACAAAAGCAGATTTAAAAAATAAATTTAATCTTTCTCCAACCACGGTAAATCGGTTCGTAAAAAACGAAAATGTATCTGTTGACACGATTATGTATTTATGTGAAAAATTGTCATGCCAGCCTTGCGACATTTTAGAATATAAGAAATAATACAGAAGAAAGAAGGGTTAAGTTAAAATGGGAATTTCATTAACATCAAAAAACACAGATACAAATTTATCATGCTCCGCTCATACATTTCAAGATTTGCGGTTATCTATCGCAAAAAGCAAAAATGAAGCATTAGGGAAAATTTATGAAGAATTTCTTGATCAACCTGATTTGGAAAAAGAAAATGCTATGAAAGAATTATTAAAAAATGATATTGCATTATATAATTTTCTTATCCACTGCGATTGTGAAGGTACTTTGTCATCAGATACTTGTAAATCACTGTTGAAATCACTAAAAGATATTAATATAACAGAAAATTTTATCTATGAAGAATATTATGCTTCTTTAATTGCTCTTTTACATTATTGTGAAAAAGAAAACGAAAGTCTAATCTTTTCTTAATCATTTATTTGACCGCTGCTCTCAAAAAAAACAGTGGTCTTTTTTTTAATGGAGCATAAAATCCACTACTTTTACATGGATGATAGTTTACATAATAACTATTTTAATTTTATCAAAAAAAATAGTAAAGAATTTATTAAGAATATTCTTACATTTAAGATTGTTGATTATTCTGGATGCTCCCGACATTAATGTCAGGAGCATCCAGTTGAGTTTCTGTATACATTTCAAAAAATCCTTTCACTTACCCATCGTTTTACAGTTCTGCTCGTGCGAAAAAGATGCACTAGACTTACAACTTATTATATATTATAATGGTATCAGTGGAAGAATAACAAAAAAAAGAAATAGACAAAGCCATACGAAAAAAGGTAGCGGAAGATAACATACCTCTAAAATAGACAGCTTTTATAGAAAGAGCTGATATTTTAGAGGTATTTTTTTATAAAAATTTCATTCTTCTTCATCAGAAAAGAACGAAAGAGGATAAGAGGATGCATCTCATTACATAAAAATCCAGAAACAAATAAGGGAGGGAAAGGATGGTTGAATGAAGTAAGAGCACCAACACAGGAGCAGAGAAAAGAAGTTTTAAAACAATATCAACAAGGGGTAAAACCAAAGGAATTATCAGAAAAAACAGGTATTTCCATCAACACAATAAAATCATGGATCAATCGAGAAAAGGCAAAGCAGAGCAAACCCCTAAATAAGATAGACAAGAAAAAGGATGCACCCTCGAAACAAAAAAAAATAAAAAAGGGTGCACCTGTTGGAAATAAAAATGCAGAGAAGCATGGAGTATATTCCTCCCTCTATTTTGATAGTTTTGATACAAATGAAAAAGACCTGATTGAAAATATAGATTATAAAGAGGAGTATCAATTAAAACGGCAAATAGATTTATACACCATAAGGGAACGCAGACTTCTTCAAAGAATAAAGATATATGAAAAGCTGTCCAATGAAAAAGAGGGATTATGGCTCAAACATATTACCAGTGAAAAAGGAACAGAAAAAGGGCAACCTACGGAACTGATTAAGACAGAGATGGAAGCGGCGATAGGGACTGTCCTATTACTAGAAAGTGAATTGACGAAAATACAAAGAGCAAAGAATAAAGCAATCGATTCCCTTATCCTTCTTAAGAAGAATAAGAAAGAGTGGAAAGAAACGTCAAGAGAAAATGAATTAATCGATCAGTATATTCGTCATATGATGCAGGAAGAAAAAGAAGAAACGGAAGAAGAAGGATTTTTGAAAGCATTAAATGAAGTAGCTGCTACCATATGGAAAGAAGAAGAACCTCATGAATAAGATAACATATTTAAACCACCGCATCAGAATAATTCGATTAGAAAAAGAAAAAAAAACGACACAGCAGCTATTCCAATTTCAACCATTTTCTCAAAAACAGAAAAAAGTACTCACATGGTGGTGTAAAGATTCTCCTGTAAAAGATAAGGAAGGGATTATTGCAGATGGAGCAATTCGTTCTGGAAAAACCATTAGTATGTCCTTATCCTTTGTTTTGTGGGCGATGTCTAATTATCATGGTCAAAATTTTGGTATGTGCGGAAAGACCATTGGTTCATTCCGTAGAAACGTGGTATTTTGGATAAAGTTAATGTTAAAAAGTCTAGGGTATCAGGTGATAGACCACAGAGCAGATAATCTGATAGTCGTCAAAAAAGGAGTAAGAGAGAATAATTTTTATATCTTTGGAGGAAAAGACGAACGGTCACAAGATTTAGTACAAGGAATTACCTTAGCAGGCGTATTTTTTGATGAGGTAGCTTTAATGCCAGAAAGTTTTGTAACCCAAGCCACAGGACGTTGTTCGGTAGCAGGAAGTAAAATGTGGTTTAATTGTAATCCAGATGGTCCTTACCATTGGTTTAAAACCGAATGGATTGATAAAAAGAAAGAAAAGCGTTTACTATATCTGCATTTTACAATGGATGATAACTTAAGTTTATCTCCTAAAATAAAAGCACGTTATCGAAGTATGTATACAGGGGTATTCTTTAAGCGTTATATATTAGGTTTATGGACTATTGCAGAGGGAATCATTTATGATATGTTTGAGAAAGACCGTCATAGTATTCTTCCTGATAAGATAAAAGATTTAAAAATTCAATATGTGAGCTGTGATTATGGGACACAAAATGCAACCGCATTTTTAGGATGGGTAAGAAATAAGGAAAATCAATGGATAGCCAAGAAAGAATATTATTATTCTGGAAGAGAACAAAAAAAGCAAAAAACAGATGCGGAATATGTAACCGATCTCCTAGAATTTGTAGAGAATAACAAAGGGATTCCGATTATTGTTGATCCATCTGCTGCCTCTTTTATCACAGAATTAAGAAAACATGGTTTTACGGTAACAGAAGCAAAAAATGATGTATTGGATGGAATCCGATGGGTAGGAAATTTACTCAATCAACATAAAATCTTATTTTCTCAAGATTGCTTTTATACCATGAGAGAATTTAATTCGTATATTTGGGATGAAAAAGCAGCACAAAGAGGAGAGGATAAACCCGTTAAAGTATCGGATCATGCCATGGACGCGGTGCGTTATTTTTGCTATACCATATTGCGTAAAAGTATTATTTGTGTACCAAAAGAAATGAAATTACAGAAACAAAGTTACTGGAGGAAGTAAAAAGATGTTGCTAAGGAGGTGATAGAAGATCTATGGAATATAACAAAGAGATAGGAAGAATAGGACAGAAGAGGTATGGAGGAACTTTCTACGAAGAATTTTTGCCAGATTTAAGAGGACAAAAAGGAATTAAAGTCTATTATGAAATGTCAGAGAATGATGATACGATAGGGGCGATTTTATTTGCGGTAGAAATGCTAATTCGTCAGGCAACATGGACAATCGAAGCAGCAGGAAATTCAAAAAAGGATAAAGAAGCAGCAAAATTTTTGGAAAGTTGTATGAATGATATGCAAGATACATGGACAGATACCATATCTGAAATTCTATCCTTTTTAACCTATGGTTGGAGTTATCATGAAATCGTATATAAGCGAAGAATGGGAAAAACAAAAAACGTAAAAACAAACAGCAAATATAAGGATGGGTTAATCGGATGGCAAAAACTTCCCATAAGAGCACAAGAAACATTGCAGGAGTGGGTGTATGATGAAAACGATAATTTGCTAGGAATGACACAAATGCCTCCTCCTAGCTACAATCTTTATACGATTCCAATAGAAAAAGCATTACTCTTTAGAACCAAAAATAAAAAGGGAAGTCCAGAAGGAAGAAGTATTTTAAGAAATGCGTATAGAAGCTGGTATTTTAAAAGAAGAATACAAGAAATCGAAGGAATAGGAATAGAAAGAGATTTGGCAGGATTACCTGTTTTATATGCAGATGAAGATATGGATATTTGGAATAAGGAAAATCCGACTGCGGTAGAACTTAGAACATCTTTAGAAGATATGGTAAGGAATATTCGTAGAGATGAAGCGGAAGGATTGGTGTTACCTCATGGATTTAAACTGGAATTATTAAGTACCGGAGGGAATAGACAATTTGATACTAATGCGATTATTGATCGCTATGACACAAGAATGGCAATGACAGTCTTAGCTGATTTCATTCTGTTAGGACATCAAAAAGTAGGGAGTTTTGCTCTTAGTTCTGATAAAACAGAACTGTTTGCTATGGCAATCGGGGCTTATTTAGACATTATTTGTGAAACCTTTAATGCCCAAGCAATTCCTAGATTAATAGATATAAACGGAACATATTTTGAAGGAATTACCGATTATCCGAAAATGAAACATGGGGATATAGAAGATGAGGATATAGAAAAACTAGGAAATTATATTGAAAAAATGACAGGAATAGGAGTGCTAGTTCCTGATGATGTTTTAGAAGATTATGTAAGAGAAGCTGGACATTTACCAAGAAGAACTTATGAGAAAAGAGATATTTCAATAGAAAGAGATAAGAGTTCTTCCCCAAATTCCAACGAGGAAGGGTGATAGAAATGAAATTTTCTTTTGTAAAATTTAAACCTAAAAATAACATTGATATAGTACAGAAATCAAAAACAAGTAAAGAAGTGTTAGAAAGATTACAGATATTTTTGGATGATAATATAGATGAACCAGTGGAACTATTGCTAAGAAATTGGAAAGATCAACGAAATGTAATGACTTATAAAGAAATAAGAGAAGCCATTTTAAAGGGAGATTTGACGGAAGAAACCTTTCAATTATGGCAGCAGGATTATTCTAATTTGGTGAGTGAAAAGCTAGAAAATGTCTGGAAAAATGCAATGATAGCAGGAGCGAAAGGTCAACCTATGATGGATCGATTTGCTTCTATTTTTTATTATGAGTGGAATACTCCTCGAATAAAGAATTGGATAGTAACAAGAGGAGCAGAATTTATTACTGCGATAACCAGAGAACAAAAAATGGCTATTCAGACCTTATTAAAAGAGTATACATCAGGAAATTATACGGTGGATGAATTATCGAGAGTCATACGTCCCTGTATTGGGCTTACTAAACAACAGAGCGTTGCTAATTTACGATATTATCATCAAATCAAAGCTACTTTAAAAAAAGAGCATCCAAGGATGAAAACAGAAATTGCGGAAGGGAAAGCAAGAGAAGCCGCTTTAAAATACGCAGGAAGACAACATAGAAGCAGGGCTTATACGATTGCCCAAACAGAAAGTGCATTTGCATATAATAAAGGAGCAGATGAGGCAATCAGGCAAGCACAGGAAAAAGAGTTATTAGGAAAAGTAGAAAAAATTTGGTGTACGGCTGGGGATACGAATGTATGTGACATCTGTCAATCCTTAGATGGAGTACGAATAGAACTGGATAGTGACTTTGAGTTTAAAGGAAGAGAATTATATGAAGGTCAAAAACAAACACCACCTGCACATCCTCGATGTGCCTGTGCGATCGAATATATAGAAGTAATCTAATCGAAAGATGGGAGAGTATATGAAAACTTTTAAAGATTTTATTCAAACAAAAAGTAATAAAATAAAGGGAACATTTCAGATACATAAATCGAATGATGAAAAAATGCTTGCTTTCGGATGGGCAAGTGTAGCAATCACGATAGAGGGAGAGCAGATTACGGATTATCAGCAAGATAGAATTGATATAGAAGATTTAGAAGCGGCTGCTTATGAATTTGTGCAGTTTTATCGTGAAGGGGGAGAAATGCACGAAAGAGGAGATTGTGCTATTTTAGTAGAAAGTATAGTATTCACAAAAGAAAAAATACTTGCTATGGGGATACCAGAGGGAACAGTACCGGAAGGTTGGTGGATAGGATTTAAAGTATTAGACGAAGAAGTGTGGGAAAAAGTGAAAGATGGGACATATTCTATGTTCTCCATTGAAGGAGAAGCCGAGCGAGTGGAGCAGAAAGATTAAGAAATTGTGAAAAAAAGAGCGTTTGCAAAGAGAAATGAGCATCCGAAAGGATGTTTTTTTAGATAAAAAAGAAAAGGAGAAAAAAGATGGCAGCAAAATTGAAACATCTCAAAATTCAAAAAGTAGATTTTGTGGATGAAGGTGCAAACCCAGAAGCACATATCAAACTTTATAAGAGTAAAGATGGTGTTCTATCGTCAGAGAAAGATAGCACAGAGAAAAATCCAAATTTCTGGAAACGATTGTTTCATGTGATAGCTAAAGCAGCAGGAGAAAAAGAGGAAGATATAAATAGTGCGATAAACGAGATAGAAAAGAGTGATTCGGATAATTTTCAAGAAAAACTGAATGAAATTAAGAATCGCAAAATTTCAGATGAAATTTGGGATATGTGCTATGCACTACAATCAGCTCTTTGTTCTATTTTAAATGATGGAGCATTAGATCGTAGCAGCGTCGAATCCCATATGCAAGAAAGCCTTGATGAATTTAATGAAGTAATGATAGAGGCAATGGGACAATGGGCAAACAGTAAGACCGCTAATATTATGAAAAAAGATACAGAAATGACAGAAGAAGAAATAGAAAGAATGACAGAAAAAATAAGAATATTACCAGAAGAAAGTAGAGAAAAGTTAGTTGTTGAAAAAATCAAAGAGCAGAACTTAGAGAAGGATATAGAACCGAAAGGAGAAATAGAGATGAAAATTGATAAAAGCAAAATGACACCATCAGAAAGAGCATTTTATGAGGACATTGAGAAGCGTTATCGCATGGAAGAACCCTGCTCCCAAGAAGAAAATGCTACTTTGCTTCATAAGGAGAAAAGCGAAACACCAGAACAAACAAAGGAATTAAATGACATCTATAAAGGAATCAATCCTATTGTAAAGGAAGAATTGGAATCCTTGAAAAAATTTAGAGAAGCAGCAGAGGAAAAAGAACTTTATGAGATTGCAAAGAAATATGCCATCATTGGGAAGAAAGAAGAGGAACTTGTTCCACTGCTAAAAAGTTTGAAAGCTGCTGGTGGTACAGCATACGCGGATATGATTGCGATTATGGATCAAACCGTAGAAATGGCAGAAAAGTCAGGCTTATTTTCTGAAATTGGAAAATCCAGAGGAGCAGAAATGGGAACTTCTCATGAAAGAGCATGGGCAGAAGCAGAATCTAAGGCTTCTGAAATTATGAAATCAAAAACAAATATCACCAAGGCACAGGCATTAGATGAAGTATTTCAAAATAATCCTGCGCTTGCAGCAGAGTGTGAAAAGGAGGAATAAATGATGGCAACATTTTTTGGAACAACAATAAATCCTAGTCCTACGATGGTACTTCAAGCAGGAGAAAACATGGAAAATGCGCAAGGAATTGCGCTTGCTATAAAGGATGGAAAAGCAGTAAAGCCAGAAGCAGGGGTTAATGTAATTGGAATATCTTTAATAACAAATGATGAAGTGATAGAAATGGGAGCAGATATTACTATTCAAATTAAGGATATGGGAAAATGGGTTGCAGGAGAAAAACTTTGTGCAGGAGATGAATTAACGACGGATGCAAATGGAAGAGCGGTAAAAGCGGCAGCAGGAAATTTTATTACCGCAGTAGCTTTAAGTGATGCACAGAAAGCAGGAAGTTTTGTGAAGATACAGCTTATAAAAGCTGGCTATAAGGCATAAGGAGGAACAGAAATGAGTGGAAGAAAAGTAAATAGTAATGCAGAGATTTTAGCACGTATCAATAAAGGATGGAAACCGAATCGTTATTTAACGAATATGAGTATGGCATATTTTTCAGACCCAAAGGATTATGTAGCGACCAGTATTTTCCCAATTTGTCCGGTAGAATATTCCAGTGGATATTATTATACCTTTTTAAAAGGAGATCTTTCCCGTGATAATGTAAGAAGAAAACCAGCGTTTGGAAAGGTAGAACCTGCTACCATGGGACACACAGACAATCCTTATAAGTGCTATGTGGATCAAATTATTGTCGGGATCGATCAGATTGATGCGGTAGATTATCAACGTGCAAAAGTTCCAGCTTCTATTGACCCTAAACGGAATAAAGTTCGTTTTGTATCAGAGCAGCAGTTATTACATTTGGATATTTTGTTTGCAAAAAATTTCTTCCATACAGGCGTATGGCAAAATGAATTTACTGGGATTGACACAGGAACACCAGGAGCAAGTCAGTTTTTAAAATTTAATGATGCAAATTTTGACCCTGTGAACTTTTTTGATGCACGTAAGCGAGAAATTAAGCTCGCTGGTAGAAGGAAACCAAATAAATTGGCACTTGGGTATGACGCTTATCTTGCATTAAAAAATCATCCAGATATTTTGGACAGAGTAAAATATGCAAGTAGCTCTCAAAATCCAGCCCGTGTAAATGAAAATGTACTCGCTCAAATTTTAGAATTTGATGAAGTAAAGGTATTAGAGGCAACTTATAATTCCGCAGAAGAAGGGCAAGAAGATGATATGCAATTCATTTGTGAATCAAATGGGGCATTGATGACTTATACAACAAAAAATCCTGCTATCGACGAACCAAGTGCAGGATACATTTTCACATGGGATATGTTAGGAAATGGTGCATGGATGGCGACCGACAAGTTTGAAGGAGAAGCAGGAACACACTCTGAATTTATTGAAGGTTTAATTTCTACTGATATGAAGAAAACATGTGATGACTTAGCTTGTTATATGAGTAACTGCGTATAAAATAAGGAGAAGAATATGAATGGTTTTGTATGTAAGAAGCCTATTCTGCTGTCAGGTAGGCTTTTTTCTTGTGGAGAAATTATCCCAAATGATGATATTGTACCAGAAAGAATCCAAACTTTAATAAAAAGCGGCTACCTATCTCAAATAGAGGATGAATTAGAAAAAGGAGAAATGATTTCAGAACCAGATATTAAAATTCCTATTTTTACAGATAAGGAAACAGAAGAAATCCATATTTCTAAAGAAGCCGTGACAGAAGCATTAACTATTTTGCAATTAGGTACAGAAGAAGCGGTAGAGAAAATCGAAAAAATAGAAGAGAAAGAAACTTTAATTTTAATCAGTAAGCTATCGAATAAAAAGATCGTACAAAAAGCAGCCGAAACAAAGAAGAATCAATTAGAAGGGGAATGTGAATGTCCATGTCATACTCATACCAACCAAACAACGTAAAAGAATATGGAAAAGATAGAATGAGATTTGAGCTAGGGGACACTATGGTGGAAGGTGGTTCAGATACAACAGCACTTACGGATGAGGAAATACAGGCAGTACTTGAAACTTATCCGAACTCATGGAAAAGAGCGAAACTGATGTTGATAGAAAGTCTTTTTCGGCGTTTTTCCTATGAAGTAACCACGAAAACAGGACCATTGACTTTAGAAATGCAAGGAAGAGCAAACCTGTGGAAAGAAGAATATGAGAAATTAAAAAAAGAGGTCAAATTAGAAACCATATTTGTTCCGAATGTTACTTTTGATACCCCTTATGGGATAGAAAGAAAGCCTCCTTATTTTTATACAGGGATGCAGCAGAATGAAGGGACAAGAGAATGATACATGCAAACATGATGTACTTAAGACCGGGAAATCTATTTCATGATTTCATCATAGAAGATACCACACAAGAAATTAATTCTAAAGGAAGGGCTGTCATAAAGCATACAGGTGATGGGACAAAAATAATCCGTGGATGCTTGGCAGAGGCTACAGATATAGAACGGGAAAAACACGGAAATAAGGAACACACGATTACACATATCATCGTGCAAAAAGGAGCACCGAAAGCAAAACGAACCGATAAGTTAATATTAAAGGATAGAGTATTCTATATTGTGGATGTGGATGAGGCAGGAAGTCTTGGCATATCCACATTGTATTATGCAGAGGAAAGAGTGGATGTGATATGAAATGAATGGGATAAAATTATGGAAAGAAAGTACGACTACATCTAGTCCAGGTACGGTAATACAAGCAAAAATAAAAGATATTGTTTTGGAGATAAATCGAAAAGTCATAAAAAGAGGAGTTCGTTGCACAAACGCCTTAAGAAATGCAGAATTAGAAATTTTAAAAGGACAAAGAAACGGAAAAAAATACCGAAAACCATATACCAAAAAGGCGACTTACTGTGCTTCTGCACCGGGAGAAGTACCTGCAAGAAGAACTGGAGCATTACGCTTACAATGGATAGGTGGAGTAGAGGAAAGTGCCACGCCAAAGGGGGTAGTAGCCGTATCCTATCTGGAAAGTAATGTACCATATGCTTCTTATTTGGAAGAAGGAACAGGAAAAATGGCAGCAAGACCTTTTGCTGATAAGATAAAGAAGCAGGCAGAACCAGAAATACAAAAAATTATGAGCGAATCATATGATTAGGAGGGGATAAAAATGAAATTGACAGGTAAAAAATCCGAAACCGCCTTTCAGAGTGGAGCGATTAAAGTAGGATATATTATTTATGCGAAACATGTTTCTTGGATGGAAGGAAAATCAGGGGTTGTTTCTTCTGTAACAGATAAAAAGATTATCGTACAGTTTCATCCGGGTATTGGAAATGTGACAAACCATTATACTATTCCAGTTGAAGAAGTCGTTGCTGGAAATTGGCAAATCCGATGGTCAAAAGATTTATCGAAAGTATATGAGCATAAGATGAGAAAGGAAAGCAGCGAAGATGATACTAGAAGAGTTGATTTATAAACGATTTTCAGAATCAAAAGAACTTTCTCAACAGCTTGCCAAATATGCTGGAAACCCAGCCGTTTTTAGTCCTGTATCTCCAGAAAATAACCAAGAGGGATGGAATGGAAAAACGCAATATCCAAGAGTTACCTACTACTTTGATTTTCAAACGAATGAAGAAAGAAGCAGTGTTGGTACATTATCCGTATCCCTGTATTGCCAAAATACGGATGAGGTAGCACCAGAAGATATGGAAGCAGCGGTTAAGAATTGTTTAAAAGATGTATTACTGAAACCAGAAAATGGTATTGTATATGCGTTCACATGGGCAAGAACGGATGCATTTGAACTCATGGAAACCAAAATAATTGGAAGTGAAATTCGCTTTGATATTTTAGAATACCCCTGTCAGGAAACGACAGATCCCGATCCTATTATAGCTACCAATCAATATATAAAAGAATTATATCCAAATTGTGTTGTAGTAGGATTAGACCGAATGGAAGAGATCACAGAAGCATCAAAAGAAAATCCCATTCTTTATTGCCGCTTGATTCAAATAGAAAAATCGCAAGAAACCAATATGGTTGCGTGGATGGATGGTAGAATTGCCATCCATATTTTATGTCCAGATAGTGAAGTAAGATTAAAAATGGCAGCCGATATAGCTAAGACATTATCTTTAGAGGGAGAGATTACTTTGCTCGATCACTCGCCTATGTTGATACACAAATTACAGCTTAACAATCAGTCTGATTATCTGAAAGCAGGTCAGTTATTTATAACAGGGCATTATGGATTGTTAAGATATAAGGCACAAGGACATAGCCTTCATCACATAAACAATACCATAAAGTAGGAGGAACAGGTATGGGAAAAAATGCAGTAGAACAAAAAGAGATATTACCAATAAAAGAATTAAAGGAAGCAGAAGAAACAAAGGAAAATACGATAGAACCAAAAGAAAATAAAAAAAATGAGTCGGTATATTCTGTAGAGGAATTGGCACAAGGTGCAAAGAAAATTTTTCATACCATGCCAGAGTGTGTCATAGCTGCATTAAAAAACGCTCATGTTACAAAATGCACCGTTTCTAAAGCAAAGGAAATTGTGGAAGCGTTTATCAGAAAGGAAGTAAAATAATGGCAGAAACTTATATTGTAGGAGAAACAAAAGTAAGACCGGGAGCATATTTCAATATTCAAAAAACGGGAATCAATGCACAAGCGAGTGTTGTAAACGGAGTAACAGCCGTTCTTTTTCGTGCAGACTTTGGTCCTTTACAAGCAATAGAGCTTAGTGCAGAAGATGGATATGAAACTTTATTTGGAACTGGTGGAACAACCGATGCCATGTTAGAGGCTATTCACGGGGGAGCAAAGACGATCATTGCCTGTAGAGTAGGAAATGGCGGAACACCTGCTACCATCACATTACAAGGAGAAGAGAAACAAGCAGCCGTTACCCTAACCGCTCTTTATCCCGGAAAAAAGGAGTTTACTGTTACTATAAGAAATAAACTTACGGATAGCACGTTAAAAGAATGTATCATTTATGCTGGTATTTTAGAATTTGAAAAAGTAGAATTTGCTGCTGGAACAAAAGAAGCTACTGCATTGGTGGAAGCATTTTCTAGATCAAAGAAATTTAAAGCAGAGCTTATTGAAGGACAAGAAGATGTGGAAATATTAAATGTATCACAAAGTATGTTCACATCGGGTACAAATCCACAAGTAACAGCAAATGATTATTCTAATGCGTTTACACAAGTAGAAGCCTATGATTTTAATACGATTTGTGTGGATACCGAAGATACGGAGATTCACCTTTTATTACAATCTTTTGTTCAACGTATCTTTCAGGCAGGTATGTTAGTGCAGGCAGTTGTAGCAGAAAAACATAGTATAGAGTTAGAAACCAGACAATCTCATGCGGCTGCATTGAATGATGAGAAAATGCACTATGTCTTAAATGCACATATCAAAGAACAGGGAAAGGAAATTGATGGGTATCAAACCGCTGCTCGTTTTGCTGGATTGATTGGTGCATGTGCATCGAATACTTCCCTGACACATACGGTTATTCATGGATTTACAGAAATTTTAGAAAGACTGACTAATTCTCAAATCGTGGTAGCAGAAAAATCAGGTTGTCTTGTTTTAACATACAATAGTACAAAACAAGTATGGATTGATAATGCTATCAATACTTTGATTACCCCAGCAGACAATCAAGATGACGGCTGGAAAAAAATTAGACGTGTGAAGACGAGATTTGAGCTTATCCGTAGAATGAATATAACTTCTGACCTTTTGGTTGGAAAAGTAGATAATGATCAAAATGGTAGAAGTACAGTGATTAGTCAGTTGCAAGCAGTTGGTGATGCGATGATTGCAGAAGGAAAATTAAACGCTTGTATCGTATCAGAAAATCCTATTTATAAAGCCGATGGAGATAGTGCATGGTTTCAAATAGATACTATAGATACAGATTCTATGGAACATATCTATTTAACTTATAAATTTCAATTTAGTACAAACATTAGTATAAACATATAACGGATAAGGAGGAAAAAAGATGATTAATAAAAGAGCCGCTGGTGATGCGAGATTTGCTAGGACAGGAAAAGATGGAGCGCTTTATAATGCAGATGGAGTATTACTTGCTACTGTCGAATCGTTTACCTCAAATGTAAGCTATAATAATGCTTCCTATTCTGTTTTAGGAAATGCGCAGGAATTAGAAACTGCAAATACTTTTAAAGTAACACTTACCATGTCCCAAGTGGTCGTGGAAGATGATGCCTTTATTATAGAACTGACCGAAGCGATGGAAACACAGATTATGCCTGTATGGGATTTTCAAGGTGTTCTTTTGGGAAGAAATGGATCGGAAGAACGATATGTTTATCGAGAATGTATTCCTTCTGGACAGATCGACTTGCAGAATATTACCACGGGAGATGTGATTAAGAGAGCATGGAATTTTGCAGTCAATAGACCACCCAAATTACAAAGTTTACTTAGTATTGACTAAATCAAATATAAACAAAACAAGAAGAGAGTAGAAAGGATACCCTCTTCTTGTTTTAAATTTTAAGGAGGAAATGGGATATGGCACAAGAAAATAAAGGAAAAGCGAATGTAGAACTGGTAGAGGAAAAGGCAGAAGAAAGGAAAAATTCTATAGAAGAAGTGGAATCGGATGAAGAGGAAACAAAAACCCAAATGCGCCTTTATGAGGAAGATTTCATTCAAGGATTAATTGATGCAGCAGGATATGTGGAGGAAGATATACAACAGATTGAGATTGCAAGGGGAGGAAGAGTGTACTTTGCTTTTAAAATAAGACCACTTTCGGAAGAAGAATATGATCGTTGCAAAAAGAAGTACACAAAATATGTCCGTAATAAACAATTTGGCATGAAGTTACCAGAAGAAACAAACTCCGTGAAATATCGGGATGCTCTAATTTATACTGCTACCCTAGAAGAAGATCGGAAAAAGTTATGGGATAACAAAACGGTCTGGGAAACTTTGCGCGAGAAAGGGTTACAGATCATGAATGGATTAGATGTGATTGAGTACTGTTTGAAAGCAGGAGAAAAAGAGAAAGTGTTAGATTGTATTGATACATTGAGTGGATATGAAGAAAATTTGGAGGAAGTGGCAAAAAACTAATTGAAGCTGGTGGGAAAACTTGTTTATTACATCATATTTTTCAAAAAACGGGGATCACGCCAGAGGAATTTTATCAAAAGCCAAGAGGGGTACAGGCATTTATGCTTGCTTCTATGAGAATTGCGATAGAAAAAGGCGGTGAGATAGATGGCGGAAACAGTTAGAATTGAGATACCGATTGAAACGGTAGATAATACAGAACCAGAATTATCAAAAGTAAATAAGAAACTGAAAGAAATGGAGAATGTTGCTAAGCAGGCACAAAGTTCTGTATCGAAAACAACAGAGAATGTAAGTAAGTTTGATCGGTCTTCTCAAAAAACGCAAAAAACTCTATCAAACTGGATGAAACAAAAGTATCAAATATTATTAGAAGCAAAGGATAAAATTCCCTCTACTATAAGTAAAACAAAAAGGGAATTATCAACTTGGCTTAAGCAAAAGTATCAGTTATTATTAGAAGCAAAAGATAAGATTTCTCCCATTCTTCCTACCTTAAAATCTGGTTTAAAGACCATAACAAATAAAACATGGAAAGTCACAATGAAAGCGGTAGATATGGTGACTGCACCCGTGCGAGGGATTTTAAATTTATTGAAAAATCCTATTTTCCAAGTAGGAGCGGTCTTAGGAGTGACTATAGGCTTAGCAGATACCATAAATACTTTTGCAGATTTTGAAGCATCTATAAGTAATGTAAAAGCTATTTCAGGAGCAACAAGGCAAGAAATGGAATTACTAACGGCGAAAGCAAAAGAGATGGGGGCATCAACAAGTAAGACCGCAAAAGATGCCGCAGACGCACTAGGATATATGGCTTTGGCAGGCTGGAATACAGAAACGATGTTAAAATCTATCTATCCAACATTACGTTTATCCGAAGCAGGGAATATAGATTTAGGAAGAACATCTGATTTAGTGACAGACAGTATGAGTAGTTTAGGAATAGGAGCAGATGAATTACAAGGATATTTAGATAAAGTGGCGAAAACAGCAGCTTCTTCTAATACAGATATTGATGCATTGATGGAAGCATTTTTAGAGTGTGGAGGTACAGTCAATCGACTAAAAATGCCTTTATCAGAGGCAAGTAGTTTATTAGGAGCGTTAGCTAATCGAGGAGTGAAAGGATCTGAAGCAGGAATAGCATTAAATTCTATTTTGATTAATTTAACTGCCGTGTCTGGTCAGGCAGCGAAAGCAATGAAAGAATTAGGATTAAGTGCTTATGATAGTAACCATAATTTCCGAGGATATGCTGTAGTTTTAGAGGATCTATATCATAAGATAAAAGATATGGATGATGAGAAACAAAATTATTATCTAAGTTCAATCGGAATGAAAACAAGAATTAATGATTTACAAAAATTGTTAATGGGTATTTCAGGCGAATACGAGGAACTAAAGGAAAAAGTAGAAGATTCCGACGGAGCATTAGAAAGAATGGCAAGAACGATGCAAGATAATTTAAAAGGTTCTATTACTAGATTTCAAAGCGCTTTAGAGGGAGTGAAACTTACATTAGGAGAAGAATTAGAGCCATATTTAAGGGATTTTGTAGATTGGCTTACAAGTAAAATGCCATTAGCGGAAGATACTATTCTGATTACTGTGGGAAAAATAAAGAATAAGGTAGCAGAACTAAAGGAAACTATAGCTGAATTTACCGCTACAGAGGAATGGAAAAATGCAGATTTTTTTGGAAAAGTAAAAATTGCTTGGGATAAGATAATCGCAGAACCATTTTCAGAATGGTGGAACTCTACTGGAAAAGGAATGTTTGCGAATATAGCAAGATCGATGGGGCAAGGAATAGGAAGTGGTATATCTACGGGATTATTGACTTTACTTGGAATTAAAGTGGAAGATGGAATAGAAGATGGAGTAAGTATTGGAAAATCATTTGCAGAAGGCTTTTTATCAGGATTTGATATGGAAGGTGTAAAAGATAAATTCGGTGGCTTTATGCAAGGAATTTTTTCCAGTGCTGCTAAAATTTTACCAGGAGGCAAGAGTGCAGACTTATCTTCTGTTTTTTCAACAATCTTGCTAATGAAAATGGGAACGCCATTAGTGAAAGGCGCTTTTCGTATTGGCAAGGGTCTATTTGGTACGAATGGTGCTGATGGTACATCACTTTTCCGATCAATTTTGGGTTCGACAGGAAATGCTATGGTAAACGGTAGCGGTATTCTTGGTGGTTTAGCAAATGTTGGGTATGCACTTCATCCGGGTAATACAGCCGGTTTATATTTTGGTAGTACAGTTGGAACTATGTCAGGAGGAATGGCAGCTCTTACAGGAGGAGTAGGAATAGCAGGAGGAGTGGCAGGAGGACTAAGTGCAATCAGTGGATTAATAGATGGTTATAAGGCTCTTAAGGCTTTAAAGTCAAATAATAAAGAAGAGGCAAAAGCCTATGGAATATCATCTGGGCTAAAGATTGGTAATGTGGCAGCAGGAGCAGCTATTGGTACAATAATAGCTCCCGGGTTAGGCACAGCTATCGGCGCTGGAATTGGAGGAATAGCTGGATATATTGCAGGAAACCATGTGAAAAAAAACTATGAAGAAGAACAGAAAGCAGCAGAAATGGCAAAAGAACAAGCCAGAATTATCAAAGAACAAGCTAAATATGATTCTATGGAATTAAAAGCGGCGATTGCAGATACTTCTATTACCGCAGAAGAGTTCGGATATTTATTTCAAAAAGCAGTTGGAAAAGATTTGCAAAAGAGATTTGGAGATATTCAGTTATCTATGGTAGAGATACAAGATATGGCAAAGAAGATTGTATTTGATCAATCTATCGAAAGTGCCAATGATTTTGCGGAAGCAGTTCGTTTTGCTGAAAGTTCTTTTAGTTCCCTAGAAAATTCTATGCAAGGAATAAAAAAGCTGAATTGGAAGGCTAGTTTAGGAATCACATGGGAACAAAATGAACTGGAAACCTATAAAAGCAGCATGGAAGAACTCATGGCAAATGCAAAGACTTATGTAGAGGATAAACATTATGAAGCTACTACTGCAATCAAGCTATTAGTGAATGGCGATTCCAATTATGATTTTACTTTATTAAATGAAACTTATGCGGATATAAAACAGGAAGTGGAAGAAGCAAGTAACGATTTAACAGTAAAAGTAAATCTTGCTTTGGAAGATGGAACGATTACGGTAGAGGAACAAGAGATCATAGAACAAGCACAGCAGAAACTTATGAACATCACCGAGAGATTGTCAAAGGCAAAAACAGAAGCAAGTTTTCAAGCAGTAAAAATAAAATATTCCGCAGGAGAGTTAGATGTGAACTCTTATACTCAATTAATCCAAGAAACACAAGCAAAAACAGAAGAATTAAAACAACAATATGATGCTGCATTAGAAGAAGGTCTTACCTATTTAGAATTAGCTAATCCAGAAGATAAAGAGCAACAAATAGAAGAATTAAAAATAAGATATAGTACCAATCTGGATGAGTTACAGGCAAGAGTAGAAAATCTTCCTTTAAATACTTTAGTCGATAGATTTTCTGAAGAATTAGAGGGAATTTTGCCGGGTATAGAGGGAACAACCGCAGAGAAATTAGACACTGTTTTAAGAAGTGTTTTGGCAAGTGGAATAGATTTACAAACTTTAGATGTAGAAACTTTTTCAAAGATTATTGACATCGATCATTTATCAGAAGAAGTAAAGACAAATATTATCGAGATGCTAAAGCAAACCGCTACCCTAATTTCTTCTACGGATACAGGACTTGGAAAGGGAATAGAAAGTTCTTTATTAAAAGAAGTAAAGGAATCGGATTATGAAACGGTTATGGATACAATAAAAAAGGTGTTTAATGTACCAACCACCTATGATTTTTCAGAAGGTGCAAACGGGATAATGGAAAGTTTCGCAGAAACCTTAGAAGAAACCGATATGGGAGCAGTTATAGGAGCAGTCAATGCAATAAAATTAAATACACAACGATTGATTGATGTAGGATTTGGGGAAGGATTTAAAACCAGTACGAAAGTAAATGTTGAGATGGAGGCACATTATAGTCTAAAAAATCCGCTCCCCTCTATTCCGAAATTATGGGAAACTTCATCTAGCATACCGATTGCCAAAAATGCAAAGGGAAATATGATTCATAACCCCACATTAAGTTTAGTAGGAGAAGATGGAGCAGAAGCGATTATTCCATTGACGAGCAAGTATCGTAGCAGAGGATTGAGCTTATGGAAACAAGCAGGAGAAGCATTAGGCGTACAAAAATATGCAAAAGGCGGATTGGTAGGAGTAGGAAGTAAATATACAGAAATAAATCCGCTAGAGTATCCTTTCCGTATCATCCCTGCTCCTATAGAAGATAATAGGATAACCAAAGATGTACCTGTATCAGAAACCACTTCTCCTGTTGTACCACAGACAGGAAATCCCACCATACAAGTGAGTGTTCAACTGTCGCCAGAATTTACTATTCCTAGTTCTGGCAACCAATCAGAAGAAGACATCATGGCAATTATCCGAAAAAATCTGAAAGCGATGGCAGATGAATTAGGTGGAGAAATTGCAGAAAGATTAGAAGCGGTATTTTCCAATATGCCGCTAAAAAAGGAGGCATAGGGTTGAATATCTATATTCGATTGAAAGAGCTAAAAGGAACAACCTCTTTCACCTTTCCAGCCAATCCAGAAACAATCAGTGCCACACTAGGAACAAAATATCAGTCGTTTGACATTCTATCCAAAGGGACAATTCAAATACCAAAAGGTATGAATATATCGGAGATTAAATGGAATGGAGAATTTTTTGGCATCTCTAAGAAAAACGAAGCGATTGTATTAAGAGAATATTATCAAACACCAGAGGCATGTATCTTGCAACTAAGAAGATGGCAAGAAGAAGGAACAATACTTAATCTAATTGTAACCAATACATGGATAAATATGGATGTGACCATTTCTTCCTTTACTCCAGAAGTATATGGTGCATATGGAAATATCAAGTATTCTCTTAGCTTTGCACAACATAAAGATTTAAAGATTTATACCACGGAAGAACAAAATATTAAAGTTCTAAAAAAGATAAAGCCTCGGAATGAATCCGCTGCCGCCTCTTCAGAAAGTGGAGATTGTTATACGGTAGTAAGTGGTGATACTCTTTGGGGTATCGCCACGAAAAAACTAGGAAGTGGGGCAAAATGGACGAAGATTTATGATGCAAACATAGAAATCATAGAAACGACGGCAAAATCTCGCGGAAAAAGGAGTTCCGATCATGGGCATTGGATATTTCCGGGGGAAACACTGATGATACCAATGACATAAGGAGTAGTAACTATGATCGATTTATCAAAGATTACTTATCGTCTTGTCGTAATGGATGAGAATGGAACGCAGTATGATATAAAAGATTATGTTCAAAATCTTGGTTGGGAAGAAAATGAAAATGAAATTTCCGTGCGTTCTTCCTTTACGGTAAAAAATGATAACACTTCAAGAGGAAAACTTTCTTCTCTGATAAAACCGGGTTGTTTGATTTGTATATTTGCGAGTGATGGTCGTTCTTTTGAAGAAGAAGTTGCAAGAGGCTTTGTAGAAACATGGAATCCACAGAGTAAGAATAGTAGTGATACCTTACAATGTACCTGTTATGATATGCTCTACCAATTACAGAAAAGCCAAGAAAACCGATATTATCCTTCTGGAACAGGAACGCAATCTATTATCACTGGATTGCTACAAGACTATGAGATACCAACAAAAGAATATCATGGACCGAATGTCGCACATGGAAAATTAAAATATAGTAGTTCTTATGTATCGGATATTCTTCGGGACGTTTTAGAGGATGCAGCTAAAAAAGCAGCAGGGAACTATTTATTACAGGGAAAGAATGGATATGTAGAGGTAGTAAAGAGAGGAAGTAATCCCGTTGTCTATGTATTTCAAGAAGATATGATAGAATCTATGAGTACAAGTATGAGTATCGGGGATTTAGTTACCAGAGTGCGTGTGATCGGGCAGGCAGAAGATGAGGATAATTCTCGTGTAGAAGCCACATTAAATGGTCTTACTAAATACGGTATTCGTCAAAGGATTTATCGAAGAGGTTCAGATGAATCGCTTGCCGATGCACAATCTGCTGCACAAGAAATTCTGAATGAACAGGGAACAGTGAAACAAGAAATGACACTTTCCTCCCCCGATGTTCCTTTCTTAAGAAAAGGAGATTTGGTCTATGTAATTACAGAGGTATCCCATGATTATTATTTTATCAAAGGGATTCGGCATGATTGTGACAGTTATCAGATGACAATGGAACTAGAAATCGCAAAACCAGAAACCATTTCAGCAGAAAATCAAACCGAAACGGAAAGAGAATATAAGGAAGGTGATCTCGTAAATTTTCATGGTGGTAGGTATTATGTTAGCAGTTATGCGGATTCAAAAGGATATATAGGAGCAGCAGGAAAGGCAAAAATCACAAAAAGAAATGTAGGGCAAGCTCATCCGTGGCATTTAATTCATGTAGATAAGAACAGTTGTGTCTATGGCTGGGTAGATGAGGGAAGTTTTGACTAGGAGGGGGAAGATGGGATTTGATAAAAATTCTGGTGTGAACAAATTAGCAAATGTCTTAAGTCGTCGAATGGAGAAAGAAAAGGAAAGTCCTCTTTGTCTTGATTTTGGAGAGATACAAGAAAATGGAAGTCTTCTCACACATACCTTTCCTATCCCTATCCCAAAAGGGCAATATTCTGTTTTGCGTTCTCTTACATTAGGGAAAACAGGAGAATGTTTGACCTGCACTTCTGAAGAACCACCGCAACATACCATTCTCATTCCAGAAACAATGAGAAGTATCACCGTAGGAGATAGAGTACTTGTAGCATGGGTACAGAATGAAGCGGTTGTGATTGATATTGTAAAAAAATCATGAAAGAAGGGGGATTATGGCAAATGCAATATTTCCTGTGATAGATGTTCCTTCTTTTCCAGAAGAAAATGCAAGGTACGATACGAAATATCGACGTACTGTGAAGTGGGACGTGGAAAAAGGAGATTTTGCACAGGATGGCGCAAATCGCATGATAGAATGTTCTGGGGAAGAAGGGTTTATGATATGGTGTTATAAAATCGCTATGACAGAACGATATACTTGTCTTGCTTATCCAAACGAAATAGGAGTGGAGCTAGAAGCTGCTTTGAAAGAAGATAAGCATGAAATCGCAGAATCTATGATAGAACGAACGATTACCGATGCCTTGAAAGTAAATCCTCGTACCGAATCGGTAAGTAACTTTATCTTTGCGTGGAACGCAGATGAAATGAATTGTACTTTTTTCGTCAAAGGGATCGCATGGGATAAAGTATTTAAAATCAGTATATAAGGAGGTTATTATGCCACAATTAGAGTTTCAGAATCCTGACTTTTTGGATCATAACCGCGCAGAAGAAATACATGCACGCATGATGGCAAATCTTCCAGAAGATATAGATAATATGCCGGGGGGATTTCCGTATGATTTTACCAAACCAGCGGCATTAGAAAAAGATGAATTTATCAATTATCATATGGCAAGAGCATTGATGATCGCCTTTCCACAATTTGCATGGGATGAATGGCTGGATCTGCATGGACAACAGGTTCATGTAAAACGACATGAACCAGAAGCAGCATCTGGGAAAGTCCTTGTGATAGGAAAACGTGGTACAATTATTCCGGCTGGCACGATATTTTGTACCCCTGCTACCGATTCTACGCCTGCATTAGAATTTTCTACCGACAAAAATTCTATCATAGAAGAAGATGGAACAGCATCCATAGCGATTACGGCTGTAACCACAGGGAAAATTTCTAATGTTGCAGCGAATACCATCTGCTTAATGGCAAAGCCGAATAAAAATATAGTATCTGTGACCAATGAAGAACCGATGAGGGGAGGAACAGAGAGAGAAACGAATGATGATTATTATGATAGAATTTTTGCAGAATATAACAGTAGCATGACTTTTTTAGGAAATGATGGAGATTATGTTCGATGGGCAAAGGAAGCAGGAGCAGGGGATTGTATTGTCGTTTCTACTTCGGATGGTCCGGGAACGGTAAAGTTAGTATTGGTAGATGGCAACGGACAGCCTGCAAATGAGAAATTAATACAGGACGTCTATCAGCATATTGTATCTCCAGATGACAGAACGAAAAGACTGTTGCCTACCGCATGTGCAAAATTAATCTGTGTAGCAGCTACTACGATAAAAATTTCTTATACTTGTACGGGGTTATTATTAGAGGAAACTGCAGATCTTAGTCAGATCAAAGAAGAATTTAAAAAAGCGATTTTAACTGTTTATGATGAGGCGAAAAATAGTAATATATTAAGATATAATCAAGTTCGTCCTCTTCTTTCTACTCTTCATGGTGTGAAAGATTTTGAAGAATTTCGGATTAATGATGGAACAGAAAATATTATTTTACAACAAGAAGAATATCCAGAAACAGGAACACTTATTTTTACGATAGGGAGCAGCGAAACATGAAAGAAGAAAACTTTAAGTTAGAAACATTTCCTACGAGCGAAAGCGCGAAGAAAATGTTATCTTATGTATCACAAGAATTTTACGAGAAATCTTATATCGGAAAATGGCTGTTTCAAGTAATGGGATTAGAATATGATACCGCACGGGAAGTCGTAGAACAGCTTCCAAAACAATTTTTTCCAGAAACCGCCACATGGGGACTAGAATATCACGAAATGAAATGGGGTTTGCCAGTCAGAACGGATCTTTCTTACGAAGAAAGAAGAAAAATCATCTTTCAAAAAAGAGATATGCGAGCACCTATGACACCTTATCGAATGGAAGAGTATTTAAAAAATGTGACAGACTTTCAGGTCAGAATTTTTGATGTGAACGAGAAAGGAAGGTATTCTTTTCCACATCCCAATCTATTCTGGGTACAATTAATCGGAGAAGGGACAGCAAATATTACTCAAATTAGAAAAAAATTAGAAGAATTAAAACAATCGCATACGACCTATATGCTCGTAGATGCTAGTTTGAAAAAAATAGAAATCCCCATTCGATATGAGAAGGAGCTGGGTATAAAACAGGAATTTTATCCAAGGGCGAATATTCCATATTTAAAGTACAATGGAACAGCGAGATATGATGGAAGTGTTCGATATAGTAAATATAAAACCAAGAAGAAAATAGAGTTGTATCCCATACAACTTTTGATAAAGTCCGAGGAAAAGCCTCGGATATTTTTTTTCCCTCAATTACGGATAAAGCATGGATTTTCATCTTCCGTTCAAATAGAAAACAAAATAAGCTGTCAAAAAGAGGTTGCGATAGAGAGGAAAATAGAAACGGGAATCACCATCGCAAAGGAAAATGTGGTATTTCCAAAGTATGAAGTGAAATTGAAAATTGGAAAACATCCGAATAGATACAATGGTACAGTAAGATATGACGGAAAAAGCCGTTACTATGTAGAAAAAGAAGAAATTTTATAAAAGGAGTGAGGATATGTCAAATACAGCTATGACGGTGAAAGGAAGAGAAAAACTTTGTAAAGCTCATGCAGGAGATATGACACTGCCAAAAATAAAATGGATTGCGTTTGGAACAGGAGGGGTAGACGAAAATCGACAGCCGCTACCTGTCACAGGCGAAGAAGTAGAACTAAAAGAAGAACAATATCAAATGGAGCTAGATCATAGTTTCCCCATTCCTACGACGTGTGAATATGTATGCACGTTGAACAAAGAGGATTTACCAAATCTTTATTTATCCGAGATGGGGCTTTTTGATGAGGAAGGGGATTTAGTAATGTATAGTACCTTTCTGGAAAAGGGAAAAGATGATGATATGACGTTTCATTTTCAAACACAAGAAGTTTTTTAAGGAAGAGGGGAGCAGGATGAAACATTTAGAGATTTTAAATCCACCACAATTTTCGGAAGAGATTTATAAAGTGGAGGAAGAAGAATTTATTACGGCAGAAATTGAGAATGAGATAAAAAGAAGGCTGCTCAATAATGATATTTTCCTAAAAAAAATGATAGAGGAAATAAGAAAGTCTAATTATTTGGTCAATCCTGATTTTAAAATTGCTAGTCAAATCAATTATTATATAAAAAAAGGATGTACCATATACAATGAACCTAAATTATTGACAGATGTCAGTAATCTAGGGTTATCAGATACTTATAGAGAAGTAACCTATATAACGGATACTCATGCAGGATTTTTAGGAGATGATGGTTATACTTATTATGTTTCTCCCAATGATATTGAAAAAAAATATTTTGGAGCAAATGTTTCTATCGTAGATGGGTGGCATACAGGTGGTTATGATACGAATGTTGTAACTTTACATGATGACTATATTACTATAGGAAGTGATTGCTTAAGTGAATGGGAAGATATTTTTCAAGAGATAAGAAATATAGAACCATTAAGAGGTCAACAAGTAACCTATTCTGTGAAATTAAGATCCCATGCAGAACAGGTATTATTAAGATTACGAGATAGTGAAGGTGAAGAATATAGTCATGCAAAGAATACGGGAGATTGGGAAATGGTATCCCTTACTAGAAAAATAAGTGATACAACAAGTCTTGTCGCAGTAGGATTAGGAATATTTCAGTGTGACGCTGGAACATTAGATATTGCATGGGCAAAATTAGAGATAGGAGAAAGGGCTACTTTATTTGTACCACCTAATCCAGAAGTGGAAAAATTAAAATGTAATGGGTATTCTGAAAGAAATAATGATAACTATATCTTAAATCCTAACTTCAGGATTAATCAAAAAGGAGAAAAAAGTTACAGTATTACGACTTATCATGATCTTGATTGTGTAGATAAGTGGAAAATACTAGGAAATTCTTTATTAGAAGTAAAAAATAATGGAGTTATTTTTACAAAAAAAGGACAAATAAATACAGATGATACAGCTCTTAGGCAAATAATAGAAAATTCTTCTGATTTAGAAGGGAAACCTTTAACTTTTTCTATACAATATTATAAAGATGGGGTAATCAAATCAGCTAGTTTAAAAATTCCTTCAAATTGGAGATTTCCTAGTTTAAATTTCCCTCAAGATGCAGAATATGAACTTGCTTATACTATAATTTTAGATTATGTAAGACTAGGTATTACTGCTAAAATAGATCGGTCATTAGTGGTAAATGTATTACTAATGACATCCGCCCCCTATGACTTTAAACTCTCTATTTCTTCTGCAAAACTTGAGATAGGAGAAAAAGTAACCCCATTTATAATACCAAATCCAGAAATTGAAAAGTTAAAATGTGATGGGTATGCAAAATCAAGTAATCCTAACATTTTAATTAATCCTAATTTTAGTATTAATCAGCGAGATGGATATATCACAAAGGTAGGAGTAAAAGCCTATTATGATGCTGATTTTACAAGTATAGCAAATGAAAGTTTACAAGTTACTTATAGAGTAACGGATATTAATGATACTTATGCTATGTTTTTAGGAGGAGATGGAACAACAAAATTTTATATAAAATTAACAGATATAGAAAAGGGGTATACAGGAGGAGGTAGTTATACCGTAGATAGGTGGAGATTTAATTCTGAATTAGATGCGAATATTTTAAAAGTGTTTGATACCTATATCACATTAATGAATAAAAAACCTGATAAATATGCTCAAATCCTTCAATTAATAGATGATTGTCATTATTATTCTGGAAAGACTTTAACCTTTTCAGCAAAAATAAGAGTTTCTACAGAAACAAAAGCCTATTTACAAATGAGTAGTAATAATAAAAATCATGCTTATTCCTTTATCGGTGATGGAGAATGGAAGATAGTATCTACTAAAATAACACTTCCTGAAAATGTAACGAGATTTTACGTGGGAATTGGAATATGGGAATATAGTTCTGGAAGTATAGATATAGAATGGGCAAAATTAGAAGAAGGTGATATAGTAACACCTTTTGTACTTCCTCATAAATCAGAGGAGCTTTTAAAATGCAAATATTACTATCAAGAAATCTGTTCTATAAAAAATCCAAATGTATATACACCAAATGGATTATACTGTAATGTTGATTTTTCAGAAATGAGAATCATGCCTACTGCTTATTTTAAAAATAGTATTTTTAATAAAGTAGGATATACTCGTGTAGGTGATTCTGGTGGGAATTTGATAGATGGATTTACCTTCTCTATCAAATGTGAAACAGGGAATGAAGCGAAATTTAATTTAGCAATTATTGCAACAAAGAATAATCATGGTCTTAATAGTACAAATAGTAATGTTTCGGTAGGAAAAGGAAATCGTGTATGTTTAGATGCAGAAAAGTACTAAGTTAGTAAGTTAGGAGGATTAATGAATGTATTCAGTATATGCAAGAATAAGAGAAGATGGTGTGGTAATACACCTATTTTCAGATATGTTTGAAATACCAAAGGAAACAGATATATGTTTGAAATCAGGAAATACAGAAGAGGTTATTCATGTATCCTGTAATGGTGATGGGGGGGGGTAAACTTATATACTTATGATAATTTATATCAATATAAATTAGAGAATAATGTATTAGTAAAACGTAGTGAAGAGGAACTAGAAGAAGAACGGAAAGAACGATTAGAGAATCCAGATTATAGCAAAATCGCCCAAGAGGTAAAGGATAAATTAGAACATTTTTTGTATAATCCTACTCTATCTGAAACAAAAAATCCAGATAACTTAGGAACAGGAATTTATCAATATTGGGGTACTTATTTTGATACTTCTCCTTTTCAAGTTCCTCATATTCTTATTGATTTTAATGCACAATCGTTAAGATTTCAAATAGGAGCAAATCATAAAGGAAATGTAGTTTTTAGAAGTAGAGGAGCAACCGAAACGGAATGGACTTCATGGAAAAATATAGAGGATACAGAAAATAAATTAAAAAATATGGGGTTATTATCCGCAGGGATACATAGTTGTGAAATTAAAGAGAGCTTTACCTTTGATGATTTAATTCATAGAAATGAAGTAACTTTTTTTTCAAATTGGACAGATAGTACAAATTTTCCTTTTTTATATGGAAGTGGAATTTTAATACCCGGTTCAGATGTCCGTTTCAAATATATGTTATATACAAATATGGGTATGATGGATACAGAGTTTGATATGAATTTAAAATCTTTTATAGCAAGAATTTTTATTCCTAATGGTACTATAAATGATTCAAATGACGTATTTCCTTTAAAAGTTACATGGGAAACGATTCTTAAGAATGATACCATAAGCAATCCTAACTTGCTCCTCAATTCTAATTTTAAAATTTGTCAAAGGGATATGGCAGAATATGTAACAAATAAGGCAGAAAATGACGGAAGATATTATCCTGATAGATGGATATGTGCAAGAGATTATAATGACAGTGGATTAAAATATATGATAAAAGAGGATGGACTTCATGCTTGCTTTTTGAACAACGCTGGTAGCTGGGGAAAATTACAATATAAATTTGATAAAGATTTATCTCATTTCCTTTCAGAAAAAATAATTACCATATCAGGAAAAGTAAAATTTAGTAGTGATCAAGTGCAATTAAAATCTTTAGAGTTATATGATGGAAATGGTATCGTTTATAGCTGTTCTACATTTAAAAAAGAAGAAAATGGTATTAAAGTTACCGTTAAATTACCAAAATTAACCGGTTTATTAATATTTGATACGAAATTTTTAGGTGTAACGGATACCGAAATTATCTTTGAATATTTAAAAATAGAATTAGGAAATGAAGCAACTTTATATATTCCACCAGATCCAGCTCAAGAACTCTTAAAATGCAAATATTATTATCAAAGAATCCATGAGTTAAGAAATAAAGGGGAAGGTACTTTTTCAAAAATATCCTATAGTTTTAATTTTACGGATTATTATATATATCATGCAGGAGATACTAGAAATTATATAAATAGTAGAGAAGCTTATTATCCTCAAATGAGGATTATTCCAACCGCAAAATTAGTTGGTAATGCAAACTCTGACCAAGGTTATTATATTGGTTATAAAAATGGAGGAGGTATTGATAATAAAGAATGGATATATAGGTTAACAGTAGATATGCAACATATCGGAATAGGTATTACAGAAAAGAATGGAAATATAACAGAGGAAGATTTTAATAAAAAATGTTTATATTTTACTCATAATTGCTATATAGAACTTGACGCAGAAGTTCATTAATAAAATATAAGGAGGAAAAATAATTGTGAATCATGTCTATGCAAGAACAAGAGAAGATAGTGTAGTAATACATATTTTCTCTGATATGTTTGAAAATCCAAAGGAAACAGATATACTCTTAAAATCAGGAGAGGGAGAAGAGTATGTGCATGTATTTGGTGAGGGGGGGGTAAATCTATATATTTACGATAACCTGCTACAATATAAAATTGAGAATGGAGAAATGATAAAACGAAATGAGGAAGAGCTAGAAGAAGAACGACATCATAATATAAATATAATGCCATTTAGTAACAGCAATTTATTAATTAATTCTAATTTTAATATATCTAAGTATAAAACCTTAAGTCTTATTGGAAATGGATTATATCAATATCTATGTGAAAAATGGCTTTATTTTTGGGATGCAGAAGGAACTTGTGATTATAAGGATAATAGCATAACCATGTCATTTGGAAGAATTTTGCAAAAAGTAGAAGTACCAGCAGGACGATATACCGTTACAATGAATATATTACAAAGTGATGTAATTATCGCTATTCATGTAAATGGATATGGATATGCTGATTATTTTATTACTGAAATGAAAGGAACTGGTATAAAATCTTTTACATTTGAAGTTCATGAATTTAATGAGATTTTTTTTCAATTAGTAACGAAATCGAAAATAGGAGTGAAAATAGGATGGATAAAATTAGAGGAAGGAGATGTTTCTACTAAATATACCCTTCCAAATAATGAAGTAGAATTATTAAAATGCAAAGGTTATACACAAGTTTCTAATCCTAACCTTTTAATGAACTCTAATTTTAAGGTTAATCAGCAGGGTAAAACAGAATATAGAGGAAATAATGTTTATACGGTTGATAGATGGGTTTTATGGAATGGAATATTAACTTTACAAGAAACCGGAATTAATATTATCCGAGATAATTCTAGTTCAGATTACTATGAATTAAGACAATATATAGAAATAGACTCTAATTATATCTTAGGAAAAATTTTAGTAGGTTCTGTATGTGTAGATGGAATTATTTATTCCGGTGTATATGTTATTCCTTTTTTATTAAATGAAGATTTTGTTAAAGATATAGAATTATTTACTAATTTTTATTTAAGATTAGAAATAAGAAAAGAATTTAAAAATATATTAATTTTTCAGATATATAATCATGGAAATCAATTACATACCATAAATTTTGCAAAATTAGAATTAGGAAATGCAGCTACTTTGTATATTCCACCAGATCCAACTCAAGAACTCTTAAAATGTAGATATTATTATCATGAAATAGAAATTATAAGCAATGTACATTTAGTAACAAAGGATAAAATGATAGCTTTTATTCCTTGTTCTCCTATGAGAACCATGCCTCGATTATCTTTTAAAAATAATTATTTTAATACTTATGATAAAGGTGTTTGTATTACAGATGCGACAACAGGAAATCGAATAGAAGGCTTTGTTTTTAAACTGTTTCATAGTTTAAATGTAGGGAGTATATCTGTAAATATAGAAAAAGTAAATCATGGATTAAATAAAGAAAACTGTTTTCTTCATGTAGGAAAAGAAAATAAAATTCGTTTAGATGCTAATATTTATTTATATACAAATTAATGAATGGAGGTGTAATGAATGTATTCCATCTATGCAAGAACTAATAATCAAGGAGTAGTTATTCATCTTTTTTCAAATTGTTTTGAAAACCCCAAAGAAGGGGATATTTTAATAAAATCTGGTCAAGGTGATGAATTTGTTCATAATTATATAGATAATTTGTATGGGGGGGGGTATAGATTTATATACTTATGATTATTTATATCAGTATAAAATTGAAAATAATGTCTTAGTAAAGCGTAGTGAAGAAGAATTAGAAAAAGAACGCTGTAAAAGGATAAACATATCACCCTATAGTAATAATAATTTATTGATTAATCCTGATTTTAGGGTTAATCAACGAGGAAAAACAGAATACATAGGTAATATTTATGGTGTTGATAGATGGATTGGAACACAGGGTTCTAATATTACAGTAGTAGAGAATGGAATTAAAACAGAATGTTTTGATGATACACATAATCAAGGAGTGAAACAATTTATCGAATGTGATATGGATTTATTAGTTGGAAAAGCTTTTACATTATCTTTGGAAGTAGATACAACAGAAGTTCCTGATGAATATGTAAATGTTTCATCTAAATATCATTGGCTCTCTGTAAACAACATAAATCATGTATTTATAGTTAAAAAGAAGAAATCTAGTGAAATATTATCGTATTCTGGAACAATACAATATCTTGACGGTTTTTATAAACCTTATCTTTTGGTTCGATTGAATACTTTAACAGGAACCATTATCAAATGGGCAAAACTAGAGCTAGGGTCTATTGCAACTCCGTTTGTTTTTCCTGATAAAACAACAGAACTATTAAAATGTAAAAGGTATTACCAAAAAATAGGTGTTCCTAAAGGAAGTTATGACGCAATAATAAAAAATATTACATCTTATACAACAGCTTCAACAAAACAATATTTAAGTTTTTCACCTCAATACTGAATGTGAAATGAGGATTACTCCACAGATTAAATTATATGGTATTCCAAACAGTGATGCTGGATATGCTTTAGCTTATATTGATGGAAACTCACCTCATATTACAAGACAGTGGAGTTATGGTATAAGTCATCCTAATAAAAAAAGTTTTATAATAGTAGCTTACAATGAGAGCAATGATAAGAGGTTTGATGCAGGTATATATACCTATATTCATTTAGTATTTTATACAAATAGTGGTGTAGAACTTGATGCAGAAGTCTGTTAATAAAATATAGAAGGAAGAGTATATGTAAGGACAAGAGAAGATAGTGTAGTAATACACATCTTTCAGATATGTTCGAGAAATCCAAGGAATGATTTGAGAGATTGTTGCAAAAGGAAACCCGATTTGTTTCGATGCAAAAATAAAACTATAACTCGCTCAGAAGAAAATCTGGGCATTTTTTATGAAAAAAAGAAAGGAAGGAAAAGAGATGGATACACCAATTATAAGAGCAGAACACGAAGAATTTCGGAAGTGGGTAGAAACAGAAAAGAAGCGACTAGCAGATGAAGATGAACGCCAAAACAATCGTTTAAAATTGTTAGAAGAGGATGTGCGTCAAATCAGCGTGTTGACTACCGCAGTAGAAAAGCTTGCGATGAGTATAGAAAGCATGGTAAAAGAGCAAGCAAGTCAAGGAAAACGATTAGAAGAATTAGAGAATAGGGATGGGGAGATGTGGAGGAAAGTAACAGGCTACATAATTACTGCTATTGTTGGGATTTTGATAGGGTTTATTTTTAAACAAATTGGAATGTAAAGAAGAAGGAGGATGTATATGGATTTATCATTTATTAGTAACTATTATATACCAATCGTTTTAGTCGGTTGCCTTTGCGTAGGATATTGTATCAAACATATTGTATGGCTAGAGAAAATAAGCAATGAGTATATTCCAACCATGATGTTAGTATTAGGAGCAGTTTTAGCTTGTTTTGCAGAACAAAGTATTACTTTAAATATCATTGTAGCAGGAGCAGTAACCGGATTAGCAAGCACTGGATTTCATCAAATATTTAAACAGATGATAGAGCACAAAGAAAAATAAATAGAATAAAACAAGAAAAATGAAACGTCTGGAAGCAGGCGTTTTTATTTTTCTCTAAAAGGAGAAAAACAAAGTGAAGTCTTTTGAAATAATATCAAATGAATATTATTCAAATTGTGTGATAGAAGCATTAAAGGCAAAAATAAAAGATCCTAAAAAAATAAAGATATATTTTTGCAAACCAAGAATAACAGAAAATAAACATTTTCAGATGTTCCATTTTATGTGGTCTGATGGTAAAGCAGATTATGATTTTTCAGATTTGCATGATGGAGAAATGCCTTGGTATCAAGATTTTATATTTAAAGGTGCAATCAGAAAATTTGATTTAGGTTTTGCGAAAAGATATACAAGATACAGAAATGAAAGTAATTATATTTTTTATTTATTTAAAAAAAGGAGAGAGAAAAGAGAATGAATTTATATTTTGATTGTGAATTTAGCGGTCTTCACAAGAACACAACACTTATCAGTATTGGGATAGTCGCAGAAAGTGGAGAAAAATTCTATGCAGAATGTATTAATTATGAAGAAAGTCAGTGCAATGATTGGATTAAAGAGAATGTATTAAAGCATACCATTCTTGGCGGAAATGAAAAATTATCAAAAAGTATGAGTGAGGATAGAAATACCACCGTTGTTCTTGGTAGTAAGGCGGATATACGGTATGAGTTGGGTGAGTGGTTGAAACAGTTTGACAGCGTTCAGTTTATATCTGATGTATGTCACTATGATATGGTTCTTCTAATTGATATTTTTGGCGGAGCATTTGACTTACCAGAAAGTGTATCAGCAGTATGTCATGACCTTAATTCAGATATTGCAAGGTATTATGATATTTCTGAAAGAGAAGCATTTGATAAGAGCAGAGAGGATATTGTTTCTGAATTGTGTGGTCACTTTATTACAGGCGATAAACATAATGCACTTTATGATGCGGAAGTTATGAAGGCAATTTATAAGGAAGTAAATTGAGAAAAGGAAGGTAAGAAATATGGAATTAAAAGATACAGTTGAAATGATGAACAGTGAGGACTATAAAGAGCGTTTTAAGGCAGAGTATCAGCAGAATGTTATCCGCTATCAGAAGTTGGTGGCTATGCTTGAAAAATGGGATAAAGGCAAATTAAATTTTGAGCCAACCTGTCCGAGAAGCACCTATAATATGCAGATTAAAGCTATGACAGACTATATTGCAGTATTGGAGGCAAGGGCAGTCATGGAAGATATTAATTTTGATTGAGAATCCTCAAAAATAAGTAAGAAAGGCAGGAGAATAGCATGGGAGAATACTGTGATTATTGGAGTGTTGAATGGCGCAAGAAGTTTCATAATATAAAAACAAAACGATATAAAACGGAAATTCAAGGAAATACGATATATATACTTCACCACCATTCCGTATTTGTATGGGTTTTCAATAAGCTGATACATAAAACAGAATCATATGTTGAAATGATTCCTATGTGCAAACTGAAAGAAAGAGAACTTATTGAAAAACTTGAAAGATATGGGTTTGAGATTAAGGAGGTGTAGTTTGTCTATGTATACACTCCAGAAAAATCAATAAAAGATGATGTATGCCCTGCAAATCAACGAAGAAATCCAGAAGATTTATTCTATAAAGGAAATTTGCAAATGAGAGATTTAGGAAGGAAATAACCCTTCCTTTTTTGATCTAATAAAATAAAACGATAGGAAACAGATTTTATGTTAGTAGAAATTACAGGGAAAAGAAATGAAGAAAAATTGATAACAACAAGTTTAAATGTGGCAGAAAAGTTCGAGAAGCAACACAAAGATGTGCTGGAAAATATAGGAAATCTCACAGCGGAAAATTCCGCTGCCAAATTTTTTAATGAAACCACATATAAAAGCAGAGGTATTGCCGATTACGTAAATAGCAAAGATAGAAAGAAGATTAGAAAATAGTAGAATAGCAAAAATAGAAGGGAAGGCAAGAAAAGCCTTCTCTTTTTATCTAAAAAAGGAGGAATTTTCTATGGGAACAACCGTTAAAAAAATCTTAGAAATTGCAAGGAAAGAAATCGGAGTAACAGAGTATCCAGCAAATAGCAATAAAGTAAAATATAATACTGCCTATTATGGAAGAGAAGTATCGGGAGCAGCTTATCCTTGGTGTTGTGCGTTTATTTGGTGGCTTTTTCAGCAAGCAGGAGCAAAAGAGTTGTTTTATGGGGGAGGAAAGATAGCTTCCTGCACCATGTTAATGAATTATTACAAGAAACAGAAGCAGTTTAAAACTTCTAACCCTTTACCGGGGGATTTAGTATTTTTTAATTTTGATAAAAATGCTGCAGACGCAGAGCATATTGGAATAGTAGAAAGTGTGAACGGAGGAATTGTGATTACGATAGAAGGGAACACGGGAACAACGAATGACGCCAATGGGGGAGCGGTGATGAGAAGGGAAAGAAGAACCTCTGTGATATTAGGATATGCTACGCCTGCTTATAATGAAGAAAAAGTAGGTTGGATACAGGAAGGGAAGTATTGGTGGTATCGTCATGAGAATGGAAGTTATACGAAAGATGACTGGGAGCAGATAGATGGAAAATGGTATTATTTTGACGTAGATGGTTGGATGATAACAGGATGGTTAGAAACAAAAGATGGATGGTATTATCTGAAATCAGACGGAAGTATGGCGGAAAATGAAATGATAATAGTACCATCTAGGGAGCACGGACAAGAAGTTTATTGTTTTGGTAATGATGGACATATGTTAAAAAGCAATGGAAGAGGGGCATTAGTATAGGCTGTTATATATAACATGCAATATAGCTAACATGCAGAAAGGTGGTAGCATTATGAATAATATAGAAAATTTGACAAAGAAAAATACTATAACTACTCTTGAAATAGCGGAAATGATGGGGATAGAACATTGGCAAGTGCTAAGGAAACTAGAGGGACAAGAAAAAGGTGGAAAACATAGAAAAGGATATATCGAAATTCTTAACGACAACAATATAGTTGTGGTTGATTATTTTATAAAATCTTTATATGTAGATGCAAAAGGAGAAAAAAGACCATGTTATGAAGTAACTAGGCTTGGCTGTGATTTCCTTGCTAACAAATTCACAGGTGAAAAAGGTATTTTATTTACGGCAAAGTATGTAAAGCGTTTTCGTGAAATGGAAGATAATACAATTCCAAAAGACTATCCTTCTGCATTAAGAGCATATGCTGATGAGGTAGAACGTAGACAGATTGCGGAGCAGGAAAAGGAAAAACTGCAACAAGAACTGGATTATAGCAAAAATTGGCTGTCTATTAAGCGAGTAGCAGCCATGAATGGAGTGGATTGGAAAATATTTAATTGGAGAAAATTAAAAGAGGTTGGTTTAGAAATGGGATATGAAGTGAAAAAGATATTTGATGCTAATTATGGGGAAGTAAATACTTATCATAAAGAGGTATGGGAGCAGGTATATCCTGAATATGAGATATAAGAGAGAATTTATTGTTTTATTATCTAAGAACAATATTTTTAAAAAGATATTAATAAAATTTAGAATATGTGATATAATAATTTTATATAAATATAAGAAATATAGCAAATTAATTTGCTATATTCTTGTAATCCTCTAATATCCTTTAACCTGTAATGCAAGTGCTATTTCGTCTACTTTTTTA